>Ga0315275_10000091_pt1 | contig 67329 bp, 56 predicted proteins | sample YL17G03_0_MG_FD_205557 | JGI IMG/M metagenome (GOLD analysis project Ga0315275, IMG submission 205557) | Sediment microbial communities from Yellowstone Lake, YNP, Wyoming, USA - YL17G03_0 | ecosystem: Environmental > Aquatic > Freshwater > Lake > Sediment | place: USA: Wyoming | collected... | reverse complement strand
TGAAACCGAAAACACTCAAAGCCCTCAAAGGTTCAATCCTCAAATGGGAGAAAATCGTAAAAGGAACGGGAACGAATGAGGGACCCCGGAATTGCCCTCTCTGTAAACTGTTTTGGTTTTCTGACTGCCTGGGTTGTCCGGTGAAGGATAAAGTGAAACAATCCTACTGCGATGGAACACCTTTTCGCCAATATTGTCGTGGCCGCAACATTGACAGTGCACGGGCCGAACTTGATTTCCTGAAGAGTCTGTTGCCAAAATCCCGCAAAGTCTCTAAGAACTGAAATCGCTTGCTAAAATCGTAGAAAGAGTGACATGAGAAAAAGCAACATGGAGCGGGTCAATTATGGTGTACCAATCGAGGACGCGACGAAGGCAATGGCGCGGGAGACGATCTTGATATCCCTGGCGGACCTTCAAGAGTTCTCTCAACGCACAGACGGCCATCACGAACTGTAGGACGTACTAAAATGGTTCAACGACCGGCGCACCGTGGCCTTCGGCTATGGTTGGTGTCTCGAACAGAGTGGCATGAATCCCAATGATATCCGAATCGGAATCAACAAAATCCTAAAATCGGCGAGGTGTCTATGAGCCGCATGAATAGCGACCGCCGGCCGATCGCTTACGAATTCTGCAAAAAGCGGGACGGCGAGAAGTGTGTGGTTTGCAAGCGCTACCCCGTCAAGAAGGTCCAGGACAAGAGTCGCGAGGTAACAAGGCTCTACGTCGACCATAAAGATAATAATAACAACAACAATCCAGAAGACGGATCAAATTGGCAACTCTTATGTCCCAGTCACAATGCGAAGAAAAACCCACGCGGCAAACAGCGACACTCTAAGTTCTCATCGCACTTGCGCCTAAAGGAATCGCTTACACATACATCTGCGTCCACACATGAACGAGCCGAGACGATCGCACGGTCAAAGTGGCAAACGACAGCGCAGTTGGACGTCTCAGCTAAAGCGGACCCGTTAGTGCGTGCCTATGTGAATTCATTACTTAGCCATGTAGATCGCATTGAGAAGTCTGAGCTCGCGTGTGCAGCTGCAGAACATTGTATGCTCAAAGGTGTACAACTCTCCGAGCAGACAGCCGCTCGATATATTCGGAAGTACTGTAACAACATCAACGGATTCCTGGAAAGTATTATGGTCGAGGATACAGTCTACATTCGCAAGCGAAGGGATCTCAGCCAATGAAGGACAAGTACAGAGTCGACAACAACATAAGGGTACTCGCAATCCCTGGTCGACCGCCAAAGTACCCGTTTAGGCGTATGAAAGTGGGTCAATCGTTCAAGTTTTCGAAGGTCGATCATATACGCGTTGTCATGGCTGCTGCGAAGTGGCACGAACGACACCCCGATGAAAAATTCAGCGTATCTAAAGAACAACTACGATGTCAGAGGACAGTTTGAGATACGTGCGATCTCTATATTTGTCAAGTTCATTGTCTACATGATCCGAAAATCTCCACTTTACAGGCCCTTCTCAAATACCTATCTTTGTAGTGCCTGACTGACGACATGGGACCTTTAACCGGGTCTGAGTCTTCATCAACGAGAGCCGGTCGCCTTCACAGGTGATCGGTTCTTCGTTTTTATAGGTGTGGACACCTTCGAGAGAAGCCACGAATGAAGCAACACCGTTTGAAAAAAAATCAAAGTCTACGGGTATCACGAGCTCGCCACAATGCGAAACGCAAAAAGGCAGCACCGAAGGCTCGAAAATCACGACGCGGAGGCGCACGTCTCGGCGCCGGTCGTCTACCTGGCTCCGAGAACAAAGTCACGAAGGAAGGCCGTGAGCTCGTCCATGAGATCGTCGACTTCAAGGCGCTTGTCGAGCGCTACTACGGCTTCGCAATGCGAGGCAAACTCGGCCCGACCAGGGCTCATATCTTCGATACCCTCATGGCTTACGGTTTTGGTAAGCCGCCTAAGTCTCTTAGTATTTCTACTCCCCCTGCCCCTGTCAACGTCTATTTCCATGACGTCGAATAGCATCGTTTCAACTCCTAACGATATCCATGTTCACTGGCAACCGAAGCAGAAAGCACTCTGGAAGATCGTCGACGAGACACCGACGCCGGTCATAGGATTCGGCGGATCTCGCGGTGGCGCCAAGTCTCACGCGGCCCGGATGATCCAAGTCAACCGCCGGCTTAGGTACGCCGGCACGAACGGTCTACTCTTCCGGAAGACCTACGACGATCTGTACGAGAATCATATCCTTCCGCTGTTCGCTCAGTACCCCTTCATGCGTCGCTGGTACAACAAGTCCGAGAAGATTCTCTATCTGCCGAACGGCTCATGGCTGCGTTTCGGGTACGCCGAGCATCACGACGATATCTACACCTTCTTCGGCAAGGCGTACGACGATATCGCGATCGACGAAGCGACGGACCTGGAGCAAGACCAAATAGAATTCCTGAGAACGTGCAACCGCCGCACGATCGAGTCCGCTCTCACGCCAAAGTTCCTCTTGACGATGAACCCTGGCCGGATCGGTCACGTCTACATAAAACGTATTTTCATTGACAAGAGTTACGAAGGCAACGAGCGGCCGACCGACTACGCATTTCTCCAGGCGTACGGATGGGACAACGTCGAATGGTCCCGGAAGGCTCTGGAGCTCGAAGGCAAGACGGCCAAAAATTACTACACATGGTCCGATGATAAGCGCTTCCAGTATTTCATCACCCACAGCGACTACGGAAAGAATCTTGACGCTTTGCCGGAGTCCGAGCGCAAAGCTCACCTGCTCGGTGACTGGGACGTGTTCGCCGGCCAGTTCTTCTCAATGTGGCGCCGTGAGCTGCACAGGATCGACAGCTCACTCTCGCCGGTCGCCGGCTGGAAGGTCGTCGGCGGTCTCGACTATGGCCAACGCACAGTACTCGAGGTTGCATTCCGGGACTACGACGGCAAGGTCGTCTACTTTGCGGAGTGCTACAGCGAGCACCTGGACCCGACGTCGAGGGCGCTTGCAATGGCCGAGATGCTGGAGGAAAAGAAACTCTACCGGCTCGACATGGTCTACGATACAAACATGGATATCAACCTGAAAGAGTACTCCGGACTGGACAAGGCGCCGGCCGAGATATTCAAAGCTGTCTTCAAGCAAAAGATGGGCGACAACGCTCCGCGTATGCGCGTAGTATCTAAGAAATCGACCGACAACCGTGGCTATCGTGCCGTGTGCAACGAAGCATTCAAGGACTATTTGCAATGGACCCGAAAGAAGGACGGCGAACTCGATCGCCGGCCCAGGGCGTACGTCACGAGAGATTGTCCGCGCCTGATTGCGACGCTGCCGACACTGATTCACGACAAGGATTCGCACGACGGCCTGGACTTCGACCAAAAGGTCGGCATCGACGATCCGTACGACGCCGCCAAAACTGTATTGATGGAGCTCTACACTCCGGTGCCGAAGAAGGGACAAGAGACATGGGCGGAGGCGATGCAGAAAAAGGCGAAACAGAAGTCAGGCTGGAAGCCAGGAATGGGTTAAGGAGAATCCCCAAATGAGAGACCCGCTACCAAGCGAGAAAATGACGGTGCAGAAGATTCAAGAGTCATGGTCGATCCTTCGGACCAAGTTCTCGCAGCTCCACGTCGAGGCTCTTCGGAATTACCGCTACGTCATTGGAGATCAGATCGACGAAGAGGTGAAGAAGGTACTTCGCGAAGAACACCGGCCGGCAATGGTCTTCAACCTGATTCAACCGCTCGTGTTGTATCTCGCCGGCGTTCTCTCAGCCAACAAGCAAGCAATGAGGGCTTCGCCGCTGCGTTTCGGCGACGAACTCCTGGCCGAACTTCACACGGTCCTGGTGAGCGACTTTGCAATGGAAGGCTGCGACGGATACGAAGAGATCGTCAAGGCAGCGATCGACTCAGTCATAGCGAAGGTCGGCTGGCTCAACAACCATTGGAGTACTCGAGAGACTGCAGAGGGAAAGTGGATCACAGAGAGCTTCGACCCATTGATGATAATGTGGGACCCCGACGGCCGAAAAGAAGATCAAACCGACTGGCGATACCAGGCTGTCTCGGCCATGTATGCGGCCGAAGAGATCATAGCAATTCACCAGGACGAGATCGACCCGGAGATGAAGGACTATATTCGCCGGGAAGCTGGCAGACTCGAAGGCGCCTATCGAAAGATTGGAACACCGATCGGCTGGCTCGATCGAGTCTTCTCGGCGGTTCGGGAAGTATGGGACAGTCTCCGGGGCGCAGAGCACTTGCGGGACCAGAGGGCCGGTCTGATATCTGAATTCTTTGACGGCCGGTCCGGTCTCTACCGAGTGATCGAATGGCACGAGAAGCGGACCATCGTCAAGAAGTGGGTGTACTCGCCAGAGACTCGGGACCAGATCCCGATACCCGAAGAACTCTACGAGAATCCCGAGGCAATCCAGCAGCTCGTCGCTCGAGTACCCGGCGGCCGCGTCCAGGATATTCAGCAAGAGCAAATGTGGGTGATCGCCGTCTGCCCGACGCTCTTGCCGGACCGTGTGATCCTGGAGAAACCGTACGCCGTGCAGAACAAGGGATTTCAGCATAAGCCAATTTTCTGCTATTCGTTTCATCCGGACCTTGTCCAGACTGCATCAGTCGTCGATGCTTTGGTCGGAATTCAGGACAGCTTTAACCAGCGCCGCATGACGATGCTCGAGTACATCATGGACACCGTGAACCCGAAGATCGAAGCTCCAGAAGACTCTATCTCGCCGGAGAACCTGGACGCCTGGAAGTCGAAGGAGCGGGGAGTGATTCGTTTCTTCAAGTCGACGGTCGGCGGCGGAAAGCCGACAGCAACTCCACCCATTGTCGACAAAGCAGCAATTCAAGCATTCACCGACGAGGACCGGGACCTGGTGCAGAAGACGGCCGGGATTTCTCCAAACTCACAAGGTTACAAGGAATCATCGAATGAACCGGCGTCACTGTTTGCGCAGCGAGTAAAGCAAGGTGAGATAATGATGGGCTTCTTGAACTCTCACGTTCTTCGCGCCATGCGGTCGGTCTTCCGGTACTGCGATGCGTCGCTGCAGCAATTTCTCACTATGCCCCGGATGGTCCGTCTCCTATCGGAGCCGGCAGCGGGAATGCCTGGCGTCGTTCCAGTTAAACAAGGCGAACAAGACGCCTACTGGATAAAACTCAACTGGCCGACGATGGACAAGTTAATCAATGACGTAAGGCAAGGTGAGTACGACTTCAAGGCAGACTTCACGCAACTCGGTGAGACGGCTCGTCAGGTGAAATTCGCCGAAGCGATGGGATTCGTCAAGGCAATTCCGCCGGAACTTATCAAGTGGGGCGAGCTCTTCAAACTTTGGGATAGTCCAGTCTCGGAGGCAATGGGGCAATTCGCCGAGCAACAGCAAGGCCAAGCAGTCGCAGCACAACAGGCGCAGATCGCGGCAGCGAAAGAGGCGCAACTTCTCAAGCAAGCTCAAGGTGAAGCCGGTCTCGTCGGCCAGGCGTCTCAGGCGCAAAAACAACTCGATCCAGTCACACAGTCGCGCGAAAGGACGGCCGCATAATGGACCCGAAACTCACGGAGCTCTTCAACCAGCTCAAACTCGTCTTCGAGCACTTTTGCGAAGCATACGAGCAAGCCAACGCACCGAGCTCTGGCGCCGAGACAATGCCGCCAGGACCACCGGAAGCAGCACCAGGCGTACAAGAGGAACTGAACCCGGAGCGTCTGTCTGACGCGGATCTCAATGACGCTATCCTGGGGAAGAAGAAGGGCGTTCCAAAATAGGAGATTCAACCGATGGCACTTTCCGAACACGCGAAAGAATCGCTGCGCCGAATGCACTCAGCCGAAAAACACTCGAACAGACTCGGCGCCGGGGCAACCAAGCGCAAGGCGTTCTTGCACGGAGAAGAGAAAATTCCGGTTGTGATGCACGAATTCAAACACGGGACTCTTCACAGCGGCAGCGGCCAGAAGGTAACAGACCGAAAGCAAGCCATTGCGATCGCAATGAGCGAAGCGGGAAAGAGCAAAAAATGACTGACCAAGTCGAAACGTGCGCGAACCATTTGCGTTGTCTACTAATCGCTGTCGCACTTGACGCGTGGTCTGCACGGCAAAAAGTAGGATTCAACTAACAAACGCAACACACCCGCCTCTGGCGGGAAAGGACACCCCTTAATCAAGGAGCCTTTATGAAACCCTTCACAATCTTCCACGCACCGGAAGGACCATCATCGGCCGAACCAGCAGCGCCAGCGGCACCGGCACCGTCCACCGCAAACGCTCCGGGAGCCGAATCTTCACAGCAAGACCAGCACGAGGCCGAAGAGTTAGCCGTCGAGACTTTAACCGACTCGCAACTTGAGGAAAAGATCACCGGCAAACCAACGCCGCCGGCAACACCGACAAAGGAAGGCGAAGCGCCTACCCCTGCAGCGGCACCAGTTGACGATAGGACGAAGGTTGGACCTGTAACGCCGGCCCCTGCGCCGGATTACCTGTACGCGGGGAAGTACAAAACGGTCGACGATCTCAAGAAGGGACTCCTTGAGATAGCGAAGCCGTTGAACTATAACCCGAAGATTCTGGAGCGGATCATACAGATCGCCGAGAAGACGGGAGACTGGAAGCCGGTCGAGGAAACCTACGCCGACTTAAATCTCACGCTCTCGCAGAATCAGAAGGCAACTCCGCCGGCGCCGCCAGCGACCGTTGAGCCACCGCAACCAGCGGCACCGGCCACGGACACCGAGCTTGCAGCACAGCAGGAGACGACCAGGGTCATAGTCAACGAGACATTTCGCGAGATCGCCAATAGCCAAATTGCGCAGGATTTAGCCGAACAAGGGCTCGAGCTTCCGACAACGAAGGAGCAATTCGCACAGCTCAAGATCGACTATCCTTATCTGGCGATAAAGTGGGACCAGGAATTCACTCGCCTGTTCCATTCTATTCGCAATGACGTCCAGGCGTACCAGCAATCGTTGGAGGGCGTCGAGACACACAACGCAGCGGCTATTGAGTCCGCAAAAACACAAATATCAGACTTCGTCAAAGAGTACAAGCTCGAAGGGATTAGTCAGCCTGAGATCACGAAAGCAATCGAGGACGCAATGAAAAGCGACTTCGTTTTCGAGCCGAAGGCCGGCGTTCCCTATCTGCGCGAGAATGGTCTCCTGGAGTACTTCCTGGCTAAAGAATTTCCAAAGCTGGCGAAGATCATCAAGACCAACGGCGAGCTCGACGGACGCACACAACACGCCGAGGACCTACAGGCAATGCGCGAGAAGACCGTAAGGTCGATATCAACCGCAAAGCTACCAGGCTCCCAGGCACGTCGAGAGACGCCGGCGATCAATCCCGAGGACGAGCAACAGATCGCAGCACTCTCTGACGAAGATATCGAGAAACTTCTCAAATCCGGCAAACAGTAAGCCGGACAAGAAAGAGAGTACTAACTCATGGGTGCATCAATTTTTGATTACACCAGCCGATTGAACCCGAAACTTTTGGCCGAGCGAATGTACCGCCAGCAATGGCGGCAGAACAAGTTCGCTCAGTGGGTCGCTCCGGAATTCATCAAGAAGGGCGGCAAGGGCGAAGAGGTAGGGACGCTCGGTATGGACACTCCGACATTCTCTGGAGCACCGATCGAGGTGTTCGAGCAGTTTGTCAAACTGGGACGGACCGATATGGACATTCCGGTCCGCAACCGGTTGATCGCCGATCCGGTCTTCGGCGATATGCCGCTCAAAGGAACGGCAGAAGCAGCGGTGGTAGCTTTCCGGCAGGTGTTGATTAACCAAACCCGAAAAGCCTACAGTCCGCCGACTGGAATGTCAAAGCAGATCACAAAGGCGTACGCGGAGAACCTCATCAACAAGGCGGACGCGTACATTCGCCAGTGGTGGAACGACTATCATCCTGGGAATTTCATTCTCACGATGCTCTCCGGTGCTTCACTGGACGTTGTATCTCCAGCGACGCTTGGCGGACGTGCTCTCGGGTACGTCTCCCATCCGAACCTGGTGGTAGCGGGTAGCGGCCTGGTCAGCTACACAGGTGGTCGACCTGGCACGGCTGGATACGAAGCATCTGTCGAAGCAGCTCTCAACGGAATGGCCGACGATCCGAAGTACTACATGACCGTCGCACTCATTCGCAATCTCGTCGTCGAGGCTGCGCGCTTGAAAATTGGGCGAGTAGTCCTACAGAACGGATTCGAGTTCTATCCGCTCTGGCTGAGTGATTCGGCCTGGATCCAGCTCATGCTCGATCCGGAATTCAAGGACTTCTACAAACGGTTGCCGGAAGGTCTCAAAGGGCATCCGTTGGCGACCGGTGCAGAGAGCTACATTGCCGGCGCCGCTTTGTATCCCGATCTGAGCTTGTGGGGTGCAAGGACGAATGCGTCTGACGGCAACGTCACCGCTGGCACGGTCGAGTACGGGCCGGCGCCGACCTCAGCGCAACGCGGCCTGGGGCGCAAAGTCGGAACCTGGACGAATCAACTGGATACGTCGGATATCTCGATGGCTCTGTTGATCGGCCAGTCCTGTATGGCAGTCGGTGTTGGCGAGAAGATCAGCTTCACCGATCAACTCGACGACCACGGCCAGGTCCAGGAAATCGGAATCAAGACAATTCAATCCGTGGTACGCTCTGACGTGTACGATCGAGACGGCAAGGTACCCGGTCTTTCCGCTGGTGACTTCTACGAGAACACGTCTTCTCTCGCAGTAGCCACGTTCAGCAAACACACCCTCAAGTATTCGTAGGGAGAAAGGAGCGTAGCAATTATGAAACGAACAGCGATCCTTCTCCTGGCGCTCTTGATGGGCGCGTCGCTTGCGTTCTCGCAGGTGATTGCCGTACAGGACGATCCTATCTTCGTGGTCTCTGGAGGTTCATTCGTCAAACTGACGGCGACAATCTGCGGACCGACGGCCTACACTCGCGACTCGACGGCCATCGGGAACTTCTTTCCGATCATCTACAACGGGACGACTCACCCAGGACTGCTCGGCCAGTATCCGGACAGCATAGTGATCTTCTCGTACGCTACGGCAGACACGGCTCACGACGTACTCATGCGGTTCAAAGCAGCGAGTCGTTACGGACGCACGATATCAAGTTCAACGTCTGTTTTAGTAGACTCAAGCCGTTCGACCAGTGCAGCTGTAACTTTTAGGCGAACAACGATCTCAGCAGCGAATTACAGTCCGTATGATCTCTATGGTGTTTCCTGTTATACCGAGGTCCAGACGGACGCGTACAACGCTCTGAACGTCGCACACGCGAGCAAAGTATTCGTGAGGTTTGTCCGGTACTTCCATAAGTAGGTGCTCGGGAGTGCCGGGTTGTAGAAACATGAATTCACGAGACACATTCACTTCTCCAGTCGAAAAGGAGATAATTCAATGGGTGCAGCAAAGGGAATTTTCCCGGTCGAAACCACGAACATCGCTGGTTTTGGCTATCCGGTAAACTGCCATGTGACGGTCAAACAGAACGACGAGATTCAGATTCATGAAATCTTCTATTCGGCAGCTCCAGCTGCGTTGTTTGACAACGCGCCGAACGGGTCGATCCTGTGGGACGTGGTCGCTGGCAACGTGTACCAGAAACGCGGCGCTCTTGGTGCATCAAACGGGACCTGGAAATACCAGGCGATCAACACCTGAGAGAACCGTGGCAATTCACGGCCCCCTGCGAAAGTGGGGGGCCATTTTCTCATACCTATCAAGGATGGTCTTATGAGATTGCGAATTTTACCTGGGACGGTGCAGCTCCCGCATATCATCTCTAACGCCGGCGTCACCTATGAGCTGTCTCCAGAGGCGGACGTGCCGGACGAGTACGGCGCTGCAATGATCCGGACACACCCGAAACTCTTCGTCGAGGGCAAGGGGCCGGTCGACCTGAAACTCTACACGTTCAAGGATTCATTCAAGAACAAGACGGTGACGGATATCGTCGCCGGCCTGGACGACGAGGGAAAGCTCAAAGCGTACAACGCTGTCAAGGCGATCGCAGAGGGGAAGGACGCCGAAGCAATTCCGCAGTCGACTCCGCCGTCTGGCCTGTCGGAAGACGAGCAAACTCTCGTCTTTGCATTCCGGGCAATGGACGACGAGGACAAGGATCTGACGCTCAATTACGTCAAGAGGAAAGTCTAAGAGCGAGCAATCGCGGCGTGGAGCAACTGGAAGCTCGCCAGACTCATGCTCTGGAGGTTGCAGGTTCGAGTCCTGTCGCCGCAACGAATGTTTTCAGAAAGGAGATATCACAATGAAACGAATTGCCAGTATCACGATGTTGCTCTTGGTTCTATCGACGATCGCTCTGTCGCAAGTGTGGTGGAACCGTGTGGAATTTCGCCGGGTCCCGAATCTTACAGCATATTCCGCTGGTGATGTTGTCGGACCAGATACAGTCGCCGGGACCGGGAATCTTCTTTGCTTCTCCGGGATTGTTCCCAATGGCAGCTACGGCGGAGTGATCGCCGGACTCAAGCTAACGGTCGACACCGCGAACGTAACCAATGCGAGTTTTAAGATTTACTTTTATTCTGACTCAGCCGGCAATAAGCGGCCACTCGATAACGCTGCATTCGTTCGTACGATGAAGGAAGACAGTCTAATCTTCGGCTCGGTCACGTTGAACCCTTTGAATGTAACAGGGACAGGATCAGGGACGACGACGGCAGAAATTGATACAGCCCTTGCAGCGCCTATTCCGGTTCGGACTGTCGCCGGTTCTCGCACGATCTACGCTCGTATCGTCGCTCTGGCAGCCTGGGCGCCGCCGAGAGCGCAACGGATTCGCTTAGAGCTCTATCTCAAGGCCAACTAAGGAGACTCTTCGATGGCACTTAAACTCTCAGTATTGACCCGCAACGCCAGGCTCGACGCCATTGAAACACTAATCGGCGGAACAGCGAAACTCTCACTCAGGACCGGCGCACCGCCGGCGGACTGCGCTGCAGGTGATAGCGGCGATCTTCTTATTCAGATCACCCTTCCGGCTGACTATTGGAATGCAGCGGCCAGCGGATCAAAGACCAAACTTGGAACCTGGCAAGGCGTAGCGACCGGTCCCGGAGTTGCGGCTCACTTCCGACTCTATGCGAACGACGGAGTAACCTGTCACATGCAGGGAACGGTCTCGCTTACCGGGATCGGCGGAGATCTCGAAGTCGACAACACAAACATCGCGGTCGGTCAAACGGTGACGATCACGACCTTTACTATCACTGACGCAAATCCATAAGGAGGGCGTACTATGGCTCTTTCAAGTCTTGCACTACGAACTACGACATTCACGGCGACGACGACCGCGAATATCGAATGGCGCACACCAGCAACCGTCCGGGCGAAGGTCCTGGAAATCAGTTTCATCCAGTTGACGGCAGTTGCTTCTCAGATCGGTGTCGGAAGGCCGCAGGCAATCGGACTTACGCCGGTCAATGTTCTTTTTCAGAAGGATGATCCCAATGACCCGCCATCTGTGATGAATGGCTCCTTGTCATGGGCCACGAGTCCGACCGTGCCCTTGATCTATCATCGACGGTGGAATGGGACGTTGGCCAGCGTTGGAGTCGTCTGGACATATCCGCGCGGCCTCATTATCCCGATTTCATTTTCTCTCGTCATCTGGAACATTGCAACGACCGTTGCATCGGACGTCAACTGTGTTCTTGACGAATAGGTGACGGCATGGCAATACCGACTCCAAACAAAACGGTGGCCTATATTGCCATCACTTTATTCGATGACGGCAATATGGCAGTGAGTGGGAACATTGGCGACGTCCGTCTCGCGCTTCAAATGATCGACGGAGCGCGGGACGCGGTGAAGAATCAACTCAATCTGCGGACAAAGGAAGGACTCTTGCTCCCGAGCCGCGATGTTGAAGTCTCACCGCACCCTGCGTTCCCGCTCACGCCTCACGGGGATGTTCCTGACGATCTTCACGCAAAACTTCTGAAGAAGGTGACGACTTGAGTCAATTCCTTGGAACGACAAGCGGATCAGATGGTGGCATTCCTCCTGGCCAAGATGATAAAAGACTGTGGCCGGAAGTCTTAATGGATGACATTAACGCCGTCTATTCGGTCATGTGGACAACCATCATGGGTTTTGAAAATCTGTTTTGGCCGAAGTCCAGCTATTTTGATTCTGGTGGCGATGAGATGCTTGAAATCAGAGACGAACTATGGGTAGAGGTGAACGTCGAACCTTACAATGGTGGCTGCAATACTCGCTACGGAATTCAAGGAGTGACCCGTGATGCCTTCGGCAATCCCCTGGGTGGCTGTAGGGTGAAATGTTTCCGCACGAGTGACGATATAAAGACAGACGAAACCCTATCGGATGCTAACGGGAACTTTCTGGTATCGACTCCTTTCTTTCCAGATGCTCACTATCTGGTGCAGTACAAGGCGACGAGTCCTGACGTTTTCGGTTCTTCGCTCAATACATTGGTAGGCGCATAGATGAAATACATTGTAAAACTTCGGCCAGAGAGTAGGCTTTACAAAGGCGAACCATGTTCGGTCGATGCAATGCTCTATTCGGAAAGCCGGCTAAGACCTGAACCGATCCTACCGCCAGACCGAAGCGGTATCAATGGAGACCTTAATCAAACTTTTGGAGCCCTGACACTTTCGGGCCTCTACACCATCGACAACACTGGGCGCCTGGACAAAACGCTCAATCCGCTTTTACTCACAGCTGCAGCAAAAGTCGATATCGCCGCGGCACTTATTAAAACATTTGGCGAATTGATAGCGACCGGTGCTGGCACGGTGAGGGTCGCCGGAAGCCTAAACAAGATACTCAGTCCGCTCACAATCTCCGGTGCATCTGGCGTCGGCGTCAATGGTCAACTTTCAAAAACACTTGGCAGCCTGCAAATTCAAGGCCAGGGAGCGGTCTCGATCTCGGCGATCCTGGTCGAAGTGCTCGATGCGCTGACGTTGGTCGGAGCCTATACTTGTGTGACTCAATGCTACCTGGACGAAACTCTGGGCTCATTGACCGTCGACAGCGCCGGCTATCTGCAAGATCTCACACACTACACAACCGTCGCTCGATCCGTCTCTCGACTGCAGAAACCAGCTCGGGCGGATCGGACACTGACACCGAATCGTAAGTTTAGAAAGACTCCTTCTCATGTATAAAAAGCCAGATGAAGTCGTTGAAATGACGGTGGACTTCGTCAACGAGCTGCCAGTTGGCGGGACGCTCCAGCCAGGTTCAGCCGTTGAGGTTTTCGATTCTAACGGTACCGACGTAACGAGTTCTATGCTCGTGGCCATTCATATCAATGCGACGAGCCTGGACGCGGTGGTCCAGGGCGGGACTGATGGAAAGAATTACCACGCTCATTTCATTGGAAACGGTGTCTCTCCGCTGGTCTACATCGATGACCTGTATTTCAGCGTCCGGTCGACCTTCACTCCTGCACGTTGGGACACGATCATCGAGGACGTACTCGAGAATCTATCGGACGAGGGTGTGCGGGACGCAAACATGGACCGAGTCACTGCAGAGGCCGACAAGGTCCAGGTCGATATCTGTCGGGAAGCGTTGGCGTTGCAGTCTGCCAGCTCCATCGTGACGGTCGCAACGCAATCGGAGTATCCGATCAATGCGCTCTGGTACAGAATCGTTCAGATCTTCAAACCTTCCGCTTGGACGCGGGATATTATCATCGTACACGACAAAGAGGACTGGAAGAAGATCATCAACAATACAAATCTTCCCACGCAACAGCCGCTCTTTGCAACGGTCTGGAATAAGAGTTTCATTCTCTGGCCGGCACCGACAGAGGTTCAAACCTTGACGGTGTGGTTCAATGCCAGACCGTCCAACCCGGCCGAACTCGGAAGCGATCCTGATATCGAAGAGCAATGGGACGACTGCCTAACCTATGGCACCACGGCCAGAATGTTTCGGAAGAAATTAGCCAGGAACCCGGCTCTAAAAGATATTTACGCTATCTACGACGCATTGTACAACGCGGAACTTAAACGGCAAACAACGCACGAACTCAAGCGAATGGTCCTGGGACCAAACAAGGTCGCATCATCAAGCGATCGGATAGGATTCTAACTCGATGGCCACGACACTCTTCAATCTGAATATCTTGGCTGCAGCTCGCAAACGGCTCGACAAGCGGTCCTCTGCCGGCCCAGGAGACGACACCGGTCATGTGTACTCGAGTGGTCTCTGGAGCGAGTATCAGAACCGGGCAGTCCGGGATATCTTGAAACTGCTCTATGACAGTGTCGGCGAGAAGGACTTCGGCAATATCATCCCTGAGTACATGGTCACGAGCGGTAGTTTGAGTCTGGTCGGTGGCGTCTTCGCAAAACCGGCCGATTGCTGGCACGTCGTGGACCTGGTCAAGTCCGATCTTAGCGTCAAATTTCACAAGCTCAAATCTTCCGAGGTCGAAGACGTGCGAGCTGGCCAAAATGGAGTGATCGTTCCAACCGCAACGCGGCCGGTGTTTTGGGAAGAAGGTCCAAACATTTACACCCTGGGGCTCACATCGGCGACGGTGATCGCCCGATACATCAAGACGCACCAGGATATCGTCGTCTCTGTTGCGCCGATCGACGCTGGACACAAATACCTGACCGCAGCCAATATCGAGTACGTCGCGGCCACGAAGACGTTGAGGATCACCGACACACTACCGGCTGGAGGATGGGTAGCAGCCGACGCAAACCGGGACCTTGTTTTCTACACAGCGAGCCAAGTCTACAAAGGCCGCATTGTCTCAGTCACTCTCGATTCTGGACCGGACCATATTGATATCGTTATCACTGGCGACGGAATTCCAGCGACAAACATTTCAGCCTCAAATATCCTTGCGGTCGTGACGCCGGCGATCTCCGGAAGTGACGACGCCGACTTGAAACTCAATGGTAATTTCTTTGGTGATCTGATCGACCGAATGGCGGCATTCGCTCTCGAAGATTCTAAAAACCAAGCTACTACTTAAAGGAGCCTATCATGCTACAGTATTTGACTTTCAAAAAACTCGATTCGATCTGCTTGGAGATGGCACAGCTCGGAGAGTCCGATCTCTTCCCGAATCTTCGCCAGGATATCGTCAACGATCGGCGATACAAGCTGTTTGGCCTACTCGACGGGACCAATGACCCCTGGTGGAATCGTATAATCACCCTAACCGTGACGGCGGACCAGGAAATCCTGGCAGACTTCACGGTCAACGCTGGACTTCTAACAGCTCTCAGCGCGAGCGCTCACACGGTAACACGATCAGGCGGAGTTTTCGTCGCCGGCTCGGTCCTGGATATCGTCCTGGCGCTGCGAACAACCGGAGCTCGTGTAGCTCAGTACAAGGCTATGGTGACGGTAGGTGGTGCAACGGGCACATATTCCATCGTTGGCTCGGTTGTCGGTGCCGAAACAGACTACAACAGTGTGACTCACACTCTGTTCGTCAATGTGATGAAGAAATTCTCAACGACGTCAGCGGATCTCAGTACGCAGTATATCAAGAATCTCATCAAAATCTTCGACAATGCCGGCCCAAGTGGAAAGGAGAGGGTGTTCGATCTGTTCACGGACGCACGGGCTTTTGGTGAGGCATATCTCAATCCGTATGCAACAAAACGTGTGATCTGTCTGCAGTACGGCCCGACGCTTGAGTTCCAGATAGGAGCGACAGCCACAGCACTCGCCACAGTCCAGGCACTCGTCAAGGGGAAACCGAGTCTCTACACCGACGGGACCGAGAACAATCTACTCGATTCTCCGCCGGAAGAGAACGCAATGCTCGAAGACGAGATCGCAGCTGAGTACGCTCGCCAGGCCGGTAAAGATATCCCGACCGACGTGCAATCTCGACTTGAGGGCAAGTGGAAGGCGGTCTATGAAGCAGCTGCCGCCAACCGTGTGAAAGCAATGGAAACAAACATTGGCCAGCGGTCGGTCTAAATGCCAGCCCCACTCGTCGATAGTTTCCAGGGCTACTTGCTCGACGTAGCCAATCCGCCGTTCAACTCTGCGAAAGGGGGGCAGAACTTCGTCATTCACCGCCGGCGCAATCCGACGAAACTGATTGAAGGCTTCATCGAGCAAGGCGACGGATACGCAAAGAAGACATTCGTCACCGGCGGCTCCAATCCCGGCACACTTCCAGCGAACGACTCCGTCATTCGCAAAATCTCCGAGTTTTCCTGCAAGGATATCTACAACCTCTACATTGCCGACCACGGCGGCCAGAACGTCACCGTTGTCGCTGGCACGTACACAAAGACGGCGTATTTTCTCCAGGCGATCACCGGAACCGGCTGGTCGGTCGATGGTGGCAGTCTGACAAAGGTCACAGGGACCGGGACAGCGTTTCTTTCCGAGTTGCGCGTCGGCGACCCGGTCATGTTCAACTCGACGCCAAAGATCGTCGACTCAATCACGAATGACACGGAACTGTATGTAACAGTCGCTTTCGGCGGAGCTGCCAGCGGGAGCACGTTGAAAGGTCCGCCGCGGGTATGGCGTTTCGGCGTTTGGATTCGTCCTTATTGGAGCGGTTCGGCCTGGATCGACCAATGGCTCGAAACAACAGAAATGTTCATCTTCGACCTGGACGCGCTCGGCATCAACTACCCGTGGCTGCCGGAAACAGATTGGACTTCGACAAATTGGACCGGAAGTTTTGCGGCCGGATGGTTACACACTGTAGGATACACTACGCCGCTTTCCCAGGCTAAGTCAGCCGAAATTGGCATTGACTATACTGTGACCTGGACTGTGACAGAAAGGACTGCCGGAACATTCATCTTAACCTTTGGTGGAGGCTCACAAGACGACCTCTCTGCAAGCGGGAGCATGAAATTTCGAGCAACTGCGACCGGCAATCTCATCATCACACCGAGCTCTAATTTTGATGGAAGAATTGTCATTGCTATCGAGGAAAGATACGACGATAAAATCTATCTGGACGATGCAAGCGCGTCAAAATACGCTTTTCCAACCATTGACCCAACCGGCCAGGTGTTCACGACCGACCATTTCAAGGACTGGACGCTCGTCTACACTTCCTTTGGAGACGACGAAAACTACGACCTTATCCGCAGTTCCGGATTCGATGGAGACAGGTACTATCTCCAGCTGATACATCCCAACACCGACTTCAGTTCCCGGACTGCTCCGACGAAACTCATGGTTTATCGCTGCTTTCTTCTGGCCGAACTGCCGTCGACGCTCTCTGACTTTATCTACGGGGTACTGTCCGAGGCCAGGTTGACAAGCGGAAACAATATCTACGACGTCTCGCTAATGGTTGGCAGTCGAACCAAGTCCTTCGCTGCTACCCACGGCGGGGATCTGTCGCCGACTTACACAAGAAACGTCGACGCCATTGTTGCCGATATCGCTTGTCCTTATGTCTGGCCTTATGCGGTAGTGCTCGGAATCCGCATTGATGCTGCTGCAACTGATCCGCCGGACCCCCAAACCTACTATTTGAAATACTCGCTGGTCCTGGACGACGGCACAGAGTCAAGACTCTACGACGCCTTCACCGAAGCCGGTTCCGCTGGCATCGAATTCTCCACGTTGAACACAGGAAACTCTTTGACGCTTTCCGTCGGCCAGGGAATCAAGATCAACGGACTCTACAGTTTTGGAACTTTGCCAGTCCGGTCCAAGTTTTTGCGTATCTACATGAGTGACGACGGGGAGCAGTTTTTCCGCACGTTGGACCTGGATCTTACACTCACAACGACCTGGGCTCAAGCCTATACGTTACTGATCCCCGTGCAGCTGCCAGGTGTGAAACATTTCTTTGCAGTTAGTTGTGACATTGAAATCACGAAGGCAATTTGGCCTTCACCCGGCGAGATCGAGGCAACGGCTCAGATCGGCCGGGCCATGACGGACGACGGTGTCATTCAGTATAAAGCAGCGGCCGTTGTCGGTAATATAACTTACGCAATCGGTGTAAGAAAAAATGGGATTCTCTATCCTAATCATATCTTTGCCAGCCTTCAGAACGGCGACGGTGCTCCACAGTTTGACGCCTTCGGCCTGGTGTCGGTCAACATGATTAACCTGGAGTATAACGACGGCGACGAGTTAGTGGGTGCCTATCCGTCGCATGATACGTTGCTGGCATTCAAACGCCGATCTCTGGTCCAGGTCTCCCAATCAATCAGCGGTAAGGAGCTCGTATTTATCCGGACTGTGGTCACGAAGTCGGACGGCATTTGCAGTATCCGGACATTGGCAGATTTTGAGGACGTAGTGTACTGGGCCGGCTACAATGGAATCTATTGCTTCTCGTCGAGTGGTGTGCAACTGCTCAACAGGGCATGGCTCAATGAGTGGAAAGCAGTCGCTCAAGCGGACAAAGAGGCTGCCGTCTCGACCTTCGATCGGTTGAACCGGCAATATCGGATTGCCTACGCCGGCATTGAGCGCTTGCTCGACATTGATACGGGCCAGTGGGACCTGGTGGATCTGGCGAACCAACCCGAGCGCTTTGCAACCGATCAGCGCGCTGGAACGGTCGACTTCCTTTCTGGAGTCTACATTCAAACCCTGGGAGCTGGCACGTTGCACGACGGCGCTGCTTTCACACTCGACTACGTCACGAACGACTTCCTGGCGTCCGAAAGCCAGATTACGGACGCTCTGCTTCTCGACGTGCGGATCAAATACAGCTCGGACGTTGCGCTTGTCGTGACGCTCTACCGGGACGGCGTTGCGCAGTCTCCGGTAGCTCTGGCGGCCGGCAACGGCTCGTCGACAATTCCGGCCGGCCTTTCTTTCCGGTGTAAGAACTTCGGTATCGAGATACAGGCGACTTTCACAAGCTCAAACCAGGCTCTTGAAATCAAGGAAATCTGTCCGCGATATCAGATCGTTCTGGCAGGATTGACGCGTCCGGCTTTTGCATCCGAAGGCGCTGGAGCGGGAATTGAGCAGCGGCCGATGGCCGTCGCTGACATTCGCTCCGGCCGCCAGGACCTTATAGCGTCTGCGCTGACGACCGTCTCGTACTCGAGGCCGTTCTCGAACACAGTTGGAACGAACTACAGTTTGAAGGTCGACGTGTACAACAACGCCGATGAATGGATAATGAGCGTTGAGGGAACAAACTTAACCAAGTACGGCTTCGACGTCATTTCACCGGAGAATGGATATGCTTCATACATTGCCGCGGCACATCAGTAGTGTTTTGGCGCTACTGGTTCTTCTGAGCCTGACAGCGTTCGCGCAACGTACGCGGGTGCTCCGCGTCGATACAATCAAGTCATATCTGGATTCTAACATTTCAATAAGTACCTACAAGCGGATCATCGTCGATAGTGCGGGGATAGTCCATGACACAGTTGCCTACCTGTCCGATGTCGTAGGCGGCGGTGGCGGTTCGGGTGATACTACTCTCGCTCGTTTTATTCGCACAGACAACGGTTCGATTCTTTTCCAATGGTATCAACCCGCATACACCGATACGGTCATAGCGATCGGTATGGTGCATAATCCCGGTTCACCGTTGCCTCAGATTCCGCCAAACGGATATGAGTATTTTGGCGAGTCATCTGTCTATGCTCCAGACTATCCGATACCAACAGTGCCTTACATCTACTCTGACACGTTTGCTATCCATGCTCACATCAACGCGCAGAGAGTCCTTAAGGGATTTACGTACTCTTGGATTGCGATTGAGCTACAGATATACGTCAAACTCCCTATCAGTGGCGACTCCACATGGGCTACAGTCTCAAGTTACTATGTTGACAACAGCACCTCAGTCCCGCCTTGGTACGTCCGGTTGACTGACACGACAGTCTCAAGCACGTATCCGGTTGTCAGGGACTTCACTCTCAACGAGCGACCCTGGACAGAGTGGGTAAATGGTTACGCGGGTTATCATGGGACTTGGTGGGACTTTGGCATCCCGCCGGGAGGACAACTCAAGTATCGGTTCAAAGGTGGCTACGGGGCAAGCTCCTATCAGGACGCTGGCGGTCACATGCCGCTGTCTAATTATGACTCGCCGAACTTCCCTAACAAAGACTACAATTTCATCATGTGGTCGATTCCACAAGATTTTCCCGCAAGATGGATCACATCTGCAAGGATGGATTCAAACAACTGGCATTTCTACGGCGATGTTGCAGTTGATGGGACTGTCACAGCCAACGCTGTTGTTGCAAAAAGCTCATTGACAATCGGCTCTGTAGCGGACTCCGCTCAGGGGGTGCTCACGCTCGTATCTGATAGCAATGTTGTTGCAAGACTCTCAGCAGCGAACCATGAGCATCTTGCGAACTACGTCCTTCCGCATCTTGCAACGGTGGACACGGATACACTTCTTTCGAGATTAGACCGATTGCAAGTGTGGCCTTCTTCTGGTCCATTTAAGTACCTCAAAGCTGACACTGGCATCACGCTGTCATTTAGCGGAGACACTCTATCTATCCGTGCCTCTGCCGGAGGATCGCTTAACGCGTCTTACATGACCAACCCAGGCCAGAGGCCGCCGACAAACCCATCAAGTTACAATGACGAGTTTAATGGCGCGAACAACGCCGTTCCCGATACTGGTAGCGGCTCACAAAAATGGAAATGCTACCCCGGCAACAGCGCAACAGGAACGATGATAAAGCAAACCGCCGGGATGCTACAATTCAACGACACGGGCAGAACCGCAAACCGTTGGCGCATCATGTGGCAGCATCTCGCACCGGCTGATACCGGCGGATGGACAATCGTTATTAGATGCAACATGCAAACACTCGTTGCCAACAGTCGTTATGCAACAATTGTAGTAGGCGACACCGCGACAGGCAAGATCATTGAGTGGGGTTGGCTATGGTGGAACAGCGGCTATGCTTTGGTTGCTCAATACTGGACACTACCAGCTACATACAGCTCACAGATTTATATTTCTGGGGCTGTCAACATGCAACAGATGATGTATTTCAAACTCGAAAAGACTGCGGCTGATAAAAAGATCGCTGGTTACTACAGCGTAGATGGCTACTTGTGGTATTCTGTTTGGACTCCTGTCTCTGCAACGGCATGGTGTGCGAAGATCACAAGCATTGGTATTGGTGTGCTCAACAGTATAAACAATACACTGCTTGAGTCTTACTTTGATTTTTTCCGCGTCAACTGGACGCCGGACTTTGATGCAACACTCCATAAATAGATGAAGAGGATTCTTTGAAATGGCTCTGAACCGGCTAAATTTCTTTGAACGAGAGGCAGCTCGCTGCGCCCCAAGTATTACGAACGTTGCACAACTTCTCACGGCTGCACAGAACTGGCTCAAGATGATCGGCGAAGAATTCGACTGGATCGAGAAGAACACGACCAGCCAGGCGTCGCCAGCGCCGGCCTCTGGCGGGACTGTCATTATCAACGGCACGACCGTCGTCACCGGCGGACCGCCGGCAACGGGAGTCATAGCGATCATTCGCCAGGACGTTGTGGCTGGAGCGAACACAATCACATTCACTTCACCGCTGTCAAGTTTGATCTATGGAGGTTTTCTTATCCTGGCAGATTCGAGCGGAATGCTGATCGACAACGCCGAGCTTCGCATGAGAGCGACACTCATGTCGAAGACCAGCTTTGTCTATATGGCGCCAGTTGCCGGGTCTCTCTATGGGTTTGCAGTTGTAGCAACATGAGACGACTACTCACCATAGCGACAATGACTCTAATCTGCACGGTTGCCTATTCGCAATCGACGCAGCGACAGGCATTCCAGGAAGTCCGTGTCGACACCATGAGACCTAACCATTACGGCCCGGTTTGGGGAATCGTCTTTGCCTGGCACGACAGCGTACGCGTGAGAATCTTCCGAGATTCGATGAACGTCAAGAATATCAGCGGCGATACCGCTGTGTTCAAGTACTACAAGAACGCCTTCACCTACGATACAACCAATCACAACGCTCGCTTCGCAGCCGACACAACCTACCGAGCAGCGCAGGAGTCAGCGATCCGCTCGATCATCCAGGCGGACACCTTGTACCGAGGTGCACAGGAGTCGGCGATCAGAGCGATCATCGCGGCGGATACTCTCTACCGTGCGGCGCAAGAGGCAGCAATCAGAGCGGTTCAAGCCGCGGACTCCACCTACAAAGCCGCGCAACTCCTTACGAAAGTCAATGTCAAGGATACGACCACAAGCGCCAGTGGAAGTTATGTCACCCCGACGCAATTCAGAACGGATACTACTTACAAAGCCGCGCAACTTCTGCTTAGAGCAACATGGTCCGACACCTCAAACCAGGTTCGCTCTTGGCAGTTGTGGGACAAAGGCGGTTCGTGGCTTGAGGTCACAAAGGGAAGCAGAAAGTTTTTCGCAAAGAACGATACAACTTATACTAAGCAATCCATCCTTGATTCTCTCAATGCGGCAAGCCCTGACGACATCGCATTGACAAGAAAGGTGGCAATCACCAAAACCACCGGGCAACTGAGACTTGGGTATGATGGGAGTAACTATACATCATTCACAGTAGCGAGTAGCGGACTCCTGACTATTGCGCCGACATTGGGCAGAATCACGCTTCAAGGGGTAGCGGCAAAAGACGTTTATTTCACGATGAACAATGCGGAAGCCGCTGGTTATTATACAATCATTCAATACCAACTCGCCAACGTTGCAAAATATTATACCGGCATTGACAACGGCGGAAACTACATTTTTCGCGAAGGAACAAACAACACTGATAAAATCTACATTTTCGGTGGCACTGCTGGCGATATGTATTTGAATTACTACGGCGGAAATGTTAGCATTGGTACTGCACCCGCTGCCAAACTCCACGTCCAATCCGCCACCGAGCAACTGAGACTTGGGTATGATGCGTCAAATTATACATCATTCACAGTTGGAGCAACGGGAGGTCTGGCAATCGGTGGGGCGGGAACAAATGGCGGTTCTGTCTCAGGCACGGTATTACTTCGAGATACTTCTGCTTTCACGACAACGGGACTACAAAAGGCAATCTACATTGCAGGGGCTTTGCAATCGGATATTTATGTTCTCACACCCCGATACCTCTCAGGTGCTACGCCGGTAGCCGGTGACTTGCTATCATATTGGGCCAAACCTGATTCGCTTGTTGTCACCCGAGCAGTTGGAACAACCAACGGACTCAAATTCTCATTCATAAGGATACGATAATGAAAGGATACGATAATGAACCACCTCTCAGACAGACTCTACGGTTGGACGGTAGTACTCATCATTGCAGGGCTTCTCGTCGGGTGCGTCCACGCCTGCCACGCTCAAGAAAAGTTCCGCATCAAGACTTGGGTGGATTCGGTTCTCGTTGCAAAGGCAACGTGGGACACGGACACCGTTCTGGTCAACGGTGACAGGGATTGCAAGCACGAATGGCTCACGCAATTTGAGTCAATAAAGTATGAAGGGGTAAAAGACAGTTTGCGGGCGGTCCTCAATCCTAACAACGAACGAGCAGTGCAGGAGTTTTGCACGGTCTGCGATAGAACAAGAATCAAGACCGAGACAATCACTTACATTTGGAAGAAGAAGAAAACACAATAGGAGTACCAAGTCATGGGATTTCTCGATTCGTTATTCTCGTCACCGCGTGAGCGCGAAGCTCCGGGTTTGTACAAAGGCCAACTCTCAGGATACGACGATATACTGGATGCGATTAAGGGATTGCAAAACACGGAAGGCGGTGTCAATGATATCGCGTCCCTAAAGTCGAAGTTCGGACTCGGCGGGACATCGAAACCGTTTGAAATCGCCAAACGCAATCTTGCGACCCAGAACGCAAAGAACCGAGCAGCGACTTCTGCTCGTATGTCCTCGTCGGTAGCCAATCCGGAGGCCGTGTTTTCTCCTGGCGAGTCGAGTTATCTGAGCGCACTCGGAGGGATCGAACAAGGTCAGGCCGAGGCCGATATCGGCCAGCAAAACTACATGGCCGATTTACTCGATCAGATTCTCAATCGTCAGAATCAATTTAACATGGGAAAGCAAACTACCAGGGCTGGCGTTCTCGGTCAGAAGGGCGGAGCCATGAGCGACTATCTCGGAGCGCTTTCAGGTGCTTCGACGTTCGACGATATCCTTGCTGCTGCTAACACAGCGTCGAAGTTTATCAATCCGTTACCGAAGGTCCCAAAGCCCGGAGGTTAAGATCATGGGAATCTATGAAACTCTAATGAGGTCTCAGGGCAACATCGACCAGCTCGCCAATGTTGTCCAGGGCTATTTCAAACGCAAGCACGACGACGAGGTCCGCCAAAGGGTGAAAGAAATGTTCACTCAGTACGCCGGCGGAACTCAAACGCCAACAGACGCCGGCGTCCAGCCGGCAACCGAAGTGCCGTCAGTTGGACAATCCACGCAAGAGCCTGGAATGCGACCGATCCGGGGTAAGCCGGAGATTCCTACGGCTCCAGCGCCGATATCGTTCGCCGATCCGATCACACGACAAGCGGCAGCCAGTAACGCGACACCGATCACCAGGCGGACAAGGGGAATCGAGTCGGCGGAGGATATCTATAATCTCGCAGATCTCACCAGACAGGACCCGACGAAGATGGTCGAGGCTGCTACGGCCGAGGAAGCCAAGAACGTGCCGAAGACGCACTTCGGTACTCGAGGCGAGGTCTACCAGGTCGATCGAAAAGGGAACATCCGGAAGATACAAGGGCCGGAATATCCGCCGGCCAGGGAAACAGCGACGAAAGAACCAAAGGCTTCACTATTGCGATCGGAGATCGTGAACGTCAACGGCGTCAAAAAACAAGTCGACTATTACGGTTACAAAGACAGCCAGGGCGAACGCGTCACAGAAAAGAAGTACAGCGATTTCACGCCACGCAACAAGACGCCGAAGGAATTCAAACGGTCCAGAACACTCAAGACGCTCGATGCGAAGAAACAGGCGCTCGAAAAGGAACTCAAACGGTCGTACCCGGAAGTTGACCTGGATAGTACAATCGTCAACGGTTTGGACCCGGACGATCCGTCGCCGGCCGCTGGAATGCTCCGGAAGTATCTCAGCGCAATCGACGACTACGAATCACGAGCTGACACGGAAGGCGAAGGGTATAATTCGGCATTCAGCGTCGCTCAGAGAAATCTATCGCAGCGACAAAGCCAGGCGCCAATTGCGACCTCAACTCCGGGAGAGCCGGCCACGCCAGCGGCGCCAGCAGCCGGTCCACGATCAGCGACCATATCAAAGTATCAAAGCGGCAATGTGCCGATGAAACAAGGGAAGTACTCTCAGACAGCGATCAACAAAAAGACCGGTGAACGGGTCGGATTAAACGCTCAAGGCAAATGGGAAAAGATACCCGCCAGTCAATAGCACCGCCGCCAGGATTCGAACTGGAAGAAGACACGCTCACAGTAGCGCCGCCGCCGGGCTTTGAGCTCGAAACCGACCAGCCACGGCCAAGAGCGGTCCGTGTGCCTGGCCTCGGCAACACTCCGGAATTCAACAAGGGGATTGATATAAGCACACCCGAAGGGGCGCAAGCAGCACAAGCTGGCGGTCTCAAACGACTGCCGAACGGTATGTATCTTCCGCCGGAGCTCGTCGGATGGCTGCAACAGAACCGTGAACCATCACCAGATTATGCGACACAACTTCGCCAAGCCGGAACAACCGAACAACCGGAGCTCGCCGGGGTAACGCCAGGCGAAGCGGCGATCGCCGGATTCTCCCCAGTCCTGCAAACAGCGAAGAACGTGGTCCTGCCGATCGTCGCTGGAGCTCAAAAGGGAGCGGGAGGATTTGCCAGCTTGCAGCCTGGTCAAGTCAGTAGCTTCGAGGACATTCTTCGAGGCGGCGCGGACCTGGTGAGCGGAGCGATCTCCGCCGGTATCAATGTTCTTCCGCCAATGATGGGAGTCAACGCTGCAATGACAGTAGCTCCAGCGGTCGAGGACCTGGCCAGCACAACCGTCGGCGAACTCACAAAGCGTCTGGCACCGATCGTAGATAAGGACCTCAATGCCAAGATCGCTCAACACATTGGCCAGCGTTACGGGAGGGAAGCAACCGGGACTGCACTGGAGTACGGAGTTGCTGCAAAGTTTGGTTTGCCGGTCCTGGTCGGTATGGTATTGTCGAAGGGAGCGGGATCGGTAACGGAGAACGTCCTGGCCGACAAGACAATACCCCAGGAGGATAAAGTCCGAATTCTCGACCTGGTGAAAAATATCGCCTTCTTCGGTGGAATACTCGGCACCGGTCGCGTTCGACGTGCCGCAGGGCAGTTTAGAGGCCCCATCGACGTAAATCGACCCATCACAGAGCCGGTAGGTGTTTCAGCCGGTCCAGTTCCTTCGGAAATCTCGAATATGTGGGACGTCCGGGAACGGAAGGAGCCGCTACCAGGCACTCCGCCAATACCGATCTTGACACCCGGTCCGGCGCCGGTCGATCCTCGTCTGATCCAGCCGAAAGCCCCGCCGGACTTCACAGTCGACGCTCTTGGTCGAGCCTCTACCGGACCTTTGCCGGCAGAAGCACGTCCGGAGCTGCGCGTCACGCCGAGAGAAGATATCCTGGAAGACTTCCAGTCGATCATGACGCAGCACGAGCGACCGATGGCAGTCGAACCCAAAGCGCCAGCCGGACTACCGAGCGGAAACATTGAAGAATTCCTGCGACAACGTCGAGCTCAGGAATCTCTCCAGGCTCGTCGAGAGCAATTCAACCGAGAGAAGATGATTCGCCAGGCGCCGAAGGCAACCGTTCGGCCGGTCGAGAACGTGCCGGAGGAACCGAGCGACGTCGGACAGATTCGGGAAGATCTCCAGGCTGCCGGTGTGCCGGTGCCGGATCTCGTCAGAATGCGAGAGCCGGAGCTTAGAGCCAGGTGGCGTAAGGAAGCTGGTGTACAGCCTGTGACAGCCGTCACGCCGCCGATCGCCCCGATCGAGGCAGTCGCAGAGTTGCCGGAGTTCCGAAACAGTCAAGAGGCTATCGACTACGGCCGCAAGAATCCACAGGCCGGCGTTATACTCCAGCAGCGAGCTGATGAAGCCCAGGCCAACGCACAAGCCCTAATCAAAAACGTGCCGGCAAATGAAACGCACACGCAGAAGATGGAACGATTAAACGCTGCAATGCAGCAAGCGGTTCGAGCGCAGTTGGCGCATGAAGCTATCGAGTATAGGTTGCACCCGAAGCGGGAGACGCCGGTCGAGAAGTTACTCCGCGAGCAACGCGAACAACGTGAGCAACCGGTCAACGTCGACGAGATCATCGACGACTTCCTGGGAGAAGCCAAACCAGAAGAGCCGACCGCTACTAAACTCGCTCGCCAACGTGGAGACTTTGAGGCACGGAAGAAGGCCAGTCTCACAGAACTCGATCGACTGCGCTCGAAAGCCATGAACCTGGAAGCAGGAGCCGGCGATCCACTTGCCGAGGATATGTTAAGAGCTTATCAACTTTATCAGAAGCACGGCGTCGCCGAAGTCGACCTAAAGAATCTCCAGGAATCAATAAACAGGTTCACCGACCGGTACAAACAACTCTCAGATGCGATCGAGGAACCGGCACCTGTCCGTAAGGAGATTGGCCCAGGCGAAGAATCCGGCGAGGACTACTTCGCTAACGAAGAGGAACTGGCCGCACATTGGTCCGAGAAGATCGACTGGGACAAAGCAGTATTCAAAGGCGATCGTGAGAACCTAACAACTGCGGAGCTGGCGGATCTTGCCGAGAAATATCCGGCGATCGCCGGGCAGCCAACGGCTCCGCCAGCAGCGAAAGAGGCCGAAGGTCCGCCGCCGGAAGAGACACCGGAAACTCCGCTTCGACCTGAACCGATCGCAGCCGGCAAGCCCTGGGCGGAAATGTCATCGGCCGAGCGGGACCGCTGGACGACGCAGAACCGGATCAACGAGATCAATGAGCAACTGGCCGACTATCGTCTCCGTGGCGGCAAAACTGCCAAGCAGAAACTACGCGAAGAACTCAAGACGCTCCAGGCAAAACTCGAAGCGCCGGAACCGCTCACTCCAGACAAGATCGACGAAGCAGCTGACGCGGCTGGTGACACTGGTCTCTCGATGAAGCAGCAAGGCGAGCACCTGGTCGCCAAGATGGAAGAGGCCCAGGCAGCGGTGAAGAGTTACGATAAAGACTTCGAGAAAATCGACAAAGCTGAACAGGAGGAAGATTTTAGACTTAACCGGGCGCTTGAAGAAGAGAACAAACTCCTGGCCGAAGGCGACTGGACTGGCTCGAAGAAACTTCGGGAGAGCTACAACAAATTGAGGCAAAAGAACAACGTCGAGGCCGACAAGCAGCGGGACGCACTCAAGACAAAGATGGCTGGCGAACTCAAGAAGGCCGGACTGAATATCGACGAGCACAATCGTCTCGTGGTCGACGTTCCTGGAGACGGCAGCTTCTACACTCCGATCCGCAATCTGCAGAAAGGTATCGACCGTATCAAAGGCAAATGGCCGACGTCGGTCGGCGTTGCCAAGCCGCTCGGCAAGATCGGTCTGGGAAGTGACGTAAGCAAAAAGGCGAAGAAAGAAGACTACTGGCTCGTCCCAGGGACGAAGGATATCTACGGGGTCGGTGGGAAAATCATCTATCGAGGCGAGGCTCCTGGCAAGGGATGGACTGAGGTCGACGAGAGCGAGCGACCGAAGGAGCAACGTGGTACAAAGACTCTCGCCGAAGAGGACCTGAACGACGAGGGAGTAGCAGCAACCAGGGTTGGTCACACACTCACCGACGTCGACTTCGGAGAAGAGGCAGTATCGAGCCGGCCGATTCCTGGAGGACGGGAGGGAGTACCGTCGAAGGTGATCTTCAAAGCCGGCGATCGGTTCTACGAGCTGAATCAAGATCTCTGGAATGCAGCGAAGAAACTCGTCGGCAAGTTTGACAGCTACAAGGTCGACTCGCAGCGCAAGGCGGTCAAGCTGATTCGAGACGGCAAGACGATCGGAGCGGTCGCGCTGCTAAAGGCGTCGGTCGAGGAAGCCGGCGCACGTCTCGCCGGATACACAGCTGCCGAAGGCAAAGAGATGTACGGCGAAAGGTTTGACAGGCTCATCCGTGGAGACTACGGATATCCGGAAGAGGAAGGCGGTCGTCCGCTGCGCAAGACTGGGACCGGCGGCAAGCCGATACTGTCCCTGGCTTCTGGAGCTGCGTATGCTTCGGTCGATTATCTGCCGGTTGACGACGACACGAAGAAGAAGCTCAAACTGCTCTTCGGGACTCTGACTATTGCCGGTCTCGGTGTGGCAATGTCCAGCAAGGTCCAGGAAGCTCTGAAGGATATTCGCGGTGCTGCGATGGCCAAAGCAATGCGAGGCGAGATTCGTCCGGACCAGGTGGAGCTCGAATCCAAGCGTATGACGAATGACTTTCTGCGGTCCAGTGACGCCGACGAGCTCAAGCCCGAAGAGCGCCGGCAGCTGATCGGCGCGAACATGACGCCAGCATTCAAAGCCGCTGCAGCGGAAGTAACTCCGGAAGTGAAAAAGACGATCGAGCTGGCAAAGAAAGCAACACCGGAGATGAGGGCAAAGACAGAGGACCAGGTATCAGCGAACGAAATGAAGGCAGACGAACCCAACACCGCAATCGACAAATATCTCGAAAAGGTAAGCATCGGACAGTCACCGAAGAAACCTACGAGTCTTACTGAGACGCTTTCCGGGATATACACAGAAATGGTCCACGCAGAAAACCCCATCGCAAAACTTCAAGGCAACTACGGCAAGGATCTGCCGCTTGGCAAACAACCTTATACATTGGTTCAGCGATACCGGGGAATCGAAGGAATCGCTAAGTCGCCGATCTTCTGGAAGACAACGCGCCTGACTGAGACCGGCGAACTTGAAATCACGGGAAAAGGTCTCTCCGAAATCCTTCAACCATTCAAGGACGACATCAACGACGTGCGCACCATGCTTCTTGCAGAGCGGGACATCGAACTTGCCGGACGTGGGGACATTGTAGGCACACGCTCTTCACAGTCGAAGCAGGTTCTCGAAGCCCTGAAGCAGAAATACGGCGAGAATTTCAAAGACCTCGAATCTGTTGTAGGTGAAGTCCGTGACTGGACTCGCAGAGCCATGCTTGATCCGTTAAAGGAAATCGGTGCCATATCCGAAGAGACCTACAACGCAACGATCAAGGCGAATCAGTTCTACACTCCATTTTTCCGCGTGATGGAAGGCGTAGAGGCAAGCGGATACATTCGACCCGCTCAGAAGTTCCAGCCGAAGAAGGTTCCGCTTGGGCGCATCAAAGGTTCTGAGCGTGACATCGTTGATCCGCTTGAAAGTCTTGTGAGACGCGCCCAAGACGTAGCCGATTTTGTGGAACGGGAACGTGTAGCAAAAGCTGTTGTCGACATGCGAAGCCTCAGTCCAGACATGGAGGAAATGATTAAGCCGGTAACTCCGCCGATTGTACCGGTTGCTCAAATCGAAGTGCAAGCCGTTCGCGACGCGGGGCTTCGTCGTCAACTGCTTTCTTACGCCGAAAAACTTGGGGCAAAGGTTGAGGCTGATATTCGCATCGGTCACGGTGGGGGAACGCTCGGCTACTTCCAGCCAAAGGAACTTATCAAGCTCCGTCATATTGCAGATGAGCACGTCCTCGCCCATGAGATAGGGCATAAACTCGACTTGGAACTTGGTCTTCAGCAGAAATTTCTCAAATACGCAGATGCCGATACCCGCAAAGCCATCAATGCAGAACTCCGCACCGTCGCCGATATGCGTCAGGCGCGGCCCGCTTACGCTCGTAAAGGCGAAGAGAAAATTGCAGAGATGATCGGAGCGTACGTCTCTTCTCCTGAACTCTTAAAGCGTCATGCTCCGACGGTAACGAGAGTACTTGAAGACCTGATCCAAACAACGCCGGAACTCAAACCCCTTTCTGATATTCGGCGCACGTTGGAACTTGAGGTCGCCAAGAAATCGGACACTATCTTCCGACCGTCAAAGTTTCAGCCGCCGAATACCATTATGACCTTCGAGGATGGCCAACGCAAGTACTGGGAGGTTCCCAAAGACCTTGAAAAAGCCATGAAAGGTCTTCGTCCCCAGGAAATGGGGATCATCTCCAAACTGCTCAATTTCCCGACGAAAATACTCCGTGCCGGTGCAACACTCACCCCAGAATTCATCGGACGCAATCCCGTGCGGGATCAATTCTCAGCGTACGTATTTTCAAAGCACGGATATATTCCGGGAGTTGATCTTGTCCGGGGTTTATTCGAGTACGTAAAGAGGGGAGACCTCTACAAAGAATTTGAAGCCTCTGGTGCAGCGCATTCGATGTTCGTCTCTATCGACCGTGCGAGCACTCAGGCGACTCTGGAGGACGTACTTGGTGTTCCGGTCTGGAAACGTGGCCTAAAGAACATCGTTAATCCGCTTAAAGCGCTCCAAATCTTAAGCGAGGCGATGGAGAAGGGTACGCGTCTTGGTGCGTATGCCAACGTTCGGCGCAAGGGATTGAGTGCAACCGAAGCTATGACCGAAGCGAGAGAGATTACACTTGATTTTTCCCGCGCTGGCACTCAAGGCAAGATGATAAACACTGCGATTGCGTTCTGGAACGCAAACGTGCAAGGGATGGATAAGTTGGGTCGCGCCTTCAAAGAACGACCCATGCAGACATCGCTCAAGATCGCGACAAGCATCACACTTCCAAGTATCGGCCTGTGGTGCCTCAATCACGACGATCCTGAGTACAAGGAAATCCCGCAATGGCAAAAAGACTTGTTCTGGCTGGTGAAGATACCTGGAGCAGATGGGAAGTCGAGCACCTGGTTACGAATTCCGAAACCGTTTGAACTTGGAGTGTTATTCGGAAGCGGAGCGGAACACGTTCTCGATTTCATCGACAGCAAAGATCCGAAGGCTCTTAGCTCTGTTCTGGGAGCGATATGGTCGGCAGCAACGCCGGGACTCCTACCAACTGCGATTGTTCCACCCCTGGAGAATTACTTCAACAAGGATATGTTCCGCGGTCGAGCGATCGTACCGCAAAGCAAGGAAGACCTGCCGCCGGAATTCCAATACGGCGACTTCACCAGTGAGTCAATGAAAAGCCTGGGTAAGCTGATTGGCGAATCTCCGGCAAAGATAGAACATCTCATTACTGGTTATGGAGCGGGGTTGGGAAAACTTGCACTCGACCTCTCTGACCAAATACTTGCCGGAACAGGAATCACAATCGCCCCGGCAAGGCAGACTGGATCGTTGAGCGACGTACCGGGCTTGCGTGCTTTTGTTGCTCGTGAACCTATCGGCAGCCAAACTGAAAGCTACCAGAGATTCTATGAACTCTACAAAATGGCGACAGGTGCGAAGCGGGCGGTCACGCAGTTGCAAAAAGAGGGAAGAGGCGCGGAGGTAAAGGCATTCGTCGAAAATCATCCGGAATACTTTCTTGCCCCGCGCTTGCAGGAGATTGCGACGAAATTCCGGCAACTGCACGAGACAAAGACGAGAATCGGGATGTCAAATAAATTGACTCCAGATGAGAAGCGGGATAAGACAAGGAAGATCGACCAGATTATTACGCAAACAGCGCAGAACCTTATCGTTTCTTCTGAAGCCACGGTGAAATGGCGGAGCCGCCAAATAAAATAACAATGAGCATGAAGATCATAACGGGAACAGTCGCGATCATCAGGTAGGTTTCTCCATTTTCACCCGAATAAAAGGGCATGAAGGCAATCAACAGAAAGAAGCAAATCCCGAACAAATAGATGTGAAAATTCTCGGCCAACTTAGAAGGGATGCGAATTCGTTCAAGTAGGTTATTCATAGGTCGAGACTTTAGTTGGATGCGTTGAGGGCAATGTTCATCACCGACACACTACACTGATATGCCGGAGCGGTAACGATCTTTGCGAACCGGAATTGCAGCGAGAACCCGAACGACTGATTTTTGAAATACGAAGATGGAATTTGAATCACCTGGCTCGAACTGAGCGACATTGAAAAGCGAGAGATCTGAGATGTTCCACTGTAAACGGAAAAAAGGCTGCCATCAGGTACATTTTGAGGCAGAACAGAAAATGAAAGCGTCGCGGTCGTGGCTCTCCGGATATCGTGGAATATCGAATTCTCAAGCTCTACGATCGTGGTGTAGCTGACAGCACTGAATGGACCAGCAAATGAAAACGATAGGCTTCCATTGGAATATAAAGGCACAGCGCTCCCGCGAACCGTCCAATCATGCGGCCCTGGGACGTAACTGTATGAGAATTTCTCAGCCACAACGGGAGTTTCAGCCTTCGGATCGGTAGCGGCAACAGGAGTCCCGTTTTTTGAGCAGGAACAAAGAAGGACGAAGAACAGAATAGCGAAGATGGTCGCCTGACGATTCACATTTCAAAGCTACTGTGATAGTGCCGGATTGTCAAGTGAATAGTTTAGCAATCGCTCAAGTGCAACGACATCATAGAGAAAAAGGCATAACACCGAGGCAATGACATGAAGAAAAACGACCTGATGCAGATTGAGCTCACAGTCACAAAAGCTCTGGCGCCAATTATCAAACTTGTAGACAAACATGAAACCGCTATCGAAGATGAGCAAACTGGTCTTAAAGGTCGTGTCCAACGCCACGGAGATCGTATCGCCAGCCTGGAAAAATTTCAAGTCGAGATAAAGACCAAGATGGCGATGATTAGCACCATTGCGGGATCTGTGGGTTCTGCTATCGTTCTCTATGCAAAATCACTATTCACTTCAAAATAGGAGGGTACCATGGATCTCTTCACATCCGAGCAACTTCAAGCTCTTCTGATCGTCGCCGTAATAACGACCTTCGTCGTCTCGGCGATCAACACGTACCAGACAGCGATCGGCGGCAAATGGTTGACAGCGATCATTGCCCTGGTGATTACTCTTCTGCGGACCACGTTCACGGCGTCAATGTCATTCGCTGACTGGCAGGGAACATTGACAAACATTCTTCTGACGACAGCGTTCGCTATTCTCTTCTGGACATATCTCGGCCAGTACACGGTCGACAAAATCTTCAGTTGGCTCAAGAAGAAGATTGCGGAGAAGTATGGCACTGCGAACAACACAGCAGGAGGCGCTGGCGGGTGAAAGCGTTAGAGGTCGTCATACAAACGATCATTGTCTGTACTGCGATGGTCTCAGCGGGCTTAGTAACGCGCTGGTGGTACTTCGGTGCGAGTTATCCTGCCGATTTCATTATCTGCTACAACGCTGCGCTCGGCAACTTTGACCCGCTGCAGACCGGAAATATGTGGCTCTGGAAACCCTGGGTCGCGGTGATCTTTAAGCCGTTTCTCTGGACCGACCTTTTCCGCGCGGCGATGATCTTCGCCGGCATTCAAACGATCTGCTTCATGCTACTCGCTCACAAAATGATGGAGGTTCGCTTTGGCTGGATTCTTGTTCTGGTGGCAATCCCATCTTTCGAGAGTCTTCTCAAGGTGGGAAACATTCAAATCTCGCTTTGCCTGGCAGCGATTTACCCGGTCCCGGCACTTCTGGCTATATTGGTCAAGCCTCATCATGCTTTTTTTGCTCTTTGCTTGGCCATCGCAGAGCGTCATAGATTACGGACTGAACAAGGGAAATGTACTCGGAAGAAGTGAGAATCTGATCTTCATTCTGCCGTTGTACTATATTTTCGCAAAGAAGACGAAGAAGAGGAAACAATGACCATTCATCGAGATCAGGTTTGGCAACTGACGAAAATGCTGTGCGCGCAGAGAAGCATTGATCCCTGGCTGCAAATGGCATTCAACGAGCAGGAGGGTGAGAAGGACAAAACCAATCCGCTCCTTTACCGCCCCGATGTCACCCGTCTCGAACAGAACTACTATAGGCGTTACATCGTTGCTATGAACTATGCAACCACAACAGAAGGGCTCCTTGCCATGTCCTGGGGTATCCGTCAGATGATGGGAGAGTCCTTAAGAGAAATCGGTTGGTTCGCCGCGAACCTTGCCCGACAGAATGACGCCTACCGTGCGACCTATAACAACGATCCTATGCACTACCTGGGGATTGTGGACTCGCTCAACCGTTATTGCGTCGAGCCGTCGGAGCAGATCGCGACGGGAATCGACTGGTACTTGAAAAAGCTGAAGGCGGCCGGGGGAGACCAGGACAAGGCGATTCTCTACTACAACGGCGGTGGCCGACCCGGTTACAAGGACGAACTGCTTGCACGAATCCCGAAGTTGCAATCCATCTATTCCATTTGACTGTCAAGAGGGGAAATCTATGTTCACAACTACCGATCGCAAAATTATCGCGGGATTGCTCGTTTTGGTCGTCGGAGGACTCATTGCGTTCAATGTTTATCGACACCAAAAGGAGGCTGAAAAAATCGCTGCACAGAACGAGCTGGCAAGGTTAATTCCGCTGCAGGTGATTAACGATAGCCTGAACTTCAAGTTCGTTCGCGTATCGTCAAATTTAAGCGACGAAATTGCGAAGACTTCTCAGCTCCGGAAACTACTCGCGCAGCGTGACGAAAAGATTCTAATGCTCGCCTCTGTTCCGTTTGTGGCAAAGGTCGAGTCTGTCTACATTACTCTGCAACATCGACCAGGCCAACTGGCTGCATTCTTTGACACGACGTCCGAGTGGTGGAGTTTGTCCGGATTTATCGACACGAGTTCGATCATCGTCACAGCGTTCGAGGCGAGGGACTCGCTCACGATCGCAGTCACCAGGTCGGTTGATGATCTTCTCTACGGCTACGTTCAGAATCATTCTCCATTCGTTAAGGTGAAGAATGCTGACTTCGTGATCGACGCCGGCCAGTTTATCGACAAGCCTTCGCCTTTGTGGAAATATGCAGCAATAGGGGAGGCTGTGCTGCTCGTGTTGAAGTTTTTGAAATGACGGCCAGGACGTAGCGCAGGGCACCTTGAGGCTCCAGTCTGAGAAGCCGGATGTTCCAGAGAGAAAGGGAAAACTCTTCGGCAATCTTCCAGGCGTTTCCTTCCTCCGCAAGTTCTGAGAGAAGTCGCAGCATACCGGCCGGTCCAAGTTCTTGCTCTAACTGCTGATACAATCTATCACTGATAGACCGTCTCAAGGTTTCGCACTCTTGATAAGCCGAAGAGTCGGCTTCGTTGCGTCAATTTCTTTTTCGATCTGACTCCGAAGCTCCTCCAACTCTCTTTTCTTAAATGCGAGCTCAAAGTCGATGGCGTCCTGGGCGGCCTGGCAGAATTGCCAATGACGGCGCAGGATCTTGCTGCAGATTTGCGACATTCGGGCCTTCGAGAGTTTGAATTCGTCCGCGATCTCTTCTTGTGAGACTCCATTATTCAAGGCATAACGAAGCCAAAGGACTTTGCCTAACCCGTATTTCTGCACCAGTCTGGAGGTCGTGAAGTATGGCATAGCTATCGGCGCTCCTGCCAGCCTTTGAAGATTCGCTTAATCGAGGTCCGGAATATGTATGCAATCGTCAGGACCAAGAGCGAGAGGCCCACCAAACACTCCAGAGCGACGATGATCCCGCCGGCAGAGAGAAATCCTTCCGTCGTATCGCTCGGATCGAGCCAGCGCGCCAAAGACCAGGACGCATACAAGATCAGAAGGACAAAGAGCCAGGCGAGCATTAGGGATAGAAAAGGCTTCATGGTCAACATTGGCACGGAATATGATAAGTGTTTGTGATCTATCTCACGCGCACGAATTCACTTGACAATGAATGCGCCTTACGCGACCTTGATACCGTCGATCAGGCACTCTCTCGATGAACCCCTCAAAACATATTACATTCGCTTGCAAGTCGTTGTAGGCAAAGCGATCCAATATAATATGTAGCGAGTAAATCAAATAGAGAGAGATTCAGTCTAAGGGACTGAACAAGTTTAGATTCACTTGATCCCTGATCGACGTAAGAATCGTCGGTCGGGGATTTTTTTATGTACCTCACTCAACAAGTTCAGTCTCTCATAGTGAACCGATTCAATTCTCCCATCTGGACGCAAAGTAGTTTTTTTTGCGCCTTACAATCAACCCCAAAGAATTCCTATGAAATCTCCGAAGAGGGAAAAAGTTGTCCTACCTAAAGGGACAGCGCCAATGACGATCATGGGAAAAACCATCTGGAAAGAAATGTGCAGACGGGCCGGAGCGGGCGGTATCGTTCATGTGTTGCAGCACTACGCCGACAATGTTCTGCCATTGGGACCGAAGACGTTGCTGCGGCGTTTGAACGACGACAACTGGACGCTCAAGGAGCTCGTCATGCTCCAGCAGGATTTGAAATCTGATCTTCTTCAAAGCTACATCAACACACAATTCACAGAAGCGGTCAACTCATAAAGAGAAGGGAGTCAGGCTATGGGTATCCGATTCGTAACACTCCGCTGCGTCATGGACAACATTCCCTGCGAATGTTGTGATGGCCAGGTCCGAGCACACGTCGAGGGACACCTGTTTGACGGAGGTTTTCGGATTCACATTGTAACAAACTGCAAGACCGGTAAGGAAATGGTTCTTAGCGACTCGCAGCGTATTCACATCGAAACGACTGCAGCCAAAGAGTACCAGCATACCGTCATGGAGCTCGCCGATCGAGCTGCTGCTTAACTCACACAATTCACGAAAGGATGGAGACTATGTCACAGGCAAGAACACAACCCGAAATACTCGACGAACACGAAGGAATCCGCCACATCCCCAAGTCGGCGCTTCCGCTTCCAATGGTATCGCTCTCAAAAGTCGAGATCGTCGAGAAGGTCGATAACTGGCTGAACGATTCGCTCGAAGACTACAACGCGAGCGAAGTGTATGTGTTGCTGAAACAGATGGAAGAGGCAGTCACAGTAGCGATCGACAAGACGAAGAAGGTCGCCTTCGAGTCGATCGGTAAGCAGTTCGGCGGCCAGCTCTCCGGCCAGGTGCTCGGTCACGGCGTCAAGCTGTCATATCCGAAGAAGTGGACCTATTCGGACGCTCTCACCGCTCTTGCTATCCGGCAGAAGGCGGAGTTGGAGATAGCACAGAAGATTGAACAGGCCAACGGCACGGCCAAGCAGGAAACGCAACTGGGCCGGATCACTGTCACGCTTCGACCAGGAGGGAACTGACCATGAACGGACCGCTCACAAATCGAGGCGTTATCTACGCCAAAATGCTTCTTGTGATGGCCGAGGTTGGAGCTATCACAAAGTCGAAGACCAACAAACAACAGGGTTATAGCTTCCGAGGGATCGACGACGTGTACAAATGCTTCTATCCGCTCTTCGTGAAACACGGGATCTTCTGCGTCCCGAAGATCATCGATAACAAGCGCGAAGAGCGAGAGTCGAAGGCCGGCGGCACGTTGCTCTCGACGATCCTCACGATGGAGTACACGTTTTTCGCCGACGATGGTTCCAGCGTCACGGCCCAAGTGCTCGGCGAGGGAATGGATTCCGGCGACAAGTCGGCAGCGAAGGCCATGTCGGTCGCTCACAAGATGGCCTTCTTTCAAATGTTCGTCATTCCCACGGAAGAACTCGTCGACGGCGATCACGAGTCGCCACAAGCCGGCAAGAAGATGGATACCGGGATTATAGGGAAGTTAAAGAACGAATCGGGATATCACAGAGAGGACTCCAATCTCCGTCGAGCTCCCGTCGAAAGAGCACCAGTCACAAAGCCGCAACCGGTTCCGCCGAAGCCAGCGGTCGACCTGGGAGAGACGGTCGTTCCGTTCGGAGCCGAGCGAGTTGCGATTAAAACACTCGACCGCAAATCGCTCACTCGAAAGATAGACTGGGCGAAGGGCAAGGATCAGTACAAGGACTTCGTCGACAAGGCGCAGCGGTTCCTTCGAGACGACGGACTCTCTCAGATCTTCGGCGAAGAGCCGGTCCCGCTCGACAAACAGGGACGCGTATATATGAGCCGGGTAAGTTAATGCGCGTAATCAATCTAACGAATCAGACATTCGGCAGATTGACGGTCCTGGAGCGGTCCGGCTCAACCAGAGGGGGAAAGGCTACGTGGCATTGCGGCTGCTCGTGCGGCAACGTCACGGTTGTAAAAGGCGAGAATTTACGATCAGGCAATACCAAATCTTGTCGTTGTTTTGACGGTGGGAATTCCAGTTCTCGGTTCGGTCCAGGGCGCGCTCCTAACGAGAAGCAACGCGGTCGATGGTCGTCTCAGGACGAGTCGGATTTCCAAACAGCTATGCAGGTGTGGATGGACTTCCACAATGGAATCTAAAGTCGAGCTCATAAAGACAACTTGGGACCAGCGAATCTACTGGATCACCATCACCGGCGAGACCAAGCACGGACCGCTCGACAGCTATATCACGGTCCGGATCGACAACCTCGGCGGCATGGAGTTCGAGAACGCTGCCGGCGGAGAGAAGATCTTCTTCCATCCGGAGCAAGTCGAGCAGTTGGAGCGACTGCTGTGGGAGCGAAAGGGTCAGGGACCGAAGAGTGCAAATCTACCCAAACGACCAAAACGAAAAGGACGTGCGAAATAACGCACTGCTTCTCGTGGCGATCCTGGCCGGCGTCTTCTTCGTCGCCGTCTTCGCCGTGGCGTTTCTACTGGGGCCCAAGCCATGAGCGACCATCCGATCGTAACGGTGATGTTGAACAGCGGGAACTACAAGGGCAGGCTCGGCAACAAGGTCTCAACGATGCGGTTCACCGGCCGTTATGTCGATCGGTCTGCATATTTCGAGGTCGAACTCTTGGACCATCCAACGCTCAAAACAATCCGCGTAAGGAAAGACCAAATCATCCAGGAGGACAAATGAAACACAGACTACTTTCACTCATTCTCTTTGATGAAGGATTCATTGGATGGCTCCGGAACCAGGGGATGGGAACAAATAAACGATAACCATGAGCAAAAAGAAAGAAGAGTCTGTAGAACTTACACCGCTGCTCGTCGACGAAATGAAACAGCGCTTCAAAACCTTCGGCGTCGTTCCTATGACGTGCTCCGAATGTGGCCGGCCGTTTTTCATTCTGGAGTGGCAACAACGGCCGACGTTTAAAACCGAGGGGATCATATTCCTGGTGAGCCAGGCCGATCAGGAGACAATCAGCAGGGCAAACATGAGTGATAGTCTAACATGCGCCATTCACAGACTATACGAAGGAGGATCGAAATAATGATCGTCACGACTGCGGCCATGAGCTGCAGCCACGATACTACATCCAAGCAATCATGGAGGATACACACATGGACACACCATCAAAGGATTCGCCATTGTTCGGCGAACTGCAGCGACTCGAAAAGCGAGTCGAGGACTTACAGAATGTAGCGATGGGTTTGAGCGACCGTCTTAAACCAGTGTCGCAACCTGGAGTACCAGCCCCAGGACTCGAAAGGATCGGCCATTCAGTCATAGAGAAAACCACGTCAGACCGTGGCGTTGTTGTCAGTCGAATCTCTATCGTTTCATGCCGTGTCGCTTCCGTTATCTCTATACTTGACGAGGCGGTCGGTCGATTGGAACTCTGACCTCATGGCCAGCTATCTCCAGAGCGCATTCGAGAGATTCCTTCTCGAGTACCCGAACACCAAGCACGTCGGCAATCTTCGGGACCACTACGGCTTCTATGCCTACGTTGTGCAGTCGGCCAAGAACGGCAAACGGTATATCTTCTGCGCGAAGAACTCTCAGAACGGCGTCGACGTGAGCTGTCACCTGGACCTTGTATGGGAAGCGATCCGGATGCGTTCCGATATCGTCATGTATGTCAACGGCAACACGTACCTGTTTTATCCGCAAGACATTTTCAGAGCTAAACCAAAGAGGAACCTGTTTCATGGCGCCACGATGCTCAACTTCTCGATTCTCCTGGGAAAGAACATCAAAACGATCGGCACACACCGAGCCGGTGCGTCTGAGCTGCTGCCGGGTCTCTTCGACAATGAATCTCCAGGAGCGCAAGCCCTGGTCAAAACATTCGGTGACGTACTCGAGCCAATAGGAGGCACAAGTGTCAATCGAACTAACAGCGGCGGAGCTGGCCGGCGAACAAGCGGCGAAGGAACTACGCGAAGCTCGCAAGGTGATCCGGACTCTGGAGCGAGATCTCGCCAGGACACAGAAGAACCTGGACTCGCACCGTGACGCCAGGCTTCGATTCCTGATCGCTGGGAGCAATCAAACAAATGGAAGAACTGAAACGATGCAATCACAGCAGATAAGCAACTCGTAGCACATGACAACGCACAAACTGTTGTGACATCATATGAATCTCGTGATGAAGGAGTCGAAAGCACGATGAAAGCCACAAAGAAAGTACTTTCCGTCCTGGTGGAATTCGGGGTCGTGATGGTCGCTCTATATCTCGGATGGCTCTTCGCTCGCTGGTGCAATCCGATCGAGGCCGGTGAGAAATTCTTCTCCGTCCAGGGAATGATCGCCGGAGCCGAGGCTGCCGCCGGCGTCGGCGTCCTGGTCCTGACGATCGCGTGGCTATGCCGATCGTCGATCGAGCGAGCGCTCAAAGCATGGGGAGAGTGGGGATGAACATGGGAGCAATCAAACAAATGGAAGAACTGAAACGATGCAATCACAGCAGATAAGCAACTCGTAGCACATGACAACGCACAAACTTTTGTGACATCACTTGATGACATCGAACTATTCAAGCGCATCGTCCTCACCGCCAATAAGTTCCTCAAAGAGCAAAAGGAGAAGGTATGAAAACAATCGTTGACATAATTGTGTTTTGCCTCTTGTTGATTCTTGCCAGCGGGTGTGAAAAATCCACTGACCAGAAAATCAACGAGCATCGAAAACCTATCATTGTAGTCTCAAAGGGAACAGTGCTAAGTGTTTGTTGTATGAAGTTTCGAGATGCTGATGGTAAATATTTTTCTCTTGTGGACAATTCACTCGAATCTTTACAGGTAGGTGACACCTTGCGAGGTATGGACTTCATAAATCATTGAAGTCTCTAAGTAACAAACCAAGAGAAGGAGACACAATGAAACGGAAGGAAGAGGAATCTTATAGATGTCCAACTTGCAGACAGGATATGCGCGAGAGACCTCACAAGGGATTGAATGGCGAGTCCTGCGTCCAATGTGGACAGAGTTTGAGTTGGCGCAAGGTTCGCAAATCCAAAGTCTCTAAGTAACAACCCATGTGTGCGGTTGCTGTAGAAGTCCAATCAATCACAAATTATCAAAGGAGTCAGCATGGACGATCGACGCGAATTAACGAAGGGAGAATACTTGGTCGGTATCACCTTCAATCCAGGTGGCAATCCGGCAGTTGATGACATCAAGCGCAAGGCCGCCGACCTGATTGACACGGTTGAGGCATTGCGGCCTGAGGAAATGCAGACAAAGGCTCAGGGTGAACAGGTTGCAAGGTTGAAGTCACTGGCTATCACTCACATCGAAGATGCGGCGATGTGGGCTGTGAAGGCGGCAACGAAGCCAGCAATGTTATCGTCAAGCTCCGCGTACCTGAGGAGGCCAAACGTTCAAACGCAAGCGGTCTTTGAGGTGAAGCCATGAACTACTCAGAACTGTCGGACGAGGTGAAACAATGAAAGAGATTCCGCTTACGCGGGGAATGAACGCACTCGTTGATGACGAAGACCATTTGGCGAGTTTGCAAAACCGAATTTTTCACAGGAGCCACAATGACAGAACAAGACAGCAACGAAATGGCGCGACTTACGATAGAAAACGCCTCTCTCCGTGAAGAACTGGCGAAGGTGAGGGAAACCGCAAAATTTCTTAGCGAGGCGTGGCAAAAGGAAACCGCGACATCAGAAGTTCGTCTCACCCAACTCGCCCGCCTGCGTTCAACGATTGCCGATCTCACAAAAGTCATTGAAGACCATGCAGAGACTCACGCCAACCTACGACAAGAGGTAGAGAACTTGGGAACAGTAATCAAACAACAGGCAGGTGATAGCATAAAACACGCCAAAGAGTATGCCATCATTCAAATTCAACTTGCAGAGGCTGATGAGGAACTCACCGTAATGCGTGCAGCGTATTTGACGTTGACACGGAAAACACCCGCCGAAGCATCAGTTGAGGAGTGTGAGAATCTTGACAAGGCGGAGCATTTCGTCCTTAAGTCCACCGAGCGATTGAAGGAGGGGAAATGAAACCATCGAAGGAACGGGAACGAATGAGGGACCCCGGAATTGCCCTCTCTGTAAACTGTTTTGGTTTTCTGACTGCCTGGGTTGTCCGGTGAAGGATAAAGTGAAACAATCCTACTGCGATGGAACACCTTTTCGCCAATATTGTCGTGGCCGCAACATTGACAGTGCACGGGCCGAACTTGATTTCCTGAAGAGTCTGTTGCCAAAATCCCGCAAAGTCTCTAAGAACTGAAATCGCTTGCTAAAATCGTAGAAAGAGTGACATGAGAAAAAGCAACATGGAGCGGGTCAATTATGGTGTACCAATCGAGGACGCGACGAAGGCAATGGCGCGGGAGACGATCTTGATATCCCTGGCGGACCTTCAAGAGTTCTCTCAACGCACAGACGGCCATCACGAACTGTAGGACGTACTAAAATGGTTCAACGACCGGCGCACCGTGGCCTTCGGCTATGGTTGGTGTCTCGAACAGAGTGGCATGAATCCCAATGATATCCGAATCGGAATCAACAAAATCCTAAAATCGGCGAGGTGTCTATGAGCCGCATGAATAGCGACCGCCGGCCGATCGCTTACGAATTCTGCAAAAAGCGGGACGGCGAGAAGTGTGTGGTTTGCAAGCGCTACCCCGTCAAGAAGGTCCAGGACAAGAGTCGCGAGGTAACAAGGCTCTACGTCGACCATAAAGATAATAATAACAACAACAATCCAGAAGACGGATCAAATTGGCAACTCTTATGTCCCAGTCACAATGCGAAGAAAAACCCACGCGGCAAACAGCGACACTCTAAGTTCTCATCGCACTTGCGCCTAAAGGAATCGCTTACACATACATCTGCGTCCACACATGAACGAGCCGAGACGATCGCACGGTCAAAGTGGCAAACGACAGCGCAGTTGGACGTCTCAGCTAAAGCGGACCCGTTAGTGCGTGCCTATGTGAATTCATTACTTAGCCATGTAGATCGCATTGAGAAGTCTGAGCTCGCGTGTGCAGCTGCAGAACATTGTATGCTCAAAGGTGTACAACTCTCCGAGCAGACAGCCGCTCGATATATTCGGAAGTACTGTAACAACATCAACGGATTCCTGGAAAGTATTATGGTCGAGGATACAGTCTACATTCGCAAGCGAAGGGATCTCAGCCAATGAAGGACAAGTACAGAGTCGACAACAACATAAGGGTACTCGCAATCCCTGGTCGACCGCCAAAGTACCCGTTTAGGCGTATGAAAGTGGGTCAATCGTTCAAGTTTTCGAAGGTCGATCATATACGCGTTGTCATGGCTGCTGCGAAGTGGCACGAACGACACCCCGATGAAAAATTCAGCGTATCTAAAGAACAACTACGATGTCAGAGGACAGTTTGAGATACGTGCGATCTCTATATTTGTCAAGTTCATTGTCTACATGATCCGAAAATCTCCACTTTACAGGCCCTTCTCAAATACCTATCTTTGTAGTGCCTGACTGACGACATGGGACCTTTAACCGGGTCTGAGTCTTCATCAACGAGAGCCGGTCGCCTTCACAGGTGATCGGTTCTTCGTTTTTATAGGTGTGGACACCTTCGAGAGAAGCCACGAATGAAGCAACACCGTTTGAAAAAAAATCAAAGTCTACGGGTATCACGAGCTCGCCACAATGCGAAACGCAAAAAGGCAGCACCGAAGGCTCGAAAATCACGACGCGGAGGCGCACGTCTCGGCGCCGGTCGTCTACCTGGCTCCGAGAACAAAGTCACGAAGGAAGGCCGTGAGCTCGTCCATGAGATCGTCGACTTCAAGGCGCTTGTCGAGCGCTACTACGGCTTCGCAATGCGAGGCAAACTCGGCCCGACCAGGGCTCATATCTTCGATACCCTCATGGCTTACGGTTTTGGTAAGCCGCCTAAGTCTCTTAGTATTTCTACTCCCCCTGCCCCTGTCAACGTCTATTTCCATGACGTCGAATAGCATCGTTTCAACTCCTAACGATATCCATGTTCACTGGCAACCGAAGCAGAAAGCACTCTGGAAGATCGTCGACGAGACACCGACGCCGGTCATAGGATTCGGCGGATCTCGCGGTGGCGCCAAGTCTCACGCGGCCCGGATGATCCAAGTCAACCGCCGGCTTAGGTACGCCGGCACGAACGGTCTACTCTTCCGGAAGACCTACGACGATCTGTACGAGAATCATATCCTTCCGCTGTTCGCTCAGTACCCCTTCATGCGTCGCTGGTACAACAAGTCCGAGAAGATTCTCTATCTGCCGAACGGCTCATGGCTGCGTTTCGGGTACGCCGAGCATCACGACGATATCTACACCTTCTTCGGCAAGGCGTACGACGATATCGCGATCGACGAAGCGACGGACCTGGAGCAAGACCAAATAGAATTCCTGAGAACGTGCAACCGCCGCACGATCGAGTCCGCTCTCACGCCAAAGTTCCTCTTGACGATGAACCCTGGCCGGATCGGTCACGTCTACATAAAACGTATTTTCATTGACAAGAGTTACGAAGGCAACGAGCGGCCGACCGACTACGCATTTCTCCAGGCGTACGGATGGGACAACGTCGAATGGTCCCGGAAGGCTCTGGAGCTCGAAGGCAAGACGGCCAAAAATTACTACACATGGTCCGATGATAAGCGCTTCCAGTATTTCATCACCCACAGCGACTACGGAAAGAATCTTGACGCTTTGCCGGAGTCCGAGCGCAAAGCTCACCTGCTCGGTGACTGGGACGTGTTCGCCGGCCAGTTCTTCTCAATGTGGCGCCGTGAGCTGCACAGGATCGACAGCTCACTCTCGCCGGTCGCCGGCTGGAAGGTCGTCGGCGGTCTCGACTATGGCCAACGCACAGTACTCGAGGTTGCATTCCGGGACTACGACGGCAAGGTCGTCTACTTTGCGGAGTGCTACAGCGAGCACCTGGACCCGACGTCGAGGGCGCTTGCAATGGCCGAGATGCTGGAGGAAAAGAAACTCTACCGGCTCGACATGGTCTACGATACAAACATGGATATCAACCTGAAAGAGTACTCCGGACTGGACAAGGCGCCGGCCGAGATATTCAAAGCTGTCTTCAAGCAAAAGATGGGCGACAACGCTCCGCGTATGCGCGTAGTATCTAAGAAATCGACCGACAACCGTGGCTATCGTGCCGTGTGCAACGAAGCATTCAAGGACTATTTGCAATGGACCCGAAAGAAGGACGGCGAACTCGATCGCCGGCCCAGGGCGTACGTCACGAGAGATTGTCCGCGCCTGATTGCGACGCTGCCGACACTGATTCACGACAAGGATTCGCACGACGGCCTGGACTTCGACCAAAAGGTCGGCATCGACGATCCGTACGACGCCGCCAAAACTGTATTGATGGAGCTCTACACTCCGGTGCCGAAGAAGGGACAAGAGACATGGGCGGAGGCGATGCAGAAAAAGGCGAAACAGAAGTCAGGCTGGAAGCCAGGAATGGGTTAAGGAGAATCCCCAAATGAGAGACCCGCTACCAAGCGAGAAAATGACGGTGCAGAAGATTCAAGAGTCATGGTCGATCCTTCGGACCAAGTTCTCGCAGCTCCACGTCGAGGCTCTTCGGAATTACCGCTACGTCATTGGAGATCAGATCGACGAAGAGGTGAAGAAGGTACTTCGCGAAGAACACCGGCCGGCAATGGTCTTCAACCTGATTCAACCGCTCGTGTTGTATCTCGCCGGCGTTCTCTCAGCCAACAAGCAAGCAATGAGGGCTTCGCCGCTGCGTTTCGGCGACGAACTCCTGGCCGAACTTCACACGGTCCTGGTGAGCGACTTTGCAATGGAAGGCTGCGACGGATACGAAGAGATCGTCAAGGCAGCGATCGACTCAGTCATAGCGAAGGTCGGCTGGCTCAACAACCATTGGAGTACTCGAGAGACTGCAGAGGGAAAGTGGATCACAGAGAGCTTCGACCCATTGATGATAATGTGGGACCCCGACGGCCGAAAAGAAGATCAAACCGACTGGCGATACCAGGCTGTCTCGGCCATGTATGCGGCCGAAGAGATCATAGCAATTCACCAGGACGAGATCGACCCGGAGATGAAGGACTATATTCGCCGGGAAGCTGGCAGACTCGAAGGCGCCTATCGAAAGATTGGAACACCGATCGGCTGGCTCGATCGAGTCTTCTCGGCGGTTCGGGAAGTATGGGACAGTCTCCGGGGCGCAGAGCACTTGCGGGACCAGAGGGCCGGTCTGATATCTGAATTCTTTGACGGCCGGTCCGGTCTCTACCGAGTGATCGAATGGCACGAGAAGCGGACCATCGTCAAGAAGTGGGTGTACTCGCCAGAGACTCGGGACCAGATCCCGATACCCGAAGAACTCTACGAGAATCCCGAGGCAATCCAGCAGCTCGTCGCTCGAGTACCCGGCGGCCGCGTCCAGGATATTCAGCAAGAGCAAATGTGGGTGATCGCCGTCTGCCCGACGCTCTTGCCGGACCGTGTGATCCTGGAGAAACCGTACGCCGTGCAGAACAAGGGATTTCAGCATAAGCCAATTTTCTGCTATTCGTTTCATCCGGACCTTGTCCAGACTGCATCAGTCGTCGATGCTTTGGTCGGAATTCAGGACAGCTTTAACCAGCGCCGCATGACGATGCTCGAGTACATCATGGACACCGTGAACCCGAAGATCGAAGCTCCAGAAGACTCTATCTCGCCGGAGAACCTGGACGCCTGGAAGTCGAAGGAGCGGGGAGTGATTCGTTTCTTCAAGTCGACGGTCGGCGGCGGAAAGCCGACAGCAACTCCACCCATTGTCGACAAAGCAGCAATTCAAGCATTCACCGACGAGGACCGGGACCTGGTGCAGAAGACGGCCGGGATTTCTCCAAACTCACAAGGTTACAAGGAATCATCGAATGAACCGGCGTCACTGTTTGCGCAGCGAGTAAAGCAAGGTGAGATAATGATGGGCTTCTTGAACTCTCACGTTCTTCGCGCCATGCGGTCGGTCTTCCGGTACTGCGATGCGTCGCTGCAGCAATTTCTCACTATGCCCCGGATGGTCCGTCTCCTATCGGAGCCGGCAGCGGGAATGCCTGGCGTCGTTCCAGTTAAACAAGGCGAACAAGACGCCTACTGGATAAAACTCAACTGGCCGACGATGGACAAGTTAATCAATGACGTAAGGCAAGGTGAGTACGACTTCAAGGCAGACTTCACGCAACTCGGTGAGACGGCTCGTCAGGTGAAATTCGCCGAAGCGATGGGATTCGTCAAGGCAATTCCGCCGGAACTTATCAAGTGGGGCGAGCTCTTCAAACTTTGGGATAGTCCAGTCTCGGAGGCAATGGGGCAATTCGCCGAGCAACAGCAAGGCCAAGCAGTCGCAGCACAACAGGCGCAGATCGCGGCAGCGAAAGAGGCGCAACTTCTCAAGCAAGCTCAAGGTGAAGCCGGTCTCGTCGGCCAGGCGTCTCAGGCGCAAAAACAACTCGATCCAGTCACACAGTCGCGCGAAAGGACGGCCGCATAATGGACCCGAAACTCACGGAGCTCTTCAACCAGCTCAAACTCGTCTTCGAGCACTTTTGCGAAGCATACGAGCAAGCCAACGCACCGAGCTCTGGCGCCGAGACAATGCCGCCAGGACCACCGGAAGCAGCACCAGGCGTACAAGAGGAACTGAACCCGGAGCGTCTGTCTGACGCGGATCTCAATGACGCTATCCTGGGGAAGAAGAAGGGCGTTCCAAAATAGGAGATTCAACCGATGGCACTTTCCGAACACGCGAAAGAATCGCTGCGCCGAATGCACTCAGCCGAAAAACACTCGAACAGACTCGGCGCCGGGGCAACCAAGCGCAAGGCGTTCTTGCACGGAGAAGAGAAAATTCCGGTTGTGATGCACGAATTCAAACACGGGACTCTTCACAGCGGCAGCGGCCAGAAGGTAACAGACCGAAAGCAAGCCATTGCGATCGCAATGAGCGAAGCGGGAAAGAGCAAAAAATGACTGACCAAGTCGAAACGTGCGCGAACCATTTGCGTTGTCTACTAATCGCTGTCGCACTTGACGCGTGGTCTGCACGGCAAAAAGTAGGATTCAACTAACAAACGCAACACACCCGCCTCTGGCGGGAAAGGACACCCCTTAATCAAGGAGCCTTTATGAAACCCTTCACAATCTTCCACGCACCGGAAGGACCATCATCGGCCGAACCAGCAGCGCCAGCGGCACCGGCACCGTCCACCGCAAACGCTCCGGGAGCCGAATCTTCACAGCAAGACCAGCACGAGGCCGAAGAGTTAGCCGTCGAGACTTTAACCGACTCGCAACTTGAGGAAAAGATCACCGGCAAACCAACGCCGCCGGCAACACCGACAAAGGAAGGCGAAGCGCCTACCCCTGCAGCGGCACCAGTTGACGATAGGACGAAGGTTGGACCTGTAACGCCGGCCCCTGCGCCGGATTACCTGTACGCGGGGAAGTACAAAACGGTCGACGATCTCAAGAAGGGACTCCTTGAGATAGCGAAGCCGTTGAACTATAACCCGAAGATTCTGGAGCGGATCATACAGATCGCCGAGAAGACGGGAGACTGGAAGCCGGTCGAGGAAACCTACGCCGACTTAAATCTCACGCTCTCGCAGAATCAGAAGGCAACTCCGCCGGCGCCGCCAGCGACCGTTGAGCCACCGCAACCAGCGGCACCGGCCACGGACACCGAGCTTGCAGCACAGCAGGAGACGACCAGGGTCATAGTCAACGAGACATTTCGCGAGATCGCCAATAGCCAAATTGCGCAGGATTTAGCCGAACAAGGGCTCGAGCTTCCGACAACGAAGGAGCAATTCGCACAGCTCAAGATCGACTATCCTTATCTGGCGATAAAGTGGGACCAGGAATTCACTCGCCTGTTCCATTCTATTCGCAATGACGTCCAGGCGTACCAGCAATCGTTGGAGGGCGTCGAGACACACAACGCAGCGGCTATTGAGTCCGCAAAAACACAAATATCAGACTTCGTCAAAGAGTACAAGCTCGAAGGGATTAGTCAGCCTGAGATCACGAAAGCAATCGAGGACGCAATGAAAAGCGACTTCGTTTTCGAGCCGAAGGCCGGCGTTCCCTATCTGCGCGAGAATGGTCTCCTGGAGTACTTCCTGGCTAAAGAATTTCCAAAGCTGGCGAAGATCATCAAGACCAACGGCGAGCTCGACGGACGCACACAACACGCCGAGGACCTACAGGCAATGCGCGAGAAGACCGTAAGGTCGATATCAACCGCAAAGCTACCAGGCTCCCAGGCACGTCGAGAGACGCCGGCGATCAATCCCGAGGACGAGCAACAGATCGCAGCACTCTCTGACGAAGATATCGAGAAACTTCTCAAATCCGGCAAACAGTAAGCCGGACAAGAAAGAGAGTACTAACTCATGGGTGCATCAATTTTTGATTACACCAGCCGATTGAACCCGAAACTTTTGGCCGAGCGAATGTACCGCCAGCAATGGCGGCAGAACAAGTTCGCTCAGTGGGTCGCTCCGGAATTCATCAAGAAGGGCGGCAAGGGCGAAGAGGTAGGGACGCTCGGTATGGACACTCCGACATTCTCTGGAGCACCGATCGAGGTGTTCGAGCAGTTTGTCAAACTGGGACGGACCGATATGGACATTCCGGTCCGCAACCGGTTGATCGCCGATCCGGTCTTCGGCGATATGCCGCTCAAAGGAACGGCAGAAGCAGCGGTGGTAGCTTTCCGGCAGGTGTTGATTAACCAAACCCGAAAAGCCTACAGTCCGCCGACTGGAATGTCAAAGCAGATCACAAAGGCGTACGCGGAGAACCTCATCAACAAGGCGGACGCGTACATTCGCCAGTGGTGGAACGACTATCATCCTGGGAATTTCATTCTCACGATGCTCTCCGGTGCTTCACTGGACGTTGTATCTCCAGCGACGCTTGGCGGACGTGCTCTCGGGTACGTCTCCCATCCGAACCTGGTGGTAGCGGGTAGCGGCCTGGTCAGCTACACAGGTGGTCGACCTGGCACGGCTGGATACGAAGCATCTGTCGAAGCAGCTCTCAACGGAATGGCCGACGATCCGAAGTACTACATGACCGTCGCACTCATTCGCAATCTCGTCGTCGAGGCTGCGCGCTTGAAAATTGGGCGAGTAGTCCTACAGAACGGATTCGAGTTCTATCCGCTCTGGCTGAGTGATTCGGCCTGGATCCAGCTCATGCTCGATCCGGAATTCAAGGACTTCTACAAACGGTTGCCGGAAGGTCTCAAAGGGCATCCGTTGGCGACCGGTGCAGAGAGCTACATTGCCGGCGCCGCTTTGTATCCCGATCTGAGCTTGTGGGGTGCAAGGACGAATGCGTCTGACGGCAACGTCACCGCTGGCACGGTCGAGTACGGGCCGGCGCCGACCTCAGCGCAACGCGGCCTGGGGCGCAAAGTCGGAACCTGGACGAATCAACTGGATACGTCGGATATCTCGATGGCTCTGTTGATCGGCCAGTCCTGTATGGCAGTCGGTGTTGGCGAGAAGATCAGCTTCACCGATCAACTCGACGACCACGGCCAGGTCCAGGAAATCGGAATCAAGACAATTCAATCCGTGGTACGCTCTGACGTGTACGATCGAGACGGCAAGGTACCCGGTCTTTCCGCTGGTGACTTCTACGAGAACACGTCTTCTCTCGCAGTAGCCACGTTCAGCAAACACACCCTCAAGTATTCGTAGGGAGAAAGGAGCGTAGCAATTATGAAACGAACAGCGATCCTTCTCCTGGCGCTCTTGATGGGCGCGTCGCTTGCGTTCTCGCAGGTGATTGCCGTACAGGACGATCCTATCTTCGTGGTCTCTGGAGGTTCATTCGTCAAACTGACGGCGACAATCTGCGGACCGACGGCCTACACTCGCGACTCGACGGCCATCGGGAACTTCTTTCCGATCATCTACAACGGGACGACTCACCCAGGACTGCTCGGCCAGTATCCGGACAGCATAGTGATCTTCTCGTACGCTACGGCAGACACGGCTCACGACGTACTCATGCGGTTCAAAGCAGCGAGTCGTTACGGACGCACGATATCAAGTTCAACGTCTGTTTTAGTAGACTCAAGCCGTTCGACCAGTGCAGCTGTAACTTTTAGGCGAACAACGATCTCAGCAGCGAATTACAGTCCGTATGATCTCTATGGTGTTTCCTGTTATACCGAGGTCCAGACGGACGCGTACAACGCTCTGAACGTCGCACACGCGAGCAAAGTATTCGTGAGGTTTGTCCGGTACTTCCATAAGTAGGTGCTCGGGAGTGCCGGGTTGTAGAAACATGAATTCACGAGACACATTCACTTCTCCAGTCGAAAAGGAGATAATTCAATGGGTGCAGCAAAGGGAATTTTCCCGGTCGAAACCACGAACATCGCTGGTTTTGGCTATCCGGTAAACTGCCATGTGACGGTCAAACAGAACGACGAGATTCAGATTCATGAAATCTTCTATTCGGCAGCTCCAGCTGCGTTGTTTGACAACGCGCCGAACGGGTCGATCCTGTGGGACGTGGTCGCTGGCAACGTGTACCAGAAACGCGGCGCTCTTGGTGCATCAAACGGGACCTGGAAATACCAGGCGATCAACACCTGAGAGAACCGTGGCAATTCACGGCCCCCTGCGAAAGTGGGGGGCCATTTTCTCATACCTATCAAGGATGGTCTTATGAGATTGCGAATTTTACCTGGGACGGTGCAGCTCCCGCATATCATCTCTAACGCCGGCGTCACCTATGAGCTGTCTCCAGAGGCGGACGTGCCGGACGAGTACGGCGCTGCAATGATCCGGACACACCCGAAACTCTTCGTCGAGGGCAAGGGGCCGGTCGACCTGAAACTCTACACGTTCAAGGATTCATTCAAGAACAAGACGGTGACGGATATCGTCGCCGGCCTGGACGACGAGGGAAAGCTCAAAGCGTACAACGCTGTCAAGGCGATCGCAGAGGGGAAGGACGCCGAAGCAATTCCGCAGTCGACTCCGCCGTCTGGCCTGTCGGAAGACGAGCAAACTCTCGTCTTTGCATTCCGGGCAATGGACGACGAGGACAAGGATCTGACGCTCAATTACGTCAAGAGGAAAGTCTAAGAGCGAGCAATCGCGGCGTGGAGCAACTGGAAGCTCGCCAGACTCATGCTCTGGAGGTTGCAGGTTCGAGTCCTGTCGCCGCAACGAATGTTTTCAGAAAGGAGATATCACAATGAAACGAATTGCCAGTATCACGATGTTGCTCTTGGTTCTATCGACGATCGCTCTGTCGCAAGTGTGGTGGAACCGTGTGGAATTTCGCCGGGTCCCGAATCTTACAGCATATTCCGCTGGTGATGTTGTCGGACCAGATACAGTCGCCGGGACCGGGAATCTTCTTTGCTTCTCCGGGATTGTTCCCAATGGCAGCTACGGCGGAGTGATCGCCGGACTCAAGCTAACGGTCGACACCGCGAACGTAACCAATGCGAGTTTTAAGATTTACTTTTATTCTGACTCAGCCGGCAATAAGCGGCCACTCGATAACGCTGCATTCGTTCGTACGATGAAGGAAGACAGTCTAATCTTCGGCTCGGTCACGTTGAACCCTTTGAATGTAACAGGGACAGGATCAGGGACGACGACGGCAGAAATTGATACAGCCCTTGCAGCGCCTATTCCGGTTCGGACTGTCGCCGGTTCTCGCACGATCTACGCTCGTATCGTCGCTCTGGCAGCCTGGGCGCCGCCGAGAGCGCAACGGATTCGCTTAGAGCTCTATCTCAAGGCCAACTAAGGAGACTCTTCGATGGCACTTAAACTCTCAGTATTGACCCGCAACGCCAGGCTCGACGCCATTGAAACACTAATCGGCGGAACAGCGAAACTCTCACTCAGGACCGGCGCACCGCCGGCGGACTGCGCTGCAGGTGATAGCGGCGATCTTCTTATTCAGATCACCCTTCCGGCTGACTATTGGAATGCAGCGGCCAGCGGATCAAAGACCAAACTTGGAACCTGGCAAGGCGTAGCGACCGGTCCCGGAGTTGCGGCTCACTTCCGACTCTATGCGAACGACGGAGTAACCTGTCACATGCAGGGAACGGTCTCGCTTACCGGGATCGGCGGAGATCTCGAAGTCGACAACACAAACATCGCGGTCGGTCAAACGGTGACGATCACGACCTTTACTATCACTGACGCAAATCCATAAGGAGGGCGTACTATGGCTCTTTCAAGTCTTGCACTACGAACTACGACATTCACGGCGACGACGACCGCGAATATCGAATGGCGCACACCAGCAACCGTCCGGGCGAAGGTCCTGGAAATCAGTTTCATCCAGTTGACGGCAGTTGCTTCTCAGATCGGTGTCGGAAGGCCGCAGGCAATCGGACTTACGCCGGTCAATGTTCTTTTTCAGAAGGATGATCCCAATGACCCGCCATCTGTGATGAATGGCTCCTTGTCATGGGCCACGAGTCCGACCGTGCCCTTGATCTATCATCGACGGTGGAATGGGACGTTGGCCAGCGTTGGAGTCGTCTGGACATATCCGCGCGGCCTCATTATCCCGATTTCATTTTCTCTCGTCATCTGGAACATTGCAACGACCGTTGCATCGGACGTCAACTGTGTTCTTGACGAATAGGTGACGGCATGGCAATACCGACTCCAAACAAAACGGTGGCCTATATTGCCATCACTTTATTCGATGACGGCAATATGGCAGTGAGTGGGAACATTGGCGACGTCCGTCTCGCGCTTCAAATGATCGACGGAGCGCGGGACGCGGTGAAGAATCAACTCAATCTGCGGACAAAGGAAGGACTCTTGCTCCCGAGCCGCGATGTTGAAGTCTCACCGCACCCTGCGTTCCCGCTCACGCCTCACGGGGATGTTCCTGACGATCTTCACGCAAAACTTCTGAAGAAGGTGACGACTTGAGTCAATTCCTTGGAACGACAAGCGGATCAGATGGTGGCATTCCTCCTGGCCAAGATGATAAAAGACTGTGGCCGGAAGTCTTAATGGATGACATTAACGCCGTCTATTCGGTCATGTGGACAACCATCATGGGTTTTGAAAATCTGTTTTGGCCGAAGTCCAGCTATTTTGATTCTGGTGGCGATGAGATGCTTGAAATCAGAGACGAACTATGGGTAGAGGTGAACGTCGAACCTTACAATGGTGGCTGCAATACTCGCTACGGAATTCAAGGAGTGACCCGTGATGCCTTCGGCAATCCCCTGGGTGGCTGTAGGGTGAAATGTTTCCGCACGAGTGACGATATAAAGACAGACGAAACCCTATCGGATGCTAACGGGAACTTTCTGGTATCGACTCCTTTCTTTCCAGATGCTCACTATCTGGTGCAGTACAAGGCGACGAGTCCTGACGTTTTCGGTTCTTCGCTCAATACATTGGTAGGCGCATAGATGAAATACATTGTAAAACTTCGGCCAGAGAGTAGGCTTTACAAAGGCGAACCATGTTCGGTCGATGCAATGCTCTATTCGGAAAGCCGGCTAAGACCTGAACCGATCCTACCGCCAGACCGAAGCGGTATCAATGGAGACCTTAATCAAACTTTTGGAGCCCTGACACTTTCGGGCCTCTACACCATCGACAACACTGGGCGCCTGGACAAAACGCTCAATCCGCTTTTACTCACAGCTGCAGCAAAAGTCGATATCGCCGCGGCACTTATTAAAACATTTGGCGAATTGATAGCGACCGGTGCTGGCACGGTGAGGGTCGCCGGAAGCCTAAACAAGATACTCAGTCCGCTCACAATCTCCGGTGCATCTGGCGTCGGCGTCAATGGTCAACTTTCAAAAACACTTGGCAGCCTGCAAATTCAAGGCCAGGGAGCGGTCTCGATCTCGGCGATCCTGGTCGAAGTGCTCGATGCGCTGACGTTGGTCGGAGCCTATACTTGTGTGACTCAATGCTACCTGGACGAAACTCTGGGCTCATTGACCGTCGACAGCGCCGGCTATCTGCAAGATCTCACACACTACACAACCGTCGCTCGATCCGTCTCTCGACTGCAGAAACCAGCTCGGGCGGATCGGACACTGACACCGAATCGTAAGTTTAGAAAGACTCCTTCTCATGTATAAAAAGCCAGATGAAGTCGTTGAAATGACGGTGGACTTCGTCAACGAGCTGCCAGTTGGCGGGACGCTCCAGCCAGGTTCAGCCGTTGAGGTTTTCGATTCTAACGGTACCGACGTAACGAGTTCTATGCTCGTGGCCATTCATATCAATGCGACGAGCCTGGACGCGGTGGTCCAGGGCGGGACTGATGGAAAGAATTACCACGCTCATTTCATTGGAAACGGTGTCTCTCCGCTGGTCTACATCGATGACCTGTATTTCAGCGTCCGGTCGACCTTCACTCCTGCACGTTGGGACACGATCATCGAGGACGTACTCGAGAATCTATCGGACGAGGGTGTGCGGGACGCAAACATGGACCGAGTCACTGCAGAGGCCGACAAGGTCCAGGTCGATATCTGTCGGGAAGCGTTGGCGTTGCAGTCTGCCAGCTCCATCGTGACGGTCGCAACGCAATCGGAGTATCCGATCAATGCGCTCTGGTACAGAATCGTTCAGATCTTCAAACCTTCCGCTTGGACGCGGGATATTATCATCGTACACGACAAAGAGGACTGGAAGAAGATCATCAACAATACAAATCTTCCCACGCAACAGCCGCTCTTTGCAACGGTCTGGAATAAGAGTTTCATTCTCTGGCCGGCACCGACAGAGGTTCAAACCTTGACGGTGTGGTTCAATGCCAGACCGTCCAACCCGGCCGAACTCGGAAGCGATCCTGATATCGAAGAGCAATGGGACGACTGCCTAACCTATGGCACCACGGCCAGAATGTTTCGGAAGAAATTAGCCAGGAACCCGGCTCTAAAAGATATTTACGCTATCTACGACGCATTGTACAACGCGGAACTTAAACGGCAAACAACGCACGAACTCAAGCGAATGGTCCTGGGACCAAACAAGGTCGCATCATCAAGCGATCGGATAGGATTCTAACTCGATGGCCACGACACTCTTCAATCTGAATATCTTGGCTGCAGCTCGCAAACGGCTCGACAAGCGGTCCTCTGCCGGCCCAGGAGACGACACCGGTCATGTGTACTCGAGTGGTCTCTGGAGCGAGTATCAGAACCGGGCAGTCCGGGATATCTTGAAACTGCTCTATGACAGTGTCGGCGAGAAGGACTTCGGCAATATCATCCCTGAGTACATGGTCACGAGCGGTAGTTTGAGTCTGGTCGGTGGCGTCTTCGCAAAACCGGCCGATTGCTGGCACGTCGTGGACCTGGTCAAGTCCGATCTTAGCGTCAAATTTCACAAGCTCAAATCTTCCGAGGTCGAAGACGTGCGAGCTGGCCAAAATGGAGTGATCGTTCCAACCGCAACGCGGCCGGTGTTTTGGGAAGAAGGTCCAAACATTTACACCCTGGGGCTCACATCGGCGACGGTGATCGCCCGATACATCAAGACGCACCAGGATATCGTCGTCTCTGTTGCGCCGATCGACGCTGGACACAAATACCTGACCGCAGCCAATATCGAGTACGTCGCGGCCACGAAGACGTTGAGGATCACCGACACACTACCGGCTGGAGGATGGGTAGCAGCCGACGCAAACCGGGACCTTGTTTTCTACACAGCGAGCCAAGTCTACAAAGGCCGCATTGTCTCAGTCACTCTCGATTCTGGACCGGACCATATTGATATCGTTATCACTGGCGACGGAATTCCAGCGACAAACATTTCAGCCTCAAATATCCTTGCGGTCGTGACGCCGGCGATCTCCGGAAGTGACGACGCCGACTTGAAACTCAATGGTAATTTCTTTGGTGATCTGATCGACCGAATGGCGGCATTCGCTCTCGAAGATTCTAAAAACCAAGCTACTACTTAAAGGAGCCTATCATGCTACAGTATTTGACTTTCAAAAAACTCGATTCGATCTGCTTGGAGATGGCACAGCTCGGAGAGTCCGATCTCTTCCCGAATCTTCGCCAGGATATCGTCAACGATCGGCGATACAAGCTGTTTGGCCTACTCGACGGGACCAATGACCCCTGGTGGAATCGTATAATCACCCTAACCGTGACGGCGGACCAGGAAATCCTGGCAGACTTCACGGTCAACGCTGGACTTCTAACAGCTCTCAGCGCGAGCGCTCACACGGTAACACGATCAGGCGGAGTTTTCGTCGCCGGCTCGGTCCTGGATATCGTCCTGGCGCTGCGAACAACCGGAGCTCGTGTAGCTCAGTACAAGGCTATGGTGACGGTAGGTGGTGCAACGGGCACATATTCCATCGTTGGCTCGGTTGTCGGTGCCGAAACAGACTACAACAGTGTGACTCACACTCTGTTCGTCAATGTGATGAAGAAATTCTCAACGACGTCAGCGGATCTCAGTACGCAGTATATCAAGAATCTCATCAAAATCTTCGACAATGCCGGCCCAAGTGGAAAGGAGAGGGTGTTCGATCTGTTCACGGACGCACGGGCTTTTGGTGAGGCATATCTCAATCCGTATGCAACAAAACGTGTGATCTGTCTGCAGTACGGCCCGACGCTTGAGTTCCAGATAGGAGCGACAGCCACAGCACTCGCCACAGTCCAGGCACTCGTCAAGGGGAAACCGAGTCTCTACACCGACGGGACCGAGAACAATCTACTCGATTCTCCGCCGGAAGAGAACGCAATGCTCGAAGACGAGATCGCAGCTGAGTACGCTCGCCAGGCCGGTAAAGATATCCCGACCGACGTGCAATCTCGACTTGAGGGCAAGTGGAAGGCGGTCTATGAAGCAGCTGCCGCCAACCGTGTGAAAGCAATGGAAACAAACATTGGCCAGCGGTCGGTCTAAATGCCAGCCCCACTCGTCGATAGTTTCCAGGGCTACTTGCTCGACGTAGCCAATCCGCCGTTCAACTCTGCGAAAGGGGGGCAGAACTTCGTCATTCACCGCCGGCGCAATCCGACGAAACTGATTGAAGGCTTCATCGAGCAAGGCGACGGATACGCAAAGAAGACATTCGTCACCGGCGGCTCCAATCCCGGCACACTTCCAGCGAACGACTCCGTCATTCGCAAAATCTCCGAGTTTTCCTGCAAGGATATCTACAACCTCTACATTGCCGACCACGGCGGCCAGAACGTCACCGTTGTCGCTGGCACGTACACAAAGACGGCGTATTTTCTCCAGGCGATCACCGGAACCGGCTGGTCGGTCGATGGTGGCAGTCTGACAAAGGTCACAGGGACCGGGACAGCGTTTCTTTCCGAGTTGCGCGTCGGCGACCCGGTCATGTTCAACTCGACGCCAAAGATCGTCGACTCAATCACGAATGACACGGAACTGTATGTAACAGTCGCTTTCGGCGGAGCTGCCAGCGGGAGCACGTTGAAAGGTCCGCCGCGGGTATGGCGTTTCGGCGTTTGGATTCGTCCTTATTGGAGCGGTTCGGCCTGGATCGACCAATGGCTCGAAACAACAGAAATGTTCATCTTCGACCTGGACGCGCTCGGCATCAACTACCCGTGGCTGCCGGAAACAGATTGGACTTCGACAAATTGGACCGGAAGTTTTGCGGCCGGATGGTTACACACTGTAGGATACACTACGCCGCTTTCCCAGGCTAAGTCAGCCGAAATTGGCATTGACTATACTGTGACCTGGACTGTGACAGAAAGGACTGCCGGAACATTCATCTTAACCTTTGGTGGAGGCTCACAAGACGACCTCTCTGCAAGCGGGAGCATGAAATTTCGAGCAACTGCGACCGGCAATCTCATCATCACACCGAGCTCTAATTTTGATGGAAGAATTGTCATTGCTATCGAGGAAAGATACGACGATAAAATCTATCTGGACGATGCAAGCGCGTCAAAATACGCTTTTCCAACCATTGACCCAACCGGCCAGGTGTTCACGACCGACCATTTCAAGGACTGGACGCTCGTCTACACTTCCTTTGGAGACGACGAAAACTACGACCTTATCCGCAGTTCCGGATTCGATGGAGACAGGTACTATCTCCAGCTGATACATCCCAACACCGACTTCAGTTCCCGGACTGCTCCGACGAAACTCATGGTTTATCGCTGCTTTCTTCTGGCCGAACTGCCGTCGACGCTCTCTGACTTTATCTACGGGGTACTGTCCGAGGCCAGGTTGACAAGCGGAAACAATATCTACGACGTCTCGCTAATGGTTGGCAGTCGAACCAAGTCCTTCGCTGCTACCCACGGCGGGGATCTGTCGCCGACTTACACAAGAAACGTCGACGCCATTGTTGCCGATATCGCTTGTCCTTATGTCTGGCCTTATGCGGTAGTGCTCGGAATCCGCATTGATGCTGCTGCAACTGATCCGCCGGACCCCCAAACCTACTATTTGAAATACTCGCTGGTCCTGGACGACGGCACAGAGTCAAGACTCTACGACGCCTTCACCGAAGCCGGTTCCGCTGGCATCGAATTCTCCACGTTGAACACAGGAAACTCTTTGACGCTTTCCGTCGGCCAGGGAATCAAGATCAACGGACTCTACAGTTTTGGAACTTTGCCAGTCCGGTCCAAGTTTTTGCGTATCTACATGAGTGACGACGGGGAGCAGTTTTTCCGCACGTTGGACCTGGATCTTACACTCACAACGACCTGGGCTCAAGCCTATACGTTACTGATCCCCGTGCAGCTGCCAGGTGTGAAACATTTCTTTGCAGTTAGTTGTGACATTGAAATCACGAAGGCAATTTGGCCTTCACCCGGCGAGATCGAGGCAACGGCTCAGATCGGCCGGGCCATGACGGACGACGGTGTCATTCAGTATAAAGCAGCGGCCGTTGTCGGTAATATAACTTACGCAATCGGTGTAAGAAAAAATGGGATTCTCTATCCTAATCATATCTTTGCCAGCCTTCAGAACGGCGACGGTGCTCCACAGTTTGACGCCTTCGGCCTGGTGTCGGTCAACATGATTAACCTGGAGTATAACGACGGCGACGAGTTAGTGGGTGCCTATCCGTCGCATGATACGTTGCTGGCATTCAAACGCCGATCTCTGGTCCAGGTCTCCCAATCAATCAGCGGTAAGGAGCTCGTATTTATCCGGACTGTGGTCACGAAGTCGGACGGCATTTGCAGTATCCGGACATTGGCAGATTTTGAGGACGTAGTGTACTGGGCCGGCTACAATGGAATCTATTGCTTCTCGTCGAGTGGTGTGCAACTGCTCAACAGGGCATGGCTCAATGAGTGGAAAGCAGTCGCTCAAGCGGACAAAGAGGCTGCCGTCTCGACCTTCGATCGGTTGAACCGGCAATATCGGATTGCCTACGCCGGCATTGAGCGCTTGCTCGACATTGATACGGGCCAGTGGGACCTGGTGGATCTGGCGAACCAACCCGAGCGCTTTGCAACCGATCAGCGCGCTGGAACGGTCGACTTCCTTTCTGGAGTCTACATTCAAACCCTGGGAGCTGGCACGTTGCACGACGGCGCTGCTTTCACACTCGACTACGTCACGAACGACTTCCTGGCGTCCGAAAGCCAGATTACGGACGCTCTGCTTCTCGACGTGCGGATCAAATACAGCTCGGACGTTGCGCTTGTCGTGACGCTCTACCGGGACGGCGTTGCGCAGTCTCCGGTAGCTCTGGCGGCCGGCAACGGCTCGTCGACAATTCCGGCCGGCCTTTCTTTCCGGTGTAAGAACTTCGGTATCGAGATACAGGCGACTTTCACAAGCTCAAACCAGGCTCTTGAAATCAAGGAAATCTGTCCGCGATATCAGATCGTTCTGGCAGGATTGACGCGTCCGGCTTTTGCATCCGAAGGCGCTGGAGCGGGAATTGAGCAGCGGCCGATGGCCGTCGCTGACATTCGCTCCGGCCGCCAGGACCTTATAGCGTCTGCGCTGACGACCGTCTCGTACTCGAGGCCGTTCTCGAACACAGTTGGAACGAACTACAGTTTGAAGGTCGACGTGTACAACAACGCCGATGAATGGATAATGAGCGTTGAGGGAACAAACTTAACCAAGTACGGCTTCGACGTCATTTCACCGGAGAATGGATATGCTTCATACATTGCCGCGGCACATCAGTAGTGTTTTGGCGCTACTGGTTCTTCTGAGCCTGACAGCGTTCGCGCAACGTACGCGGGTGCTCCGCGTCGATACAATCAAGTCATATCTGGATTCTAACATTTCAATAAGTACCTACAAGCGGATCATCGTCGATAGTGCGGGGATAGTCCATGACACAGTTGCCTACCTGTCCGATGTCGTAGGCGGCGGTGGCGGTTCGGGTGATACTACTCTCGCTCGTTTTATTCGCACAGACAACGGTTCGATTCTTTTCCAATGGTATCAACCCGCATACACCGATACGGTCATAGCGATCGGTATGGTGCATAATCCCGGTTCACCGTTGCCTCAGATTCCGCCAAACGGATATGAGTATTTTGGCGAGTCATCTGTCTATGCTCCAGACTATCCGATACCAACAGTGCCTTACATCTACTCTGACACGTTTGCTATCCATGCTCACATCAACGCGCAGAGAGTCCTTAAGGGATTTACGTACTCTTGGATTGCGATTGAGCTACAGATATACGTCAAACTCCCTATCAGTGGCGACTCCACATGGGCTACAGTCTCAAGTTACTATGTTGACAACAGCACCTCAGTCCCGCCTTGGTACGTCCGGTTGACTGACACGACAGTCTCAAGCACGTATCCGGTTGTCAGGGACTTCACTCTCAACGAGCGACCCTGGACAGAGTGGGTAAATGGTTACGCGGGTTATCATGGGACTTGGTGGGACTTTGGCATCCCGCCGGGAGGACAACTCAAGTATCGGTTCAAAGGTGGCTACGGGGCAAGCTCCTATCAGGACGCTGGCGGTCACATGCCGCTGTCTAATTATGACTCGCCGAACTTCCCTAACAAAGACTACAATTTCATCATGTGGTCGATTCCACAAGATTTTCCCGCAAGATGGATCACATCTGCAAGGATGGATTCAAACAACTGGCATTTCTACGGCGATGTTGCAGTTGATGGGACTGTCACAGCCAACGCTGTTGTTGCAAAAAGCTCATTGACAATCGGCTCTGTAGCGGACTCCGCTCAGGGGGTGCTCACGCTCGTATCTGATAGCAATGTTGTTGCAAGACTCTCAGCAGCGAACCATGAGCATCTTGCGAACTACGTCCTTCCGCATCTTGCAACGGTGGACACGGATACACTTCTTTCGAGATTAGACCGATTGCAAGTGTGGCCTTCTTCTGGTCCATTTAAGTACCTCAAAGCTGACACTGGCATCACGCTGTCATTTAGCGGAGACACTCTATCTATCCGTGCCTCTGCCGGAGGATCGCTTAACGCGTCTTACATGACCAACCCAGGCCAGAGGCCGCCGACAAACCCATCAAGTTACAATGACGAGTTTAATGGCGCGAACAACGCCGTTCCCGATACTGGTAGCGGCTCACAAAAATGGAAATGCTACCCCGGCAACAGCGCAACAGGAACGATGATAAAGCAAACCGCCGGGATGCTACAATTCAACGACACGGGCAGAACCGCAAACCGTTGGCGCATCATGTGGCAGCATCTCGCACCGGCTGATACCGGCGGATGGACAATCGTTATTAGATGCAACATGCAAACACTCGTTGCCAACAGTCGTTATGCAACAATTGTAGTAGGCGACACCGCGACAGGCAAGATCATTGAGTGGGGTTGGCTATGGTGGAACAGCGGCTATGCTTTGGTTGCTCAATACTGGACACTACCAGCTACATACAGCTCACAGATTTATATTTCTGGGGCTGTCAACATGCAACAGATGATGTATTTCAAACTCGAAAAGACTGCGGCTGATAAAAAGATCGCTGGTTACTACAGCGTAGATGGCTACTTGTGGTATTCTGTTTGGACTCCTGTCTCTGCAACGGCATGGTGTGCGAAGATCACAAGCATTGGTATTGGTGTGCTCAACAGTATAAACAATACACTGCTTGAGTCTTACTTTGATTTTTTCCGCGTCAACTGGACGCCGGACTTTGATGCAACACTCCATAAATAGATGAAGAGGATTCTTTGAAATGGCTCTGAACCGGCTAAATTTCTTTGAACGAGAGGCAGCTCGCTGCGCCCCAAGTATTACGAACGTTGCACAACTTCTCACGGCTGCACAGAACTGGCTCAAGATGATCGGCGAAGAATTCGACTGGATCGAGAAGAACACGACCAGCCAGGCGTCGCCAGCGCCGGCCTCTGGCGGGACTGTCATTATCAACGGCACGACCGTCGTCACCGGCGGACCGCCGGCAACGGGAGTCATAGCGATCATTCGCCAGGACGTTGTGGCTGGAGCGAACACAATCACATTCACTTCACCGCTGTCAAGTTTGATCTATGGAGGTTTTCTTATCCTGGCAGATTCGAGCGGAATGCTGATCGACAACGCCGAGCTTCGCATGAGAGCGACACTCATGTCGAAGACCAGCTTTGTCTATATGGCGCCAGTTGCCGGGTCTCTCTATGGGTTTGCAGTTGTAGCAACATGAGACGACTACTCACCATAGCGACAATGACTCTAATCTGCACGGTTGCCTATTCGCAATCGACGCAGCGACAGGCATTCCAGGAAGTCCGTGTCGACACCATGAGACCTAACCATTACGGCCCGGTTTGGGGAATCGTCTTTGCCTGGCACGACAGCGTACGCGTGAGAATCTTCCGAGATTCGATGAACGTCAAGAATATCAGCGGCGATACCGCTGTATTCAAGTACTACAAAAACGCCTTCACCTACGATACAACCAATCACAACGCTCGCTTCGCAGCCGACACGATTTACCGAGCTGCACAAGAGTCGGCGATCAGAGCGATCATCGCGGCTGACACCTTGTATCGAGCGGCGCAGGAGTCGGCGATCCGTTCGATCATCCAGGCCGACACCCTGTACCGAAAGGCGCAACAGGCTGCCGACTCATCCTGGAAGAACCTACAATTAGCACTGAAAGTCAATGCCGCGGATACCAACTCTGTATTCTACTCCTTCGCGCGCACACGAGATTCGCTGGCTGCGTTACGCGCCGCTATCGGTCCAGGTGGATCTTTCACCTACGACACGACCACGCACAATGCTGTCTTTGCCGCTGATACGCTCTACCGTGCGGCCCAGGAAGCTCTAATGGTCAAGAAAACTGATAGCACCATTGCGGCCGGATACGCAACGCGCACAATGCTCCAGGCCGACACCCTCTACCGATCAGCTCAGTTGGCTCTTAAATGGGCCAAGTCTGATACTGCATCGAGCCCTGGTATTCCTACAATCAACCGTATGCTGGACTCTCTTGATGATGTTCAGTCAAGGATTTCCGCACTCAAACCCGCTACGGCGGTGTATGCTGATTCGGCCGTAAAAGTTGACTGGGCGAAGGTAGCGAACAAGCCATATACATTCAAGAATATAAGCGCATCTGATTCGACCTGGTGGTGGAATAAGCGAGATACAGCAAGCACTCCGGGAATACCTACAATCAACCGTATGCTGGACTCGCTTAATAAAGTCATCAAGCAAAGGGATTCATCCGGCACAACTGCAACTTACATAACGTGGCCACGACTGCGAGACTCACTGGCGGCAGAATACGCAAGGAGTTTGAAAAAAGTAGACTCTGGCTCGGTGTACATGTCATGGCCTGCTGGTAGAGATTCGCTGGCCAATGCACGGGCAAGATATGTCTGGAAACCTGATTCAGGTGTTGTCTACTCAAGTTGGCCTCAGACAAGGGATTCTCTTGCCGCTCACAGGGGGAAATTTGTAGCGAAACCCGATAGCGGAATCACCTATGCAAGCTGGGCGCAACTCCGTGATTCATTGGCCGCTGCTTATGCTCGCAATGTTCGGAGAATAGACAGTGCCTTAGTCTATGCCAGCTATCCGCAATTCAGAGACTCAGTTGCTAAACTGATAAAAGTCAGGGATTCCACAGGCACAACAGCAACTTATATGACATGGCCGCGGGCAAGGGATTCACTCGCGGCGATTCGTGCGTCGATGAACGGACTTGGTGGCGGTGGAGCATTGGTGAGCGTTTTGACATCAACTTTTTCGACTACATCAGGCACGTATGTAGACGTGACAGGAACATCCGTTGCGGTAGCGGCAAATTCAACATATAGTTTTACAATGCAGCTGTATGTTGAACTTGATGCGACGGGCGGAGGATTTCAATTTTCCTATCCTTCTGGAGCGACGATTCAAGCCGTCTACACTCGCAGCGTTAATGGTGTTTGGCAAACATCCGTCACAGATCAAACGTTTACATTTACCGATAATGGGGTAGCATCTACTTATATGATGACAGGGCAACTAAAAACAAGTTCAACTGCGGGCGCGCTTGTTTGCCGACTTAAAAGTGTAGGAGGTCAACCTGCTTACGCCTACGCCTCAACAGGTTTCCAACTGGTGAAGCAATGAGAATGATACTCTTTTATTTGACGACACTATTGATGATGCAAACATGCTTTGCTCAATCGCACAGTGTGGATGTTTTCAGAACGGACACAGCACGCGATTCGGTCGACAGAATCATCAACGTCGCAATCTACGTTAGGGACTCAACAAGCGGCGACGTGTTCGTTTGCGGTTTCTCTGGCGAAGAACTCAACTATTCAGCAGCACGATTGAGGGATTCGCTTATTGCCAGAACAAAGCGGGCGTTCCTACCATCTTGGCAAGCCCAACCAAAACCGCTTCCTATAACACGCCAAAGAGTCGATACTGATTCTACGAAGACAAGGATGGTCATACAATGAAATCAATGCGTCGCATAAACCTATTTCTCCTGCTCCTGAGTCTTGCGTTGCTGATCTTCACGGCTTGGAACAAGGCACAGGCGCAGACCGATACCTCCCTCTATTTCTGGATTTCAGGCGAGGTCTATGTCAATCAAGAAGTCTATCAATAGGAGTACCAAGTCATGGGATTTCTCGATTCGTTATTCTCGTCACCGCGTGAGCGCGAAGCTCCAGGTTTGTACAAAGGCCAACTCTCAGGATACGACGATATACTGGACGCGATTAAGGGATTGCAAAACACGGAAGGCGGT
>Ga0315275_10000090_pt1 | contig 67729 bp, 71 predicted proteins | sample YL17G03_0_MG_FD_205557 | JGI IMG/M metagenome (GOLD analysis project Ga0315275, IMG submission 205557) | Sediment microbial communities from Yellowstone Lake, YNP, Wyoming, USA - YL17G03_0 | ecosystem: Environmental > Aquatic > Freshwater > Lake > Sediment | place: USA: Wyoming | collected... | reverse complement strand
GCTCGCTCGAAGAATAAGACAAGAGAGATTCGACTCGGCTCAGGACGGAATCGGGGCAGGTTCGTGTCGGCCTCCGCTCGAACAGTATTTCTTCTTCGAGCGAGGAGCGGAGCGAGTCGAAGGGTATTCCTTTTCTGTCGGCAGGCCTTCGACTTCGCTCAGGCGGTAATCATATTCTCCCTGTCATAGCCTGCCGTTCCGGCCGATGTTATACTGTCCCTGCTATGTCCATCGGCAAGATGATCCCTCCGAAATGGAAACCCCGGCTGAACAGCCTTATCGGCGGTTCGGTGCTGTTGCTGTCGTGGTTTTTCCTGGACCAGGCGGAACGCGTCCATCTCGCCAAACTGATCAAACTCTCCGGGCCGGAAACCGGCGGCCAGACCGCAGTAACCAATAGTCCCAGCCAGCCGTCGGCGCCAGCCCCGACCCCGCCTTCGTACAGGGACCGCGGAGAGAGGGAAGATGAATACGAGAACGAGCGGGAAGACGGTGAGGAATATGCGTATGGTGACCAGTCCGGTCAGCCGACACAGACTTCGCCGCCACCGACGACACCATCCAATCCGTCGACGACACCGCCGCCGACAATTACGACCGCCGAAGCCATCTACCGCGACGGCGTCTACCGCGCCACATCCCAGGCACCTTGGGGGACGATGACCATCGAGGTCACGGCCGCCGGCGGCAAGTGGACCGCCATCAACACTCCGGCGATCCCGGATTCGCCGCCGTCCCAGCGCGCGGCCCCTCTTCTCGTCCAGCAGGCGCTGCGGGCGCAGAGCGCCACCATCGACGGAGTCTCCGGAGCCACCTACACCAGCGACGCTTTCCGCGACGACCTGCGGCAGATCGTCGCCTTATCCAAAAAATGACCGATGTCGGCCCAGCCTTTCGTATCTGAACAGAAGCACATGGACACGCGGGTGACCGTCACGGCCTACCCGGACGCGTCCGGACGCGACCTGGCCGAGGCTGCCGCGTTGGCCTTCGGTGTCTTTGCCGAACTGGAGCAGCGGTTTTCCCTGTTCCGGCCGGATTCGGAGATAGTCCGGGTGAACGCCGCGGCCGGCCGGAAGACGGAGGTGTCGGCCCTGTTCCTGGAGACCGTCAGTTACGCCCTGGCCCTGGCCGACGAGACCGGCGGCGTCTTCGACCCGCTGGTCGGGCGGCTGACCACGCCGGTGACTTCTGGCGCACGGCGCGTGACGCGACCGACCTTCCGCCAGGTCGAAATCGACGAGGCCAAATCCTGTCTGACTACGCCGCCCGGAGCCGTGATGGACCTGAACAGCGTCGTCAAAGGACTGGCTTTGGACCTGGCCTGCGCGGTTTTCGGCGGGGACGAGGCATTGATGATCGAAGCGGGCGGCGACATCCGGCTGCGGGGACTGCCGCCCGGGAAAAGCCGCTGGGATATCGGCGTCCGGGACCCTCATGAACCCAGGCGGCTGGCCGCCCTGCTTCCGGTGCGGTCGGGCGCGGTCTGCACTTCCGGCGATTATTTCCGGTCCGGTCCGGCGCGAGCCGCCGGTCGGCGGCATCTGGTCAACGCCCGCAACGGCAGGCCGGCCGGGGACATCGCCAGCATGACCGTGCTGGCGCCGACGGCGAAAGAGGCGGATGCCCTGAGTACGGCCGCTTACCTCATGCCGACGCGCGAGGCCGCCGCCTTCGTCGAGCGTCACGGAAACGCTTCCTGCCTGTTCATCGACGCCGCCGGCCAGGTCTTCGCCAGCAGCCGGCTGGAAACGGTCATGGCCAGCCAAACTTATGCTTAGCCTGAACGTGAAAAAACTGACGCTGATACTGATCACAGCGCTGGCCGCCGTGGGCGGCTGGAAGATGGGTTACGCCCGGGTGCTGCCGCAGGTCGTCGTCGCCGTGGCCGCGGCCGCGGCCATCGACGCCGCGGTCGTCCTGTTCCGGCAGAAGAAGCTGGTCTGGTCGGATTCGGCCGCCATCACCGGGCTGATCGTCGCCGGCGTGGCCGCGCCGCAGACGTCGCCGATCGTCATCGCCGCCGTCGCCGCCGTCGCTGTCGTCTCGAAACACATCATCAGGTTCGACCGCCGCAACGTGTTCAATCCGGCCGCCCTGGGATTGCTTCTGGGCGTATTCGTCTTCGGCCTGCGCCTGTCCTGGTGGATAGATTCGACGCACCTGTTGACCATCGCGGCCGGGGCGCTGCTCCTGGCCAGGTTCGCCGGCCGCTGGCGGCTGGTCCTGGTCTTCCTGGCCGTCTTCGCCGGCCTGCTCGCGGCTTACGCCTGGCGGCTCGGCGACCCGCTAGTCGACGTCTGGTTCCAGTACGTCAGCATCACCTCGTTCTTCGTATTTTTCATGGCCACCGACCCGCGGACCTCGCCGGTCATGGCGCGGCATCTGCCGGCCTTCGGCGCCATCGCCGCCGCCGGTTCTTTCCTGTCGGTGGTCCTCCATCCGGCATCGATATTCATCGGCGGCGAGTTGTTGGCCAATCTTTCGACCCCTTTATTTAATCGGGCCGCTTTGCGGAAGCCGCCGGCGCCCGCGCCGAGACCGCCCGTCCAGGCGGCCGCCCCGGCCGCGACAAGCGGTTCGGGCACCGCCGGTCCGGCTTTGTGAGAAGCCCGTTGTTCTGGGAGCGAGTCGCGCCCGAGGTGTTACTTCCAGCGATAGGTATCGTTGTATAAGGCGGGAAGAGGCCTGGCCTCGGCCGGGCGATCTTCCCTGACGTCATCAAAATAAGGAAAATCGGTATGGACCTGGACAGGGAAATAGAGCTCATCGGACTCTGTCGTAACGGCGACGCCCAAGCGTTCGCCGAGATATACGATGCCTACGTCAAGCCGATCCACGATTTCATTTTCTATAAGGTCCATCATCGCCAGACGGCCGAAGACCTGACCAGCGAGACGTTCTTTCGGGCCGTCAGCCACCTGGACCGGCTGGACCCGGCCAAGGGGCGGATATCCTCCTGGCTTTACCGCATCGCCCGCAACGCCGTCACCGACCACTATCGGACGCGGCGGCCGCAGGTTTCGGCCGACGACGCCTGGGACCTGGCCGCCGATGACCGGCCGGACGTGGATGCCGACATCAGCCTGCGACTGGACGCGGTGCGCGAGCACCTGAAGCTGCTCAAGCCGGAACAGCGCGACATCGTCATCATGCGCGTCTGGCAGCAGATGAGCTACGCCGAGATCGCCGGCGCCCTGGGCAAGAGCGAGGCCAGCTGCAAGATGATGTTCTCGCGGAGCATTAAATTTTTGCGAAAAAACATGCCGCTGGCGGCATTGATAATCTTTTTAACCGGAAAAATGTTATGACACCGGAGATCCAGGACATCCTTGAGGACATCTACAGTCTGGAGCCGTCGCTCAGGGAGCGCGAGGCCGAGGTGATCGCTCTCATCGAGGAATTGCTGGCCGGGCAGCCGGTCGTCGAGATGAGCGAGGAGTTCCGTTCCAGCCTGCGCGAGGAAGTGCTGCGGGAATTCGAGGCCGAGGCGGCCGCACCGGAGAAGACGATCGGCGTCCTGCCGGCCTATCTGCACAAGATAGCTTTCGCCCTGGGCGGCGCGGCCATCGCGCTGGTCCTGATCGTTCCGGTGGTCATGAACCGGCAAGGACAGCAGCCGGCGGCGGGTCAGCCGACCGGCGGCCAGCTGGGGCTCGGCGACGGTCAGGGACTGGGGCTCGGCGGCGGCAAGGCCGCCGGCGCCGACTTCGTCGATCTGGGCAGCCACGCTTTCGGCTCATTGAATTTTTCCTCCGGCGAAAGCGTCGTTTCAGCGCCGTCCGAGATATCAGCCGCCGATCCGGGAGCAGGAGCAAGCGAAGAGATGGAGACCGGCAGGGGAGGCAGCGGCGTTGTTTCGTCCGGGACGGCCGGATCGTCCGGAACGGCCATGGCCGTGCCTTCGGCCTCGCCGAAGAGGCTGGACGACATGATCATCTATGATCCCATCGGTTTCGTGTTCAAATATGCCGGTGAGCCGCTGCGGCTGTCCGAGGACAGCATCGAAGTGCTCAAGCGCGTCAAGCGCGTGGACGTTTCTGACGCGGCCAGGATCGTCGGTTCGCTGGACCTGGGACTGGTCGATATCAGTTCACTCAGCGACCTCCGGGTGAATGACATCGGTTTGAGCGAGGACCATGATTTCGGCTATGACCTGCAGGTCGGCCTGCGCGAAGGCACCTTCTACCTGAACCAGAACTATCCGCGCTGGCAGATCGGCCCAGGCTGCGACGACGGCGTCTGCAACAACCTGCCGACGCTGACGCCTTCGGAGGCGCTGTCCAACGAGGATGTCATCAAGATCTCTGACGGCCTCATCGCCGAGCTGGGGATCAGCCGCGAAGGCTACGGCGCGCCCAGGGTGGACGACAGCTGGCGCAACCAGGAGCCGCCTGCGCCGGACCAGCCGGTCTACGTCCCGGACTATATCCAGGTGAAATATCCGCTGGCCATCAAGGACCAGCCGGTCTACGGCGGCCCGAGCTACGAGATAGGTCTCGACGTGACGGTCGACATCCGCCACAAGAAGGTCAGCAACCTCGGCCCGATCATGTCGCGCCGCTACGAGACGTCGTCCTATGCGGCCGAGACCGACGCGGCGCGCATCATCGCGATAGCCGAGGAAGGCGGTTACGGCGGCAGCTGGCTGAATCCGGATGCCGAGAACAAGGTCACGCTGGAATTGGAGACGCCCAAGCTCATCTACCTGCAGCAGTATGCCTACAACGGTTTCGAGAGCAGCGAGCTCTACGTGCCGGCACTGCTTTTCCCGATCAAGGACTGGCAGGCGAAAGGTTTCTGGAATTCCAGCCTGGTCGTGCCGCTGGCCAAGGAGATGCTCGACCAGCATGACCAGAACTTCCCCGGGCCGGTGCCGATGCCGCTCATCGAGCCGGCGCCGGCCGTGCAGGTGAAATAAGGCTGAACGGACCGCTGATTTCGGGTGATGAATAAAAAACAGCCGCGCCGGGCGCGGCTGTTTTTGTTTCGTGCGGCCGCGTGTCGGTTTCGGCGGCGTGGTATAATGCAGACATGAAAAGACCACGCCCGATGAAATTGGATGAGTTCGCGCGCCTCGCCCTGGCCGAAGCCAGGCGGGGAGCCGGGTTGAAGCACGGCGGACCTTTCGGGGCGGCGGTCATCAAGGACGGCCGCCTGATCGCCAAGGCGCACAACACGGTCCTCCGGGACGGCGACCCGACCTGCCACGCCGAGATGAACGCCATCCGGCTGGCCGCCCGCCGGCTCAAGGCGCCTCATCTGAGCGGCTGCCGCTTGGTGACCACGTCCGAGCCCTGCCCGATGTGCCTGGCGGCGATCTACTGGGCCGGTATCAGGACCGTCTACTATTGCCTGTCCCGGAAGACAGCGGCGGCCTTCGGTTTCAGCGACAGCCGCATCTACGGCGAGATAAAAAAATCCGCCCGTCGGCGGAGCGTCCGGGCCGTCCGTCTGCCGGACCTGGCGGCCGAGGCGGCGGAGATATTCCGCGGCTGGAAGCGCCGCGGCGGACGGCTTTATTGATCAGCGGACCGGATGTGGCGGCCCCGATCGGGGCCTTTTTTATTTTTTCTGTCGGCAGGCCTTCGACTCGGGCTACACCCTCGCTCAGGCAATATTCTTCCCTGAGCGAGCGAAGCGAGTCGAAGGGTATTCCTTTTTTCTCTTATTTTCCGAAGCGGCGCTGCCGCCGTTCATATTCGGCCAGGGCGGCGTCGAGAGTTTTGGAATCGAAATCAGGCCAGTGAACGTCGATGAACAGGAGTTCGCTGTAGACGCCGGACCAGGTCAGGAATCCGGACAGTCTCTGTTCGCCGGAAGTACGGATTATCAGGTCCGGTTCGGGCGAACCGGCGGACCAGACGCGGCTTGAGATGAGTTCCTCGGTGATCTCCTCCGGTCCGCGGCCTTCGGCGACGATGGCTCTGACCGCATCGACGATCTCGGTCCGGCCGCCGTAGTTCAGGCAGAGGTTGAGCTGGCCGCGCTCGTTCCCGGCCGTGGCCCGTTCCGCATCGTCGATGGCCGCGATCATCTTTGATGACAGACGGTCGCGGCGTCCGAGCACCTTCAGCCTGATGCCGTGCTGCTGGAAGAAACCGAGCTCGGCGGTCAGGGCGACGAAGAACAGGTCCATGAGATAGCCGACCTCTTCCGCGCCGCGCTGCCAATTCTCGGTCGAAAAGACGAAGACGGTCAGGTGGCCGATGCCGCGCTCAAGACAGGCCAGGCCGATGGTCTTGAGATTCTCGTAGCCGCGGCGATGGCCCTCGAGCGTCGGCAGGCCATGCTGCCGCGCCCAGCGGCGATTGCCGTCCAGGATGATGCCAAGATGTTTGACGGGCATAGGACGCTTCCGTCCGTGAAAAATATCGATGCTAAGATAGCGCATCCGCGGCCGGAGATAAAGAGCGCCGCCGTCGCGCGCAAGAAAAAACGCATCCGGAAGAGCGGATGCGTCGTTGGGCGAAGGCGCCGGCCGGGACTCATTCCCGCGTTTCGCGGATGTAGTACTCGGTCTCGCCGTTGGTGAAGATATAGCCGTTCTCGACGGCGCCGGCCTGCATCGTCCTGGTCAGGAAGGACAGGGCGCAGCCGTCGGCCCGGCAGATCCAGTTGACGCCGGCGAGCCGCTGGTCGACGGGCAAGGTGACGAAGACCGTCTCCTGCGCTCGGGGCCAGGCCGGACCGTCGCGGGTCTCGCTGACGACGTAGTCGCCGTTGCCGTTCAGCGTGAAAGTGCGGGCCTCGTCGGCCTGACTCATGACGTGGGTCAGGAACCAGGGTTCGCACCTGCCGGACGGGCAGCGCCAGCTGACGTCCAGGAGCTTCTGGTCGACCGACAGGGTGATGAACTTGGGCATGACGGCCGGCCGAACCTCGGCGCGGGCCAGGGGTGTCAGCGAAGCCGGCAGGACGAGAGCGGCCGCCAGGCCGAGGATGAGAACGGCACAAGAAAAGAGCCAAAAGCGGTGTTTCTTCATGGTTCAGCCTCCGTTTCCCGCCGATCGGCGGATATTTGCGGACAGAAACCGCCGTTACCTTGCCCCAGGCGGCCGTTGCGGTCAAGCGGCCGTTCCGGGGCGGCCGTCTTGACCCGACGACGCCGTGGCCGCCGCGCGGCAACAAAAAAATCCCTCCTTTTCAGGAGGGAAGGTCGGTCAGAACATCCAGAATCTGGGCCCCATGAGCGAGGCGATGTCGCCTTGGTCGAGGTTCCTTTTCTCGATCAGGGCCTGCATCAGCCGGCCGTGGGCGGCGCGGAATTCGAGCGCCTGGCCCAGAGCCGCGCCGTGCGCCGTGTTCAGGATGATGCGCGCGTCCAGGCTTACCCGGCGGGGGTAGACGGCCGCCAGGTTGTGGGCGCAGTGCGGCGCGTAGCGTTCGCGGGCCCGGCTGACGCAGTCGACCCAGCCAGGATGCCTGGGCAAGGCTTCGGCGTAGCGGCGGGCTCCCAGAAGGTCGCTCGAGGATGGGTTTTGGTGGTAATCCCCGAAGACGACCTCTTCGCCGGCCAGTCCGGCCAGGTGGATGACGACGGAGTCGAAGACGAATTCGGCCGTCGGTTTCGGCCTGACGGAATAGACGGTCACGCCCAGATCGAGAGAGACGCCATGGACGGCGGCGACATACGGCGACAGCCAGGCCAGGAGCGCGTGTCCGGCCTCGTGCGCGGCTATCCGCTTGGCGGGCAGGAACAGGTCCCAGAAGTACTCCATGAGGGCCTCCGCACGGGTAGTAAAGAGCTTTGTCCCGGAACCTTAGTTTGGTGTCAGGCCCATGTCAAGCCGGATGCGGGAATGACGGCGCGGGCGCGGCCAGGTGACGCCATCGCCGAATTTTGGTATAATTTAAGCAAGGAATTAACCCATATTCTTTATGACCAGATCGATCAATCGCGTCCTGGGCGGCGCCCTGCTGGTGACCCTGATCTTCGTGGGCCTCGGCTGCAGGAAACCGTCGAAACCGGCAGCGCCAGCGCCCAAACCTCAAGCCCCGGCAGCACAGCAGCAGGCGCCGAAACCGACTCCGGAGGCACCCGCAGCGCCTGAGGCGGCAGAACCCGAGCCGGAACCGGTCGCTGAACTGCCCGAGGCCAGCGGCGACTGCGATCACCCCTACTACCCGCTCAAGGACGGCAATGAGATCGATTATCGGGTCACCTCCGGCGGCACGACCACCGATTACGCCATGACCGTTTCCGACGTCACCGAGAATTCGGCCAAACTGAACATTATCTTCACCACGCCGACGGCGATGACCGTCGTCCAGAACATCCAGTGCGCGGAAGGCACCATCAGGACGGACGGCTATATGGACATGGGTTCGGCCATGACCGGCGGCAAGATCAAGACCGTGACCAAGAGCGTCAGCGGCGACCTGATGCCCAAGACGCTGGCTGTCGGCACGACCTGGACGACCAAATACGACACGGTGGTCACCATGCAGGGCACCGGCCTACCGGCGGGCCTGGGACAGATGACCGCCACCGTGGAATCGACGAACAAGGTGCTGAACGAGGAATCGATCACCGTGCCGGCGGGGACCTACACCGCCCTGAAGGTCCAGGTCGACACCACGACCCAGGTGACCATCCCCGGGATGCCGACGGGTCCGACCACGACGAAGATGACGAATTACCAGTGGTGGGTCAAGGGCGTGGGCATGGTCAAGACGGTCGATGCCGCGGGCACGTCGCCGATGGTGGCCACCAAGGTCATCATCAATTGAGGCGTCCGATGGCCGTACAATAATATAAGGAGCGCGCCGCGACCGCGGCGCGTTTTTTTCGCCGGCCGTTCCGGCCCGCCCGGGCGCGGCCAGAGCGCCGCCCCAAGGTAGCTCGGCCGGAGATTTTATTGTAGGATGAACTCGGCCGCATCCGGCGCCAACGCCGCCGGCCATCACAAAATATCCAGCAGGCATGAGCCGATCCTTCAAGACGACAATCAAAATGGTCCTGGAACTGGCCGTCCTGGGCGCGGTCCTTTATTTTTCCTGGACGCCGCTCGAGCAGGCGGCCGACCGCATCCTGGACGAACAGTTCCCGTGCCGCAAGCCGCTGGTCTACCGCCTGGGCCGGTTCGACGACCAGTTCGGCGTCAACAAGGATGACTTCCTTGACGATGTCATCCAGGCCGAGAGGATCTGGGAGAAACCTTTCGGGAAACAATTCTTCGGTTACGCCGCGGACGGCACGGTGCCCATCAACCTGATCTTCGACTACCGCCAGGAGGCGACGCTCAAGTTGCGCCAGATGGGCATCGTCATCCACGACGACCGGGCCACCTTCGATTCCCTGAAGGCCAGGTACGAATCCCTGGACGCCTCGTATCTGAAAGAGCGGGCGGCCTATGACGCGGCCGTGGCCGTTTTCGACAAGGACAAGGCCGCCCTGGAGCAGGAGGTGACCGGCTGGAACGACCGCGGCGGGGCGCCGCCGCCGATCTTTGAACGGCTGACGCGGCAGCAGGCGGAAATGGGGAAGCGCGTCGAACAGCTGAAGGCCGAGCAGAAGAAGGTCAACGACCTGGCCGGCCAGGTCAACGCCGTCGTCGCCGTGTTGAACGAGCTGATCAGGAAGCTGAATCTGACCGCCGACCAGTTCAACGATACCATCCAGGCCAGGGGGAAACAGTTCCAACAGGGGACATACAGCAGCGACGGTCTGGTCAGCCGGATCGATATCTATGAGTTCGAGGACGAAACACAACTGGTCAGGACGCTGGCGCACGAGATGGGCCACGCGCTGGGCATCGAGCACTCGGATGACCCGGCCTCGATCATGTATCCGTTGAACCTGGGGCAGCAGGCGCAATTGACGTCCGGCGACATCGCGGCGGTCAGGGCCGAATGCCGCCTCAAAGAATGAACGCCGGCCGGCCAGCGGCGCCGATCATCACCACGACCGCGGCCATGATCTTAATCGTCATCAGCCTATGAATTCAATTTCCAAGGCGGCGCTCGTCTCGCTGGCGCTGGTCCTCGTCCTGGGCGGGACCGTCGGCGGCCTGAGCTTCTATGAAAAGAGGGTCTATGAGGCCCATGCGGCGCAACTGACCCTGGGCTGGCCGAGCATCGATTTTTATTTTTTCTACAAGATCTTCATGAGCTGGCTGAACAGCGGCACGGCCGGACCCGACGGCATCGCCTTGCCGGCCGGACTGAAGGGCAGGCTGGCGCCGTTCTACAGCCATGACCTGTCCGTCGTCAGGTCCGCGTATACGTCCAAGCTGGACCGTCTCGCCATCACCGACTGCAGCAAGATCTATTTCAGCGACCGGGCGATCGTCGACGCCCTGCGGCTGGGCAGGCCTCTCGACGCCGGCCAGGCCCGCTGGCTGGCCCATGAACTGACGCACACCGAACAGTGCGTCAGATGGGGAGGCCGCAAGAATTACGCCGACACCTGGTTCAGGCAGCTGGCCAGGGAGGTCCTCCTCGCCATCCTCCAGGGCAGGCTTTCCGCCGTCAGCCAAAGCATTTCCGGCGCCCAGAGTTCGGTCATCCATGACAACATGTCCATGGAGCAGGAGGCCGAGACCCGCGCCGCCAAGGCGGTCAAGAATTGGAAATGAGGCCGGTCGGCTGCCGCGGCAGGTCGTTGGCCGGGCCAGTGATCCGGCCGGTCGATTCAAAATGGATTTTCCGGTATAATTGCCAGGGAGAATAAGACCTTTAACCGGTCGGTTATGAAAAAAGTCATCAAAATGAGCAAGGTCTTCATATCAGCATTGATCGCCCTGGCGGTCGTCGGTTCAGCCGTCATCATTCTGCGTTTCGGCGTCGGCGGAGCGGAGGATAATTGGATATGCTCCGGCGGTGAGTGGGTCAAGCACGGCAATCCACAGGCGCCCATGCCGCAGGAACCGTGCGGGCCGGTCAAGACGCCATCCCCGACGCTGCCGCCAGAATCGGTCCTGCCGCCGCCGCCCAAGAACCTGCCCGTGGAAATGGATTTCTTCAGGAACGGCGAACTGGTCCGGAACAGGCCGGACCTGGAGACCAAGGGGTTGTATCTGGTCTATAGCCGGCTGGGGAAGGCGCCGGTGACGGTGTTGCTTTCGTTCGACCAGGCCAGTAACTGCCAACTGAACGGCGAGGTGAAGCCCTGCTTCGATCTCGGGACGGAGGATGTCATGACCGGACGGGTCGAGGGTTATCAGATGGATCCGAAGACGGTGCTGGTCAGGAATCTCACGTCGCCGCTCCCCAAGTGACATCGCGGTGAGTTGCAGGCCGCGGCGGGCGAGGCCATGGACCGAATAACAGGCAAGCATGATGGAGTCTTTTTTTCTGCATTACCTGACGGCTTGGGAGCCGCTGGCGCTGCTGGCGGTCTTTTTTGCAGTCATCATCGAGGGAGACATGGCGTTGTTCGCCGCCGCCTATCTGGTCAATCAGGGATTTTTCGGAGCGACGGAGATAATGATCGTCGTGCCGACCGCCGTCTTTTCCGGCGACTGGATGTGGTACGGCATCGGGCGCTGGGGACGGCTGCCGGCCGCCCGCCTGAGCCGCTGGGCCTGTCGCCTGGCCGGCCCCATCGACGGGCAGCTGGCCAAAAGGCCCGGCCGCGCCATCTTCATCTCCAAGTTCGCTTATGGATTGAATCACATCACCCTGATGAGGGCCGGCGCCATGAAGATCGCCCCCAAGGTCTTCCTGCTGGGCGACACTCCGGCGGGCGTCATGTGGATGCTGATCATCGGCGGCCTGGGTTACGGCTTCGGCGCTTCGGCCGCGCTGCTCAAGGGCTACATCCATTACAGCGAGATGGGATTATTGGCCGGTCTGCTGGTCATATTCGGCCTGAGAAAGGTCATTCAAAGAAAAATTGAAAAAGAGCCCTGAGGCTCCGCGGTATCCAGGCGCCGGCGGCGCCTTTTTTCGTGCCCGGATCAGAACAGGCGGCCGAGCCAAACGGTCAGGAACGACGGGTATTCGCTGTGGTCCAAGAAGGTCTGGACCGCCTGCCAGAAAAGGAACGAACCGATGATCGAGTAAGCGGTCAGCCGCAACCCTTTCTCCATCAGCCTGGCCAGACCCAGTGCCGACAGCAAGTAACCCAAGGGGATGAGCATGGGGAAATAGTAGACCGGCAGGTTATTGACGCCGCCGATCGGCAGGAGCAGCACGGCCATGGGGACGGCCAGCCAGCAGGCCAGGATCGTTTTGACGGAGGCGGCCGCCGCGGCCGCCGCGGCCGCCGTGACGGAACGGCGTCGGCTGTCGGCGTACCAGGCGGTCACCACCAGCGCCGTGTTGGCCGAAAGATAACAGACGCCGGCCACCGGATGGTCGATGAAGACCGGAACGAATCTGACGAGCAGGGACAGCCAGAAGGCCCCGGCCTCGGCGAAGCGGTTAGGGAAGGTGCCGTAGACGGAACTGCCGCCGGCCAGATGGAACAGGCCGATGAGATCGGCGAAGCGGTTGGAGATCTCGGCGGCGAAGAACGGCAGATAGAGAGCCCCGGCCGCCGCCGCGAACATGAGCAGGTCCCTCGGCCGGACGCCTTTGGCCCGGGTGGCGATCATCACCGCCAGGAGGGCCAGCGGCAGGCTGACGAAGGCCACGCTGTGCAGCTGGGTGGCCACGGCGAAGGCCAGGCCGAGGATGAAGGCGTCGGCGCCGCGCTGCCGCCCCCGGACGAATTTTTCCAGTTGGAAGAAGAACAGCAGGGCGAAGAAGGGCAGGGTGTTGGGATTCGAGCCGTACTTGGCGAACTGGACGTCCAGCGCCGAGACGGACAGGAGCAGCGCGGCCAGCCAGGCGACCTGCCGGTCCTTGAACCACCTGCCGGCGGCGTGGAAGGCCAGCGCGATGGTCAGCAGCGAGAAGAACAGGCTGCCCAGGGCCAGGGAATATGGCCTGAAGCCGGAGACCAGGGCGAACGGGAAATACAGGTAATAGTAGATCGGGCCGAAGCGCAGCACTTCGTAGGATGACGGCGGGCCGAGCAGCACGGCCCGCCCGTGACTGAGGCCGTGGAGGATGCCGAGGTCGCGGTACGTCTCAGTGATGGTGTAATAAGACAGGCCTTCCGGCGACGGCAGCCGCAGCAGCGCGGCCAGCAGCAGCAGCGCGGCCAGCGGCCAATACTCCTTGATGATGGTTTTCCAGCGGTCGGCGGTCATAGGCGTCGGCTGAGACATCTTATCATAAGGCGGGTATTTCGGTGCAGGGCGCGCCGGCCGACCACCGCGGCGATCATTGACAAAAAGGCCTATTTGCGCTATATTTCCCCGGTCCTGTCGCCATCGGCAGGCCGGCACATTAAGCTTAAAACGCGGTCATTACAGCACAGGAGGCTGATCATGAAACAGTCGTTGTCAGGCTTGGTCCGTTTTCTCGGTACGAGATACTTCGCGCTTCTTTGTTCCGTCGGCCTGTTCGTCGCCGCCGTGGTCTTCTACAGCCACCATCGGCTCGTCCTGGCCGGCGTCTCGATATATTTCTGCGTCCTGGTCTTCTTCCTGGTCTGGTTCCGGGGCGCTTGCCTCATGAACGCCAGGCCCGACGACGATGATGACGCGGGCTGACCGCCGGGGTCATGAACAAGCGGAGACCTCTCTCCGCTTTTGTTTTTCAGGCGAGGGCGGCGTGATATAATAAAAATAGTTATGCGTCTGCGTTTACCGTATTTTGAACAAAAATTCGATTATGACTGCGGCGCGGCGGCGCTGAAGATGGTGCTGGCGGCCCATGGCCGCCGGGTGCCGCTGGCCGAACTTATCCGCCGGCTGCGGACCACGGAAAAGACCGGCACCACCAGGCGCGACATGGCCAGGGTGGCGCGCACTTACGGTCTGCGGGCGGAGACGCGCTGCGATTCCTCGCTGGCCGAACTCCGGCGTCTGGCCAAGCGGCGGGCGACGGTCATCGTCGAATACATCCTGCCGGATTTCGAAGGCGCCCATTACGCCGCGGTCGCCGGTTTTTCTCCCGGCTACATCCTGCTGCATGACCCGACCAAAGGGTCGCACTACAAGCTGACGGAAAAGGAATTCCTGAAGAGGTGGTATGGCCGGCATCTGACCGTGCACAGGCGGTGGCGGCTGGTCGTTTCATCGGATCGTTGAGATGCCTTGCCGCGTTTCCAGAGCGCCGCCCTGCGGCGCTTTTTTGATCTTTCCGGGCGGCCGACCGGCCGCGCCGCGGAAAAGAAAAACCCTCTCCGTTGATCGGAGAGGGCGGTGGTCAGGCGACGAGGACGAGCCAGGTTCCGGGCTTCGCCTTCTTCTCGCCCAGAGGCAAGGCTTTCGGCAGGAGCAGGACCAGGTCCTTGAGGCTGTTCATCCCGGCTTCGTTCCCGGCCAGGGCGTAACCCAGGAAGACCGTCAGGCTCGAGCGGATGGAGTCGTGCAGGCCGATCTCCACGCTGTCATCGATGCCGACGGCCAGGCCGTTCCGCAGGTGCTGCCAGAGCTCGTTCCAGGCGGCCGTATTCAGGTTGACCCAGAGTTCGTGCCACAGGGTCTTGCCCAGCGCCGGATACAGCTCCGACTGCCGCGGTCCGAGGAACTCGCCGAATTTCGGACCCAGCGTCTTTTTGATAGCTTCCCAGATCAGGGGCTGGAGCTGATAGGCGTATTGCTCGTCGGTCAGCCCGGTCGGGTTGGGAAACGGCCTGTTGACCGAGACCAGCTGCAGCCGTTCGACCGGCCGGCCGCAGGCCTGGGTGATGGCCGAAGAGAGCTTCCGGCCGTCGATGGCGCTCGCGGGAGCGAGGTTGTAGCGGCCGCTGTCGGCGATCCGGAAAAGGCCATCCAGGTGCTCCATGGCGTCGAAAGCCAGGGCCGGTTTCTTGGCGTATCGGCCGAAGAAGGCGTTGAGCAAGCGTCGGTTCGTGGCCATCGTGTCACCTCCAACGGTTAAAAGAGCTTCCGCCCATCTAATTCCTTCGGCGCCCATTTGTCAATCGTCCTCGGCGCCCGCGTGATTGCCGGCGAGTCGCCATCTGATATACTTTCATGACTGCGCCGCGCGAGCGGCCCCAACAAGTTGAAGTTATGCCTACGCCGGTCACCGTTTTCACGGGCTATCTGGGCAGCGGCAAGACGACCATCATCATCGGGCTCATCAAGCAGCTGCCCAAGGAATACAGGTCGGTCTGGCTGAAGAACGAGTTCGGCGATGTCGACGTCGATTCCCAGCTGGCCAAGGAGAACAACATCGAGGTCAAGGAGATCCTCAATGGCTGTCTTTGCTGCGTCCTGGTCGGCCGGCTGGGCGACGCCTTGGAGGAGATCGTGGCCAATTACCACCCTGATCGCATCATCGTCGAGACCTCGGGATCGGCCTATCCGGCCCCCATCGCCGTGGAGATCCGCCGCCATCCGGAAACGCTGAAACTCGACGGCATCATCACGGTCATCGACGCCCTGAACTTCACCGGCTACAAAGACAAGAGTTTCACCGCCAAGATCCAGGCCCAATACACCGACCTGATACTCATCAACAAGCACGAGGGCGTCGGCGAGCGGCAGCTGGAGGACGTCCTGGATGACGTCTACGACCTGAACCTGACGACGCCCAAGGTCAAGACCGATCACGGGCTCGTCAGCCCGGAACTGGTTTTCGGCCTGGACAGCAGGCTGTTCGAGACGGCCGAGCAGGTGGCCGAGGAAGAGCGGAACAAGGAGCCTAATCACCACCGCCTGGAGGTGGAGATCATGGAGGTCCACAGCGACAAGGTTATCGACCGTCCGGCCCTGGAGCGGCTGCTCAAGGAACTGCCGCCGGAATATTTTTACCGCATCAAAGGTATGGTCGCCTTCGGTGACGGCCACTACCTGCTGAATTACGTCTTCGGCCGTTTCGATCTCCTGAAGATGGTCAAATACTCCAATTCCACCAAGGTCGTCTTCATGGGCAAGGAGCTTCGGGACCACGCGGGAAAGATCCGCTCGGCGCTGGGCCTGACCGAGACGGAACTGCAAATGAAATGAAGCCGCGCTGGGCGGCTTCTTGGCGGCTGGCGGCCATCAGGCCGTCATTTTTTATTGCAGATTATTTTCAGGATGCCGGTCGAACCGATATCCGAGGCCAGGACCAGGCCGGCGCCGGCCGCGATCCGCAGGAACTCTTCCTTGGTGAAAAGCGACTCCGGCCGGTCGTACCAGCGGAAAAAGGGATTGAAGAAAGAGGCCGTCTCGTCCATGGCCGCGAAGATGCCCCGGGGAGCCAGGACGCGGCCGAATTCGCCGAGCGCCTGCTGCCAGTGGGCGATGTGGTGCAGGGAGTTGAATTCGAAGACGGCGTCGAAAGAGCCGTCGGCGAACGGCAGCCGGCCGGCGTCGGCCTGGAGGAAAGTCGCCCGGCGGTCGCTGACGCGCCGGCGGGCCAGGACGATCTGTCCGGCGTCGTAGTCGACGGCCGTGATGGACGCGTCAGGGAAGCGGCGCAGCAACAGCCTGGTCGTGTCGCCCCGGCCGCAGCCGACCTCCAATATGCGTTTCGGACGATAGGGCTCGGCGGCCTTAAGCAGCGGCGGCAGAAAGAAGACGCTGAGCAGGAGGTCCCAGACCGGGGAGTTGACCAGGAATTTCAGCCGGCGGTTCATTTCCATACCCGGTCATGATACCTCGCCGCCGCTTCCGTGGGAATAAAAAAAGACCCGGCGTGAATGGCCGGGTCGTCGGCTGGATCGTCAGGGCAGGAGGTCGGCGGCCTGGAAGGCTGCCGTGGCGTCCTTTTGCAGCACGTCCGAGACGATGGCAGCAAATTCCTGAGGCGTCAGCGTTCGGCCGGCTCGGCGGGCCTCATCGGCCGTGCGGTCCAGGATGAGGCTTTGCTTGGCCGCGTCCATGCCCAGGCCGCACAGGTCGTACATCAGGCGGTCGGGATAGCTCATGGAGGCGTTGAACCAGCCGCAGGGGTCGGGAGTGCTGCCTTGGAGGGCGCCGGAAACGACGAACGAGGTCAGCTTGCAGAACGGTTCCTCGACGGCGTAGACAGCCAGACGGTCCGCGAACCAGACGTGCATGGCTTCGTGCACCGGCAGCAGCTGGTCTTCGGGCTCGGCGGCGTTCTCGGGCGTGAAGGGCAGGGACCGGTTGGTCTTTTCCAGATCGAAAAGGCAGGCGTGGGCCCGGCCGTCGGGGTCGATCTTCCAGAAACCGGTCATGCCCTCAGCGTACTGGCCGCAGAACTGGTCGCCCTGCAGGTGGAAGGTGACCGGGGCGTATCCCCAGTAGACGTCATCCCCGGCATAGGCGACGAGGTCGCTCATGGCCTTGAGGATACCGCCGGTCTTGGACTGGAGCAGGTCGGCCGGACAGTCGGGACAGACCACCAGGCTGTCGGCCAGACCTGACAGTTCGGTGACGATGGCGGGAATATCCTCATAGCCCGGGTCCGGTGATCCGGGCGGCTGCGGTTCGGTCCCGCAGCCGACGAAGAACAACAGCGATGCTGCCACGGCGATGCTCGGGATGTGTTTCATGTTCATACCCTCTTTGATGGTAGTTTAAAGAACAAACGGCCGGTCTTCAAATCCGCTGGCGATTTGACCGACCCCAGACGTTAATCCAAGACCGCGCTGCGGTCAAGCCGCCGGCCCGGTCTTCCGGGCCGCGGGATCGAAAAAAGCGCTCCGCAAAAGACGGAGCGCCCGGGTCTTCAGGGCTGCTTGATGCAGTCAAAGACCAGACAGAAGTCCTGGATGTCGGTCCTGGTCAGCTGTAGCGGGGGGTCGTCGAAGGTCAGTTCGTACATGACGGCGTTCACGTCGTCCGGCACGTGGCCGAGTCCCAGGAAGTGGCCCAGCTCATGCAGAGCGACATGCTGGAACTCTTCCGGCGTGTCCAGGGTGAAGGTGAAGAGCAGCACGTCGGCGGTCGTGCCGTAGCCGAGCAGGGTGCGGCCGGCCTCGTTGTGGTCGGACAGGAAGCGGTAGTAGCGGTCGTCCTGGCCGCGGTAGATGACGCTGTGGTCGTCATCGAGATCGAGCTCGTCGAAGCCATCGGGGTCGCGGTAGCGCCCCTGGTAGATGAGGATCTTGTCCAGGCCGAGGTACTCTTTGCCGACGCGGTTCCATTCGTCGATGGCCGCCACGATCATCCGCTCTTCCTCGGCGCTGAAACGATCGTCGATCATGAGCTCCTTAGGCAGGGCCTCGACGCAGCCGCCGGACAGGGCCGCGAGCAGGATGAGCGGCGCGAGCGGCCTCACCAGACGCGGGCCAAACCGATCCATAGCTGGCCTCCTTTCGCCGCCTCGGCATAGACCGGACGGGCGAAGTCGCCGTAGCGGCTGATGACGCCGACCGGATCGGGGAAGAACATGCGCCAGTTGGCCGTGAGCGCCAGCTCGCGGTTCAGGCGGATGTCCACGCCGGCCCCCAGCGTCAGGTCGAAGGTCCGGTGGACGCGCTGGACAGTGCCAGGCTCGGTCAGGTTGACGACGATGCCCGGGTCGATGAGGTGGATACGGAATCGGCCGAACCTGGCCACGTCGACCAGTAGGCTGAAGTTGAGACCGCCGGGCGCCACGAAACCCACTTCCAGTCCGAACTGGGTATAGCGGGGCAGGCGCAGGCGCTGGACCATCCAGATGCTGATCGGCGTAGTGGTGCAGGCGCTGCCCATACCGCCCACGCCAGGCGCGAAGCCCAGACCCCAGACGGTCTGGGTCTCGAACTTCCTATCCTCGGGAGTCGTCCGGTTCGAGTCACCGTACGAGCAGTAGGGGAGAAGCAGCAGGGAGCAGATGACGACAGCTCTTACGGGTCCTCTTCCGTAATTGAACCGCCTCACAGGGCACCTCCATCCATCATATTTCGGTTTTCAAAGACCGTCGCTGCGACCTTCGCAAGTTTTCGCTGCCTTGTCAATCATTTCCGGCCAATCTTGACCGAAAAGGCCTGGCGGACTAAGGTGTCTTGTTCGCTCTTTAAATCCCAATAAGCGGATAGAACCATCCCAGGGAGGAATCCATGACCGGCGATAGGCTGATCGTAACGCTTGTTGTCCTGTTCGTTTCCAGCTGCGCCACGCCCAGGATCCAGCTGATGAACCCCATTCCGTCCGCCCGCCAGCTCGCCCGCCCCGACATCAGGGTGGTCACTTTCAACGCCGGCCTGGCCCCCGGTGTCGTCCGGCTGGCCAAGCAGCGCACGGCCGCCGTAGCCGAAGAGCTCGGCCGGCTGGACTACGACGTGCTCTGTCTTCAGGAGGTCTGGACCGACGAGGCCCAGGACGCCATCCTGGCGGCGCTGAATCTGCCGCCCGAGAACGTCTATCGGGTCGATACCGAGGGCGAAGGCGAGACCGGCAAGGACGTCTGCAAGCCGGACCAGATCAAGGACATCATGGCCTGCACGCTGAAGAAGTGCTCCCAGGAGCCGCCCGAGGAAGTCTCGACCTGTGCCGCCTCCGAATGCATCGAGGAGGGGATCATGCTCTACCTGCGCGGCCGGGAATGCCTGAACTGCCTGACGGCCACGGCCGGCAAGAGCGTCGATGAGGTCATGAGGATATGCACCAGCAGCACCGGCGCCTCCCGGATCTACGACGGCGGCAACGGCGTCATCCTGGCCTCGCGCTGGCCCTTGCTCGAGAAGGGCGTCATTCATCTGCCCTCGAGCGGCGCCAACCGCGTGGCCCTCATGGCCACGGTCGACGTGCCCGGCAAGGCCAAGGTCGAGGTGGCCTGCGCCCATCTGTCGGCCAAGAACGACGTTTCGCCGACGAACCCGGCCTTCAGCGACTGGACGGAAGAGCAGCAGTCTCAGCTCCGGCTGATCTCGGAGAAGCTTACTTTCCGGGCGGCCGGCCGGCCGCAGCTGCTCATCGGCGACCTGAACTTCGGGCAGCGCAACGACAAGGTGGCCGTCGCGGCGCTCATGTGGTCGACCTGGCGCCTGGCCGCCGATCTCGGCTTCGTCAGTCCGGTGGAATACGCCGAACCGGGGTTCTGCAGCTGGTGCCACGAGAACTGGCTGACCCATTCGTCCGACGACCACCTCATCGACCATGTCCTGGTCAGGAACCCGGCGAGAGGCCAGATGCTGGAGCCGGCCTGCGCCTACAGGATCTTCGACCAGCCGATCAGCATCACTGATTGGCAAGGCCGCCTGACCGGCGCTTACCTGTCCGATCATTACGCCGTCATCGTCGAGATGAACATCCGCTGAAACGACAGCCGCGCTGGCTTCCAGCGCGGCTTTTTTATTTGTTCAATTCGTCCGACGCCGGCGACGCATCATCTCTTGGCCGCGTAGCGCAGGAAGGCCGCCGCGACGTTGATGCCGGTGGCCGGCTCGAAGCTCTCGAAACCCGGAGTGCGGTTGACCTCCAGGACGCAGGGCCGGCCGCGGACGATAGCCAGATCGATGCCGGCCATCTCCTGGCCCAGGAGACGCGCCGCCTTCTCGCAGAGACGCAGGATCTTCGGCGGCAGGTCGGCGGCGATGCCGACCGCGCCGACGGCGATGTTGTGCCGGAAATCCCCGGCCGGGGGGATCTTGCGCATGGCGCCGATGGCCTTGAAGCCGATGGTCATGACCCGGTATTCGGCGGCGATCTTCAGGTAATCCTGGAAAGTGAAGAAGCCGACCATGTCCTTGGTCAGTTCGCGCTCGGCCTGACGCGGCGAGTCCAGCCTGAAGACGTAGCGCCCGCGGGAGCCGTGGATGCCCTTGGCGACTACCGGCCAGCGGCGCCGGTCCAGCAGACGCCGCGCCGCTTTCAGGTCCATCACCTGGAAGCCTGGCGGCACGGGAAGGCCGGCCTCGGCCAGCTTCCAGTAGTTGTACATCTTGCTTTGGATGAAATTCTTTTCCGCCAGGCGGCGGTCGATGACGCGCAGGCCGCGCCGCTGCGCCCATTCGGCCAGGTGCAGGGCCTCGGAAATGTAGGGATAGAAATGCCGCAGATAGAGCGTGTCGTAGCTGCGGAAAAGATCGCGCTTGCCGACCAGGACGGTCGTTTGCCGCGGCCGCACGATGAAAGACAGCCGTTCGAAGGGGACGACGTCGACGCGGTGGCCGAGTTTGCCGCCTTCTTCCCGGAAACGTCCGGCCTCGTAGAGCTCGGGCGAGCTGACGATCAGCATTTTCATACGAAAAAAGTATAAGCCAACGGCATATAAGTGTATAGGGCGGCAGGCGGTTCTTTTTCGGCCCGCCAGGTGCTATGATTCAGGCCTAAGTCACAATGAATTCTTATGAGTTACGTAGGCAATATCATCGGCCAGACGAAAGAGAACGTTTTTTTCCGCCAAGTGCTGTTCACCGGCCAGAAGAGCCAGTTGGTGGTCATGGACATCCCGCCGGGCGGCGAGATCGGCATGGAGACTCATGCCAACGTCGAGCAGACACTGTTCTTCCTGTCCGGTCAGGGCAAAGCCATCCTGGACGGCAAGGAATATCCGATCGGCGGCGGCTATGCCGTCGTGGTGACGCCCGGGACCCAGCACAATTTCGTCAATACCGGCAGCGAGCCGCTCAAGGTCTACACGCTCTACGCTCCGGCCAACCACATCGATGGCCGCGTCCATAAGACCAAGGCCGACGCCGACGCCGACGATGCGGACGAGGAGTTCGGGCACGGCGTCAATTGAACGCGAAATAAACGGGGCCGGCCGCCAGGCCGGCCTTTTCCGTATCGGCGGATAAAAAAACCCGCCGCGCAAGCGGAGCGGCGGGTGTCGAACGAGCCTGTCGTCCTTATTTGGACGGGACGGCGATCGATGCCGGGGGATTCACCTCGAAGGTGATGCCCTTTTCGAGTCGCTGCAGGATGTCCCTGGTCTTGGCGCCCTTGGGCGTCGAGCCCTTGGCCGAGTCCTTCTTGTACCACTTGTATTTTCCGGCCTGGAGATCGGTCCAGAACTTCTTGAACTTGCTCACCGGGATGCAGACGATGTTCGACGAGCCGCGGCTGCCGATGGTGCCGACCAGGAAGGCGACGATGCCTTTTTGGTCCCTGCCGACGACGGCCGACCCGGAGGATCCGGGACCGGCGCTCATCTGCACCAGGGTGGCGCCGCGCCAGTTGATGTCGCCGTCGATGACCGGGCGGTCCAGCTTTTTCATGCTGATGTGGCCGCGGAAGAGCTGCTTGCCCAGGCCGAGCGGCGAAGCGATGTTGCTGACGTCCTCGCCGAGGGCTGGGTCGTTGGCCGCCAGCGCGACGGTCGGGACATCGCGGTCGAGGGTCACCTCGAGCACGGCGAAGTCGTCGCCTTCATGCTGATAGCCGGCGCCGACCAGCTTGGCCGGATAGAAGTCCTTCCGGTCCGGCTCGTCGAAAGTGATGTACCAGTTGGTCTGGGCGGCGGCGACGCGGTCATGGACCGTGTCATCCTCGGCGACACAGTGGGCGGCGGTGACGAACTTGTAGACGTTCTTCTCCCGCTCGAAAGCGGTGATGGTGCAGAACATCTTCAATGATCCGTCCTCCAGCTGCCCGTAGAGCAGCGCAGTGGCCGACATCATCTTTTCTTCGAGCCGGTCGGTTCCGCTCGCCGGTCCGGACGCCAGCACCGCAGGGGCGATCGCACAGACACCGATGACCAAAATACCAGCACACAGGATCGGGACGCTCTTCCTCATCATGACACGCCTCCTTAGCGCAGGCCTCCAGCCTCGCTTATTGAGAACATAACAGGCTGTTTTTTGTGAAAGAACCGCCTGGTCTTCAACTTATCAATCCTTGAGATTACGTCAAGTGGCGTTTTTTCTGCTATAATATTAATAGTTTTATGCTCACTTTCCTGCAGGTTTTTTTCGCGGTCTTCGGCGTCATGGACCCGGTCGGCAACGTACCGGTCTTTATCTCGCTTACCCGGACCATGACCGAGGAGCGCAAGCGCCAGATGGCCTGGAAGGCCGTGGTGCGGGCGGGCGCCACGCTGGTCGTTTTCGTCTTCACCGGCAACCTCATCCTCAGCCTTTTCCAGGTGTCCTTGGAAAGCTTCCGTATCGCCGGCGGCCTGATCATGGTCATCCTGGGCCTGCAGATCCTTTTCGGCATCAACATCCGCAAGGACCCCGATGATCCGTCTGATGACATCAGCGTCGTTCCTTTGGCCACGCCGCTCATCGCCGGACCGGGCATGATCGCCACGGCGGTCGTCCTGGCCAAGGAATATGGCTACCTGGTCACTCTGGTCTGTCTGGCCGCCAACCTGTCCCTGGAACTGCTGCTGTTCTTCCGTGCCGGCGTGGTCTTGAAGCTGCTGGGCAAGGAGGGCACGCTCGTTTTCGCCAAGATCATGGGATTGATACTCATCACCATCGGCATCGAATTCATAAGGACCTCAATAACTTAGATCGACATATGGATATACGCGGTTTTATTTTACGTTTCATCAAATCCGACGGGCGGCTCACGCGACCGCCGGCGGCCGCGTTCCTGCTGGTCTGTCTTGTCGCGACGGCCTGGATAGTTTCCTCGGCCCGGGCGCAGACCGGCAGCATAGCCATAACTTCAGGTCCCAACGTCGCCGAATCGTCGATCGCCGAGACCAGCGCGGTCATCAACTGGTCGACGAACGTGCCCGGTTCATCGGTTGTCGATTTCGGGACGTCGCCGGCGCTCGGCCAGACCTATCGCGCCATCGAACCGATGACCGACTACGAACCGCTGGTCCAGTCGCATAGCATGACCTTGTGGGAACTTAAGCCGGACACGACCTATTATTTCAAGGTAAAATCGGTCGCCGAGAACGGCAGCGATGTCGTCGAGTCGGCGCAGAAGACGTTCAAGACCAAGGCGTCATCCGTCCAGCCGGTCATCGAGCCGACCCAGGCCACGGCGCCGGCGTCGTTACCGGCGCCGACGACCACCGAACCAGCTCCGACGACCCAGCCTGCCCCGACCACCCCGGCGCCGACGACCACCGAACCAGCTCCGACGACCCAGCCTGCCCCGACCACCCCGGCGCCGACGAAACCGGCTCCGACGGTGAAGCCGCTGCCGGCGGTCGAGCCGGTCATTGAGCCGACCGAGGCGACGGCACCCGCGCCGACACCGGCACCAACGACTACAGTTGAACCGGGCCAGGCGGTCGAACCGGCTGAAACCGTTCCGGGTACAGGCCAGACGGAAGCCGGCGGAACGGTCCCGGCTGTCGAGCCAAGTGAACAGCCGACGGCCCAGCCGACCGAGACCGCTCCTGCTCCGAATATGGCCGACAGGATGATGGATTCGCTCCGTGATTTTCAGGCTGGCACGAGCGGAGGAGGCGGAGGAGGCGGCGCCGTCGCTGCTCAACTGGCTATTGTCGCCGCCGGAGTGTCCGAGCCCAGCGGCATCTGCGACCAGAACGGCATCAAGCCGGAACGCTGCGCCGCCTGGCTGGAGACGCGTTACGCTGACAAGACCTGCGCCGAAAAAGGCCTCCTGACCAAGGAATCGTGCGAAAAATATCTTACCGATCAGAACGGCGGCGTCTTTCCGGGCTGCGAAGGCAAGACGGCCGTGGAGTGCGGCTCGGTGAAGGCCCTGACGACGATCGGTTACCTGCCGTCGGAGGCCAAGCCGACCATCGATGCGACGATCAACAGCGCGGTCGCCGGCGGCGTCGTCACGGCCATGCCTGGTTTTTCGGCCGTCAGCGCCGCCGGAGCCGGCAATGCCGCCTGGTGGCCTTCAGCGTCGTCGGCGGGTGCGGAGACCTCGCCGGCGGTCGTCTTCATTGATACGGACCATGACGGATTGCCTGACGATATCGAGCGGTCCCTGGGCACCGATCCGAACAAAGCCGATACCGATGGCGACGGCGTCTCCGACGCTGAAGAGCTGAAGCAAGGGACCGATCCGCTCGGCGAGGGCGCGATGGAGAGGAGGGTGTCCCCGGCTGAAACGGCCATCATCGGGCATCAGCCGCTGGAACAGCCGCTCGGCGCCGGTCAGGTCGATGAGAATTACGACGTCGTCCTGGGCGCGCCGGCCGGCAACGAGCCGCCGACGGGGATCGATGTCAACCGGATCATCTTCCCCAAGATGTCGCCAGATCCGAACGCGCCGCCGCCGGAGCCGGAACCGGAAAAAGACAAGAAAGTTTCGCTGAGCGGCCACTGCGCTTCGGATACGACCTGTCTTCTCTACATCTACAGCTACGTGCCGTTGGTCCTGGCCACGGTCACCGACAGGGACGGCAACTGGAGCTACGATCTGAGCAGCGGCGACCTGGCCGATGGCCAGCACATGGTCTATGTCGCCAACATCGACAACGCCGGCAAGATAGTCAAGAAGAGCAGCCCTTTGTCGCTTTTCATCAAGGAGGCCCAAGCGGTCACGGTCGAAGAATTCGTGCGGGCCGACCTGAACGTGCCGACCGAGCCGGCCGCCCGTTTCCAGCGTTACTATCTGATCGGCGTCATCCTGCTCATCGTCGCGGCCATGGCCGCGTTCCTGGTGCTGCAGAGGCGCCTGGGCCGGTCCAGGAACGGCAGGACCGAATAAGACATCAATCAGCCAAAAACGGTGACGCTTCAGCGCGTCACCGTTTTAATTTTATTCGTACCCCCGCCGTCAGCCGATTTCAATCCACGGCGATCACGTCCTGGCAGGCGTTGACTATCTTTTTTGCCCGGTCGCCGTCGATCTTGGCCTGACTGGCCAGTTTGGCCGGGTCGCGGTCGGCGATCTCGCGGCAGAGCATGAGGTTATTCTCGGAAAAGCCGTCCAATTCCCATTGGCGCAGGTCGTCGAGGACGGTGATGGGATACAGGGCGGCGTGATCGACCAGCCGGGGTAAAGAGTGCTCCTCGGCGCCCCAGCCGACCAGGTGCATGCCCCGGCAGGTCCCGAACTGCAGGGCGCGCTCGGAAAAACGGCCGTTGGTGACGATCCAGACCTCGTCGAATTTCGGGCACTTGCCCATCTTCGCTCCCTCGACCATGTCCAGGAAGCCGGCCCAGGTGGCCATGGTGTCCTTCAGGTTGACCGTGTCGCCGAACCGGTTCCTGAACTTGGCTTCGATCATGACGGTGCGGCCGTTCTTCTTGGCGATGACGTCGATCTCGTGGCGGACGCACAGGCCGGGCATCTCGTCCGTCGGCAGCTCGGTCTGGTATTGGTAGGCCGTCAGGATGGAAGCGACGTATTTCTCGAACTTGAACCCGGCCGGACCCAGCCTGAGCAGGGCGTTGCGCAGGTTGTAGCGGTTGGCGATCCGCCGGCTGACCTTGCGCAGCTCCCGCCGCACCACCTGGAAGACCTGCCGGGTGGTCATGCCGTCGCTGATGAGCGGGATGACGGCCTCGATGACCTTCTCGACGGTCTCGGGTTTGGCGCCGGCGCGGCGCAGCGTCTTGCGTATCTTGTTCGGGTTGAAGATGACCCGTTCGCCGCTGGATTTGATCACTTCCATAATGGTCGATGACTATGGCCCGGTCAGGCCGAGCGGCCGGCCATGGCGCGGCTGATCGTCGCCAGGAAGAACATGGCCGTTCCGACGATGACGATAGTGGCGCCGGAAGGCAGGTCATAGCGGTAAGACAGGGAAAGCCCGGTCAGGATCATCAGTTCGGCCAGGGTCAGGGAAACGGCCACATAGCCGCGGAATGACCTGGTCAGCATGCGGCTGGCGGCGGCCGGCAGTATGATCAGGGCCGAGACCAGGACGATGCCCAGGACCTTCACGCCCAGGACGGTGGCCAGCGCCAGGGCCACGTAGAGCACGGCCGTATATAATTTGGTGTCCACGCCGGCGATGACGGCGTTCTCTTCGGCCAGCGACATGTAGGTCAGGCTGCGGAAAGCGTAGCTCAGCCAGACCATGATGCCGGCGGCGACGACGGCCATGACCACCAGGTCGATCGGCTGGATGGCCAGGATGCTGCCGAACAGGAAAGACAGCAGTTCCGGCTGATAGCCGCGGGTGAAGCTCATGAGCAGGACGCCCAGGGCCATGCTGGCGGTGAAAAAGATGCCGATGAGGGTGTCCGAAGCCAGCCGCGTGGAGCGCTCCAGCCAGAAGATGAACAAGGCGACAGCCACGGCCCAGACCAGGGCGACCGGCAGGGGAGACCAGTGGGCGAGCACGGCGATGGCGATGCCGGCGAGCGAGGAATGGGCGATGCCGTCGCCGAAGAAGGCCATCTTGCGCAGGGTGACGAAGATGCCCAGATAGGCCAGCAGCACGGCCAGGATGGCGCCGGAGACGAAGGCGCGCTGCATGAACGGGTGGGAGATCATTTCCAGGAAAGGCATATGTCAGGATTGCTTGTCATGCCCGCGGCCGTGCTGGTGATGGTCATACGGGCTGGAGTGGCCGCCGAAGACCTCTTCGATCCGGTGCGCCGTCAGCGCCGTTCTCGGCGGACCGAAACAGAGCATCTTGCGGTTGATGCAGATGACCGTGTCGACGACGTGCGAGATCATGCCGATGTCGTGCGAGACCATGACTACCGTCGTGTTATGTTCCCGGTTGAGGTGCTCGATGATGCTGTAGATGGTCGCTTCTCCGGCGATGTCCACGCCGCTCGACGGCTCGTCGAGGAAGAGGATGGCCGGATCGTTGATGATGCCTTGGGCCACCAGCACCCGCTGCAGCTGGCCGCCGGACAGTTCGCCCAGATGCTTGTCCAGGACCTCCTTGGGCAGCCCCACCTCTTTGATCTTTTCCGCTATCCGCGCCGGGAGGATGTGGCGCGGGCAGCGCAGGCGGCGCGCCAGGTCCATGAATTCCCTGACGGTGATGGGAAAATCGCGGTCGAACTCGAAGCGCTGCGGCACGTAGCCGATCATCTGCCGCATGGTATGCAGATGTTTGCCCAGGATGGTGATCTCGCCGCTCCGGAGCGGCGTCAGTCCGAGGATGGCCCGGAGCAAGGTCGTCTTGCCCGAACCGTTCGGCCCGATGACGGCGGCGATGCTGCCTTGTTCGATGTCGAAAGATACGTCATCGACCACGACCAAGGGGCCGTAGTTGACGGTGACGTTCTCGACCGAAATGGCCGGGACGTTGTTATTGCTGGTTTTCTTCGATGACTCGGGCATTATAGCTCATCATCTTAATATAACTGTCGCGGTCGGCGGTGCCGCCGATCGGGTCGAGGACGGCCGTGGTCAGGCCGTTGTCCTTGATGAAGGCTCCGAGGCCTTGGGTGGACAGCTGCGGTTCCGAGTAAAGGGTCCTGGCCCGCGCGCGGGCCACGGCCGCCTGCAAGGCCGCCAGATATTGCGGCGTCGGTTCACGTCCGGCGGTCGGTTCAAAACTGCCGACGATGTTGAGCCCGTAGGCCCTGGCGAAATAGTACCACGCATCGTGGAGCGTGACGATGTAGCTGTTGGAGAGCGATCCGAGGACCGACCGCAGCCGGCCGTCGGCCTGTGCCAGTTCGGCCAGATACCCATTCAGGTTGCGGCGGAACTGGTCGGCCGAACCGGGGAACCGGGTCGACAGGTCGTCGGCGATGGTGCCGGCGATCTTCGCGGCGTTGCCCATGTCCAGCCAGTAATGAGGGTCATCGCCTTCCTCTCCGTCGGCGGCTTGCATGATGTCGATGCCGCGGTCGACGACGACCGGTTCGGCTCCGACCGCCTCGGTCATCTTACCGACCCAGTCGTCCAGGCCGTGGCCGACGGCGTAAACGGCTGCGGTGCCCTGCAGCCGGCGCAGATCGGAAGGCCGCGGTTCGAAAGTGTGCGGGCTGGCTCCGGGCGGCGTCAGCAGGACGATGTCGACCTGGCCGCCGGCGATGTTCCGGGCGATGTCGAACAACGGGAATATCGTCGCGCCGACCCGCTTGGCGTTGGTCCGGGCTTCGGAGGCGGGACGCGTTTCCGGCCAGAAGATGATGAGCGAAGACAGCAGGACCATGGCCGCCATGAAGACGGCGGCTATCGGCATTTTTTTCCAGGAGTTCTTGCTCATAATATCCCGGTGACGCTGGTCATTGGCAGAGCGAACAGAGTCCGCGCATTTCCAGAGAGTGGTCGGTCTGCGATCGGACGGGGCAGGGGACGCATTCGGCGCGGCTGCAGCGGCTGCAGACAAGGTGGGCGTGATGGGGCGACCGCGCCAGTTCGTAGCGGGATTCCTCCCCGTGCAGCTGGACTTCGCTGATGATGCCGTTCTTCAGCAGATCATGGAGATTGCGGTAGACGGTGGACAGGTGCCCGCCGCCGAGGCGGCGGTGCAGTTCGGCCGCCGACCAGGCCCGTTTCTCCTGGAAATAAGCCAGCAGCCGGTGCCTTTTTTTCGTCTGCCGCAGGCCGCCGGCCCTCAGGGTCCTCTCGATGTGGCAATGGTGGCTCATAGCTGTATTAATTATGCGAATTTATTCGCATTTTGTCAATCGGACCGTCTGGCCGCCGATTGGAAAAAAAGCCCGCATTTGCTATGCTGGCGATGACCATTATGGAAAGCGAACCCGGCAGCCGATTCGATAAGGAGCTGGCCCTGGCCCAGCGGATCAACAGCGATCCGCGGCTTTCGTTTTTGCCGGACCTCTACGAGAAACTGCCGCAGGCGGAATGGTATCTGGTCGGCGGCGCCGTCCGCGACTTCCTTATGAGCCGGGGCTCCATCAAGGATTACGACCTGGTCGTCCGCCACGTCGGCCTGGAGGAGGTGACCTCCGTCCTGGAGAGCCGGGGCAACATCGACCTGGTCGGCCGCAATTTCGGCGTCCTCAAGTTCTGGCCCAAGCTGCCGGAGCGCGAAGCCGGTCCGGCCGAGGAGCCTATCGATCTGGCCTGGCCAAGGACCGAGAAGGCCGGCGGCAGCGGCGGTTACCGCGATTTTCAGGTCCAGGCCGATCCGGAACTGCCCATCGAGCGCGACCTGTCCAGGCGGGATTTCACCATCAACGCCATGGCCTGGGACATGAAGCTCCAGCGCGTCATCGATCCGTTCGGCGGCCGCGAGGACATCGAAGGGAAGCTTGTCCGGGCCGTCGGCGACCCGGCCGAGCGCTTCCAGGAAGATTATTCCCGCGTCCTACGGGCCATCCGGCTGTCCTGCCAGCTCGGTTTCGACATAGAGGCCCAGACCTGGGAGGCGATCAAAAGGTTCGTGCCCAAACTTGATGAACTCAGGCCGGTCGGCCGGCCGGAGGAGGGGAAAAGGGAGCGCGTCGTGCCCTACGAGACGGTGGCCAAGGAACTGGCCAAGGCTTTCGGCGCCGATGCCCTCCGCGCCCTGGAGCTGCTCGAGTCGAGCGGCGCCGTCTTCCGGATCATCCCCGAATTAGCGGCCCTGCCCGCCTGCGTCCAGTCGCCGGAACAGCATTCCGAAGGCGATGTCTGGACGCACACCAAGCTGGCCATCAGCAAATTGAGCAGTCCGGAATTCGCCGCCTGGTTCCCCGGGGAGAAGCCCAATACCGAGACCATCCTGGCCTTGCTGCTCCATGACGTGGGGAAGCCCGGGACAGCCGCCAAAGACGGCGATCGCCTCACTTATTACGGACACGAGGAGCGCGGGTCGCACATCGCCAGGTCGGTTTCCGACAGGTTGAAGCTGCCCAGCGCCGCCGGCGCCGGCATAGACACCGAACGCCTGAGCTGGCTGGTCAAGAACCATCTTTTCCCCAACGTGGTCCGGGTCGACGAGGTCAGGCTGACCACGCTGGCCAGGTATTTCCTGGCCGACCGGGCCGCCGGGCGCTCGCTGCTGCACATCGCCTTCGCCGACGCTTCGGCCAGCATCCCCCAGGGCGGCCAGCCCGACCTGTCCAATCTGGGTCGGTTGATGCACGTCCTGTACGAGATGGGGAAGCAGACCTCGCCGGAGACCGGCAAGCCGCCGCGCCTGCTCACGGGCCACGAGATCATGGACCTGACCGGCTTGGCCGCCGGACCGGAGATAGGCCGCATCATGGAATTGCTGGCCGAGAAGCAGCTGCGAGGCGAGGTCGCCACTGTCGAGCAGGCCAAGGAGTTCCTCAGGTCGCTGCCCGCCGAATGAAGCAACGAAGACAGAAAGAACCGCCGGCTCAGGGCCGGCGGTTTTGTCGTTCGATGACGTTCGGCGCGGTCACTTCTTGACCGGCTTGCACTTGCGGGCATCCAATATCTGGTGCACGTCGCCCCAGCTGTCCTTCAGTTCTTTCTTCAGGTCGGTCAGGTCGGTTTCGGACAAGGCCTTGACGTCGCGGTATTCGGCTACCGTAGTGTCGACGATCGTGTTGTATGCGGTCTTGCTCAGCTTGCCCAGCTTCTTGGCGTGCCGGACGACCCGTTCCTTGATGCCGTGGGCCACCCCGGCCAACTCCTTGGCGGCTTTCTTGTTCTTCTCGTCCTTCATGCTGACGACGAGCGAGGCGACCGCGGCCAGTACGGCGCCGGCGGCCAGCCCCTTGACGATCCTTTTTATGCCCATAGTTTTAGTGACGGTTTGTTAACTCCTGAATTATATCAGATAACGCCGCGGAGCGGAACGCCGGCGCAAAAAAATCCCCCGGTCGCGGCCGAGGGGTCATCGAGCCAGCGCGCAGCCGGCGATGATATGGAGGCGTCGGGCCTGGACGGGGGACATGTGGCGCATGACCAGCCCTTCCAGGTCGATGATCTCCTGTTCTTCCTTGTCAGGGAAGATGGCGTGCAGGCATTCGTGGACGATGGTCGCCAGCACGTCCTTGCGCAGGTCGACGTAAAGGACCTGTTCTTCGTTGTCGCAGTAACCGACGGTGTTGGCGCTGAAGCCGAACTTGTCCTGCAGGCGGCGGTCGTCGCTGATGCGGGCGTAGCGGACGGCCCAGTCGCCGGAGTTCAGCAGCGCGTAAACGCGGCTCAAAAGGCGATAGACAAGGCGGCGGTCGTTCACGCCGTCAATGTTCTCTTCCATGGCCTACCTCCAGGCTTCTATCAAAGAGCTCTTGACCTTTTTCATCATTTCAGGCGGCCTGTCTTTTGGCAAGCGGCGGCCCTTGCCGGAAACTCTTGCGCCGTTCTCGGGGATTCCGATATCATGACCTCGTATGGCCGATGAAAAAGTCACCGAGGAACTGGCGCGCATCTACCTGCGGAACGTCGAACCGATGTGGAAGGCGTTCTGGTTCCATATGCACCTGGTGGTCAGGAACCTGGAGGAGTTCGCTGAAGGCATGGGCCAGATCAGCGACGAGGTCTTCGCATATCACGCCAGCGGCCAGAAGAACGATTTCGCCGGCTGGGTCCAGGAGGTCATCGGCGACAGCGTCCTGGCGCGCCGGCTGGAGGCCGTGTCCACCAAGGAAGAAACTGCCCGCGTCCTGCGCGAGCGCGTCGCCGAACTTAAGAAAGGCTTGGGTAAATAAGGGGTTGGACCCCGGTTAATTCATTCGTATCATTATGGGGCTCTTCTGCACCGTCTGTGAGCACGAGCACGAGGATGACGGTACCTGCAAATGCAGCTGCGAAGCCGAAGTGGAGGTCGAGAAGTTCTGCTGGAGCTGCGGACACGGCGAGCATGACGGCCGCGAGTGCAAATGCGGCTGTCAGGGGTAAAATGAACGCCGGCGCGCTCCGCCCGCCGGCGGCCCGGACCCGGTCCGGGCCACGATCAGGCCGAGCGGCGCCGCGGGCGGCACCGGACATTTTGGCGCACGGACGGCGCGGTTTGCCGGGCGGGTGCGGCGGTGATAGACTGCCAGCCACCGAGCAAGGAATATTTTCTTTATGGGCAACGAGATCGTCCTGGACATCGAGACCAGCAACAGTTTCGCCGACGTCGGCAAATACGACCCGTCGCTTTTGAAAGTGTCGCTGGTCGGGGTTTATTCGTACGCCGACGACAAGTATTCTTCTTTCCTGGAACCGGATCTGCCCAAGCTCTGGCGCCTGCTGGAATCGGCCGACCGGATCATCGGCTACAACCTGCTCGGCTTCGACTACCGTGTCCTCAACAGCTATTACCCGGGCGACCTGACCAAATTCCCGACGTTGGACATCCTTTATGAGATCGAGAGAGCCATCGGTTTCCGCGTCAAGCTGGACGACGTGGCGCACGCCTGCCTGGGCTCGGGCAAGTCGGGCAACGGCCTGCAGGCAATCGAGTTCTTCCGCCGGGGCGAGTTAGACAAACTGCGCGATTATTGCCTGCAGGACGTCAAGGTGACCAAGGAGGTCTACGAGTTCGGTTTGCGCCACAAGACGGTCAAGTACAAGGACAGGGTGGGACAGCTGATCCCGGTGAAGATCGATTTCGAGATGCAAAAAACCAAAAGCGGACCGATAACCATGACCTTGCCGCTTTGAGCCGCCGCGGGCGGCGGGCGGGGCGGCGATGTCCGGCCATCGGTACGGGAACACGCGAGGCGACCGAATGAGGAGCGGCGCCGCGCTGACAAGCGCTCCGGGTCAACAGCCCAGGTCTGTCGAGCGTGAATGGGATATTTACGCTTTTTTGATACTTTTCCGGACACCGACAGACGGTCTTGACGGAATTTCTGGAAGGCCGTGGACGGTGTGATATACTGGAACGCCCAACAAGATAATTGTGGAAAAATAATTTAGGAAATCATTCCTCGACAAGCACTATGGAACAGCCCTTACCGGCGTCGAAAAAGGTCGCGGCCAACGATCGTCAGGAGACGAATCGCGTCGTTTCGGCGATAGTCGAACAGATCTCCGACCTGGTCAGGGTCAGGCAGGTGCGCCACCAGGACGGCAGTCTGGCGGATTTCGCGCCGGAGAAGGTCGGTTCGTCCATAGCCGCCGTCTTCAGCCATGTCGGCGTCAAGGATGAGGCGCTCTTGGCCCGCTGCACCCACCAGGTGCTGGTCCGGCTGGACCGCGAATACGACGGCCATGCCATCCCGACGACCGGCGACGTCGATCGGATGATCGCCATGGTGCTCATCGACAACAACCTGGCCTTCGCCGCCAAGAGATACCTGCAGACGGGACTGCCCGGGCAGGCCGAAACCGGCCGCCGTGAAGGTCTGGGCCTGCGCTTCCGGCGGCATTTCACCCGACCGGGGGCGCACCCTTACGACGAGATCAGCTGGGAGACGCGCGACGCCGTCATCACCAACGAGAAAGGCAAGGTCGTCTTCGAACAGCGCGGTGTCGAAGTGCCCCAGAGATGGAGCCAGGGCGCGACCAATATCGTGGCCTCCAAGTATTTCCGCGGACTGATGGAGGCTCCGGACCGCGAAGGGTCGGTCCGGCAGCTCATCGACCGCGTCGTCAGGACCATCAGTGAATGGGGCGTCCGCGGCGGCTATTTCGCGGCCGAGACCGACGCCGAGACCTTCGAGGCCGAACTGACCTGGCTCCTGGTCAACCAGGCGGCCGCCTTCAACAGCCCGGTCTGGTTCAACGTCGGCGCCGAGGCCAGGCCGCAGTGCTCCGCCTGCTTCATCAATTCGGTGCGCGACGACATGCGTTCCATCCTCAACCTGACCGTGACCGAGGGCATGCTCTTCAAGTACGGCTCGGGCACCGGCACCAACCTGTCCACCCTGCGGTCGTGCCGGGAGCGGCTGGCCCACTCCAGCGGCAAGGCTTCTGGCCCGGTCTCTTTCATGAAGGGCTACGACGCTTTCGCCGGGGTCATCAAATCCGGCGGCAAGACGCGGCGGGCGGCCAAGATGGTCATCCTGAACGTCGACCATCCGGACATCGAGGACTTCATCACCTGCAAGATCCGCGAGGAGCGCAAGGCCAAGGCGCTCATCGCCGCCGGCTATGACGGTTCCATCGATGGCGAGGCCTACAGCTCCGTCTATTTCCAGAACGCCAACAACAGCGTCCGCGTCACCGATGATTTCATGCGGGCCTGCCTGGAGGACGGCGAATGGTCGACCCGCGCCGTCACCAGCGGCGAGGTCGTCGAGACCATGCGCGCCCGAGAACTGATGCGCAAGATGGCCTCAGCCGCCTGGGAATGCGGCGACCCCGGCCTGCAGTACGACACCACGGTCAACCGCTGGAACCCGGTGGCCACCTCCGGCCGCATCAACGGCTCCAATCCCTGCTCGGAATACATGTTCCTGGACGACAGCTCCTGCAACCTGGCCTCGCTGAACCTGATGAAATTCCGCCGTCCGGACGGCGAACTGGACATCGGCGGCCTCAAGCACGCCGTTTCCGTCATCATCACCGCCCAGGAGATCATCGTCGACAACGCCGGTTATCCGACGCCGGCCATCGAGCAGAACAGCATGGATTTCCGCGCCTTGGGCATCGGCTACGCCAACCTGGGCGCCCTGCTCATGGCCCGCGGTCTGGCTTATGATTCCGACGAGGGCCGCAACTACGCCGCTGCCGTGACCTCGCTCATGACCGGCCAGGCCTACTACCAATCGGCCAAGATGGCCGAAGCCATGAGGCCGTTCAATTACTACAAACTCAACGAGAAACCTTTCCTCAAGGTCATCGGCATGCATCGCGACCGGGCTTACGCCGTCGACGACAAGGGCGTCCCCGACGACCTGCTGGTCGAGTCGCGGCACGCCTGGGACAACTCGCTCGAGCTGGGCCTGTCGCACGGCTTCCGCAACGCCCAGGTCTCGCTCCTGGCTCCGACCGGCACCATCGGTTTCCTCATGGATTGCGATACCACCGGCATCGAACCGGACATCGCCCTGGTCAAATACAAATGGCTGGTCGGCGGGGGACTCATGAAGATCGTCAACCAGACCGTGCCCGAGGCGCTGGAGAGACTGGAATACACGCCCGACGAGCGGCAGGAGATACTCGACCATCTGGACAAGAACGACACCATCGAGGGCGCGCCGCATCTGAAGGAAGAGCATCTGTCGGTTTTTGACTGCGCTTTCAAGCCGGCCAAAGGCAAGCGGTTCATCGGCTACCAGGGGCACATCAGGATGATGGCCGCCGTCCAGCCGTTCCTCTCCGGCGCCATCTCCAAGACGGTCAACATGCCCAATGAGGCCACGCCCGAGGACATCGAGAAGGTCTTCGTCGAAGGCTGGAAGCTGGGGCTCAAGTCCATCGCCATCTACCGCGACGGATCCAAGGGCCAGCAAGTGCTGACAACTTCGGCCAAAAAGGAAGGCGAGACCAAGGACAAGGCGGCGGAGGCCGCCCCGGTCAGGGTCGAATACCGGCCGCTGCGCCGCCGCCTGCCCGACGAGCGCCGTTCCCTGACGCACAAGTTCTCGGTCGCCGGCCATTCCGGCTACATCACCGTCGGTCTTTATGACGACGGCCAGCCGGGCGAGATCTTCCTGCGCATGGCCAAGGGCGGTTCGGTCGTGTCCGGCCTGATGGACGCCTTCGCCGTCTCCACTTCCATCGCCCTGCAGTACGGCGTGCCGCTCAAGGTGCTGGTCAACAAGTTCACCCACGTGCGTTTCGAACCGTCGGGCTTCACCACCAATCCGAACATCCGCATCGCCAAGTCGCTGGTCGACTATATGTTCCGCTGGCTGGCCCTGCGCTTCCTGCCGGTCGAGGACCAGCGCGCCGCCGGCGTCAACGTCGACGTCCAGACCCTGGCCGAGGAAGGCAAGGACGACGTCGAGGCTTCGATCGACAGGCAGACGGCCGCGGATAGCGCCGCCGCCGCGGCGACCGAGGCGGAGAGCGCCGCCCGGCAGATGAACCTGAACGATGCGGTTGACCGGGCCAAGACCTCGGAGGCGCTGACCATGAGTTTCGACACCCAGTCGGACGCCCCGGTCTGCGACACCTGCGGCGCCATGATGGTGCGGAATGGCGCCTGCTACAAGTGCTTGAACTGCGGCTCGACGAGCGGGTGTTCGTGACGCTTTTCGCTCGCGGTCCGACAATCGCGTTACACGGGCGCGCTCCTGCGGCGCGCCCGTTCGCGCTTCGGCACGCGAGTCCGCCTTCGGCGGACACCAAGCTCGCGCGCCTCAGAGCGAACGCGATCGCCGGACGGCTCACTAAGCGTCACTCACAAAAAATAAAAATGGATGTTATTATAATGTCATTCCCGCGAGGGCGGGAATCCAGGGAAATATTCAGATTTGGTTATGACTCTCTACTTCATCACCAGCAGCGAGCATAAGTTCGCCGAGATCAGCGCGGTCCTGCCGGAATTGGAGCGCCTGGACATGGACCTGCCGGAGATCCAAGAGATCGACGCCAAAGCCATCATCAGGGCCAAGCTCATGGAAGCGCTGGCTCACCGCGGCGGCGAGTTCATCGTCGAGGACACCTCTCTTTACCTGGATTGCCTCAAGGGCCTGCCCGGGCCGCTCATCAAATGGTTCATGAAGACCATCGGGAAGGAAGGGCTGTGGGCTATCGCCGACAAGTTCGGCGTCTGCGGCGCCGAGGCTAGGACGACCATCGGCTATGCTCGGAGTCACGAGGAGGTCTTTTTCTTTGAGGGCTCGCGGCGCGGCCGCATTGTCGCGCCTCGCGGCCAGAGCAATTTCGGATGGGACCCCATATTCCAGCCGGAAGGCTCGGACAGGACGCAGGCCGAGATGACCCAGGAGGAAAAGAACCGCATCAGCATGCGCGGCGAAGCCGCCCGCAAATTCAAGGAATTCCTGGACGGAAATAAATCAGCCAGCATATGACCGCCAGCCAGAGCCAGACAACCAAGCCGTCGCAGCGCGGCCTGATCCAGATCTATACCGGCGACGGCAAGGGCAAGACCACGGCGGCGCTCGGCTTGGCCGTGCGCGCCGCCGGCGCCGGCCTGAGGACGGCCATCGTCTATTTCGACAAAGGCGGTGACCATTACAGCGAACGCCGCATCTTGTCCGAGGATCTCCGCGGCCGGGTCGATTTCATCGCCACCGGGCTGGACCGTTTCGATCCACGGGCCGGCACGTTCCGTTTCGGCGTGACCGCCGCCGACAAGAAAGAGGCCAAACGCGGCCTGACAGTCGCCAAAATCCTGTTCAAGAAAAAAGAACACGACTTGATCATCCTCGATGAAGTCATCACGGCCGTGACCATCGGACTGCTCGACGAGGAGCCCGTCATCCGGCTCCTGAAGGCCAAGCCGCCGCGGACAGAGCTGGTACTGACCGGACGTCATTGTTCCCAGGTCTTGGCCGAGATGGCCGACCTGATCAGCGAGGTCAAGGACGTCAAGCACTACCTGCGGGCCGGCGTACGGGCCAGACGCGGGTTCGATTATTGACCGCCACGGGCGGCAGCGGGATATTTGCGCCGCTTTTCACGGAATTTTTTCGTGTTATAATACTAATCAGCCTCGATAAAAACAATAAAACTTAGCCATGCATAGACAATAATCAGCATTGCGATTATGCCCGAAAAGAAAGAAAGCGCTTTCAAGGTAATCGTTATCTCCATCGTCACTTCCGCCGTTTTTGCCACGGCTTTCGGCTTCGTCGCCGGGTTCATCGCCGGCAACAGTCAGTGGAACGCGGCGCTGCTTGGCGCCCTGCCGCCGTCGCTGCAGCGTTTCCTGGCGCCGCCGCCGGTCCCGGGCGGGCCTGAGAAATACGCCCTGCCCGTGCTGCGCGGCACCCTGAAACAGGTCGGCCAGGAGCAGGCGGTCATCGATGCCGTCAAGAAAGCTTCACCGGCCGTTGTCTCCATCGTCATCTCCAAGGATGTGCCGGTCATGGAGCAGTACTTCGCCAACCCGTACGGCGACAACCAGGACTTATTCAATCAGTTCTTCCAGGACTTTCCCGGTTTCCAGCAGCCCCAGGTGCCGCAGTACCGGCAGAACGGGACGCAGAAGCAGGACATCGGCGCCGGCACCGGCTTCCTCGTCTCGGCCGACGGTTACATCGTGACCAACCGCCACGTGGTCATCGAGGAGAACGCCGAGTACACGGTCATCATGCATGACACCAAGAAATACCCGGCCAAGGTCATCGGGCGCGATACGGTCAACGACATCGCCGTCCTCAAGGTGGAGGGCCAGGACTTCCCGTTCATACCTTTGGGCGATTCGGACAAGCTGCAGGTCGGCCAGAGCGTCATCGCCATCGGGTTCGCGCTCGGCCGTTTCGATAATACCGTCTCTTCCGGCATCATTTCCGGATTACAGAGGTCGATCATGGCCGGCGACGGCTTCAGCCAGGCCGAAGAGCTGTTCGACGTCATCCAGACCGACGCCGCCATCAATCCCGGCAATTCCGGCGGCCCGCTGCTCGACCTCAAAGGCGAGGTCGTCGGCGTCAACGTGGCCATCGTCCAAGGCTCGCAGAGCATCGCTTTCTCCCTGCCCATCAATGACGTCAAGAAGGTGGTGGACAGCCTGAAGACCACCGGCAAGATCGTCAGGCCGTTCCTGGGCGTCCGCTACGTGCAGGTGACCAAGGACCTCAAGGACGTCAACCAGCTGTCGGTCGATTACGGGGCGCTTGTCGTCCGCGGCGAAAAGAACACCGATCTGGCGGTCATGCCCGGTTCGCCGGCCGATGTCGCCGGTATCGTCGAGAACGACATCATCCTGGAGATCGACGGCCAGAAGATCACCGAGGATAACCCGCTGCAGCTGGTGATCAGGAAGTATTCGGTCGGGGACACGGCCAAGCTGAAGATACTGCATCGCGGCGAGGAAAAAGAGATCAGCGTCAAACTGACCGAGCGGAAATAGCGCGCTGACGAAGAAGGCAAGAACGGCGCCGCATCGCCAACCGGCGCCGTTTTGATATAATGATCGAACGGTCCGGTTACGGACCCGGTCCAATATATATGCGCAAACAGAGCGGTTTCACCTTGATCGAACTCCTGGCGGTCATCGCCATCATAGGCATTTTGAGCACCATTTCCGTGGCGGCGCTCATGTCGGCCAGGCACAAGGCCAGGGATGCCAAGCGCAAGTTCGAGTTGGCCCAGGTCGGCCGTTTCATGGCCGGCGGCTCCTGCTACATGCCCGACGCCGGGCCCGGCGATTACGATCTGGCCCAGATCTTCGGCGAGATCATGAGCAAGAATCCGCAGTACGCCAAGATGATAGCCAAGGTGCCGCGCGACCCCAGCGGCGGCACCGAACAGGAGAGCGGATATCGTTATTTGGTGTCCGATGACGGCAAGCGTTGCGCCTTTTACGGGAATCTGGAGAACGCCGGGGAGAAGGTCACCATCACCGGCATTTCCGCGCCGAGACCAGGCGGCGGCACCGGCGTCTTTCAGGGGACCCAGGCCGGCCGCAACGGTTCAGACAAGTATTTCCAGGCGTCCAATTGAGACCATCGGCGGCGAGGCCGCCCGACATGAGAAGAAAAAACCGCCTCCAGATGGAGGCGGTTCAAGTTTTGCCGTTTCTATTGTCTGTCATCCGTCGGACCGGGAAAGCCATGACGGCGAACATGACGACCAGGCCGCAGCAGGCGGCGGCCAGGTCCAGGTCGGCGTTGTCGGCCAGCAGCAGGGCGATGAGGATGGCACTGGACACGGAGGTGGCCACGGCCGAGACCTTGGCCAGCGGCCGGAACTCGTTGAATTCCGGGTCGCGGATGGCCGCGATCGAAGCCACGACAGCCGGGACGTTCATCAGCAGGAAGCCGATGGTCAGGGCCGCGGCGGCATAGCCGACGATGACGGCGGTGAACGACCGCGGATCGGCGGCGGCGACGAAGCGCAGGCTGAAACCGTCGGCCAGGGCGCAGAGGATCAGCTCGAACAGCAGTACCAGGCACAAGAGCTTCACCTGCTCGGGAAAGGTCTTCGGTTCTTGGGTGTCGAACATCGTTGTTCCTTTCATCGGTGCGGCAAATTGTCAGGGAACCGACCGGGGCCATCTTAGCCTGGAGCCGGGCCGTGTCAACAGCGTCCGGCGTCCGGGTATTGCCAGAAACGCGCCTTATGCTAATATCTCGCAGTGTAATCCCTGGCGGCAGATCGGTCGCCCCAGGCTTTCAGAGGAGGTAGTCATGGCCGATGAAAAGAAGGTCCCGCCCCCGCCGCTCAAGGAAGAAGAGGTCCATGTGACAGTCACGCCCAAGGATCCCCGTGATCCCCAGCACCGCCAGACCGCCGAGAAGGTCAAGAAGACGGTCAAGGAGGGGGTCAAGAAGGCCTTGGACGACAATAAGGGCGGCGGCTCCAAGAAGCAGCTCGACGCCGCCGAGGAGAAGATCGACGAAGCCAAGGATCGGGTCAATCCGAAACAGGTCGAGAAGATCAGCGTCAAGGTCAAGGGTAAGGACGCCGACGGCGACGAGGTCGTCCGCGAGCGGACGGTCAAGCCCAAGGGCTCCTGAGAGCCCAGCACATTCCGACATCCGGCGAGGACTCTCGCCGGTTTTCTTTTTAAAAAAATCCCGCTTTTGGCGGGATGTGGCGGAGCCTAGAAAGGTTCCTCCGGTTTTTGCGGTCCGAGCTGGACGAAGGGCGTGCCGTCGCCCGTCGGGCTGCGCAGCACCTGGAATTCGGCGAAAGGAGCGGTCTGGTGGACGACCTCGTCCCAGATGACCCAGGCCAGATGGTCTGGTTCCATGAAGCCGTTCATGTCCTGGCCCGAGCCGCCCCAGAAGTTCGGGGTCTTGATGCCGCCGGGATTGACCAACGTCACTTTGGAGCCGGGCAGGTCGGCGACCAGTTCGCGGGCGAAGTTGCGGGTGAAGTGGGCCTTAGCCGCCTTGAGGGCGCAGTAGATCGATTCGTCATTGCGGATGCGCCATGACGACGTCGAGGCGACGGTCACCAGGTGGTACGGCCGCCCCGGCTGTTCGGCCAGCGGTTTGGCCAGCTTCATCAGCCGGTGGATGGCCGCGAGCGCCGCGATCGGCCCGGTCAGGTGCGTGTCGACCATGCGGCGGACCTCCTCGTCGCTGCAGTCGGTCAGCCTCTTGCGCAGGAAGATGCCGGCCACCCAGAAGACGTGGCTCACCTCCTGCCAATCGGCGCGGATGGTCTCGACGAAGGTCTGCGGCCGGCTCAGGTCGGCCCCGCAGAACTCGGCTCCCTGGAGCCGCGGGTCCTCCCTGGCCTCGCGTACCGAGCGGCCGACGATGATCGGCTTGATGCCGCGCTGAAGCGATTCGACGGCCAGCGCCCGGCCTAATCCCTTGGTGCCTCCAAGTATCAATGAACTTGCCATGTTCTCCTCCTCGGTCCGTCCGGTGACGGACAACGCGGCACTGTAGGTCCGTCCGGCCCATTAGTCAAGGCCGCCGGTCCCGTCGGCCGCGGTTTCCGGATAAAAAAACAACCCTGTCGTGACAGGGTTTAGTGCGGGTCGGAGAGCAGCGTCTTCAGGTCCGGGATTATCCGTTTGGCTCCGGCTCGGCGAAGCCGCTCCGGGCTGATCGAACCGAGTACGCCGATGGTGTGCAGACCGGTCTCGCGGCCGATGAGCATGTCCTTCTCGAAGTCGCCGCAGATGAAAGCTTTCTTGGCGAACTCCGCGAGCGGCAGTCCGAGGGCCTTGGCGAACAGTTCGATATGTTCCGGGCCCTTGCCCATGGCCGTCGAGCCGAAGGCTAGTCTGAACGAGCCCTTGACCGTCTCGGAACCGAGGCGCCGCCTGACCGTCTCGTCAGGCGAACCGCTGGACACGAACAGTATCAAGCCGCGCTGTCTGAGGGTATGGATCAGCCTTCTGGCGCCGGGGACGAAATCGATCGGTTCGCGCCCGATCCTTTCGGTGAATTCGGCCATCAGCCGGCCGATCTCGGACTCGCTGAAGACCACGCCATATTCCGCCAGCACTCGCCGGAAACTGTCCTCCAGGGTCAGGGTGGTGTCGCTGAGATACGATCGGGCCGCCGCTTTCGGTTCGATGCCGAATTCGGAGACCAGCTCGGAGAACAAACGCGTGCAGGGGACGATGCTGTCCACGAGCGTGCCGTCGAGATCGAAGACGCCGTAGCTGAAAGAGAACACGCTCCTGGTCCGGCGTTGGGCCATTAGCTACCTCCCTCTCGTTGAAAAGAGCCTCAAGTAAGATAAACAAAGGACCGGTTGTTGTCAACCGGTCCTGGTCGGTTCGGTTGTTGATATCGCTACTGCGCCAGTGCGCAGCCGGCATCGCTTTCGAAGCAGGCGTAGGGGATGCCCATATAGCCCGGCTCCTTCGGCGCGGTGTATTCCTGCCAGTCGCGTGACGGCGGATCATTGCAGATGCCGCGGGCGCAGCCGAAGCAGTCTATCTGACCGCTCTTTTCGTCCTGCATCAGTTTGCAATCCGATGGTTTGTAGGCCGGCAGGATGCAGGTGACCGGGGCCGGATATTCGGAGCCGACAGAGCATTTCTCTGAACAGCCGGCCGCTTCGCACTCATGGCCCTGAGGCACGCATTTCGTCCCCATGTTATTGGGCAGCACGGCGCAGGTCTGGCCAGCCTGGCAGGGCATGGTCAGGCCGCAGGTGACGCTGCTCATGGCATAGGTGGCGTCGAGTTCAAAACAGTAGTGTCCGGCGACATGTTCCCATGTCCGCAACTGGCCCTTGGCGCCTGGCGAGGTCACCAATGGCGCCGGTGCGGCCGGCGGGACCGGCTCGCGCGCCGGAGTCGTCATGATCGGATTCTGCGCGTCCGCTTTCTCGCTGGGCAGATCGAATTCGGCGCATAGCCGGTAGGTGCTGTCGCCCACGGGTTCGTATTCGTAGCCGCCCCGGTCAGGCTGCGGGTCGCTCAGCGACCCGACGAGATAGCTTTGTTTGCCGCCAGCCGCGACCAGGACGTCCAGATTCGGAGGCAGGCGGTAGTTTTGGCTGTAGAACGAATCCACCGCTCCGGCGATCGTCTGCAGGTCGTTCAGCCGGCGCGTGTCGAATTGCCGGCTGCGTTCTTTGCCCGGCGAACCGGAAAGGTACAGGCCGGCGCCGATGGCCGCGACCATCAAGGCGATGACGATGCCCGCGAAGATGCGCAGGCCGGTCACCCTCTTTTTGGTTATTTCTCCTCTTTTCTCAGATCCCATAGGTAGTAGCCGAATATCAGACCGGCGATCAAGAGCACGGTCAAGACTTTAAGGATGAAACGCAGCGTCAGTTCGCCGGCCAGCAGGTTGTAGATGAGCGTTATCAGGTCGCCGATGATGACGCTGGCGGCGACGAACAGCGTCAGGTAGGTCAGCCATTTGCGGATTTTGGAGGCCTTTTTTTCCGGATCACGCTTTATCCAGCCGGCGGTGACCATGGTCAGCCAGAAGTAGACCGGGAAAGCGACGATGAGCGAGGCCACCGACCGGCGGACGCTGAAGACGTCGCTGGGCCAGTACTGCTGAAGCGCGTCCGGTACCCAGGTGTTGATGAAATCGAAGAGCAGTTCGCCGAAGCTCCAGGAGCTCCAGTAGAGACAGACGAAGAGCAGCAGGTAGATGAAGGCTTCGCGCGCCGAAAGGTACGGTCGCCGCCTGGGCACCGGGATGGGGAAGTCCACCTCGGAATAAATGCCCATGCCGGTCTCGATCTCTTCCTGGGTCCAGCCGGCCTCGGCCAAAACCCGGCGGATCTCGGTCCTCGGTAGCTTGTTTATTAAAGCTTCTTTGATGAACGATCTAAGTTCTTCGGTCATATGGGAGAATTATAGCCGCCTCGGACGATTTTGGCGAATAAAAAACGCCGGGAGAGTATCCCGGCGTCGGTGTTCAGCGAAGGAGAGAGAGGACTTCGGTCACAGGCAGGACCTGGTTGGTCAGGACCACGAGCCCGTAGAGTGCCGCGGCCATGGCCAGGTAGCAGACCAGTCCGACAACCAGCTGCCGCTTGGTCATCTTGGGCATCTCGGACTCGAGCAGGAACGTGCCCAGAGGCGAGTTGCGCACCTGACCGTCAGGCGACAGCGGAGCGCATTCCTGCCCGGAGGTGGCCGGCAGCGGTTCGGCGCTGAACAGCTTGGTGTACGAACCGAGTGCGGCTATGGCCGGCATGGCCCAAACGGACAGTTTGAGCACGTCGGTCGGGCTGTAACCGTAATCATCGGCCCGCTCCATCAGCTCCTCGTCCAGCATTCCCAGGCGGGCATTGATGTCGCCGCGGCGGTCGATCTCGTCGAATTCCTTTTGTAAGGCCGTGATCACGCTTGATGCGTCGGCCGGACAGCGCAGCTTCTCTGCCAGTGCGGCGATGACCGCTTCGCGGTCCTTGCGCCGCCGGTAGAGCCGGAGTTCCTGGTTGAACTCGGCGACGGCCATGAAGCCGACCAGCACGAAGATGATCGGGTTGAGGTACATGCCCAGGAAGACCGCGCCGGAGAAGCCCAGCGTCAGCATGATGAAACCGGCGGCAGAGCCGATGGAGTAGCAGATTGACTTGGTCACGCGCCCGCCGTCGAGCGGGTTGATGGGCGCCAGATTGAAGAGGTTGAGCAAGGCCATGAAGCCGGCCACACCAGCCCAGAGCGGGCTGCCGCCGGCCAGGTAGACGCCGTAGGTCGCCGCCGTCAGGACCAGGCCCCAGGCCGGTCCCATGAGGGCGATGACCGTCTCGGCTTTGCGCGTCTTCCAGGGTTCGGCGGCCACCACGGCCAGGCCGAACGGCGGCATGAAATACATGCCCTTGATAGGCACATGGAAGAGTTTCATGGCCCAGGCGTGGCCGAACTCATGGAACATCAGCGAGCCCATGAGGATGAGGGCGAACTTCCAGCTGACCAGGAAAGTGAAGAAGGCGAAGAACAGCAGGGCCAGCAGGAGCTGGTTCGGCGAGACCATGCCAAGAAGGCCGGAACCGCGCTTGTCCTGGTTTTCGTTCACGGTGATTCTCCTTTCGCAGATGTCAAAGAACTTGACCTTGGATGGTAGGCCGAAAATCGGTGAGTGTCAATCGTTTTTCATAGCCGCTTGATCTTCAGGCTCAGGCGATCCGGTTGCGGCCGATTGACGGCAGCCGCGGCTAATGATAATTTTGGCAACCGTTCCGGAAAGCTCTTTTCAGCCAACCCATAGGAGGTGTTTGTCATGAAGCCGAAAACCGACCGACAGAGGCTGTCGGCTTACGTCCTGAGCAAGGCTCCGGACAAGGTGCTGGCCCAGCAGGCCCTGGATCAGCTTCAGCAGTTCTTCCAGGATGCCGACCAGGGCGTCTATCCGCTGACCATGCTCTGGCACATCGATGATGACGCGGCCACGGCCGCCGTGAGCGGCGCCGCCAAGACGCCGGTCGACGACCTGGCGCCGGTCAGCGTCAGTAAGAACAAGGGTCAGCAGGCCCAGTTCCTGGACAGCCAGCGGATCACCGGCTTGCCCATGTTCATCTTGCGGGCCCACCAGCGCGACCTGATCGCCCGTCTGGGCGACGACACTTACGAGGAGTTCGTCTATCTGCTCTTCGGCTGCCTGGGTGAGGCCATGGTGGTCAATCTGGTCGGCAGCCACCGACGGTTCTTCGATCAGCTCGACACGTTGCTGGCCAACACCCTACCGTTCCTGCCCATGGTGGCCATCTTCTACCTGCTGGCTTACGCCATGCTCGGCGACGCCGCCAAGGTCGGCCAGTTCGCGCCGCTGGTCAAGTTGATGCGGCAGGCGCTGCCCATCGGCGAGTCCGAAACGCCTGGTGCCTGGTTGCTGCTCGTCGGTTGAGACGCCTTTTTCGTCCTCGAGGATCAAACCCGTTCCGTCTCCGAACGGGTTTTGTTTTTGGGCCGGCCGGCGCTTGATTATTTTTGTCTCGTCGAGTATGCTGTTTTCACGTTTTTCCCCGGGGCGTAGCACAGCGGTAAGCCGCGGCCATGCGGCTTTCGTCGAGAGGTTGCGGCCTTAGCCGCGCCTTTCAGTGTCAGGTCGCCGAGCGACCTGACAACGCCGTAGTGCGCTCGGTGAGCGGAGTCGAGCCGGAGCGAGGACTGAGCTGCTTCAGTCCGAGACGGCGAGACGGGCGTAGCGATGTCCGAAGAGTAATAAAAGTTGGTCCAATGGTCGGGGCGTAGCACAGCGGTAGTGCGCTCGGTTCGGGACCGAGAGGCCGCAGGTTCAATCCCTGTCGCCCCGACCATTCGACGAATATCGTCCGACTCTTCGGACCGCGAAGCCCTCGAGAGGCCGCAGGTTCAATCCCTGTCGCCCCGACCAGAAAAGAGTTCCTCGCATCGGCGGGGGACTCTTTTTTGTTGCGACAGGGATTGAAAGGAAAGGGTTTGGGGAAACCTCGGTTTCCCCACCTCTGTCCGGGGGAGGATGCGAGGAGGGGCGGAAACCCCTCCTCGAAGCCCGTTCCGCGTCCACAGCGGAGCGGGCGCGTGAAATCCCTGTCGCCCCGACCAGAAAAGAGCCTCCCACGGAAGTGAGGGGCTCTTTTCTTTTTCAGTGAATACCCGGCGCAGGCCGGGTCTTATTAGTGTGATCGCCCGCAGAAAAGAAAAACGGGCCAGAGGTTGGCCCGTTCGGCGCAAGAACGATCTTCATCAGCCGAAGATCACTTCGGCATCTCTTCGAGGGGGATCTTCTCGCCTTTCATGAACCGTCCGACACGGTCGGAGTCGCGCAGTACGCATTGGACCAGTTTGCCGGCGCGCACGTCGGCGTCGACGAGCTGCAGCAGCAGCGCGGTCCGTTCGGCGTCCCAGCCATCGGCAGCCAACGCCTTGCCCAGGGTCTGGCGGGCTTCCGGCGGCATGAAGACCAGACCCTTCTTTGACATGATGCCCAGGGGCAGCGACGAACGCTGGTCCGACGGCGTTTTCGGGTCCAGCAGCAGGGCCAGGCCGCTGCCCAGCAAGGTCTCCGGCGAGACCGCCAGGTCCTTGGTGTCCTTGTTCAGGACGCGCCAGACGATGTTGCGGGCGGCCACCTCGTCGGCCGAATTCCCGCAATCCGCGATGACGGGGGCCGGCGGCGCCGGTTTGGTTTTGAGGGCCAGCCCGACGGTGACGCCGATGCCGGTGAACAGGACGGCGCTGATGACCAGCGGCAGTGCTGCGGCGGCGATCTTTCGCATTTTCACCCTCCTTTTCGATGAGCGTAGCCATAGCCTGCCATCGGCTCCAAAAATAATCAACACCCGCCCGGCGCCGCTCTTCCACATTGGCGTTCGGAAGCGTAAAGTTGTGTTGCTTATGGACCTCTTCACTTACAAAGCCAAACAGCAGCTGAAGAAGGAGGCGCCCCTGGCCGACCGCATCAGGCCGGAGGGTTTTTCCGATTTCGTCGGCCAATCAGAACTGGTGGGCGAAGACAGCGTGCTGCGCCGGCTGATCGACAAGGACGAGGTGCCGTCGATGATCTTCTGGGGTCCGCCGGGCACGGGCAAGACCACGCTGGCCCGGATCATCGCCAAGATCACCAAGTCCCGTTTCGTGCCCATGTCCGCCGTCTCGAGCGGCGTGGCCGAGCTGCGCAAGGTCGTGGCTGAGGCCGAGGAGACGCTGAAGTTCAACGGCACCAGGACCATCGTCTTCATCGACGAGATCCATCGCTGGAACAAGGCACAGCAGGACGCTTTCCTGCCCTATGTCGAGGACGGCACGGTCATCCTCATCGGCGCCACCACCGAGAACCCATCGTTCGAGATCAACTCGGCCCTGCTTTCGCGCTGCCGGGTCTTCGTCCTCAAGCGGCTGGAGTCCGCGGATATCGAGGCCTTGCTGCAGCGGGCCGTCCGGGACAAGGAAAGGGGATACGGCTCAAAGGATCTGTCGATCGATGAGGGCGTGTTGTCCTTCATCGCCGGCGTGGCTGACGGCGACGCCCGAGTGGCCCTCAATGCCCTGGAAATGGCCGTGAAATCGGCTCCGCTGACGGCCGCCAAGACCGGAGCACACGGCGTCGACAGCGTCCCGGTCGAAGTGATACGCTTAAGTCGCGAAGATATCGCCCGCCATCTGAAACGGTCGCACATTCTTTATGACAAAGGCGGCGAGGAGCATTACAACATCATTTCAGCCCTCCATAAGAGCCTGCGCGGCTCCGACGCCGATGCCGCTCTTTACTGGCTCGGCCGCATGCTTGAGGCCGGCGAGGATCCGCTCTATGTCGCCAGGCGGCTGGTCCGTTTCGCTTCAGAGGATGTCGGCGTGGCCGATCCCCAGGCGCTGGTCCAGGCGACCGCCGCCTTCAACGCCGCTCACCAGCTGGGCATGCCCGAATGCGACGTCTGTCTGGCGCAGGCGGTCGTCTATCTGGCCAGGGCGCCGAAGTCCAACGGCCTTTACGTCGCCTATGGCCGGGTCAAGGACGACGTGGCCAATGATCCGAATGAGCCCGTGCCGCTGCACCTGCGCAACGCCCCGACCAAGCTGATGAAAGAACTCGGTTATGGCAAGGATTACGTCTATAACCCGTCTGCCGACCGCGACCCCGGTCTGAAGGAGGCCGCCGAGCGCCAGGAATATCTGCCGGCCAAGCTGCGGGGCAGGAAATATCTACCCTGAACCATCGTCGTATGTCAGCGAAAAAATGGTATGCCAACGCTTACGTGCTGATCATCGGCATAATGTCCTGCGTGGCCGTTTCTCTGGCCGCGCTGATGTTCGTGCTGCTGCCGCAGTCGTCGGAGGTCATCCGGCTGATGCAATGGCGCACGGTCCGGGCCAGGACGGTGGAGATCGACGCCACCATCCGCTATGACGGCTGGCTGGAGAGCAAGGGCGCCGACGGCGTCACCCAGAAGACTCAGGAGACTTTCGCCCTTGAATGCCGGGGGCCGCTGGACATATCCGATTCGCTCAATGAACGCCTCGACCAGGAATTCCTGCTGTCCCTCGGCTCCGACAAGCCGACGTTGGACTTCGGCGGCGAACTGAGGCGGCTGGAACAGACGGACTACGTCAGGTTCTCCGTCCTGCCCGAGGCCCTGGGCGCGGTCAAGATCGGGTCGTTCAAGGATAAGTGGCTCGGCTTCGACATCGAGCAGCTGCGGCGTAACATCGATTCGCCGTTCTTCGGCGCGCCCGGCCGGACCATGGATGAGTTGGACCAGCAATACCTGATCGATCAGTTCCGCACCACGCCGTTCCTGCGCTTCATCGAGCGCCTGCCTTCCGGGACGATCGGGGGCGTATCCGCCTACCATTATCAGGTCCGGCCGGAGATCCTCTATATCAAGGATTACGTCATCCAGTCCGAGACGATGCGCCTTGGCCGCGAGCTGACAAAGAAGGAGAGGGAATTCATCGATACCTTCTTCGCCAACGTCACCGCCGAGGACGGCGAGATCTGGGTCGGCAAGAAGGATTATTATCTATATCGCCTGCGGCTGCGTTTTCGCTACGACGACGGCCGGCGCCGCGGCGTACTTTCTTTGACCATCAATCTCTCCAAGTTCAACGCCCCGGTCGAGGTGGCCAAGCCGCCAGGCGAGACGCAGATCATTGATGACATACTCCGTTCGCTGCTGCCCAGCGCCATGGAGCATCTGCCTCTGGCCGGAGAAGCGACACTGCATCCGAGGACCGCTGAAGAACGGGCGCCGAAGGGCCTGCCCATCTCCATCGAGATGAAAAAAGGCAAGGCTGATACGGACAACGACGGTCTGGATAGCGTCCTGGAGAAGTTCTACGGCACTGATCCGAACAATCCCGATACTGACGGCGACGGCGTGAAGGACGGCGAGGAGGTCGATAAGGGCATGAATCCCAACGGCCCGGGCAGACTCTTCGATTTCGGCATTACCTCCGGTAATTGATGGCCCGATGTCTATGGTCGGTCTGCGGTTCTCGGTCCGTCACGTCCTCAATAACAGAAAACGAGCCTCTCTGACGGATCGCCGCATCCTGATATTGCAGGTGGCGGTCATTTTAGGTCTGGCGGTGGCCGCCAGCCGTCTTTTCGTGCTGCAGGTAATGTCTCACGATTTCTACGCGGCCCTGGCTTCGGACCAGCACGGGATCTTCGAGCGGCTTTTTCCCGAACGCGGCACCATCTATCTGCGCGACCCGAAGTCGCCGGACGGCCGGTTTCCGATCGCGGTCAATAAGAGCCTGACGCTCATTTACGCCGATGACCGCCTGGTCGAGAATCCGGCCGGCGCGGCCAAGAAGTTGGCGCCTCTTTTGGAGATGGACGAAAAAGAATTGGAGGCGAAGCTGGCCGGCGGCAGCGACCCCTACGTCCCTTTGAAGAAAAAGGTGCCCGACGAGACGGTGGAGCTGGTGCGTGTCCTGAACCTGCCCGGCATCGCTTTCGCCCGGGAACAGTTCCGCTTCTATCCGGAGAAAGGGTCGGCTGCCCATATCACCGGCTTCGTCGGCTCGACCGACACCGGCGACAAGGTCGGGCGATACGGCATCGAGGGATACTGGAACAAGGATCTGGCCGGCGAACCCGGTTATCTGGAAACGGAGAGGGATCCGGTCGGCCGCTGGATCGGCGCCGCCGACCGGAATTTCCGTCCGGCCAAGGACGGCATCGAACTCACCCTGACCATTGACCGGAACATCCAGTATGTCGCCTGCGACAAGCTCCGTCAGGCCGTGGCCAGACACGGCGCCACGGGCGGCGCCGTCGTCATCATGGATCCGAAGACGGGCGCCGTCATCGCCATGTGCGGCATGCCGGATTACGACCCCAATGATTTTTCCGCGGTCACCGACATGAGCGATTACAACAATCCGGCGATCTTTTACGCCTACGAACCGGGATCGGTCTTCAAGCCGATAACCATGGCCGCGGCCATCGATGCCGGCAAGGTCATGCCGACCACGCTTTATAACGACGAAGGCGCGGTGACCATCGGCGAGTTCACCATCCGCAATTCCGACGAAAAGGCCAACGGTTGGCAGACCATGACCCAGGTGTTGGAGAAATCCCTGAACACCGGCGCCATCTTCGCCGTGCGTCAGCTGGGCAGCCAGGCCTTTCTTAAATACGTCCGTGATTTCGGTTTCGGCCAGCCGGCCGGCGTCGAGCTGGATTCGGAGGCGCCGGGCAACATCTCGTCGCTGGAGAAGAAGGGTGACATCTGGAGCGCCACGGCCTCTTTTGGACAGGGCATCACCGTGACGCCGCTGCAGATGGCCACCGCCTTTTCCGTATTGGCCAACGGCGGCAAGTTGATGAAACCGTACCTCGTCGCCGAGGCCCGCCAAAGCGACGGCACGGTGACGCGCACCGAACCGACGGTCGCGAGACAGGTCATCACCAAGCGGGCGGCCACGCTCGTCGGCGGCATGCTCGTCAGGGTGGTGGAGAACGGCCACGGCAAGAGAGCCGGCGTCCCCGGTTATTACGTTGCCGGCAAGACGGGTACGGCCCAGATCTCACGCGCCGGCGGGCAGGGTTACGAGAAGGACGCCTTCATCGGCTCTTTCGTCGGTTTCGCGCCGGTCGATGACCCGGTTTTCGTCATGGCGGTAAAGATCGATCGGCCCCAGGACGTGCTATTTGCCGAATCGTCGGCTGCGCCTCTTTTTGGCGATATCGCCGCCTTTTTGCTACAATATATGCAAATTCCGCCTGACAGGCCGCTGCCGAAATGAGCCTGGAGGCGGTTATAAGCCTATTTTCCCCTCCTGCCGGCGAAGGGTCGCCGGACCGGCCTGCAAATATGAAAAAATTCGTTCAGGCGCAACTGGCCAAATACGCCAGAAAGATGTTGAAGCGGGAGCAGCCCGAGATCATCGCCATCACCGGCTCGGTCGGCAAGAGTTCGGCCAAACAGGCCATCGGAGCGGTCCTGACGTCGAAGTTCAAGGTGGGGGTCAGCCCCAAGAACTACAACACCGAATTAGGTCTGCCGCTGGCCGTGCTCGATCTGCCGTCAGGAGGTCGTTCCGCCCGGCGCTGGGCCGGCATCCTGCTGCGCGGCTGGTCCAGGTCGATGTCCGGCATGAAAGATTATCCCAAGACCCTGGTCCTGGAGATGGCCGCCGATCACCCCGGCGACATCACCTATCTCGTGAACATCGCCCTGCCGTCCATAAGCGTCGTCACCGCCATCGGCGAGGCGCACGCCGAGAATTTCGGATCGGTCGAGAACGTGGCCAGGGAGAAACAGGTCATCGTGCTGCGCCTGCCCAAGGACGGTCACGCCGTGCTCAACCGCGACGACGACCGGGTCTGGGCCATGCGCGAGAAGACCAAGGCCGAGGTCCTGAGTTTCGGTTTTCATGAGGAAGCCGAAGTGCGCGCCCTGGAGTACACCATGAATTACGCCTTTGATGCCGAAGGCGGCTGCGGCATCCGGTTCAAGCTGTCCGCCGGCGGCAGCACCATCCCGGTCTTCCTGCCCAACGTCCTCGGGCGTCAGGCGGTTTACGCCGCGCTGGCGGCCACGGCCGTCGGCCTGCTCAAGGGCATGAACTTGGTCGAGATCGCCGACGGCTTGCGAAAATACGAACCGCCGCCCGGCCGCACCCGCTGCATCCCCGGCATCAAACATACGCTGCTCATCGATGATTCCTACAATTCCTCGCCCAAGTCGGCCAAGGCGGCGCTGGAGATCCTGCGCGACATTCCGGCCGACGACTCGCGGCGCAAGTTCGCCGTGCTCGGCGACATGCTGGAACTGGGTACGCTGTCCGTCCAGGGGCACGAAGAAGTCGGGCGCAAGGCGGTGGAATGCGGCGCTGATTTCCTGATCTTTGTCGGCGAGCGGATGGGGGACGCGGCCAAGGCCAGCCTGGCTGCAGGCATCCCGGCCGATCGTGTCTTCCATTTTGCCTCCACGGACGAGGCCGGCCGGTTCGTCCAGCAGCGCATCAAACAAGGCGACGTCATCCTCATCAAGGGCTCGCGCGGCATGCGCATGGAGGCCGTGACCAAGGAACTCATGGCTGATCCGCTGGCTGCGTCGCGTTTGCTGCCGGGGGAGCACGAGGAATGGAAAGTGTAATTCAAGACCGGCAGTTCCCGGCCCTGTCCAGGCCGGGAATTTTGATTCCTCGCCACAGGGTCGGCGCCCGGTCTCGCCGAAATCTCTCGACAATTTCCCGGTTGTTTGGTATCGTTTCGACCGCTGACAATCTGACGGTTTTCCATGGTCCCATCGTCTAGCCCGGTCCAGGACGTCTCCCTCTCACGGAGAAAACTGGGGTTCGAATCCCCATGGGACTACCAATAAAGGCATCCCGTCAGGCGCAGTTTTTTCGCTTATCTAGGCCATTCAGCAGGCGAAAAGGCACCAATTTAACCCTATGGGTCAATTCTGGCACGACGATCTTTATACTCCGCTGCTGAATTTTCTTATTTACCTGTATACCGGTCCGGGCATGGGCAATCTCGGTCTGGCCATCATCGAGTTGACCGTCCTGTTGCGCATCGCCCTGCTGCCCTTCACGCTGGTCGACGAGCGCAGCCGTTACCTTTACGAAAAGCTCGATAAGAAGATCGGCGGCCTGGAGCGCGACTTCAAGGCCGACCCCATCAAGCGCAAGGAGAAGATCCGCGAACTTTTGCGCCACCACAAGGTCAATTACTGGTCCAAGGTCTTTGTCCTGGGCGTCCAGGCCGTGGTCCTGGTCCTGCTCTATCAGGTCTTCATCGGCGGCATCAGGTTCACGCCGCACGAGAAGCTCTACGACTGGGTCACGCCGCCGACGCAGGTCAATACCATCTTCCTGGGTTTCGACCTGTCCCAGAAGAGCGTTTTCTGGCCGGCGCTCGTGGCCGTCATCCTTTTCCTCCAGATCTATTCGGTGCAGAAGAAGCGGGAACACCTGGTCACGCGCGCCGACGTCATGTACATGATCTTCTTCCCGATCTTCACCATGGTGGCCCTGCTGCTGCTGCCCATGGTCAAGTCCGTTTTCATCCTGACATCGATGTTCTTCTCCATGTTCGTTTTTTGGCTCAGACAAGCCTTATTCCGGGTTGACCGAAACGGCGCCGCAACCTGATGTCTGTTGTCGGCGGGGTGGCCGCCGCGGCCTTTCGCCTTGTCAGAACAGGCCCTTCGGTGTATCTTGGCGACAATGGGTCCTGACCCAACCATGAACTATGTCCGGAGAAAGCCTCGATAAAATAATGTATTCGTTCGTCGTCGAAGATGTCCTTAAGGGACTTTTTATTTATGTCCCGCCGGGTTACGTCGCCTGCGTCTATGATCTCGGCCGCGGCGTCCTGAAGAAGGTCTTGACGCCCGGTCTGCACCTGAAGATACCGTTCTGGCAGAAAGCCAAGCTCTTCAATACCCAGACCCTGGAATACTCGGTCAGCCGCAAGTTCAATCCCGACAACGAGCAGGCCCTGGGCGACACCCCGATCAGCGCCACGACCCTGGACAACAAGCGCATCTCCATCGAGGGCACGGTCCTGCTGCGGCTGGACATCAATCAGATCCCGACCATCTGGCAGACCATCGGCGAAGATTTCGTCTCCAAGATCGTCCGGCCGACCATCCGCAGCCGCATGCGCATGATCGCCTCGCGCTACAACCATCAGGACATCGTTTCCGCCAGGCGCGACGCCGTCGAGGTGGACGCCAAGAACGAGCTCGAGCGCATCTTCTATCCGCGCGGCATCTTCGTGGAGAACGTCCTGTTGTCGGAGATCTGCCACGCCGCTGACGGCTCGCCTAAGTCGAAGGCTGAGAAAAAAGACGAAGAAAAGTGCGAGTAGGGGAGCGATTTTTCTGAAGAAGACACCAAACACCGCCAGGCGGTGTTTTTTGGACCCACTCACCGCAGTCGGCCGATAAGGCATTTTTAGCGATAATAAGCGAAAAGGTCATCAAGATTCCTCGGCCTGATCAGCTCTATTGACAAGGCAACAATAGGCGGGCTATCCTGTATTAGCACTCACAATATTCGAGTGCTAATCAGACCATATGTCTGCGGCACCCAGTAACCGCAAGAAGCGGGTCTTCCGGGCGATCGTGCGCGAGTACGTCGAGAGCGCCGAGCCGGTCGGTTCCGGGACCATCGTCATCAAGTACAATTTTGGCGTCTCGCCGGCCACCATTCGCAACGACATGGCCGAGTTGGAATCGGAAGGATTGCTGGAACAGCCCCATACCTCCGCCGGCCGGGTGCCGACGGAAAGGGGATACCGCTATTTCGTCGATGAGTTCGTCGGCCGGGCCGAACTGCCGGAGAAAGAGCGCCGCCGGCTCGCCGAATCCTTCGTCGGCGGTCCGGGCCTCGACCGCGTCATCAGGGATTTCGCCAAGACCGTCGCTTCCCTGGCTGACCAGACCGTGGTCGTCAGTTTCGGTTCCGGCCGCACCTTCCTGGCCGGCATGTCCAACCTGCTGCGTAAGCCGGAGTCCCGCGAGGCCGAGCTCCTGGCCGAGATGTCCCGCGCCATCGACGATCTCGACCGCATCGTCGACGACCTGAAGCGCAGCGTCAGTCAGGAGGTCGAGGTGCTCATCGGCGGCGAGAACCCGTTCGGCGAGGATCTGAGTTCGGTGGTGGCCAGGCTGGAATCACCGGAAGCCGGCAGCGGCCTGTTCGGCATCTTCGGCCCACGGCGCATGGATTATGAGACCAATGTCGCCCTGGTGCGCTTCATCCGCGACATCTTTTCCCGCGGTTAACCGTTCCATTTATGGATGATCAAAACGATAAACAGGCGCCCGCGCCGGCCGAACCGTCGCCGTCGGATGAGAAGAAAGAAGAAGCGGCGGCCGATGAGCTGGCCGTGGCCAAGGCTCAAGCCGAGGAGTTTCTTGCCGGCTGGAAACGGGCCGTTGCCGACTACGCCAACCTCCAGAAGGAGACGGCGCGTTTCAAGGAGGAGTTCGCCAAGTTCGCCTGCGCCGGACTCATCGGCGAGCTGCTGCCGGTCATCGACAGTTTCAGGAAGGCGGCGGGGGCCGAGCCCAAGCCGGCCGAGAACGACAACGGCACCCGGCAATGGATCGACGGCATGAAGAATATCCGCCAGCAGCTGGAAACGATCCTGAAGAAGGCAGGCCTCAAGGCCATCGAGGAGGTTGGTGTCGCTTTTGACCCGTCAATCCACGAGGCCATGATGACGCGGAAACAGGATGATGCCGAAGCCGGCCGGGTCATCCAGGTCCTGGAACCCGGCTATCGCCTGCACGACCGGGTCATCAGGGCGGCCAAGGTGGTCGTGTCGGAATAAATGCTTTATAATCAATCATCATCGTTAAACTTTTAAAGCAGTTTCAGAAAATATGCCGAAAATTCTGGGTATCGATCTCGGAACAACCAATTCCTGCATGGCCGTCATCGAGGGCGGCCAGCCCAAGGTGTTGGAGAACAAGGAGGGCGCCCGGACGACCCCGTCGGTGGTGGCCGTGGCCAAGACCGGCGAGCGCATGGTCGGCCAGCTGGCCAAGCGCCAGTCGGTCGTCAATCCGGAGAACACCCTCTATTCCATCAAGCGGCTCATCGGCCGCCGCTGGTCCGATACCGAGGTCCAGCGCGACATGAAGGTTTTGCCGTTCAAGATCACCCAGGCCGGCGACGGCGTGAAGGTGATCATGGCCGGCAAGGAACACACGCCGCAGGAGATCTCGGCCATGGTCCTGCAGAAGATGAAAGCCGACGCCGAAGAGCGCGTCGGCGAGCCCATCACCGAGGCGGTCATCACCGTCCCGGCTTATTTCGACGACTCCCAGCGTCAGGCCACCAAGGTGGCGGGGGAGATCGCCGGCCTCAACGTCAGGCGCATCATCAACGAGCCGACGGCCGCCGCCCTGGCCTACGGTTTCGACAAGAAGAAGGGCGGCAAGATCGCCATCTACGACCTCGGCGGCGGCACCTTCGACGTCTCGGTGCTGGAGATCGCCGAGGACACGGTCGAGGTTAAGGCGACCAACGGCGACACCCACTTGGGCGGCGACGATTTCGACCAGCGGCTCATCAACTGGGTCATCGACGAGTTCCGGCGGACCGAGGGCATCGACCTGTCCAAGGACGTCCTGCCCAGACAGCGCATCAAGGAGGCGGCCGAGAAGGCCAAGATCGAGCTGTCCACGGTCATGGAGACGGAGATCAACCAGCCTTTCATCACTTCCGACGCCAACGGGCCCAAACACCTGCTCCTGAAGATGACCCGGGCCAAGCTCGAGGAGCTGGTCGGCGATCTGGTGGAGAAGACCCTCGAACCCTGCAAGAAGGCCCTGGCCGACGCCAAGATGTCCGTCGGCGACCTGAACGAGGTGGTGCTGGTCGGCGGCATGACCCGCATGCCCTTGGTCATCCAGACGGTGGAGAAGTTCTTCGGCCGCAAGGCGAACATCACCGTCAACCCGGACGAGGTCGTGGCCATCGGCGCCGCCGTCCAGGCCGGTGTGCTCCAAGGCGAGGTCCGCGACGTGCTGCTTCTCGACGTCACGCCGCTTTCCCTGGGCATCGAGACCCTGGGCGGCGTCATGACCAAGCTCATCGACCGGAATACCACCGTGCCGACGTCCAAGTCGCAGGTCTTCTCGACGGCCGCCGACAGCCAGTCGTCGGTCGAGGTCCACGTCCTGCAGGGCGAGCGCGATTTCGCCGCCGACAATAAGACGCTCGGCCGCTTCATCCTCGACGGCATCCTGCCGGCGCCGCGCGGCATCCCGCAGGTCGAAGTGACCTTCGACATCGACGCTAACGGCATCCTCTCGGTCAAGGCCAAGGACAAGGCCACCAACAAGGAACAGCGCATCACCATCACCGCTTCGACCGGCCTCTCCAAGGACGAGGTCGAGCGCATGAAGAAGGAGGCCGAGGCGCACGCTGAGGAGGACAAGAAGAAGAAGGAAATGGTCGAACTGAAGAACAACGCCGAGACCATGGTCTACACCACCGAGAAGATGCTCAAGGAATACGGCGAGAAGATCCCGGCGGACAAGAAGACCCAGGTCCAGGAGAAGCTCGAGGCCCTGAAGAAAGTGAAGGACAGCGCGGACAAGGAGGTCATCAAGAAGGCGGCCGACGAGTTGGCCGACATCGCCACCAAGGTCGGCGGCGAGATGTACCAGCAGGAGGCGGCCAAGCAGCAGCAGGCCCAGCAGCCGCCGTCCGGCCAGGGCAGTGAACCGCCCAAGGACGACAAGCAGGGTCCCATCGACGCCGAATTCACTGAGAAAAAATAAGCCTATGCCGACCGACAAACTCGACAAGGACAAACTTTCTAAGAAAGAGGACTGGGTCGGCAAGACCATCGCCGTGACCTGCCCGATCTGCGGCAAGGTCTTCCTGGCCGGCGCTGATGACGGCCTGGAAGGCCGCGAATGCCCGATCTGTCATAAATCAACGGCCTTCGTCAGTGCCGACGGCTCCGAGGCCCGGGTTGAGTGGTAACCATATGCCAGAACAACAACAGATCGCCATCGACGGACACGCCCACGCGCTCATGAACGTCATGATCAATTTCGACGAGGAGAACTTCCAGCTGCTCATGATGTCCGGCGGGCCGGCCAGGCTCTACGTCGTCTCCCCGAAGCACGCCAAGCGGGTAAAACTGCTCCTGGAACGCCAGCTCGAGGCCTACGAGAAGAAGTTCGGCAAGGTCGACGCTTCGCTGCCGACGGCCAACCAGGCCACGGCCGACGAGGAGGTCGGTTTCAAGGTGAGCGAGGAGAAGAAGAAGTAGACGGACACCGGCAGGTTTCGGACGCGTCGAATTCGCCCGTAAATAATCTTGCAGGTTCTCGACTGCGGCCTGCGGCCTCCGCTCGAACATTATTCTTCGGGCGAGCGCAGCGAGTCGAGAAGCAACCCCAATGCCCAAGAAGGATTACTACGAAATTTTAGGTGTCGGCAAAGAAGCGTCTGAGGAAGACATCAAGCGCGCTTTTCGGAAATTGGCGCACCAGCATCATCCGGACATGAAAGGCGGCAACGCCGAGAAGTTCAAGGAGATCAACGAGGCCTACCAGGTGCTGGCCAGCAAGGAGAAGCGCCAGCAGTACGACCAGTTCGGCACAACTTTCGACCAGTCGGGCGCCGGCGGTTTCGGCGGCTTCAACGGTTTTGATTTCAGCCAAGCCGGTTTCGGCGGCCAGGGCGCCAATTTCGATCTCGGCGACCTCGGTGATATCGTCGGCGACATATTCGGCGGCGCGGCCGGCGGCCGCGGCCACCGCGAGACGCGCGGCCGGCACATCGAGATGGATGCCAAATTGTCGTTCAAGGAGGCTGTCTTCGGCGCGGAAAAGGAATTTCGCGTGCATCGCAACATCGTCTGTGCGGATTGTGAAGGCGCCGGCGCCGAGAAGGGGAGCAAGGTCATCGACTGCGTCCAGTGCGGCGGCAGCGGCCAGGTCCGGGCGGTCCAGCGGAGCATCTTCGGCACTTTCCAGACTGTGCGTCCGTGCCCGCGCTGTCACGGCAGCGGCCGCCTGCCGGAGAAGACCTGCCGCCGATGCGGCGGCAGCGGTCTCATCAAAGGCACCAAGGACTTGACCCTGAAGATACCGGCCGGCGTCAGCGAGGGCGAGGTCCTGCGCGTCTCCGGCGAGGGCGAGCCCGGCGAGTCCGGCAGCCGCGCCGGCGACCTGTACGTCACCCTGCGCGTCGCCGCAGACCCGGTCTTCACCCGCCACGGTTTCGACATCCTGAGCAAAATGGAGGTCTCCGTGCCTTTGGCCGCGCTCGGCGGCACGGTGGCGGTCGAGACCGTCGACGGCAAGGTCGACCTGAAGATCCCGGCCGGCACCCAGCCGGGCCAGGTCTTCCGTCTGCGCGGCAAAGGCGTGCCTCAGCTCCGGCGCTCCGGACGAGGCGATCACCTGGTGGAGGTGACCGTGGCCGTCCCCAAGAAGCTGAGCCGGGAACAGCGGCGCCTTTTGGAGCATTGGGATGAGCTTTGATCTGGCGCCGGCGGTTAGAACCAGTCGTCAGGATGAATATGCACCGATTTGTGCATATTTTTGCTTATCCGGGTATGGCGTCCGCCGCCGTAACGTGATATAATATCAACAGCTAGCCACATTTAGGCTGAGGATTCACTGAGGCGGCCATGTTCCTCCTTCAAACGGCCGTAGTCACAAATTCCAGCGAAGTCGCCATCGACGTAGCCAAGGTCGGCTCGGACGTCGCTAATTACGTTTCCGGGATCAACTGGGCCGCGCCCACTTGGGACCTGTTCATCGTCCTCTTCTTCATCGTCACCGTCTTCCTTTACGGCATGTCCTTGGGCCGGGACCGCATCGTCGTCATCCTGGTCTCCATCTACATGGCTTTGGCCGTCGTCTCCAACGCGCCTTTCATCGGACGCCTGCGCATCGGCGACGCCGCCGGCCAGTATTTCGCCCTGCGGCTGGCCACTTTCATCGGTATTTTCGTCCTGTTGTTCTTCCTGCTGTCGCGCTCCAGTCTGCTCAAGAATTTCGGCAACCTGGCTTCGGGAAAGTGGTGGCAGGTCCTGTTGTTCTCCGTCTTCCATGTCGGTCTGCTGGTCAGCATCACCTTGGTCCTGCTGCCGCCGGACGCCGTGGCCCATTTGGCGCCGCTCACCCGGCAGATTTTCGCTTCCGATTCCGGGCGCTTCTTCTGGATCGTGGCGCCGATCGTCGGCATCGCCCTGTTGAAGGGGGACTGACAGAGTCGACAATGAACGCCGAGACCGGCCTCCTGGCCGGTTTTTTGATGCCGTCCGATCAAGTCGTCCGCGGCGATACAGGTCGAAAGTGTTTGATAGTCAGTCATGCGGGCAAGATCGTCCATCATCGTGGAGAGTATCCGATCGCCGGCCGGTCGAAAGAATATCAAAAACCCCGCCGGTGACGGCGGGGTTCGGATTCAGGAAGTCAGATTACGGCGTCAAGTTCTAGTCGGAGTTCGTCGACGGCGGTAACGGTGCTGGCGGCGGCGGTAACGGTGCTGTCGGCGGCGGCGGTGGTGGCGGTGGCGGCGGGGTCATCAGCCCTGCGGGCCCGCCGGAAACTGGCGGCGGCTCTATTGCGCCGGATGGAGCTCCGATCGGGGTTGTCGCGCGTGCCGCCAACTTTACTTCTGTCGCGGTGAATGATTCCGCCCTGGCGATATCTTGATCGGCGCCGACGATAACCGTATCGCCCTCAGCCAGATCTGACAGTTTGATGTCGATGATGGTTTCCATGACCGGCGGTACCGGCGGCACCACTGTCGCCACCTTGCCGGCTGCCATGGCAGCCTGGTATTTCTTTTGTTCATCCATGAAATTTTTCATGGCCGCATCGGACTCTTCGGGGCTCAGGGGTTCGACTTTCACTATCTTGGTGTCAGCGCCCACCGTCACGTGGCGCTTGACCGGGGTCGGTTCTTCCAGCGGGTTGGTCGACAGCTGGTTAGCATCGATATCAAGCGAGTCCGTCCCGACGGCCGTGACCGTGCCGGAGATCGACTTGGTCTCGCCCAGTGGCGCTAAATATCCGGCTGCCTGCAGTTTTAGTTTGATGTCGCTGACCGCCTGCTCGTAAGCGGCCGATTTACCCGTCCCGCCTGTCGCTGCCTGCTCCGTCTGCCGGCCTCCCATCGTATAGCCCAGCATGAAGATGAAAGCTGCGGCCACGACGACGAGCAGGACGTAGAAATACTTCCTGGCAGCCGGGACGCCCGTGTTAGTGAGATTTTTTTCAGCCATAGTTAGGAACTCGTTAGGACTAAGCATTGATTAATGACTTATTTTTTGTGGCGATGTTCAGGACGGTGGCGGTGGGCCGGGCGGTTGGGGCGGCGACGGCATCATCGGCATCTCTATGCGTTTGATATCGGTCGCCAGAAATGACTGGGCGTACAAGATGTCGTGATCGGCGTTGACCATGACGTTATCCCCGAGGCCCAACTCAGATAACGTCATCGCGGTTTCGGACCCCTGGTCGGGCATCGGAGGCGACTCCGCGTCTTTGCCGGCGGCTTTGTCCGCCAGGTACTTTTTAATACTTTCTCTGAGGGCCGCCTTCTCTGCCTGGGCCTCCGCCAAGGTCTTGGCCTTGGCCTTGACCAATTTCGTGTTGGCGCTAACGAAGATGCGGCGCTCGGTCGGCGGCTGTTCGTCCAATGGATTGACCCGCAGAACCGAGTTGACCCTGATGTCGATATAGCCGGCGCCGATTCCCGTTACTTGACCCAACAGCGATCTTATTTCCCCCGGCCGCATGAATATGCCTGATTCGTCCAGCTTCTTTCTGATATCCTGGACCGCCCCTTGATAACCGATCTCCTTTTGTGTCGCCGCCTGTTCTAGGCCGGTCAAATAACCGAAGACCAGTCCGGAGGCCATGACTGCCGCGCCTATTGGGATAAGAATGGCCACCTTGACCGCCGTGCCATCTTTTCGCGACGCATCTCTCCCGAACATATCAATGAAAGGTTCTTAAGATGAAAGTATTATATCACTAATATGGTTTCCGCCTCAATGACGTTGTGGACAAGTATTTCGCTGGGACCGAGACGACACCCAGGAAGTTATGTGTTATAATAAGGTAAATTACGGATACATATTATGTTCGCGAAAAACAAGCAGGACAAATCATTAATTAAGCCTGAACAGCAGCGGCGCGGCGGCCTGATTCCTGGTCCGCGCTGGCAGGTGCCCTGGCCGCGGTGGGTGACCTTGGCCATCGTCTATTTCGTCCTGCTCACTTCCTTGGGCATCGTCGGCGGCTACTCGCTGAACGACGCGTCGGCCGCCAACTGGTCCGGCCCCACGAACAATCCGCCGCAAGGCAACATCCCCATTCCGGTCTGGAACCGATTCGACGCGCCCCAGAAGCAGATCGATTCCGCCATCGACATCGACAGCTACGTTTCGGCCGGTTCGGTGACCCTCGACCTAGGTGCCGGGACCGGCGGCCAGAACGTCTATTACGGCTTCGCTCCCTATGACAACATGAACCCGGCTGATTATCTGATGTTGCTCGAGACGGAAAAGAGCAGCGTTTGGACCGGCCGCTTCCGCGTCAATCGCGACGGCGACATAGCCGCTTCCGGCAATATCTTCGTCGGCGGCTGTTTCGGTCCGGTCTTCGTCGGCACGACCACGCCCACCAAATACAAAGGCGACCTGTCGCCGAGCGCCGACCGCGGCTATTACCTGGCCAACGGCAAGTGCGCCGCCGCCTACACCGGTTCGCACATCTGTTCGACCGCCGAGATGTTGAACAGCATCAAATGCAGCGCCGCGGCGCTGTCGAGCGCCGGCTACAACGGCACCGACGCCTGGATCCAGGACGGCCCGCCCGGCTTCACCGCCCCGGCCAACGACTGCCAGGGCTGGCAGTCGCAGGCTTCGACCGACCTCGGCCGCATCTGGCGCTTCGATACGGCCAAGGCGGGGAAAGGATTCCTGACAACTTGTAATCAAGACATCGTGTTCGCCTGCTGCAGGTAAAGATCCGGGCGGACACATTACATTTTCATGAACAATATGACCAAGAGGGGACTGCGGTCAGTAAAAATAACGGCTCTGCTGGGAGTGTCGGCATTTTTCTTTTTCCTGGCGGTTCCGGCCGTCCTGGCGTTGTCCAACTGCCCGACTCAGAATCCCAACGGTTCTATCCAGTGCTCTACACCTAATTACTGGTGCGGCGGCACTTGCCAGGCGCAGCCGACCTGTCCCGGCCACCTGCCCGAGGATCCTTACAGCGTCAAGACAGAACGGGATACCCCGCTTTGTCCGGCCTGCGTCTGCGTCTGTCCGGCGGACAAGCCCAACGACTGCACCGGCACCGCTGCGCATACCTGCCAGGCGACAAATGCCAGTTGCGCCGGCCTGCACAAGGCATCCATTTGTGACCCCATCCTCGGCGTTCTGACGCAGAAATGCGACACCACCGGTTGTCTCAGTGGCTATACGCAATGTCCAGGTGACGTCTGTAAATCCTCGACCGATCCCTCCTGTCCGGCCCCTGGCGTCTGGGACCCCTGCGCCTTACCGGCGGGGACCTGCACCGAAAAGTACATCCTTTCCGCTCCGGCCGGAGCCCAGATCCCGCAGACCATCAACGCCCAGGTCAAAGGCGACATCCTCATGAACGACGGCAACCTTAGCCTGGCCGGCGGAGTCGCCTTGGGCAAGGGCAACCTGCTCATGACCAGTGTCACGCCGACCGGTAAAGGTGATGCCTATTTCGCCTCCACCAAGGCCATCCGTGCCGACGGCGCGGGCTGGACCACGCTCAACTTCGGCAACTGGGGGGCCGGCGCCACCGGGATCAAGGTCGGCGTCTATGGCCAGCTGTGCCTCAATAATGGAACGTCCTGCGCTTCAGACTGGCCGATGCCCCTGAGCGGCACCTTAGGCGACACGCTGCGTCACAACGGGACCGGCTGGATCGCCAATAATTTCTTGTACAATAATGGCGCGAACATCGGCATCGGCACGAACGCGCCAGCCTATGTTCTCGATGTCCGGAACAATGTCGGTGCCGCTGTCGTGAACATCAACGACAAGCTGTCCGACGGCACCACGCCAAGTCTCTGGACCGGCTACCGCATTTCCCGCGGTCCGGGCAGCGGCGGCGAGGCTGGCAAAGGAACGGAAAAATGGTTCATAGGTGTCGATAGCTCCACTGACGCGCTGCAGATACGCAGGACCGGCACTGTCACCGACCTGTCGATCAGCACTGGCGGTTACGTGACCATAGGCAATGCTACGCCGGACAATCTTCTGCGCGTCGCCGGACTCATCGATTTCAATCCGGGCAGCTTCAATACCGTATTGGGGCACCAGGCGGGCGGCGACAACGGCGGCACGGCAAATACATCGGTTGGTTACCGTTCCGCGTATAAACTGGCGGGAGCCAGCACAATAGCCAATACGTCCATAGGCACCTTTTCTCTGTATAATAATATTTCTGGGACGTATAACACGGCGGCGGGTTATGGTTCCGGCAACGGCATCACGGCCAATTATAACGCCGCATACGGCGCTTACGCGCTTTACACCACCAACAGCGGAACTCAAAATACGGCGGTCGGCCCCTATGCCATGTACCTGGCTACCGGCAGCTACAGCACCGCCGTCGGTTATATGGCGCTCAACGCGAGCACCGGGTCGCAGAACACCGCCGCCGGCGCTTACGCCCTCCTGAGCAATGTGAGCGGCAACTACAATACCGCCGTCGGCTATTACGCGCATTACAACGCCGCCAGCGGGGTCAGCAACAATACCGCTATCGGAGCCGCGGCCATATCCCAGGCCACTGGCAACGAAAATACGGCAGTCGGCAGCAACTCCTTGCTCAACGCCGGCAGTGATGGTACCGCGGTCGGTGTCGCTTCCCTGCTTAACGGCGGCAACTACAACACCGCGATCGGCGCTTATGCCGCCAACACAGCCGCGGGTGGAGCCGGATATAATACCTTCCTCGGCGCCATGGCTGATACCGGTGGCGGAGCCTTGACTTACGCGACCGCCGTGGGCGCTTATGCCCGCGTCAATGCCAGCCATGCTTTGGTGCTCGGCGGGACCGGCGCCTCCTACTACGCGAATGTCGGGATCGGCACCGTTGATCCGCGCTATATCCTCGATGTCCGTCATAATATCGGCGCCGCGGTAATCAACATCAACGACAGGTTGTCTGACGGCACTACTCCGCAGCTCTGGACCGGCTATCGCATCTCGCGCGGCCCGACCAGCGGCGTCGGCAACGGCACCGAAAAATGGTTCATCGGCATGAACAGCACCGGCGACAACCTCCTGTTCCAGCGCAACGGCACCACCTCTGACATGGTCATTGATACCGGCGGCCACGTCGGCATCGGCACCTCGTCGCCTTCGGCCAGCGCGGCTCTGGACGTCAACGGCACGGCGCAGATGAGCGTCGCCAAGGTCACCGCCGGCGCCGCGGCCGGCCTCGTCCTGACGGCCAAGGATGCCACCGGCCTGGCCGAGTGGAAGCAGATCGTCTATGCCACCGACTGCACCGGCGGAAAATTTGATCACCTGACCGGCTCGACCTATAACGGCAACCGGGGTGGTTATCAGGCGGCCAACACCATCTGCGGCACGGACATGCACGTCTGCACGCCGGACGAGATATTGAGGAGCGTCTATTGCACCCCGCCCAACCCCTTGCCGGGCAGCGGCATCGCCTGGGTCAACAACGGTCCGCCGGGCTTCACTTCGCCGGCAGCCAACGACTGCAACGGCTGGACGGCCGCCTCGAGCAGCAATTACGGCACTTTCTGGCAGTTCAGCGGCGCCAGCGGCGGCAAAGGATTCGCCACCGGCTGCAGCGCCATCGTTGCCCTGAAGTTCGCCTGCTGCACGACGACGGCCCCATAACAAAAACTTTTTTTACATTTTGTTCAGTGCTATGCCGCGGATCACCCGGGTCAATGTCATTCTATTCACTTCCATCGCCTCCGTTGCTTTCTTGTCGGCGGCCGCTTTATTGATGACGCCCACCGGCGCCTTGGCCAGCTGGAGCTGCCGCACGGCCTGCACCGCGGCCAACCGTAACATCGCCTCCTTCTCCTGCCCGGGCACGCCGACCGAGTCGGTCTGCGGCGCGGCCCCGAACTTCACCTGCTACGAGGGCAACAACGATCCCTGCCCGGACAACTACAAGATGTACTGCGAAGATGCCAATTGTCTGGTGGACTGCGACACGGCCAACTACCCCTGCACCGGCTGCGGCGCGGCCACGAGCAACATCGGAGATAATTGCAACGTACCGGCCAACGGTCAGTACACCAACCGCTGCAGCGCCTGCGGCTGTCCTTCGGGCACTCTGAGGTGCACCAGCCCGAACAAGTGCGTCACGCCGACGAGCTGTCCTCCGGGCTCTAACTTCGACCCTTGCACCGAGACTTGCGGCACACCCTACGTCCTGGCCAGCCCGACCGCGCCTCAGACGGTTCCTCAGTCGGCCTTCATCAAGGTCACGGACGACATCACCACCACGGCCGGCGACGTCATCAGTTCGACCGGCGACCTCTACCTCTCCGACGGCAAGGCTATCCACGTCGACGCCGCGTCGGCCGCCGCTTCCTGGCTCAACGTCGGCAACTGGTACGGCGGCACCTCGGCCTATGACGTCAACCTGAATGTGCTCGGCAACGTCTACGCCCGCAGCAGTTTCGCGATCGGCACCGCCTTCAAGGTGGCCAGTTCGGGAGACCTGGTCAGGATCAAGAGCGTGGATTATTCCTGGCCCTCAGCCAACGCCTTGGGCGTGCTGGCCGACAACGGCATAGGCACCTTGTCCTGGGTCGGCCATGATTCGATACCCGGCGCCGGCACCGTCGACACCATCGC
>Ga0315275_10000089_pt1 | contig 67857 bp, 76 predicted proteins | sample YL17G03_0_MG_FD_205557 | JGI IMG/M metagenome (GOLD analysis project Ga0315275, IMG submission 205557) | Sediment microbial communities from Yellowstone Lake, YNP, Wyoming, USA - YL17G03_0 | ecosystem: Environmental > Aquatic > Freshwater > Lake > Sediment | place: USA: Wyoming | collected... | reverse complement strand
TTCTCTTTTTTTGCCTGTAGACATTTCATGATACCAAATGCTGCCAACAGTTTTTCTTACCTGCTCATCAGAATAATCAGGGTTTCCTTCACGAACCTTTTTTTCCATTCGATCCCACCATTCCTTTGGGGGACGCTCGGGAGCAGCTTTTTGAAAAGAACCTTTAGGCATGAACTGTCTCCCTAGCAGAAGGAGTAGGAGAACTAATTATTTCTCGCCGTACTCTTTTACTAGAAGTGCTGCGTATTCCGGCCCGTAAATTTGAGCATAAAAGTCGGCCAGTTTTTGCTTTTCTTTTGAAATGGAATACTCGCCCATGTCTTTTTCTGCTACTAGGCGAACAGTTTTCCCAATCTGTACGAAAGCGTTTCCTAGGTCATCAAAACGAACTACTTTACCTGGACCATAAGGAGTGTTTACAACGTCACCAGATTTGTAACCCTGTGATTCATCTTCTGCAGTGACAACGGTTTCTTTTGTATTGAATAGAGCAAGACCATTATCAGTCTTTTTTAGAGACCAGATTTCATAAGAATCACTGGAGGGTGTGCTGGCTCGTTTATACAAGGCAGTTCCAATCGAGACGAACTCGCTTGGAATATCACTCATGCTTTTTATAGGAACCATCTCTACCGAAGGTTCTAGATTCAGGTAGATAACGCCCATGCTCGGGTCTACGTTAATGGTTTCCCACTCTATTTCATAGTCAGGCATTTCCTGAGCTACTAAGGCTACGAGATCATGCTCATCTGGGTGGCCGAGTTCAGGCTCGAACCTAAGTTCAGCATTTACACGCCCAGTTGATTGATGCGCCGTAACCGCAAATTGCATATCAGCTCTATACCCGCGTTCTCGTAGTTTTGAACGCACTGCTGCAAGTGCTTCTTTTGTAGCGAGATTCTGGTGGTGATTTACTTTATGGCTAACGGCTTGGAGTCTTTTAGCTCTTTTGGGGTCCATTATCTTTTCCTTCCTACAAATAGGATAAATTGGTGCATTTTGACAAAAGAATAACACATAATAAATAGAAGTTATTTAACAAGTGTGTATAAAATACGTTTAATTTTTAATTGGTTTGGGAGGATACGTAAGTTTATTTGAATTACATTTTTTTTGATAAGTTTCTTTTCTTTTTCCAATAGAGTTTTTTACAAAAAAGCCAATATAGTCAGATCCACAATATTTACGAATTATCATATATAGATACGGAATTGATATGTCTAACGCACTGCATTGAGCCTGTATATTTTGATATCGTCTTGTAGTAATTTTCAATACCTCTACAATGTCACACCCAAAAGCTCTTTCTAAAGCAATTATTTTTTTAGGTTTATGCCTAAAGCATTCCCTACTGTGCCACAAAAAAGTTCTTAACATGCGCTGTACACTTACATTAGAAATAGGGGCACCACAAACGCAACAGGTTGGTTGTGTTTTACTCTCTTTTACCCAAGTCTTTAGCTTTTCATTTTCAGCCTGAAGAAGAGCCGTTTCAAGTTGAATATGTGCTTCTATTGGGTCTATATTACACATCGGCACAATCCTGTAGGGAATAATCTTCCCAAAGCCTTGTCGTTTTTCGCATTTTATGTATCGCTTTTTCTATAATAGTGTTAACCTCATCAGGGGTTATTCCTTCTAACTTAGCAATATCTTCAATGCTTAATTGTTGAGGATTATCTAAGAGCTGTTCAGCTAAAACCCAAAAACAATTTTTGTAAAAAGTATCTTTTATGGCCCAGGAACATTGTGAACAATCACAAGGGAGGAGGGGAAGTTCTTCTCTCCTAAGAGGACATCTACAAGATATTCCGTAATTAGCCATGTCGAACTCCAAACGTTAAATATTACTCTGCATCGTCAGGATGACGAAAGCCTTTCCAAATTGGCAACCGTGGAGCATTCTGAGTTCCTATTTCTTGGAACCTATAAGTAATTATTTTACCTACATACGATTCTTTGTTATCCCAAATTTCTTGACGCAAAGCTGCCGTTAGACCTTTACCTGTTCCAATCCTTAATTCTACTCCTGGAAAACGCTTTTCGTCTCTTGCTATGAACGCACCTAGTGTACCCGCTTGTACCATACCTACCTTAGATAAACTACGCTTTGTATATCCCAATTCATTTACTTGTGCTTCATTTTGATTGTGCATCTGTTCTTCAAATCCAATAACGATAGCTTCACTATCCTCAAACCGTTTAAGTTTTAACAACCATCCTTCACGTTTGGTTGCTCGTCCGCATTTATAAGGTCCGTTTGGATCCCGTAGCATAATACCTTCAAAACCCCTTGCTAAACATTCCTTTTCAAAAACTAATAATTCTGTATAATTATTGATAATTTTTGTTGGAACAGCCTTGACGAAAGGGGCATCAAGAGCGTTCACGGTGTTAATTAAATCCTTGAGCCTTACACTGTATGGTTTAGACAAGCTACTTAAAACTAAATCAAAAACCCATAAAGTAAAACTAGGTTCGCCTTCTTCTGACATTACAGCGCTAGTACAAGCATTAAAAGTGTCACCAGCCATAAGCTCCCCGTCTATACCGTTTGGGCATAGTTCTTCCAGGGTCTTACGAACGTAGTTGTTTCTAATAGGCTTGAGTTTTCTAGTAAGCCCTTGACCGTTGAGCTTGATAAACCTTATACCGTCCAGCTTAGGACTAGCAATAAGCGGGTAGTTTAGTTTAGCAGGATCTTCAACTGAACTTGCTAACATGGGTTTTGTAAACATGGAATTAACCACCACACTTTGAAAAACCACATTCGTAGCACGTTGAACAACCAGATTCCTGTCTAAGATTATTTCCACACTCTGGACAGGTATCTCCAGACTCTTTTTCTGCGTTTTTTTCTTCTCCGGGCTTTCCAAGAGGGCGGGCTTCTTTTTCTATAAGTTCACTAAAGCCTACATAACGCCATTTATAATCTTCTAATGCCTTTCCTATAGCATCCTCAACAGAACAAATTAATTGTCCGTTTACCCAAACGGGAGTAGATTTTTGTCCTTTTAGGTGTTCTATTAATGTTTCAATTGGAACATTATATTGTAATGAATTTGATATAAGTCTACCAATTGCTGCAACATGGCTTGCTATTTCAGATCCTGCTTTGGATACAGTTATAAAACATTCTCTAATACCTTTATTGTCTTCATTTATAGTTATAAAGGCTTTTCCTCCCGGCGTGTTTAATTCATAAGTTGCACCAAATAATATAGGTGGCCGCTTTCTAATTGTAATTTCGGTTAAAGGTTGATCGTGTTCAGTGTTGCTGTTTTCAGTAGCGTACTCTTTTACTTCTTCAGTAATAACTTCTTTACTTTTTAATACTTCTTCTTTCCTACTTCCAGATCTATATACAGTAACACATTTACAACCGTAATAATATGCTTCTTTGTAAGTATTACTAACGTCTTCAACTGTTGCTGAATTTGGAAGGTTTACTGTTTTTGATATGCTTGAGTCGGTATGGCGTTGCGCAGCAGCTAAAACACTAAGATGATCTTTTGCTGAAATTTCATCAGCGGTTTTAGCATAATCTGGTAATACTTTAAATCTCTCCAGCATAAAATGCTTTACTTCATGAGTTCCGTAACTGTCATTTCGTTCATGTGCCCAACGAAACACAGGCTCTATACCAGAAGAGCACCCACATATAATGCTTGTTGTTCCTGTTGGGGGAATTGTTGTTATAGCTGAATTTCTCCTATCAATTGACGCTTGTTTTAGAGAAGCAGGTATACCACGAGCCTTTCCTAGTTCTTCTGACGCTTTCCTAGCCTTATCTTGTATATATGCGTATAGGCCATTAATAAAATCGCTAGATTCTTCTCCGTAGGCGTAACCAAGTTTTAGTAATAAATCATGTAAACCCATTGTTCCAAGGCCAAGTTTTCTAAATTTTAATGTAGTTTCTTCTATACTTTTAAGCGGATAATAATTTAAATCTACCATATTGTCAAGAAAACGTACACCAAGCTCTATAGTTTTATCTAATTTATCATACTCAATATGACAACGAGGATTTTCTTTTTCTTCAACCATGTTTGATAAATTTATAGAGCCTAAAATGCACGATTCACCATCCAATAAGGTTAGTTCTGAGCAGGGATTTACACAAAGTTTTCCGTATTTTCCCTTGAAAGGATCTGCTCTTTGAATTGTATCATCAAATAAAATTCCAGGTTCTCCGTTTGCATGAGCGTGTTCTATAATAAGATTCCAAATATCTTGTATAGAATAGTAATTTTCTGTGCTTTTATAGTCAGAAGTAGGAACGATCTCTCTATTTTTTGAAATAATATATCCTGTGCCTTCAAAATTACAAATCCAGATAGAACTAGGACTGTCTTTAAGTTGTGTCATAAAGCGATCAGAAAGAAGAACAGAAAAATTAAAATTTTTGAATACTCCTTCTTCCTTCTTTGCCATGATGAAGTCTAAAATATCTGGATGGTCACAGCACATGCAGGCAAGCATAGCAGCGCGCCTAAGACCACCTTGTTCTACTTGATTTCCTATTTCGTTATAAACTTTTAGGAAAGAGACAGGACCGCTGCTTTTTCCGTTTGTTCCTTTTACGGTAGAGCCTTTTGGTCTCAGGTCGGAAACGTCAAGACCAACACCGCCGCCTAGCTTAGAAATCAACCCAACGTCTTTTGCTCTGTCAAGAATTGCTTCCATAGAATCTTGTACTCTAAGGAAGAAACAGCTTGCCAACATCCCTTTTTTGTCTAATTTTCCTGCGTTTAGAAGTATTGGGGAAGCTGCCATAAAATCTAAAGAAGAAATTAAATTATAGTATTTTTTAGCTTCTTTTTCCCAAATGCCTTTGAAATCTTTTATATTTTTATTCTTTTTTGCCTTAAGTTTTCTACGATCATATACTCGTTGTGCAAGCTCTTGGTACTCTTCAAACAAACTTGGTGGAACTAAATGCGCTTCTATAACATCCACAATAGCAGCAACTTTTGCTACACGAGTAAAAATGTCATTTGCACAGGTATCTTTTTCTTGTAAGTATTTAGACTTTAAAATTTTTTCTGCTAGCGGATTAAGCATTATTAAAAATCCTTTGCTATATTTAAATTATCTTTTGTAATTTTATACACGACTACTTTTGCAGCAACGTCCGAAGAAATTGCAATAGGGATAAGCGCAGAACAACCTTTTGAAGGAAGTTCGTATATTCCTTCTTCTACATAGTAATTATTGTAGCCTAAAGATATTACGTAGCTAGCTGCTATACTGGCCTCAAGCCAACCTTCTAACGCTTCTGAGGCTGTTTCTTGAAGATCTCCGTCTCCTTCTATGAAAGTGCAGCAGCCAGGACAAGACGGAAAATCTATACAATATCTTCCTTCTTCTTCGGTAACTAAAGCAATATAATACACTTTACTCTCCCAATTTTACAGCATGCGTTCCCCAAAATTTTACTTTTTCATCTCCAGCTTCTTGAGCAAAAGTTAACTTTTCTTCGTTGGATTTATTTTCTAGTGTAGCTACAACCCAAGCGGCAAGTACTGAATCCCCAGCACCGCACGAGTCCACCACAACGTTGGACTTACTTGTAGACTTATAAATTTCTTTTTCTTTTGTAAATAAAAGTAACCCGTTTTTTCCTGCTTTTAGTAGTAAATAATTACTGTTGGATTCTAGTATTAGTTTTTTACAAAAATTTACTACGTTGTCACCTGAGTCTAAACTTAAATCTTCTACACTTGGAAGAAGGGTGTGTACAGAATTAAACTTATTAATTTGATATCGGGAATCCACGAAAACTGGAATATTGTATTTAGCATACAGTTTATTTATTATTGGAATAGAAACTAACTCGATTGTTTTATATCCGTAATCAGATACAACTAAAGATGATACGTTTTGTAGTGCTGTTTCAAATTTTGTTAAGCATTTTGTAATATCTTCTAATGAAAAAAAACTGGGATCAAAAGGTATTCCTGAGTCAACCCTAAATAAGTGCTTATTTTCGTTACAAAATCTTTCTTTTACTATAGTTTGAATATTTTCATTTTTATTAAGAATAATACCTATAAAGGGTATTTCTAATTTGTTTAATGTGTCTATTACAAATTTTCCATATTCATCATCTACGATAATTCCAAATAAAACAGGGTTTCCACCTAAAGATTTTATATTAGCAGCAACGTTTGCTGCTCCACCTAGTTTAAGTTCCTGTTTTTCTTTTTCAAAAATGGAAATAGGGGCTTCTCTTGACGTTCTTTTTGTTTTACAATAAGTGTACTTATCTACAATAATATCACCAAAAACTAAAGTTTTTGCCATGCGTGCTCCTGAGTTCTAAAGGTAATATACACAAGATTTTGGGTTTTGGAGGGGATTAATTTTAGAGGGGTTGTTAGCTAAAAAATTAAATTTTATTTCTCCACTTTTGCATTTGTAATGTTGCGTCAGCGATTTGAATAGAACTTAGTTCACGAGAGAAAGATAGGAAGCTACGCAGGGTGCCCGTGAGATAGGAAGAATCATACCTTCCAAGCCACCAGGAGGTAGTAGGTGTGTAAGGTGTTGTAGCCCCGATATTGCTAGAGGCTACAAATGCCCCCTGTGTGTAGCCCTTGACGGTACTACTAGTTAGCCATGTTGTGCCTACTATAATTTTATTCCACCTAAAGTCTGCTCCCAAGTTGCACGCGGTTTGTCCGGTACCGTTACCCATAATAATCCGGTCATTTGCCCCTGAGACACTAGAAAATACTTCGAAGTTCCCGCCACTAGTATGATCTGTTCCAAATAGGCTATGGGCTGCAGCGTTCGTGCTCACGCTCACATCAAGCAACAGGGTCCCGGCAGTTCCAGGCCATGCGGCTAAAGGTACAGACATATACTGGGAACTAGCAGAGACAAAGTTATAACCCTGTGTCGATAGCTTTGTCGGCGTACCTGTGCCTGCCCCGTTTCCAAGCAAAACGTGATTACCATTGCCAGATAGATCCAGGTGTCTATAGTTTGCTATGTCGTAATTTGCAGCCATACCGTCCATAATACAAGTAGCAGATTGCCAATAAGTGTAAGTAGTACCTGCACTTAGGACTTCTAAGTCTCTGGTTGTAAGGTTTTGAGCTGTTGACGCAGAAGTAAAAATCTTTACCGAATGAATAATGCCAACAAAGGAGTTTGCGCTGGCTCCGATAGTGAAGGATGTAATTGCTGCCGCAGTCCATGCGGTGTTAGAGAATTTGATTAGTGTGCCGTTTAGGTATAGATAGCTAGACGCATTTATGCAAGCCCAGGCTAATCGGTTTACTTCGTTTATTTTCCAGTAAGCGGAATACTCAGCAATCGCCGCACTAATAACCTGTGTTCCGCCGACTAGAACCCGAAGTGAGCTGGCAGAGTGCTTATAGACCCCGTATGAGTTAGCTGAAGTTGAGACCAAGTAATGAGAAAGGCCATCATCAGGAGCAAAGGTAGGAGTAAATTCAACGACTCCCCCATATACTGTCCAGGGCTGATTCGCGTTTGCAGAACGGGTTGAATACTCAACATAGGATGTTGTTGTATTAAGCTGTAGACCGTTATTAACCCATGTAACAGATCCGGTAGGAACTCCGCCATTCCTAGCTACTTCTGCTGGTCCGTCAAAGCGCTCAGCGAACGAGCACTTGCGTTGCCTTTCTGCGGGCGTACTGTATTTATTTAGGAGAGACATCTATATCACCCCGTAACTATGAAGGAAATTACATGCCCCTGTATTGCATGACAAAGCAAATTTGTCCCCGTCTGTTAAGCTAACCTGGGTTATGTCAACTCCCGTAAGATAAGTGGTGTCCGAACCCGGATTAGCTCCTGCGCTAGCGGGAACAAGTACATCATCAACGTATAGAGTAAAAGTACCCTTGACGGCGCGTGTTAGTTTGATCTTGTGCCAGACGTTGCGCGTAATATAGCCATTGGCCGATACCATAATTGTGCTTGCTTTGGCCGCTGTGGTTACTCTGTATACTCCGATAGCTTCGTTTGCATCTATTTCTAACAGGTAACCGTTTACACCCCCACCACTATCCCATTCAGAAGAAGAGTTTAGCATAGGCACTAGCCGCACGGTTGACGTGTCGGACGTTTTATTTATGTACCACTGCCAGGTACCAAAACAAGCTTGTCCGCGAGTTATTTGACCAGGCCAAGAAGTGCCATAAGTTGAACTTAATCTATTGGACGTTGTATAAGAGACTAACCTAAGTATGCTTGCAGCGCTAGCCTGAGCATAGGTAATTATTTTCGCACCCGATACTTCTACTCCAGTAACACCGGTTGAAGTTCTGTTTGTCCAGAAGTTGGAAAGGATATTACCCGTAGCTGCTAGTGACTGTTGCTTAGCGGCTCCGACCGTAAAGCCTGCCGGTGCTCCACGTTTATACTCCTGTAGTATCTCAGCAGCACTCAGCGCTCGCTGATAGTATTTACAGTCTGCTATGTGCCCAGGGCATTCACCGGCAGCAGAGATTTCACCGCCTATAACTATTCGCCTGTTTGTCTCTACCCAAGCCGTGGAGTACGGTGTTTGAGCTGATTGCTGACCATTGATATAAAGTGTAGCGTTTACACCGTCATAAGTAGCTGCTACGTGTGTCCAGACGCCAACCCGAAAGATATCAGCGGCAGCACAGCCCAGATTTAGATTGCTTGAATTCATTTTGAAATATGCTTTTTGGTCACTCGCCACATAGAGACCTTGGTTGAGTGGTGAAGTAGAACCTTCCACAGACCTATAACCTCTGCCTACTATTTGGGCTTGGGTGGGGGATCCAACGGTTTTGGGTCTATACCAGGCCGACATACTTACCGGGAATTCAAATGTATATGCGGCGTTATCAGCATTCTGAATGGATCCGTTGTTAATTGGAGTATAAAATTCAGCCGTTTTACCCATGCGGTCTTTACTGAACCAAGGTGGACCTATGTTTGTAGCATTATTCATTACCGAACCGTTATCATATACTGTAGCACCATTCTGCTGTAACTCAAACGCGCTAAGTAAGTTAGCTTCGGGTAGCCCTATGTTTTTGACAGGCTTTATTCTAGAAATGGTTTTAGTGGGCCACTTCATGGCCTGTAGTTCACCAAATATTTGAGCGTGTTCTGCTGCTGTTAGTTTACGGTTGATAATAACAACAGCACTTAGATTATTACGTAAATGGTTAGAACTATCGTAGGCGTTACCTATAGTTACGTTATCTACAGTAGTTGAAACTGTGTTATTTCCTACTGCCGATCCTATACTGACTCCGTTAACGAAAAACTCTGGTGCTGTTCCGTCACCGAAGTTGACTGCCAAGGATTTCTTTCCAGCTATAGACGAATAGGCGATGGATCTGCTTACAGTATTATCTTGTAAATATATATTTGCTGTGTCAAAATAAAACCTATAATTGATTCCACCAGCAGATGATTTATCTACTATTTGTGGTGAGCCAGAGACTATTTTAAACATGCTAAGCGCTACGATAGACCCAGTCGTTAATCTAAGACTAGCTTTATCGGTGACTACTATTTTTGACGTACTACCAGCAAAACTCAATCCGTTCCGGCTATTCCAAATAGGACTTGTCAGCGTAACAGTAGCAGCATTTCCACTGTAGTCATAGGTATTACCTGAGCGTAGGTCAAGGTAAAGTACCAGCGCACCACTCGATCTTAAGGTATCGATTAGGGCCACGGTTATACCTCATTTGAGGCAGGCATACTAAACAATACAAAGCTATGCATCTATGTGTCTCCTAAAATAGCCTAATTTAAAATACGCATTACGCACCGTATGTGTGCAATCCAAACAAACATGTGATACTGTTAGTTCCACCCTCTGCCTTAGCGCGTACCCATACTCTATTGTTACATGTAGTCCTCAGTGCGCTTAGAACAAATGGGTACGAATCGGCAGAAGTAGAAGCGAAACCTATATACGTTTCTGTGAGTATAGTTTGATTGAGCGTGTGATATTTATTTGTTCCGGATCCATCATCAGAAATGGTGACAGCCGCACCGCCAATTGTCAGAGATACTTGGAAATCATCGTTATTTTTATTGACCACATAGTATACAATATAGTTAACAAACCCAGTAGGTAATGCTCCTCCCGTGTTGGAGAACATTATTTTGGTATCATTTGTTAGCCCGTGGGCAACCTTGTTAACTTTTTCTGTAGCATTTGTAAAGGTGCATGTAACGCCTGTATTTTGTGTACCGTACATAAACTGAAGAAATATAAGTCTATTTGCTGTAGCAACGCTATAGGCATATATTGTATTCATATCAAAATACTTAGTAGTGCTTCCTGATTCTATTACTGTACCGTCGTGAAGCTGGATTTCTTCGGCATAGGCTCCGCTTCCAGCGTTGATAGTAAAGGCTGCTGTAGACCCTCGTGAGAAGTTATTACTAGAAGCACCGTAGCACTGTTGTGCAGTATGAAAGTGATTTTCTATAACTTCTAGTACATAATTCGTTGATTCAATTGTTCCAGAAAGTCCCAGGGATACCCTATTGTCTAAGTTAACTAGTTGACTTGCAATTAGATCTGCCATGGTTAGCTCCTAAATATAAAAGTATTTACCAAGCTCTTTTACAATAAATTGTATAATCGTCTGCCCCCGATCCCGCAACACCAATAATTACTTCTATTTTCACATATTTACATAAACCGAGTGTTCCCGTAGTATCAAAGTTAGTTCCGCTAGCGGTTATTGAAGCTACACCCCAAAGGGCAGTAGTTAAATCGCTATACGAGCAGCTAGCGGGAGCTGTTCCATCATCTTGTAGTGAACCATATACTTTTATTGTACTTCCCGCGCTAAAAGATAATACCCATTGGAAACCAATACTTGTATATCCACCCATATCAACATAGTAGTTATAAGTAGTTGGTGCGCCTGTAGCATTTGTTACTACTGCAATAGTTTCACCAACATACTTTTGATCGAGCGGGTCAATTTCTTCACAGCGAATAGACCTAGTAGCCCAAGTATGACCAGAGACAACTAACTCACCATACTCATTAGAAACTATTTGTACTGCGTCAACATCAGCTACGGCTGCTCTCTGAGCGGTCTTGGCTTTGGCGACGATAGATAGACCCTTAGTTCCGATAGCTGAATCATCGGTATTTGTGCAAGAGCCAATAGGCCCGTCTGTTGCTAGAGTAACACGGATAGTCCCTGCATCAGTAGCTCCTGAGTTCACCGATACTGCCACACCTGCGTTTAGATTGATGTTGACTTTGCAGCGGTCCGATTCATCCCAATCATCCATAATCTGCACAGCGGTGGTTACGGGGTCATCCGAGGCATGAGTCACGCGAGGGGTGTTAGCTGCTACGGCGCCGTTTCCACCAGTGATACCTGCTTGAGCAGCAATAAGATTTACTTTGGCGCGGTCTGATTCGTCCCAGTCGTCCATAATCTGCACAGAGGTCGTAACAGGATCATCCGAGGCATGAGTCACGCGAGGGGTGTTAGCTGCTACGGCGCCCACACCTGCGGTTATTCCAGCCTGCCCAACTATCACGTTGACTTTGGCTCTGTCACCCTCATCCCAGTCGTCAATAATTTGCAGTGCTGTCACCTCGGGTGAATCGCTTGCAGTTACGGTTCGCAAGGTACCCGCAGTACTGGCTCCTGCGTCAGAACCAATTGCGTTACCGCCAATCTCTACGATATTAGCATCGCTGCCACCAGCTACAATTAATCTTCCGGTTATATCTGTTTGTATATTAGTTATTTGCGTATCACCCGCTGGAGGTGTATACTCACCTTGTATAATCGCTGTACCTGTAGCGCCAGAAGCGTCCCAACTAAATTTAGCAATTGACATTATATCTCCTTAATCTCTACGTTTCAAAAAGCCTTCTTGAAAGGATTCCTTTAACAATTTGAACTGTTCTCTGACTTACTATAGAAGCCATTGTGTAAGCTCTTTGTTAGTTAGACTTCTTGCTCCAAATAGTATAATCATCAATTCCACTTCCGCCCGCACCTATTGCTACTGTTACTCGTATAAAGCGAAACATTCCACAAGTACCAACGTCATCTACAAGGAAAGATGTTGATATGACACTATTTATACCAAATACCGAGGAGGTTATATCGCCGTAAACACATGAGTCAGCTGCCTCGTTACTTTGATTAGTTCCATACACTTTTATTGTAGATCCTGCTGTAAACGTAGGTAGATATAATTGTAAACTTAACTTATTATAACCAGACATATCTATATAATAATGGTAAGTGCCTGCTGTTTGATCAGTTTCTGATACTAGTGAGCTATTCTCCGATGCTACTGCAACTCTTATTGTTCCTGCGGTAACTTCTCCTGATCCTGTTGCAATAGTATTCCCCCCTAATTGTGTTATATCAATAGAAAGACTTTCATCTTCATCCCAGTTAAACTTTTTTAGCGACATAGATTTTCCTAATTATTGTACCATTTGCAACTTTTAGTTAATAAACTGGAAAACTTTTTAGGCTATCGCCAAGTGGTATCCCAACGTTCTAGTGATCCTAAGCCCCACATGCCTGTCCTAACCGAATAAGTTCTAACTTGCATCATATTGAGGGCTGGATATATTCTATACAACCGAACAAGCTGATTACTTCCGTGGTAACGCTCTTGGTAGTTGGAAATTATCTGGTGAACATCGTGTCCTGCATCATTGAGTGAAGTTAAGTGCCCATCACCACTAGCATTAACATAGTGACCACACAAAACCATTCTAACTTCATCGTGGGTTTTTAGCATAGCCCATAATGTGTCTCCACCAACCCCGCCAGTACGAATAACAGGTACTGTGCTTCGTGCCTGTGTGTTGTCGAGAAGATACTGGTGAGTCCCAACAATCACAGGCACACCGAGGTGAGCAGTGATAATAGACTCTGCCCATGTGATAGCAGCTGCGGGAGTGTCTAACTCAAGCATAAGGAATATATAAGTAACTCCCCCTAGACTAATTGTTGTCCAAGTATTTAATTCGTTGAGGCTGCGCCCACCCCAGTATGGTTTTAGCTCGAACCGCGTTGGACCGAAGTACGATAGAAAAGTTGTTGGCACCGCTGAAGGATCAGAGGACCAAGGGGTTACGTAATCGTGGTTGCCAGGAGTTACCATCCAGGCTAAAGAGGCTGCATCAAACTTGGAAAACTCTGTGTCACTGACAGTCCATTGAGCTACTATATTCTCGGTGTTAACTACGTCACCTAGGTGCATGACCATTCCTGTTTTCTGTTCTGTAGCGTGGTTTATGATCCACTCAACTTGAGGAGCTAGTTCCGCAGGCCAGGACTCTGCCACAATCTGTGTGTCTGCCAGTTGAACCACCGACCAATAGTTGGTGTCAGGATACCAGTTGGGATCTCCACTAAGAGTAGTTCCGGTAACCTTCTTGCGGATCTTCAGGTATCTAGTCCAGACATTATAATTAGCGGCAGTACCTCCAATATAGCCAGTTGCAGACATAGCATCGGTTGCTCCTCCAGAGAATACAGTTCCGTCTTCATAGTCGTCAACCGATGTAGACACTATAAGGTTTGTATCTCTCCAGGCTACAGCTTTGAATTCATGGTTGCTCGCATAACTATATGAGACCCCTGGAGATACAGAATGGGCTACGCCCAAAGAATCATACAGGGTGAAGGTAGAGAACACCCATTGTATTCTGTTATTAAAGGACCCCCCAGTTTTTGGGACCACCAAAGTATATACTGTATCGGTACCGTCTGACGGTGACGACCGAACCTGTTCGATCTCAAATTTTCCAACTGGAGGGATTGGGTTTACGAAAGCGTAGTTGCTGGGTCCACAAGCTGCTGTCGAATCTGCATTCCCGCCGCAGAACCCGTCTGTTGGGATAGCGCTGGTCCCAGACGGGGTACCTGAGGCCCGCAGTTGTGGAGCGTCCCAATATGTTGTGCAGCCCCCATTACAAGTTTCAGTCATGCAAATCCGATAACTAGAGGTGGAGGCGTTCCAAGACGCCGCCGCAATAGCCCCACCATAGGAATCCCAGCCAGGTGTGTCCAGTACCAAGGTCGCAGTATTTGTCGCCAGCAAGGTGCCACAAGCCGCCGTATCGTATTCTTCTAGGGTCAATACTGGGGTCGAGTTAGCAGAGGGTAAAACTTGAGCACTAAAATATGTTTTGGCCGCAATTACGGATGCAGAGGTGTAACAAATCGAACATTGCTGCGCCACGCTGGTTGTACCCACTAGGTCCATTCGCAGGGATTCATAGCCCTCAGCATATCTCGTAGTACTACAGACCACATCAGCAGACCCATCCCCAGGAGCCTCAGTTGGAACTGCCCAACCGCCTGTAGAGGGGTGACCTCCAGAGACGGTCTTGCAGATCTGCGCCCTGTACAGGTTGTTTGTTATTGACGAGCTACCGTAGAGGCCCCCTCTACCAGTTTCAGGTGATCCAACCCGTGCGCAGTTAGGTGCGGGGGTAAGCAGCCAAGGCTCAGTCCCTGAATCAGGAGGAGCATAAGGAAAAGCTGCGGGTACTGAATAGGTGATAGCCAATGCTGATCCTTTAACGGCAGTAGTCCCGTACCAGTATCTACACTTATAAAGTGCTTCGGCCTGAGTTAGAGCTGCACCCCCTAGGTACTCGAAATGGTGTATCTCCATTGGTGCATCCCCGGTAGTATCGCCATCCGCACCTAGAGTTAGTGGCCCAGAATTAGCGTAGACAGGCCCATCCATGACAGCACTAGTTGTAGCCGCTAGTGAGTCAACCAGCAAAAAGCCAGATATTGCACCATCTACTCCACCAGAATAACTGGCTACAATACACGCCTGGCGTCCGACTGCAAAAGCTGTAGATCTAGTAAGTGTTGTCATGTGCCCAACACCAGAAGTTCCATCATCAGTGACAGCAAACGCAGCCGTAGTAGCCGTGCTAGCATATAAGCGCCATCCGCGCTGGTTGGCAGTAGGCGTGCCTTTGGACACAATTGTATCCCCGGTAGTAAATCCTGTAGTCGGTGTTATTACAACAAAGATGCTGAATGCTCCTGCTGGGTTGTATATTGATCCGCCCGCGCCATTAGAAACTGAGAGATAGTCTCCGGTTCCGTCCAGGCGATAGGCGTAGCCTTGCGGAGAAGTGGCTCCAATTCCGGTAGGATAGGTCGCATCGGTTACTTTGCTAGGATTACCTGCGACGGTAAGCACAGTAGTCCCGGCGCATTCAGCGGGCAGGGTCGCCCCAACAGAAGTTTCGAATGTCCAACAACCAGAAGGTATCCCACTATAGGTAGTGTATCTACCGTTGTATGTAAAATCATAGGACATAACCAGCAGGTTTGGGGAATATCCTTCTTCATCGTCATTTGCTTTTGCAGCTAGTCCTACAAGCAAAAGCAAACAGACTATTGCAGTACGCATCATATTCACGACCCTACAGGAAGTCCAGTGGGGTTAACCAGCTGAAGAAAGCATACCGCCCCACCAGCTGCGGAGGCTCCTCCAACAGAAGATCCTCCTATCACTGCACATTTTGCCGCCTGTATTTCCATGGCGGGCAGGCATTGTCCGTCTGCTAAAGGAGGCAGTACAAACCCGCTAGCTGCGGTTGTTGTAGCCGTTGGGTTCGTCCCACAAGAAATAAAAGCGTAGGACGAAAGACCGCCGCCGCCACAGATTCTAAATACTTTACTTGGGGTAGTTGGTAGTGTAAACTGTGTGCTGATCGCAGTTGCCGCTACACAGTTAGAAGCATTAACAGAAAGCAGCAAAGGATACCCTATGGTTAGTAGATCTCCAAGAGCGGTTGAACGAATAGCTTTAGAATTTCCATCTGTAATGGATGTGCTTCTAATGGGAAGATTAGCCGCCCTTCCTGTGTCTGCTTGAATAAACGAAAAACACCCAACAAAGAAGGCAAGAAACAATATTAATTTTTTCATGGGGACTTCAGTAAGTAAACCTTAGCATGCACGCCAAGGCAAACTTGCTTCCTTTCTTATAGTAAGGTTGTTCTTTTTTAAAATATGTATACTCAATTTGTTTTCTTGGCCCAGATTGTGTAGGCATCAACACCGCCGCCACCAGCACCAATAACTACCCGTATATTAATATAATGAAATAGACCACAAGTACCTAGGTCATCCAGTAAAAATGCCGTATCAGTAAAACTGCTTTCCCCGAATGCCGGGACCGTTATGTCGGCATAAGCACAGGAGGCTGCTACAGTCCCATCATTTTGCATAGTGCCATAGACTTTTATAGTAGACCCATCTGTAAAAGTAGGTAAATACAGCTGAACACCTAAGCGTCTGTAACCAGACATGTCAATGTAGTAGTTATAAGTTCCAGTAGCTTGATTAACAACACTGGCTACTAGTACACTATTTTCGGCTATTGTATCTTGAAGAATAGTATTTATGTTATATAACAAGGTCTCTATACTTCTAAATGAATCATTTGCAGCTAAATCCCAGTTATATGTTTTTACTGACATAGCTTTTCCTAATTATTGTACCATTTGCAACTTTTATTTTTACAAAGCCTATACTGGCCCCCGCCCGCTATGTAGGTGTCATTTCCACATACAAAACAAGTGTCTCTTCCATCATTATTTTTTATAGGCTTATTACACTTACAAGCATCTCCGCAAGATCCAGAACACTTACAATCTTTTTTTGAATTATTTTTACTGGAACAACAACCTTTTGAGCAGCTTCCACAATCGTCATCTTCGTCGTTTTTGCTTGTATATGTCCAAAAATACATTGTTTAGCTCTTTTGTCTGAAACCTTTTCTGTCAAAAGACAGAATTGTGCAATTTTCTAAATGATATACTACAACTTCGTTTTAGGATTAATTATTGTTACCCTATTGAAAATAATTTTACAAAGTTCAGCGTACCACAAAGTAACCCAGGCATAGCCCACAAGGTAAGCAAAAACAATTTTACTTCGTCTATTGCAGCCAAATTTTTTACTAATAGAGTAATCAGAATTCTAAAAATAAGAAAAAAAGAGACAAAAAAATCTACACCGCAGCCTTGATAAATACACGAAATATAATCATTTCCTTCTGTGAAAATGTGCGGGTAAAAATTCAATGCTACGTATGTTGTTGACATGTCTAACAAAATACTAAAAATACAAACGAAATAAACTATTCGTAACATAGCAAGCTCCAAAAAGGGTTTCTATTCCTAATATACACGCCTTTACTACATTTGATACTTAAATGTTTGAATTTTTTTTCAACTATACTACTTGCATGGCCGATACTCCCTACCAAGAAGATTTTAAAATAACAACCTCTTCTAGTCTATCTGATACTAGAAAAGCAACTTTGAAGTTGTCACCTACAGGGGATATAGTCCTCTGTGAAGGACATGAAAAGCTTACAACACAACTACTTAGGGCTTTAGTAAACGAACAAACAAAAATCAAAGGGTTAATGAATAAAAAGGGAGTAAGATACACACATATAGAAACCCTAGTAAACTTAATAATAAGAAATATGCGGCAAAATCAACTAGATGAGGTAAATAGGTACGACCCATCTCTTACTGGTTTTGCTATTTGGAGAAGGTCTGCTGGAACGGACGAAAACTATACAAGAATTTCTGGAAAAGCCGTTACCTGGAAATTTGTTGATACTGGACTAACAAACGGGGTTACATATCAATACGCAATTACAAAAATATACAAAAGTGTTTTTGAAACAGCGTTTTTAGAAACTATGTTAATTACCCCTTCTCAACTTGCATCAAACTATACTATCATTACTGGAAAAACTGTTTGTGCTTTAAACAGCAATCAACGTGTTACTTTTTATGTAGATTTCAACAGAAAGTTTAAAGGATCTGAGCTTATAAATAAAATAAAAAAGATTTCTACTTATAGGCCAGATTCAGATCCTCGTAAAATGGTTGTGCAGGTTACTGTAGAGGATCTAACCGGAAATTTAGTTAGTTTGTCTAGCGATTCCGTAAAACCAATAGGCCAATAGCATGGTACTGAAAAGAAAAGCAAGTTTTACTGCCTATCATGGTTCAGATACGCCTGATATTGAAAAACTAGAAGCAAACCAGCCTGATCTTAAGCACGGTGGGGATATTGGATACGGGGTTTACGTTAGCGAAAATTTTGAAACCGCCAATGCTTATGGTAAATATGTGTATAGAGTATCTGTAAATATAGATAAGACAGAAGTGTATGATCTATCAGCAGAAAATCAAAATCAGGTTGAGGGAGAAGAAGGGAATTCTATTTTAGTTGGAGAATTTATTCCCCCTTTTTATTTTTATATAAAAGATCAAGCATATTTAGTAACCAGGGCAGATTTTGATACTGGTGCTGTTAATAAAGCAAAAGCAATGTTAATAGACTCTATTGAAGAGTTTATTCCACCACCTGCAGCAAGCAAAGATGCTATTTTGTATGATTTAGAACAAAAGGAAGGTATACCGGATCTCGATGATGTACAGATTGTTTTAGAGAATAATTTTAGTCCGGAAGAACTATCAGAAGAACAAATAGTAGAAGTACTAAACAAAGTAAAGCCTTATATAGACGAAGCAAATGCCTGGGCGGAAGAAAATTCTGCTCTTATTTTATCCTTAGATGAAATAGGGCAAGAAGTAGAAGCAGCTGGTTACAAAGCTTTGTACTTTGAACGGGCAGGTTCTATCGGGGACGAAATTTTAGTTTTTGACGAAAATAATGTTACTATAGAAGAAATGATTGATACTGCTAAATCAATTAAGGGGCACGTTGTGAATAGGCTAAAATTAGTTATAGAAAAACTTTCAAAAGTAATGGCAGGTGAAAATCTACTTTCAAAGTACTTGAAAGAGACTAGTACAAATAGAACAGAGTTTGCTAGCGAGTTAGGTATTACACCAAATTCTTTAGACAGGCTTTGCTCGTCTGTTAGAAGACCTTCTTTAGAGTTAGCCAATAAGATAGAAAAACTTACAAAAGGAAAAGTCCCAACGGGATTTTGGGATAGCATTCCAGCACACTCTCATGATTGATACGTTAGACAAAATTTATTCTTGTTTGGATGATTTAGGCTTAGATGAGTCTGCTGTAAACATTATCCACAATAGAAACTCTACCCTGGTTGAATTAGACATGAATACTATTAATAAGAGATATTCTAACTTAGAAAAAATTATATCTTTTATTGATTCTAATTTGAAAAAAATTGGAAATGTTTATCTTATTTCCAAAGAATATATCCTAACCGAGGAAGAAGTAAAAGACCTTGGAGAAGAGCTTGGCATAGATTGGTCTTCTGTAGAGTTTACTCCAAGAGACCTTCAAATGGGTTTCGAGGTAGAGTTAGAACATGGTTTCGTAGGTGAAGAGACTAACGTTACAGACGACGACATTTTTGCTACAGCAAAAATTGCTTGGGCACATTTGAAAGAACTACCTGACTACTATACAAGATTGCTAAAAATGGAAAATGCTGCTTGTAAACAAGCCAAAAAACAGTATAGGTGGAATGCGATGACCAAAGCGTATGAGAGTGCTCAAAAGATCCTAGCTGAAGAAGAAGGCAGTACGGAAGATCTAATCAGATCTCTTCTTTCGTCAAGTAATCTTGTTGATATAAAAGTACACGTAGATGGGGATACAGCACAACCAAATGATATTGTTCATGTTTCTTTTGCTCAATGGAAAGAGGAAGAAACTATCAAAGAAAATTTAATTTTAGGGATTAGCTCTACTTCAGAACAAGAAGCAATGGATCTTCTAAATAAAATAATTCCAGAAGACCTTCGCAAATTAATTAAAGGGGGAAGTGAAATTCCCTTTATTGGAAGTGTAGAAATTCTATTTGATGATTTATTAGCATTGGTAGATTTAATAAAATAAAAATCTTAGGACATAAAATCTGGAGTTTCCTATGAATACGTGTAAGGGTGCTGGGCCTTTCGATCAATGGCCCCTAGAACCAACAGATACTAATCCTGATGCAGCGGAAAGAACTCCAGTATCAGGAAAAAAAGAACGAGATAAAAAGAATAAAAAAGAAAAAGAATCTAAAGAGGAAGATCTGGAAAGCATGGTTACTTTAAATTTAACAAATACTCCTTTGGAGGAGTATACCTATAACAAGTATATCGGAAGTTTAGACCTTGATAAAATTGTAAAAAATGGGTTTGATGAAAACTCTGTAAAACAAGTTTCTGATTTACTAAATCAATTAGGTTTTGAACAACAAGATATAGAAGGCGTTACTAAGTCTCTTACAGAATCGATTCTAAAAAAAGAACCACAACAAAATGTTACCGATACGAACCAAAATAATTAGGAGAAAATAGATGAAAACTGTAGATCGTTTAAAGTTGGTTGCTAAGTATTTAGCTGTTTGGGACCAACCCGCTGTAATTTCTGATAAGTATTCAGAACCTTTGTCCTTTGCTGAAGCAAAGGAAGAAAAGAAAAAGGCATTTCCTCATAAAGATGAAACTCCTAGATTGAGTACTGTAAAAGAAGAACTTCCGGCAAAGACTGAGGAGGTTTACAAAGTAGAGGATGGAAAAGCTAAAAAGGCTCAATATACGGAAGTTCGGCCTGAGCAAACGGCTGTAAACCTAGGTGATTGGCTTAGGGAGCTTGACGTAAAAAATATTACTACTCCTGAAGAATTGGATGCTTTAAAAGCAGAACTAGATGCACAATTTCAGCAATTTAGAGATGAGCTTGTTCCTGCGGAAGAAGTTCCCCAAATGGAGCAAGAGGTAGACCAGGCTTTCCAAAATATTCAAGGTAAAAAGGCAAAAACCTCCAAAGTTAAAAAAGCCATGACCAAAGAAGAATTTGATAGATTACATCAGCAAAGACTTGATCGGTTATATGCAGAGTTGTCTCAAATAGTGGCAGAGTTGGTAGCAAGCGGAGATCTAACAGAAGAAGAAGCGAATCAATGGTTAGTGGATAAACAAAATCAGTGGGCTTTGAAAAATTAATACCTAGTATAATTGTGCAACTCAAGCATTGTTTTTGCTAGTGAAATAAACTCTTTATTATTCCTATTTTCTTCTAAAAGTTTATTTGTTTCTTCACCAATACCAGAATTTAGTATTGTGCATAGAAACTTTGCTATAAGAATTCTTAAGTTTCCTTCTTCACTAGTTAGCTCTTTTATTCTTTCTTCAATTTCTATGTCTTCAGCGGTTGGTAGCTCGTCTAACATGGTTCCCCTTTCGTTTCTCCTAGATCAATTATGAAAGACTCATCCAAAACTTTAGTTAGTTTTGGGCCTAAGCATTTAGAAATTTTATACTTTGTGTAGGCTAAAGCAATGTATAGATCTTGTGCGGAATAGTTTTTGTCTTTACAAAGAGCTGTTATGTAGTCTAAAATTTTGTTGTGTAATTCTACTATTTCTTTTTCTTTTTCTTCTAGATCAATATTAGACATTTTTTAACCTATGGGGCTATATTATAAATAGGAATACACATAGTTGTCCAACCCCCACCAATAAACACGCTAATAGGTATGGCACTACCTGTATCTAATGCGTTTGGCACAACCCAAGCGGAAGACCACCTTAAAAACTGTGGGGCCTGGCCATCGATAGCTACGGTGTTACCAAGTGCTTGTACTGCAGTTTTACCACCAAACGCACCTCCAGTCGAACTACCATACCCAGCTACGCCGACAAGAACAGTTGGTCCAATGTATTGTCCACCAAGAACACCAACACTTACACCATTAGCAGAAACACCGATCTCGCCGATGCCAATTACTCCGATGCCTGTTCCTAGCGCACCTGCTGCTGATCCCGAGCCATATACTCCTATAGCGCTAGCATCTGCATGATTTGATGCGTTTATCGCTAAAAAACTGGCTCCGTATATATCTACAGCAGAAGAGTTAGAATTTTTCACCTCTAGACCATACACGCCCTTGTCTACTGTAAAAGCGCCGCCTCTACCAGTTAGAACACTAACATATATTCCAGTTCCATTCGCAGCACCAATATCTGCTCCTATACCTTGATTAGCATAAGCACTTACACCAACACCGGAAACGGTTGCGTTAAAGCCTCCGCCTATTTCGTCTGCTATACCTAGAACACCTATAGCGCTTCCTTGACCCCATACAGCTATATCATTCGCCACACCCAGAACACCAATAGATCCAAAAAACCCCGCCGCATTGGCCGCACCATAAACAGCTGGAATTCCAGAAGCACATACGCCATTACCAGCACTTCCAATGCAATAAGCGCCAACAACACCAGAGGCCCACACACCAGTTCCGCTTTCCGCCTCCGCTTTTACTGCTATTGCCTTAGCTGCTTGTGACGTATTTCTAGCCGTTGCGGATACGCCGTGTACAGTAACGTTGGTTGATCCAGAGGCAGTAAAATATCCGGCTTGATCTTTAGCGCGTGCCCAAACACCCAAACTTCCATCGGCAACCGCATATACAGCAGGCCCACTGGCAACCCCAACCTTTAGTGTATTTGGTATAACTCGTGTATGTTTTCCAGTAGCATCATGTTCTTCTAGTAAATCATCACGTACATCCGCTGTTCTAAATTGGCGTATATCCCGAAGATTTCCTAGAAGTTCTCCTGTAGCGTTCCAAGTTACTGTGGCTAGTTTTAGTATGTTTTCATCTGCATATGTAGTTTCATTTTTATCTGTAGTAAACGTAGAACTATTTGCACCACCAAGACTACCACTAATAGAAACTATAATGTATTCACTAGTAGTATCAGAATATAATTTATATATTCCAGACGGAGTGCCTATGGGTAAAACTAAAACTTGTGATCCGGGTGTACCGTCTAATGGTGCTTGATAAGTTAAATTTGTTCCGTCCCAGGAAATAATTCCGCTCCCGGCAAGAGTGTTGTGAATATCTAAAATTGAAATATTTGCAGACCATAAAACATTTAAATCTCCTGCACCTGCTGGTACATAACTTGCTATCCTTACTTTTTGGGGCGCTCCAGCAGAATCTACATATATCAAATAATCTGCGGATGGTGTCGTGGATGAAAAAGCTAATATCCCATCAGTACCTGCGGCATATCCCGTTAGTGTTTCATATGAAAGCCCGTCAACTAGAAAACTATTTCTGAACCCGCCAATATTGTTTACTTCAATATAATCATTTATCAAATTTATAGAACAAAGTAATTGGGTACTATCTGCCTCTATTGATATTCCATTTTTATGGTACAAATCTGCATGGTCAAATGTTCCTCCCTCTATGTCATTTAGTGTCATCCCATGCGGGTTTGTTGCTGTGGGTGTTCCAGACCCTAACAGGTCTCTGTGTAGTGTATCGTCCGCACTAAACCTAGGGATTGTTTTTCCATAAAGAGATGAAATATTTATAGTATCTGTAGCGTCTGCAGCAGGTAAACTAGCATAGACTACAGAGACTTGTATCCAATATGTAGTATCATTGGAATATAGAACAGCAGTACTAGAAGAAGTAAAAGTAACACCAGCGCCTTCCGTATCTCCAGGCGCAGTCCAGAATAATTTTTTTGATGCCGATTCAAACCGCAGTGTTGCAGACCCCATAAGCGTAGTTTTGGCTATACCAACAAAAGTAACCCCAGTAACATTTGATGTTGCAGACGGGGTAGGATGATTTAGTGGTTGAACTACTTGTTGAATGTCCGCAGAAGTTAATGCATTTCCTGCACCCTGTGCGGTAACTATAGCCACCAAAATTCTATTTCTTTTTTGGTCTACAGTAAGTAAATTCCAGTCTGTTTCTGACAAAGAAGATACCGTAAAATCTTCTGAAACAACAGTGTCATGAGCAGTAAAAGGATAAAAAATTTCTGTTAGCGGATCCACTTCTGTTTCCGTATAGATTAAAGAAATATAGTTTTTTACCCCAGATGTATAATCTGCTAAAGCCTGCCCAACTACTGTTGTACCTGAAGTAATTGTAGAAATGCGCTCTCCAGAACCATCATCACCAATGTCTAAGGAGGCGTATTTTCCGCCTGTATATCCAGTTCCTGCACCAATGTCTATAAGAGTAGGATCTAGCGAGTTTACGAAAACCCTAAATCCAGAAACTATTCCCATTTGACATGCGCTGTCTATTCTTCGCAAAATAGACCTAGACCTGGAATCTTCTGTATGATTTAACTGTGTTGCGGTTGGTCTAGTATAATTAAAGTATTTTGAACGTTCCATTATAGCTCCTACGATTGCGGCAAAGTAAAGTCCCTTGCTATAGAATACTCCCTAAAACATAAACCTATAAACTCGTAATCATTTTTTCTAGGTAAATTTTCTATAGTTATTTTAAATTGTATATAAGGGTTTGTTATTAAAAAGTGTCCACCTATTGTTTCTCTTATCTCTTCCCAGGCTGTTAGATTAGAAGAACTTGTACCTTGTCTATAATACAGCTTTCTTCTAATATTTTCACTCCAAATACGATCTAATAATGAAATTTCTACATTATCTCCAGAAACGCTAGTTCCTGTAACAACTACTCCTATAGTAGATATAAGCGGCGTTGTTATATTTCCATCTTGATCTTCTTGTGTAGGGGATATAGCAAAATCATCATTGTACTGCATATTTGATAAAGTACAATTTTCAAAACCGTTCCACATATCTGTAAATAATTTGTAACCTGTTGGTTGTGGTTCATTATGGAGGAACCATTTTACTGGAGCTATATCGGCTACACAATCCATAACATTATTATAACATTCTCCGCTTGTTGCTGTAGATAACGTTGATGTACCTAAAACGTCAACATAAATACCATAGCGTATTCCATCGTACCCTAATAACCAGTTATCTACATCTACTGCTGATTGTGCTAAAATCCACCCAAAAGTAGCATCTTCTATTCTTCTAAAGAACGACGGATATACGTTATACCCGCCTATTCCTGTTTGCATAGAGGCTACTACACCAGGTCCTTGTGTTGCGTAAAATAAATCTGCTACTCTTTTATTGAATTTGCTTGCATTTTGATAGCGCATATTAGCGGGAAATAAGGAAGCAAACCCGTTTGAAGAGGTCATTGTTTTTATGTAATAATCATTTTTTGAGACATTAAATTCTGTTTCTGCTGATGCAAAAGCACGACTTTGTATAGACTTTATGAAAGAAACTTCTGCAGACTCTTCGTTTTCTACGTCCCAAAAATCATTATCTAACAAACTATAAAAATATTTTATTTTTGCAGTTTGTTCTACAGTGACAGGAGATCTTACACCACCCGTATCTACGTAAGTAGAGTAGACTGTGTTTGCTGTTCCTGTATTTACTAAAACTGAAATATAATCAGGAGTTAGATCATCATTTTCTTCGTCAATATATAAAATTCTTTTTTCACTTACTGTTGAACCAAAAGTGGCAGACCCAGAGTATAGAGTTCCTATTCCGGAATAAATTAAGTAGTCAACATCTGCAGAGGAACTTCCTAACGTAAATATACCTAAGTTATTTTTATATAATTTCCATTCTTTGCTTGAAGACAGAGCTAAATTGCGTATAGTACAATCACTATCTGTTCTAATACAAATATCTGTGTTATTTGACGTTAAGTTGTAAATAATTAGTTCTGTTAGTGAACTAAAGTCAAAACCTACATCAACCCTACTTGATACGTTGTAAATTAAATTTGTTTCTTCACAGTTAGAAATATGGTATCCTCTACCAATTCCGCCATTAGAACGTAGCCTTACACATTTATTATTTTTTACAATTACATCTTCACAAGAATCTATCTTTATCCCAGTAATATTTTCTCCGTAGCAATCATATACAATATTCCCACGAACGGAAATAGTTTTACTGCTTACTAAGCGAACATTATCTATATATGCAGCGGGTAATGGCATTTTTTAATTCTACTGCTTTAGTTGTACTTGTAGTTAACTTTTAGTATATTTGAATTTCAAAATTAGTTGTTTTGTATTTGTAAAATCTATTTCTTGTGATATAGAAAATTCATCCCCCGCCACAAAAGAAGAAACGTTTCCTAAATCATCACCAAGACACATAGAATATTCTTCTGTTGGTGTAAAATTTACGGGTTTGATTCTTCCTCTTGTAGTTCCTGCGTAAGGTACAACTAAAATCCCTGCGGTATCCACAATGTTCCAAAAAGCAGCTAAACCGAGGCTATCCCCAGCTATTTCAAAACCACCATTTTTTACTTTTCCATGATACTCTGTTTTTGGTTCAGCTGGAGTAACAATAGACTTCGCTTCTGGAACAGATAGCGCAATAGTATTCATTTTTTGTGTTGATAAGTTTCTATCTACCCATAATTGTATTACATATACTCCATAAGTGTCTAAAGGGCCAAACCTGGTTTTATAACTTGTTGGGTTTACTAATACAGCGTTTGAGTTTTCAGGTTGAGATAAAACTTCCCAGTCAAAATTTTCCCCAGAAGAATCTGTGTACAGTAATATATTGGAATTTAAAGAAATTTCTTTTGGTGAAGTCCCAGAGCCTTCAGAAATTATAGAATAAATTTTAAGCATGGCTTGCGTATATAGAATAACAATTTTGTCCACCAGATAAATTTTCTACTTCACAGTCAATAACATCTAGTCCAATTACTCTAATTCCGTAAACATTTCCACCAAAAATTAAATTTGACACATGACAATCTTCTACACGACCTAAAGACCCTGTGGCAAAAATACCATACCCGTCTCCAGAAGGGGACTCAAAGTTACTTACAGAACAGGTATAACACAAAAAATTGTCAATATTACTTGCAAAGATACCTATTAAGTTATTTGTACTGTCTGCTGCTTGAATTACGTTTATCCCTTGAAGAGTAAATCTGTCTGCCTCTAAAATAGCTATTCCTGCCTGATGTAACGTTGTTTTTTCTGGTTGTATGTATGCACCCTGCGGGTCTTCTGCAAAAATAGATCCATCTTTTCCTTGAATTACTACGGAGTCTGTTGTAATATAAGTTCCTGAAAGTAAACGTATTTGATCTCCACTATCAAAGACAGTTAATGCCTTTTCTATAGTTTTGTAAGGAGTTTCTCGTGCTCCGTTTCCCGTAGTATCATCCCCAGTTGTTGCCACCCAAATTATTTTCACGAGATACCTCTGATTCTAAACGTAAGAGTATGTAGTCCTAAATAGTCCTCTGTGTTTATTGTAACATCGTCCTGTGCCATGTTATTAGTACATGAGTAAACAACAGCATTATCTATAAGTATTTCAAAAATATAATTGGTAGTGGGACCAGGCGGGATAGGAGAATCTCCAAGACGGTATTGCGGTTCAGTGCCACATAGGAAAACTTTGGTTCCTGTGGTAACTTGGGGTTCTGTTCCCCACAAAAAGGTTAAAGTTGCCATGAATTTACCTAAGAAATATCTAACTCATCAAAATAAACAGTTACACTATTGATTAATGGTTCACCCGCAAAACTACTTGCATGACTATCCACATAACGAGGATTATTACAACAAGTAAACCAAATTTTGGCAACATCATTATTCGTTATAGTACGTGTTAGGGTAAGTTGCTCCCATGTGTCGGTAACATCTGACATTTCACATACGTGATCTGCGCCATCAATAAACATATGCAATTGTGGCCGTTTACCAGTTACCTGTGAAACAGTTTTCAAAACATATACGCTAGCAGTAATTGTTTGCCCAGCAGCCTTATAATAAGTAATAGGCGCACGATTATTGACCGCACATTGACCAACACTACTACCTGGAACTACTTTAAGTTGTATATTGGTATTTACTCGTGGGTCGATCGGGTGCGCCTCTTTAGTGATAATCATACCACCCTGACCAACGGCCAAAAACTTATTAGGAGTACCATTTACGGTTGCATTAGCTACTTCTACACAAAAATGTTCCATAGGAGCTATAAGATAATTCCAAGTGCCTTGTGGGTTGACAAGAGTGTAAGAAAGGATATTGAACACAGCATTTGTTTGTGCCGGTCCTAAAAGAAGGGAAGAAGGATTTACATACGTACAGTTATTAGACACATATCTTCCTTGTGTTCGAGTATTATATGTATTAATCATACCTACATTCTTTGAAACATTCGGTACTACAGTACCATATTTGCTATTTGCCTCATATACATTACAACACATCTCCTCGCTTCCGAAAAACAAAGCCCCGTATGTAGTACTTTTTATCTCATCATACATATTGTTGGTAAGATATATATCCGCTAATCCTGCCACATATAAATATATGCCTGCTCCCCAGTTACGCATACGGCAGTTTTGTATATAAATATTAGTTGCTTTGCAACCAACTCCCGCCAGTTGAATAGCAAAATAAGTACTATTGATTCCTACCATATTGACATTATTTATTTTTATTACTCTACCTGCACTTGGCTGGGATACACTAAAACTATCTCCAACAAGAACAATACCACTACCGCTAGTTATACATAATACACGTAATGTTTCAATATTTATACTTCCAGTAAAACACCCACCACCACCAGTAGTAGCTATAGGAGTGATTCCTGAATACCATGTATTTTTAAATGTAGGAGGATAGATAAAACTATTATAACAAGCTCCTAGATACCCTGCACCGCCATCTGTACTTGTAATTGTTAGGTCTCTAAATAAAGCAGCTTTTTGTTTTTCAACCGTATCTCCGCTGACTACAGATTGCCAGTCATTCTGCATATTCAAAATACCACGAACCATAGCACAATGAATATTATCCAGTTGATAAGCTGTTGCAGGCATACAACTACTAATACCACCAAGAAAAACTACAGGACCAGTAACGCTGGCATTCCCGTTATAAAGTTGTCCTTCTACAGAACAATTTTGTATAGTTGGAAAGTTTGGTATTTGTTGTGTGTAAATTAACGCACCACTATACCCGCAGTTTCTAAATTGACACCAGGAAAAGACAAACGTTGGTATTGTTGTAGCCACCCCAGCAGCTAAGTTAAACCTAAATCCTCTTGCCGCGCCCGCACCAGCAGGAACAGTAGAATTGAAAACAATATTTCTATCCATAACGGTAACAAAGTTGCCTACATCATGTAACCAAGAACAGTTGACAGTATAGGTTTTTTCGTCAACTTTACCATCGATCGTGGCAACTTCACCACGGTAACCGACCTGAGCGGCGGATTGATTAGCACCTGCACTAATTGCGACTCGTTGACCAATTGTCCAGTTAACGGGCCTGTCAACGGTCATTGCTTTGCCCGCACCAGATACAGAGATATGATTTGTCAGATAAGCGCGCTGATAGTTATGTACTAATGTGTATGTTGTAGTATTGTCACACGCAACAGGCATTGGTTCGTATTGGGACCAGGAAAGTGTGTCTGTAACAGAATTGTATGCCGTAATTTCTCTACACTCACCCAGATTTGTGCCTCCGGTAATTTCCAACCACGCCCCACGCCATAAATCGTCAGCACCAGTAAGGGTACTATCAACAAACGAAATTTTATCAGAGGCAGAATCTACTGTTCCGCTTGTACTTGGTGCAACATCAAAACCTTTTTGTGTACCATAGAAATAAAAGGCGGGTTGCCCTGCGTGTGTTGCATTTGCTTTAAGAATATAAATATCATGATAGTTAGCAGCAAGATTAAAATACACAGTAGCTGTTCTAGTATTTGGGATTGGCCCAACTGAAACAGTAGTAGGACCTACAGTATGGACACCACTTGAACCAATAAACCACCTACCTGAACTTTGAAGTGGATCAGTTGTATCGCTACTAAAATATAACCAACCATTCAGGGTCAATGTCCAGTTTGCAGCAGCATCCCCAACTTGGTTACGCCATAATAAGTCCCCGTATACTTTAATTGCTGGGGTTGCAGTGCTGGCTGATCCGTCTCCGACAGTAATGTCTCCGTCAATCCATACGCTGTGACCACCAGTAATAACAGCTAAATCCCCAACCCCTGGAGCAGCTGCTCCCCATGTAGCAGCATCTGACCAGGGGCCACTTTGTACGCTTGTTCTTGTCGCCATTGTTTCGCCTAAATTAGCACAGCACTAGCAAGAACAACATGTTGTTTTTTGCTAATACTTATAGTTTCGTTTATCGGTAAAGATGCAACACCATTTTCATCTTTTACATAATAATTATTAATAATTACAGCATCAACAGTTGTTACTGGATAATCACCATAACCTTCTTGTAGAATATTAACCAAATCGCTTTTCTGAATATCTGTATTTAGTCTGTACTCTGTAGATACATATTGAGATAAAGCATTTCTAACTCTGTTTCTTGTCGTAGGAGCATCTGCGTTTTGTAAAAGAGTTAGGGTAGCATTTATGTATAAATACATAGGATATGCTTTTTTTATTAGCAAGTCAGAAGTTAGAATTTTATTTTCAGACAAATCTAATGTTTGTTGGGAAGCATATATTTGATTAGAGTATGAATAAGTTACAGTAAAAGTTTCTCCAGCGACTAACCCAGCTGTTCCATATATCTCAATATAATCCAACGCTTGAACACTTCTACGAAGTGGGGAGGTTGAATCTTTATTTACTGAATAATTAGCAATGGATAATACTCCTCCTGAAGTAATTACATAAGACACATCTAAAATTGGCCTAAAAGAAAAGTAATATCTAGATTTAGATGGATCATATGTAAACGTTTCTACATAGGTTGCTATAGAGTTATCTATAACATAAACTTCTGCTCCGGTAGCCCTTTCTGCTTCGCTCTCCTCGGAGCGCACAGCATAGGCGTCTAGAAAACCTAAACTTTTTAGTTCTGCGTTTAGCCCGCGAACTATGTTTAGATCTCTTCCCGTAGCTATTTGACGAATACGTTCTCTAAGGTCATCATCTATTTCTTGATCCGCACCACCTATAGCTGATACTAAGTTTGTAACACCACTAATTTCCGTTACAGAAGAAGTTAGTTTTGCTATATACCCAATACCCACATTTCCAAGTGTTCCTGTTGTAATACATGTAGCAGCCGCAGAAAACTCATACCTGGATCTATCGTAAGAGTAATAACTGTCTACATCAGATAACAAAAAAGTGGTGTCACCGTTTGTAGAAAAAGAAATTGGTGTAGATAAGGTAGTTCCTGCTGTTTGTACTTGCGTTGCGGCAGGTATTGTTAGGTTTGCTATAGGTCTTGTCGTTGTATAAAATGTAAGTGTAACTGTAGAAGTTATACCTGTATTTCTTTCTAATTTATAGTTTGATGCTTCATTATCTAAGTCTGTTCCGGAAAGCGAGTCTAAAATATGTAGGTCTTTAAAGGTACCTACTTGATCCAAAATTACTTTTCCGGCTAACGAATAGGGTGTAAGCAGTAGGTCTTTTGATAGGCTGTTATCCCCAGTGTCTAAGCTTCTATTAAAAGATCTTAGAAATGTTCTAAGTTCAGCCAGAATTGTTTGTATAGTTTTTATTTCGGCCATAGGCTCTCTCTTCTATTATACACACGTTTTATATCACGTTACTTTTTATTTTTTTTAGGTCGCAAGAATCTATTGCTTCTACCAGGTCATTTAGTATGTCTCTTGCCTGCCGTAACAGAGCTAAATCATAGTTCTTTTTATTTAGTGCTTCTTGATATAGCCTAATTTGAAATTGCAAATCCTCTACGTCAGAAAATAAAAAATCCTGGACAGTTTTTGTTACTGCCGATACATTAGCAACAGGAGGGCAATCCGCAAAGTTTTTTGTTGCTGCAAAAAGAAACGCAACAGGTTTTTTAACTGTGTCAACAGCTGTAGATAACAACTGTTCTAGTATTTTTAACCCAGCCAAACGTAGCTGGTCTTCTACCGCGACTAGTTGACTAATTATCTTAACTGCCAATTCTGCAACATCTATAAGAGCATTTAAATTTTCAACTAGTGCTTTTAATTGCTTTTTTTGGTTTTCACCAAAGGTTGCGATAAAAGCACAAAGACAAGCAATAGATTCGTCAGAGTTATCTGTATAAGCCATGAAAAACAGTCTACCCTAAAAACCTAAAAGTGCTTTAACTCTAGACCGTGAACGTTTTTGCAGATAGTGCAGATGTCAGGGCTACTTTAAAATTACTAATTGCTGTTTTCAGAGTGGTGGTAGCTGCTACCATGGGAACCGCTTGTGCTGTTAAAGTAGCTGGATTTAGCCCAGAAACAAACGTTAGAAGAGCAGAAGAGAACACAGTTAGGGCGTCCATAAAGGCACTTTCTGCTGTAGTATACGTGGTTCCTTTTATTACGGACTGATTTGCGGACGCCCCTCCTAGTTTAATTTGTACCCCGTCTGCCATAAAGTTACCCGCGAGTACAGAGTGCTCTATACTAGAAAGAGCTGTTTGTTTTATAGACCCAGACGCAGCGGTTAGTTCTATACCTAGTGGCGCGGATTGCTTTAGTTTTCCAGTCATAGAGGTAAGTTCAATATTGCTTACTTCATCTATCTTTAGTGAAGCTAGAGGAGCAGGACCAGCAGTTACCTCTAGAATACCTCGTAGCCTAGAACCAAAAGAACTTATTTCGTCAATTCCAAGAGTAGTATCTTTTACATATCCCAAATGGGCTCTTCCTAATTTAACACCGTTTTCTTTTACTTCTATATAGGCTTCTACCGCAGGTGTTAGGCTATCTCCCAGACTCACTGTTGGTCCTTGCCCAGGAAGATCTCTTATTACAGAACCCAAGGCTGCCATAACTCCGTTACCTGCAAACTGTAAAGTTAATGCAGCTGTTTTTAACAACCTATATTTACTTAGATATTTTATTCCTTCGCTTAGGCCATTTAGAAGACCCATATCTCCAGAATTTGGAAAAGACAGGAAGGTTTGTTTTAGCATATTAGTTATAAAAACTTCTCCATCTTTTACCAATTTTGTAAGAATAGTTTCTCCTGTTCTTTCGTCTTTTATCTCTCCTGCTACCTTTTTTGCATAGCCATATTCTATATTACCTAAATAGTAAGCCCAGTTTTCAAATCTAGCTACTAATCCCACATCTCCTACTTTTGGAAAAGATAGATTTCCATGGCTTCCTAAAACTAATACATTATTTACGCCAGCAGATCTTCCAATCCAAGCTACGTTTACTAATCTGTCATTTATATTTGTAGAAGTTACTTTAGCAGGAGCTAATGTAAGTTTTTGAGTAGAATAGGGCATAAATTACCTACTGGGTTTCGCTATACGTGGTTTTTTAACTTTGTGTATTATCATACATTTTAATTAGACCTTTTTAAAATCAAATATGTTAATTACCTCTTTTTGAAATGCTTCGTATTTTGTTGTAATTGTATTAATAAATGTCCCTGCAATCTTCCTTATTGGTGAAGAAAGATCTAAAGGTTTGTTTCCTTTGAAATATTGGTCTGCCTGTATCATCAAATTATGAACATCTGGAGGTTGTGATAAAAAGTCTCTCCCAAAGTTACTACTTATTTCTGTTCTGGCTGTACCACCTATTTCTATAGTATGTGTTATAGACTGCACATAAAATATTTCTCTTCCAGGCATAATACAAATAGGCATAGCTAATTCTAATTCAGGTCTAAAAACAATTGTGTCAGATCTACTATATAATTCTGCGTTCATAAACATAAGTAATTCCCGTGCAGCGAAATCCGGAAAACGCATAATTTCCCCTGAATCGTCTTCTACCCAAATAGGATCGTTTATTAGGGGACAAGTAAGTTCTGCACGCCTGTATCCAAATCTGCTTTCTAAAGTAGTTGCTGTAGCGCCGCCAATTAGACTTCCTAATTCAGGAGTAATTTGCGTAGTATTTTCTACACCAACTAAACGTAAATGAGTAATAAGCTCTTCTATATTATACATAGCGCTTGAGCTAAAGGATTCTTCTGGCCCAATTATTTGTGCTCCAGGAAAAATATTTTCATGCTCTATTTTTTCTCCATCAATAAAATAGAGTAAATCATACTTTATAAAATTAGTAGCTAGTCTATATGGGTGGTATTGTATGTTTCCCCAAGAATCTACGTAGAGTTGATAGTAAACAAGCCTTGCTACATCTTGCAATATAGATAAACGAGAATCAAAATTTGATTGAAATACGTCTATTCCAGTAAAGCTAAAAACTCTATAAGGGGTTATTTGTGCTCCCCAAGTAACTACATTTCTAGGTCTTTTGTGCGATGTTTTTGCTAAAGCAGTATAAATACAAAATTCATCTTTTTTTATAGCCCTATCTTCTGCTAAGGTAACTGGGGTTTTGTCTAGAACCCTATCTGTATAGGACTCGTCTTCATAAAAATCTGCTATTAGTTCATAATTGCCTATTCCATCAAATGATTGGAATCCAGATTTTTTCTTACCAACAATAACATCTCTGGTTTTACCTTTTTCACTATCCCAAACTATAGACCCGCCCAGAAACATTGCCTGAACAATTTTGAAATGATCTATGTTATAAAAAGGCATTTGAAACATATTTAGTTGGTTTTGTGTTTTTCCTTCGCGTTCACCGTATTGTACTATTGCTGGATTTACCATTTCATGACTAAATCTGGCAACCTCTAGACCATCTCGACAATTCACAGTAATTGATATAAACCCCTCACTGTTTGCGTCTGTTACTGAGGTTATAAAACCATCAAACAGAGGGAATATCCAATCTTTATAAATTCTTCCTTGTGACCAAATCATGACAGGTAACATAGGTACAAGAAGCTGATTTAAAATACCAACAGTTTTGTTAAAAAATAATCTTATTTTTTCACTAGTTTTGACATTCCAGTTGTCTTTTAGCGTAAAAGAAGCAGTACCTACTTCACATATTTTTCTTTGCACAGAAATGCTAGTTAGAAAAAAATTCATAATATAGTTTATAAATTCAGACATAGAATCTAAGTCTTCTAATTTTTTAGACCTAGATAATGCATCTTTAAATAAAGTGTTTCCCGTAGTCCAAGATTTGTTATAAGAAAGCTCATATTCAAAATAATAATAGAAGAAATTTAGTAATTCTTTTGTAGTATTTCTTAACGTTGTTTCTGAGACTAACCGTTCACCACCAATAGCATAAGTATGATTAAAATCTATAGTGATTATTGTTTTTGGTTTAATAGTTTGGTCTGGGACTATATATGGGACATCAAAAACAGAAATATTATATGCTTTTGGAACATATTGATAAGCACTCTTGTTAGGACCACACTCTATACGGTACCTATAAAGAGTTTGAAATATTGTTTCAAAAATAGGGTCTGCCATTATGCCCCTAGATCTATAAGTCCGTTTTTGGGAAAATCAGTATCTTCTCTTTTTTCTTGATCTCTTAAATCTGCTAAGTTTATTACTGTTATGTTATATTTCCAATTCCAAGGAGAATCCGCCGCAATAGAAAAAGAAAAATCAGTAAAGAAAATTCGCATAATTTCTTCCCCTAGTTCTAATATAAGCACATCTCTATCCGCGTCAAAGTTTTTGAATAGGTTTTCAAGTTTTTTGAAAGTCTTATATTTAGGTGACATATTTAGTAGTTCAAAATATGTCATTTTTCCATAAAGAAGGTTATTAAAATCTTTATTATCTACACCAAGGAAATCTAGTGGATTAGTTCCAGATTGAACTACCGTGGGAAGAAGATTTCCAGTACATCCGCTTATGCTTATTGTTTCTAAATCTGTACCCCAGTCAAAAACTATAAACCTTCCTGGTGCGTTTGTTTGAACTTTTTGTGTAATTTTTGCTTTTTTTCTGTCTATAGATTGTGGGTTTACTTTTAAGGCTATACTTACTTCTGGCTCCACATCAAAATTGCCTTCTTCTAGAGCAGCAGCTATAGTTTCTCCCTTATATTTTTTAAATGTAAGCCTATCTAAGTTACTTTCTGGAGTAAGTAACTCAAGAGCACCTCTTGCTAAATCACCTATTGTTGACATTTATGCCTCATAAGGCAGCAGTGTTATTATTATATTCTGTAGAAATATGTGCAACAGCCTTCTGAATTGCTCTTCTCGCTCTATCATCTTTTAGTAGCCTCTCAAGCTCTGTTTTTACAAAATCAAGGTCTTCTATAGTATGTATGTTTTGATCTCCTACTGCGCGAACTGCCTCAACGAAAAGACCCATAACTACATTTTGTTTACTCGATGGATCTAATGCCTTTGGTAAAGCTTTTTCGAGTTCAGCAAATTTGGGGGACTCCTCCATAGCCTTCAAGAAATTTGCAGTAGGTGCTTCAAAACGGTGCTCACCAGAGTGTCTATATTGTGAAGTTGCTTCCCAAGCCGCTTCCCTTTGTTTTACATTAGTCCGATGAGCCATACCCTCCTTTATTTGTCCTGGAGCTTTACCTAGTTCTTTCATCTCCTTTGCAGTTAAAGCCTCTACTAATTTATTTATAGCCTGTACTATTTCTGTAACCAATGGGCGTAAAGAATTTTTTACCCATTGATTAAGTAGTTCTTCGTAGCTTTTTATTCCCCTTGCTATGGTTGAACCAAGATTTATCATTGCGGCTCTGGATTTTTTTGTATCCTCTAGTTCTTTTTTAGCTTCGTCTTGTGCTTTTTTTAACTCTGCTCTCAATTTATCAGCGTTAATCTCCCCACTTACGGTTGCACTAGCTAGGCTTCTTGCTACAGTGCTTTCGTCCATCCCCATAGCAGCAAAAATTTTCCTCATTTTAAACATAGCTTCATTCATGCTTACACCAGACTGTCCAGCTAATTTTTGTGCTCCTTCTATTGCTCTAGCTAATTTTTCTCCTGGTTCTTGTTTTTCAAAATCAAACAGCTTATCTATAGCTGTTTCACCTTCTCCAAGAAATACTTTCCAACCATCTTCCATGTTTTGGCCAAAACGCGCTGCGGTTTTTGCTAGATCTCTTTTAAATTCTTGTGGCACTTCCCCAAGCCCTAATGCACCACCTTTTCTTACTAAGACATTATATAAAGATACTGTTCCTAAGAGGTCGGTATTGAATCCGCGAACAGAATCCCCCATTTGACTCCAGTCATCAGCTACTTGACTTATAGATAACCCGTCTATAGTTTTACCTGTTTTTTGTAATACAGTATTATAATCCCTAGCTCTGTCTCCTGCCATATTGAATTCAGTCATCATTCTGTTTATGCTTTCTGCTTGTTGTTGTGCGCTTGTTCCTCCTGCTACCTGATTTGCATGTAATTCTACTGCTGATTTTCTTAGTGTGTCCATCTCCATACCAGTTTGTGCTAAAGCATTTAGATTTTTTCCTATCTCATCAAAATTCATAGCAAAAGCATCGCGCATTTCAAATATTGTGCTTTTAGACGCTTTAGCGTTTGCCACGAATGGGCCACCCATTTGAGCAGATATCTGTTTAGAATAGGCGGTTATCTTTTTGTTTTCATTAGCAATTTCTAAAAATAATTTTAAAATACCTACAAGGCTAAATTGAACGCCTGCTAGACCTAGTATCCAAGAAGCTGTTTGTTTTAATTGTTCTTTTAGAATCTTTTCTAGTTTCTTTTGTGATTCTTCCTGCTTTTTTTTATCCTCAGCACCTTTAGTATTATGTTTTTGAATTGTTTCAAGTGTGGTTTTTATCTGCTGTAGTTCTTTAGCAAGAGTAGAACCTAGAGACATATTAGACAAAGCACTAGAAAAGTTAGATATATCTCCAGATATAGTAGAAAAGGCGTTTTGTAATTCTTTTAGCTGATTCATAAGATCGCCACCAACACTCAAAGATGCAAATTCTTTTGATAGGGCGCTAGCAGCACTTTGCATTTCTGCTAAGTTTGTCTTTGCTTGAGACGTGTACTCTACTGAATTTTGAAGAGTACTTGCCCAGTTATCAAAAGCAGCGCTGTCTACGGTAAAATCAGCCAAGAACTTCCTCGTCTTCTGCGTAGAAGTCTTCTATTACTTCTTCTTTAAGATCTCCACTATCAGTCGTTGTTATTACTATTCTTTTCCTTTTTTCCTTCTGCAGCTCTTTGCTTTTTTCTGCTCTTATTTTTTCTAAAGCGTCTTTTACTATTTTTGGAGACGAAAGCTTTCCTGTTGCTCTTCCTATTCTAGACTGTTCAGCAAATACTGCGTTTACTTGTCTGTATTCTTTATTATCTATTTCTTTTTCAGCTTTGTACATATGTGGGTTTATATAAAACTTAAGATGATCCAATAGGTTATTAGCCAAAGACATATGATCATCCTTGTCTTTACTAATACTATATAATAGTACCAATTTCTGTAATATGTTTAATTCGCGAAATTTTGGGTCTGTTGGGAGAACTTTGAAGTGTGTAATTATCTGTAAGTCTAATTGAAGAAGACTAGACTCTAAAATTTTTTTTTAAGATCTTCTTCAAAAATTTTAGCAACGTCAGTCTTAAACTTTTCGTACTCTTTCCATAAAGCATCGATTACTAAAGGTGATTTTATCTTTTCAGATAGAATAACTTTAGCCTCATCCAGAGCAGTTGGTTCTCTTCCGTGTTTATCTTTAAATACTTTCCTGTCATCACTACCAAGAAAAAGAGGTCTATTGTTTATTGTTTTTACTGCTCTAGCTAAGGTTTCTAACTTTTCTGCTATTTGTTGTGCAAATAACGAGTTAAAATTGCTAGCAAATTCAAAAATGTCCCTAATTTCATATGGAAGAAGTGTTCTAAAGATAACTTCTATCCTTATATTTTTTTCTTGATTATCAAATACAAGAATAGGTTTTGACTCTACATACCCAAGAGTAAACAAATCTTCTAAGGTAGTTACGTCCGATAAATAGTGTGGAGTTTCTTTTACAGCCGGTTCTGGAATGTCGGTCATACTCGCCTTCTTTTTCGTTTCGAAAGTTAGTTACTACTATCTAAAACCACGAACAGTACGTACTTCAAAAGTCATGCTCTCTACTACGCGAGCTTGGCCAGTAGATTGTGATTTGCCCCAGTTTGAACACACTGCATCTACGAAGGTTAGAACCCTGGTTCCTCCGCCTAGTCCAGCAGGAAGCTGCATTATTTCTACAATGTTCACTGGAAAGGTAAAGTCTTCTAATGTATGTATTTCTCTTCCAACAAGTTCAAGGAGAGACTTTTGATACAATTCAACCTTTTCAATATCAACTGAAGTATCTGTACCGCCCCAAACTATCTCTTTAGTTTCCGGACCACGAGAAAAAAGAACTTCACGTATTCTTTCGACGTTACGGGTTGATTTTGAAGAAAACTTTTCTAGTGTACCTATTTCTTCATTGTTGATAGTTATAGTGTATGCATAAAAAACCGATGCTTGGGTTTCAGGAACTGCAGTTTGTGGGTAGGCCATGTGCTAACTCCTAGAAATTAAGAACAAACGTAAACACTACATCGATCCATTGTAGACAAAACGCTGGCTTTACTTTTCCGCTGATATTTACTTTTCTTGGTTCCACAGGATCCTGCGCAGCTGAAACAGCTTTAAAATCTTCTATAATCTCTTGCGAGATAAGATATTCAAGAATATTTTCGGAAGAAAATACTATAGAGCGGATTAGTTTAGTTGTAATTTTCTTGTTTTGGAATACAGGATATAGGCCATCTCTCCAGTATTTCTTTACATAATCCTTTACATCTTGCACACCAAGATCTTCAGTTAGAGCACTAGTGGTATCAGTTGTAATAGCTAAAATGTTTCTGGTAGAGGTTCCGCTTATGTTTGCTGGAGATACACCGCGCTTTACTAAATAATCTAACTCATCTGGTGTAAAGGTATCGGTCATATACACGTTTGGAATAACCTCATTAGAAATTGTGTTACCAATACCAACAGAACAAAGTTTTCCAGCTAATGCTGCACAATGGAACTTAGTGTTGAACGTTCCGGAAACCCCAGCCACTGTGCATTCTCCACCGGGGGTTGCAGGAACAACCATGCGTTCATTCGCGTACCCTTGAGCATAGGCAGCAAACTGTTGGTAAGTTGTTCCATCTGCTAGAGGAGCAATAACAGTCCGTTCCTGTGCTCGTTCTGGTTGTGATACTATAACAGCGTGGTTGAAAAGAATGTCTGCCGCCGTAGTTGTATTTAGTGTTCCTACATCCATAGGGATTAAAAATAGTTTATATCCTGTTATTTTATTTAGCTTCTCTCTAGCAGCAATGTAAGCAGTTTCTAACTCTGAATTAGTTGGAACGTCTGGGTCTACCCAAGTACTTGGGTCTAATTGACAAATAATAACCCCACGCCCGCCAGCGTTTAGAACTAAAGAACCACTAACGGAAACATCGTTTACAGCACCATTTGTACGAAGTTTATTTCCGTGATCACTATAAATTAAGTTTTCATCAAAGTACAGGATAGGCTCATAAGCAGAAGCCGCTCTGGTTTCTGTATAAGTAATATAATAGTTATTACCATTAGTTGGGGCGGATCCCGCCGGAAGCCAGGAAACATCCCCAGTAGCTAATTGGTAATCAACGCCGTCTACATACTTAGCAACACCAGGAAGGTCCCCAATAGAAACTATCTCATTTACGGTAGTTACTGTTGGTATTGTGTCCGTAGTTCCAGCACCCTTTGTCATTTTGTAGTTTTGAATACTACAATAAGGATCTCCTGTTCCTACGATTGTCGGATATCGCTCGTATAATGGGGGAGCTATAATGCCGGTATCATTGACGATTCGTATAATTAATCCAGGAATTCTTTCAGCCATTGTAAAATTCTCCTGCCTAGTTACAGACAATAATACTTTATTTTTCTTTTGCTTCTTTAACTATTGGTGCTAATCTAAAGAAATTTGAGCAATGATGTCTACACAGATATCTCTTAATCGCGCCCCACTAATTTCTTCCCTATAATCCCAAGTAGAAATAATTCCAAAAGTGATTGAAGAAGTATACAATGGAAAATCTATACCAGGTAAGCGCAGCTGACTATGCCCACCAACCGTAGGATGTTTGTTTATCTGTATTCCATGTTGTTCAAGAAAATCTTTTGCCATAGGGTGAGATAAATATAAAGTAACAATGTCTACTAAATTATCTCTTTCTGGCATACTTCTTGCTCTAACAGATATAGTAAAGTCTATATAGAAATTACCACTATAGTGATCCCATTGATCATCTGCCTCTATTTCACTCTCAACAGAAAGAGCAAAATCTTTAGCTATAGAAATTGGTTTAGAGATTACGTTACCGTCCCCAATTAGAACGGCTGGGAGGTGTTGTTCATCCCAAGAAAAAAGGCTATTTACAAAAGGTGTATTTGAAAATTCTATTTGTACAGTACCATCAGTTAGAACTAGTTGACCTCTTTCAGCGGCTATAAAGATAGATTTAATATATTTTATAATATACTCTTTAGAAAAACGAATACCTCTATAAAAGGTTTGTATAGCCATAGTTTAATCTACTTGCACACTAAAGTTATAAATAGATGATCTTGGGTCAACTTCTACTAAGTCAAAATGTTGAGAGACAACAATATCTTCAATGTAAATCGGAGTGTAATCAACTACCTGAAAACGCTCACCTGTAGCTGCTCTTACCACAACATCCCACTCTCTGACTGTAGGCGAGTAATTTGGTGGGGTCGTCCAATAAGTGGCTTTTTCTTCTTTTACAAAACCACCTTCTTGCACAGTTAGGTCTGACAGCGTTCCTGGGAAAGCCAACAGAAACTTATTTGGTGCAACCCTTGAACGTATAACAGCAGTAGGGTTTAGCCATTGTTCATAAGAGAACAGGGATCCATAATATCCAGGATCGTTGTCTACGTCTGGCTGTAGCATATCAAAGTTTGTTGCTGGGCTAATTATTCCATAAACTAAAGTGGTTATGTATGTTGGATAAAACGGAGGAGTATTAAAAATCATGTAAACAGCATTTTCAACTTTATTTCCAGCAGAATCTAGTTGATTTCTGTAAATGTCAAAGGCATATTCATCTCTATCAGGAATAAATGAGTACTTATCAACGCTTGCTTCCCAAACAGAGGAAATTCCACCGCTTCCCTGCACAGTTGCTGTAAGGACGCCTATATCTGGGTACTCCGTTATTGGATCAGTATTTTCTCCCCAAATTTTATAACGCCAATATCCTGTATCTGGATCAGTGTCATAAGCAGAAGCTACTTTTGTTATTGTACTTACTCGTCTATCTTCAAAGTGAAAGGTAGAGTTTGCTCTAGCTTTTCTTTTAAGAAGATAACAGGCTTCCCCCATTATATTGAGGGCATCCCAGTTTTGTCTAACACCAAAAGTTAGAATATTCGTACTTCTACGAATAAGATATGGTTTTGACCATAGTGGCATACACCTATTTTATACTATTTTGTATTTGTAAATTTAACTGTTGGGAAGATTTGTAGAAAAGCAAAGAGCAGAGGTGTAGGCACTTGACGGGTATACAGGAGAAATATATAAGAAATTTTTAACTAATTTTATTTCGTTTTTATTAACTATAATTAGTAAGTCATCTTTGATGTCTGTTAATGTTCCTTCAAGTATTATGTTTTCAGTTATACATACCTGTACTAGAGTTCCAAGTAGTGATTGTAGCATCCAGACCCCTACTTTGTTGTTGTTTTTGGCTCAGTATCTGTTACAACGCTTGTAGTTTCTGTTGCTGTTGAAACTACCTTTCCAATAGCCTTTGCAGGCTCTGAATACAGCCCGTGCCTTTTAAGAACGTCACCAAAGTCCTCAAAGTCATGAGGAAGAATTCTAAAGCGTGTCTCACCTGTTTGATCGTTATCCTCAACCCAACAATGGCATAGTTCATGATCTAAAATAGCGTACTTTTGCTTATCTTCTAGTTGGTTCCATTTTTCATAAACAATTGTGACAATAAAGTCATAACCGCTTAGTGCTTTTGTTTTTGGACCACACTTCTCGGCTGTAGCTACAGCCTTTTTACCACGAACAGTAATATCCTTGTTGATATACAGATAAGCAATCTTAGCGTTTACAAGATGTGTATGGTATTGCCTAATCAAGTCTAGGGCAATCTTCTCTACTAGTTCTCCTGCTGGATCATACTGAGTTGGCACTGCCTTTGTTTGCATTCCGCTTTTAGAACCCTTGGGACGCCCTCGTGGCATTTTATTCTCCTTTTTTATTAAGAATGTACTCTATTGGTCCGTGTATCTTATGGTTATCTTTACATTTTTTGTTTTCTGCTTCCCACATTCTGATGCACTGCTCCGCGTGTCTTCTTGTGTAGAAGAACGCCACGTCCATAAAGTCGTACACCAGGTATATTTTTTTGGGTGGTTTTCTCATGTTATCTCTCTTGAGATTATACACACCTTTGCCTGATTTGAAAAAATTTAATTCAGGATATGACGCGGTGCATTATAAACGGAGATCCAACTAAAGATCTTTTAGGAACAAAGTTAGAACTTAGTGACCTCTTTACCGCTTATTTTTAGTTAGTTTCTTACTTTTTATCTACTTTTTGTGTATTATTCTTATACGTAGTTGAAACTAAAAAGAAAAGATGAAAAAATTAATTTTTAAAAATTATGTCACGAATGTAAAAATTCTGTGTATACTACCGTTAAAAACTTCGATTCGCATTGCTTGCTTCCGAAAGAAGAGTTTCCGAAGGAAAGGAAGCTACAGGAAGTAAGCAGCATGCTTGGGAGATACGCAGTATCTCACAGGTCATAGATAGACATAAGTTAGTATAAAATAAACGTTATTTACTTTATCTTTGTAAAACAATAGAAATAATTATTATAATATCAAAGACCGAGATCTGTCTTGAGTTTTTTAATTAAGTTTAATGCTCTATTTTCTTAGATCCTGTGTATAATTTCGTTAGGTGTAATTTTCCTCTAATCCTAAGAGGTATTTAATGCAAGCTAGACTAATGTCTTCTTCTGGGTTTTTATTTGATGCTTGTAGCTTGACTGTTGAGGATGTGGACATACTAGCAATAGCTAACTCACTGTCAAAGCAGTGCAGATTTTTTGGTAACTGTTCTGAGTTTTACAGTGTTGCACAGCACTGTGTGCTGCTATCTAACATGGTTGAAAAGAAATATCAAAAATGGGCTCTTTTACACGACGCTGCTGAAGCTTATCTTTCAGATCTCGCTGCTCCTATAAAGAAGCTTTTACCGCAGTATGTAGAACTAGAAGAAAATGCGTTGAAAGTAATAGCAAAAAAATTTGATTTAGAATACCCCATCCCTGAACCTGTGCTGGAAGCAGACCTGCTTCTTAGAAAAGCAGAAATGATAAATTTGTTTGATTCTTATTATGATTGGGAATCCGTTATAGATTTTACTGATGCTAGGGGAATTGTTGTATCTCCTTATCCTTCTTGTGATGAAGCAAAGTTTCTTTTTATAAATAGGTTTAAGGATCTTTTTGGAAATAACCTAACCCCTTATAAAACAACAAAAAAGAGGATTTAAATGATTATTGGCCTAGCAGGAAAAGCACAAGTAGGAAAAGATACTGTTGCAGATTATTTAGTAGAAAATTTTAGGTTTGAAAAATTTGCCTTTGCTACAGCTTTAAAACAATTTTGTTTGAATCTGTATTGTTTATCCTCGAGCCAACTAAATACTCCAGAAGGAAAAAGTACGTTAGATAAACACTATGGAAAAACACCTAGAGAACTTCTTCAAAAAACAGGAGAGGCTCTCAGAGGAGTGTACCCCAATATTTGGGTTGATCAGATTGAACGAAAGATATATAATCACCATCGAGTTGTTATTTCTGATGTTAGATACAAAAATGAAGCTGAGTTTGTAAAAAACAATAAAGGAATTCTTATTAGATTAGTAAGAGAAGACTTTTGTATTGGGGGAAAAGAAGCACAGCATATAAGTGAAAATGATGTAGATAGTTTTGGATCATTAGTAGACCTAACTGTTTCTGTAAAAACAGGTGAAGTAAATAGACTAAAAAGTTCCGTAGTGGATTATCTACTTTCGAGGAATGTTCTGTGATTAGGAGAAAAGTATGATTGGCGAGGAGCGAGTTAAAAATTACGATCAATCAATTGTTCTTGTAGTGCAGGGTGGGGCTGGTGATGTTCTAGCAGCAACCCCTATGATTAGATCTATGAAAAATACTTACCCAAGAGATCGGCTTATAGTTTTAGCTACACACCCCTATATGTTGGCACATAATCCTTACATTGACATGCTTATAACTTATGATCCGCAGTTTAACTCTAATAACGATACTAAGCTTTTGTTTGATGAGTTTGTTTCAAAAAAGGAAAAAATTAGATTTTTCAAACATCATTTTCCTTATGATGCTTATTTAGACTCCCCGTTTCAAACTGCAAAAACCTTGCCAGAAGCAATTTGTAATTTATATAACTGTGTTTATGATGGTAAGCCTTTAGACTATAGCATAACAGAGTGGGAAAAATGTGCGGCTAAGGCTTTTATGGAACAATTCTCAAAACCTGTTGTATTTTTACACCTTACAGGTGTTTTGCCTATGAAAAATTTGCCGTTCGAAACCATTTTACCCATAGTAAAAAAGTACAAGGATAAGTTTGAGTTTGTTCAAATTGGGTCTGCCAAGGATGAACCAATCAAGGAAGAAGGCGTTATAAGTGCTCTTGGAATGCCGATTAGGGACACAATTAGTGTTCTGCCTCATGCTAAGACGTGTATAATGATAGAGAGCCTATTTGCACATTGTACTAACGCACTAGGAATTCAGGCAGTTGTTACCTTTAACGCTACGGATAAAAACTTTTTTGGATATAGCAATAATTTTAATGTTAGTTTTAGCGGGGGTTGTGCAGACCATCCATGCAATAGACCTATTGGGACACTTAATAGATTTTTGCCTGGATATCTCAATTTGAAAACTTCTGAGCATATGCAGTGGCGTTGCCCTAAAATGGTGTGTAACAAGCTAACAGCAGATCAGTTGGAAGAAGTATTTTTACAGGCTGTAAAAGAAGAAAATAAAACCGGCCCATTTAAAACGCTGGAAGAGGCACGGAATGGCTGAAAATTTTGAGGGTAAGAAACGAATAGTGTTTTTTCAGGGAGACAGGTCTGCTTGTTCTTTTTACCGAGGGCTTGCCCCTCTTCATGCTATGACTGGTGGTAACACTACAGGCGAATACATCTATGAAAATACAGGAATTTTTGACAAAAAATATGTAGACTTCAAGTATGATATTGCTGTTTTTCAACGGCAGTATAGACCTGAAGTATTTTCACCTATGATGAAGATGAAGCAAAATGGAACCAAACTAATTTACGAAATAGATGATAATTTGTTTGATGTTCCTAAATGGAACCCGGCGCATAAGGTTTTTAGTAATGAAACTGTTCAAGGGTACATTAGAGCGTTTTTGTCTAATGTTGATGCTATTTTTGTAACTCAGGAATATTTAGCTGATGTTTACTATGACTATAATAAAAATATATATATTCTTCCAAACTCAATAGATTTTAAGGTTCTAAATCAGCCTCGCCCAAGACAATCAAAGAAGCCTGTTGTTTGTTGGCAAGGATCTAACACACACGAAAAGGATCTTGCTCTAATAAGGAAGAGCCTTCACAGACTAGTTCAAGATGGGGACGCATATATAAAATTATGGAGTATGGATTTTCCAGGGGCGCAAAAAGTAAATCTTGTACATTTTGAATCCTTTTTTACCGTTTTCCCTTTGCTAGATATTGATATTGGTCTTGCACCAATAGCACCAAACAAATTTAATAGATGTAAAAGTAATCTAAAGTTTTTGGAATACTCAGCACTAAAGATTCCAACAATTGCGTCTAATTTTGGTCCATACAAAGAAACAATAAAGAATGGAGAAACAGGTATTCTTGTTGACTCTGTTGATGAATGGTACAAGTCAGTTAGATTTTTATTAGACCATGAAGAGGAAAGAATTCGTTTAGGAGAAAATGCGTATAATTATGTTAAAGAAAACTTTGACATAGACAAGAATTGTCTTTTGTGGAAAAAGGCTTTCGACGAGATTTCTTCTTAAAAATCTTTAACTTTTAGGAGAAAAAATGGAAAAGCATTTTGTTATTGTAACTATTGCAGACGGGACTAACATTGTGGGTTTGATTGAGCCACGCTTTTTGCCAAATCAGCACTCTACATCTTTGTGCGTGAAGATTGAAGAACCTAGGGCGTTACGAGTAATTCCTGTAAGTGAAAAAAGTTCTAGAGCTGTCCTTACCCCTATTTTTCCAACAGAGTCTAGTCAAAAGGAACTGTTTCTTATGCCAATTGCCTTAGAGCATCTTGGTGATGTAGTGGGGTCAGAATTCGTTGAACTTGACCCTATGTCAGAAAACAAACAAATGTATGATTCATACAAGGAAAGTATTCGTCAGTGGAAAATGCAGACATCCAGAATTGCTCAACCCTCTGGGGATGAAGTAAAAGCAATCATGGGGAAAAAACTTAATCTACACTTAGTAGATAAATAGAGGTGTTGTCGTGAACGAAAACGAAAACGAAAACGAAGAGGAAAACGAAGAGGAAAACGAAGAAGAAGGAAAAAAGAGGAAGAAGAGGAAGGGAAAAACTGTATACTTTTTAGGGGACCTGGATTCAAACACCAGACTTGTTTGTTCTGCACACAGCATAAATATAGAAATAAAGAAAGAGGTAGAAGACCGCGTAACTAAAGAAAAAAAGACAGTATGGGGAGCAAAGTTTTTTTATCCAGATATAAAATCTGCAATTTATGGGTATATGAAATATAAATCAAAAAACCCTAATGACCTGAAGAATAGAGACCTTAAAGCTGTTGTTGAGCATATTGACTCTTTGTATAATATGGTGGATGCTGCTAGCAAGCACCTAGAAGAGCTTTGGTCGAAAAATGTAAAGGATGTTGTAAAATCTTTGCGGGATAGTGGGGAATAATATGCAAGATCAGGTTGTTACTGCAACTAAACGTTACATTTTGGACATGCTTAATTTTATGGTTTTTGGAGAAACTGTTACTTGGGACGGAGTAGATCAGTATAATGCATTACCTATTTTCCATACAATAGAAACAGAAGCCTACGTTGAAGAATGCCGGGGTTCTTTGCTTGTTCACAAGAACAGACCTACGGGTTTTAGGCTTTTGATTAGCACGCATACTGCGTTAAACGTTCAAAAGGTGTGTTATCGTTTTGTTTCTATAAAGGACAAGATAGGATTAGATAATCCGGTTAGAGTAATTCTACCAAGTGCTAGTTTGGACTTTGACCTATCTATTTCAGATCTCAATTTAGGCATTAATGATAGTACAGCAAAAAGTTTTTACAACAATAAAGATAAGACCGGAGATATAAGCAAAAGCGTTATAATGTCTTTACTCAGGTTTTTGTTGGATTCTGAATTTTATGCAATTGAAGATCCTGATGTGTTTCATGATCTAATTGAAGATGCTTGTAGTTTTCCTCCGTTGACTTTTGATGATCACTATGCACTAATTAAATCAAATACAACCAGTTAAGGAAAAGAAGCGATGCTTAAGTTTTGTGGTATAGACCCGTCGCTTTCTTCTACTGGGGTATGTATTACCAACAACGAAGAGTCAGACTATCTTGAATCTTTTGCCATTAAAAGCACAAAGAGAGGAGAAGCTAGACTTATAGAAATTAGAAATAAGGTAACTTCTATTTTAGTGGAGCATAAGCCAAATTATATTTTTTATGAGGGGTATGCCTTTGGTGCGCGAGGCAGAGTATTTGATTTAGGTGAGTTGGGTGGAGTTTTAAAAGTAAAATTATTCGAAGAAGAGTATAAATTTTTTATTGTGCCACCTACTGTTTTGAAAAAGTTTATAATTGGAAAAGGAATTGCACCTAAAGATTTAATGAGAGAGTATGTTTACCGTGCTTATGGCAAAGGTTCTGAAGTTTTAAAAACAACAGACGAGGTAGACGCTTTTGCTTTATGCCAATTTGGAATGGCTATAGAGGCAAGACTTAACAACAAAAAGTTAGACTTAGCAAAAAATAAAATACAGGCGTTGGATAAATACATAAAAGACATGGGTTTAGACAGTTCTCTATTTTAGGATATTTTTTTTGGAGGATAAAACCAACATAATAGTTATTGGTTATAAAGTAAACGAATATGTTGCTAAACTTGAGCAAGAATGTTTAGATAGTATTTCTATAACAAAAAATAAAGAATACCTTATTACTTATCTTGATAACTATACCTCTGGATTAACTTTAACAGAAGCTTGGAATAAGCTAATTTTTACAAGCAAGGGCAAGTATATTTGTCTTTTAAACAACGATACCAAAATAGTACAACCTGAATGGTTAGATAAATTGTTGCTTCCTTTAGAAAAGAAAGAAGTTGGGTTTACTGGGCCAAGCACAAACAATTGTCATAGTGTACAAAAAACAATTCCAACATTAGAGATAGCAAACTTAGAAGAGGGCGTACAGTTTTCTAAGGATCCCCTGAGTGGGTTTTGTTTATGCTTTAGAAAAAAGGTTTGGGAAGAATTAAAAGGTTTTGATTCTAGGTATAAGCTATATGGGCAAGAATCTGATTTTTGTGATCGTGGGCACCGTCTTGGTTACAAATCTGTTTGGGTAAAGAGTGCATTTGTTTTTCACCACGGTGAGGTTAGTGTTAAAGAATCTGGTTTAAATACTACAAAAGAAAGAGATAAGGCTAAAAAATTGTACTGGTCGGAAAGAAAAAAATGAAAATCTCTTTTATTTCTCCTCATTTAAATGTCTGTGGGGGTGTTCGCGTAATTCTTCGTTTGGCGCAGTATCTTACAAGATTAGGACATACTGTAAACGTTTTGGCAAACAAAACCGGCGCAGGGGCGTTTTGGTTATTTCCTAAGCCTGAATTTCCTATTCTTCGTGTTGGAAGTTCTTATACAGAATATATTGAAAAAGATACTGATGTTGTAGTAGATTTCCTTGATGGAGGTCTACACCCCATACCGAAAAAAACAAAGCGTGTACTATTTTTACAGGGTTATGGGACTCAAGATAAAGATAAAGAGGAAGAGAATTTATCTAGAGATTTTGATGGTGTTATTACTACTTCTAAATGGTTATATGATCTTGCTATACATAGAAAAAAAAGAAACGTATTTATAGTTCCTCCAGGAATCGACAATATTTTTAAACCTAAAATAGCTAAAAAATTCTATTTTCATATAGGTGGTTTATATCATAGAAGCTCTAGTAAAAATACACACACCTTTATAAACGTTGCTAATAGCTTTTATGCTGCAACACACGGAGAGGTTATTCCCCTTCTTATTTCTTCAAAGTATGATAAGAATAATACTTTATTAGATAAGTTTACGTGCCCTTTTTCGTTAATAATAAATGCGCCACAAAAAATTCTTCCTGATGTGTACTCCTCTTTGTCTGTTTGGATTTCTACATCATCTAATGAAGGTTTTGGTTTAACCGTTCTTGAGGCGATGGCGTGTGGTGTGCCTGTAATTTATATGCCAAATAAGGGATTGGATGGTTACGTTGTTTCTGGTAAAAATTGTCTTATGGCTAGAAACGAAAAAGAAATTTTAGAGCATCTTTTTACTTTGCAAAAAGATAGTTCCTTGCGCGGTAGGCTAATAGCAGAAGGTATCAACTTAGCAAAATCTTTTACTTGGGATAAGTCTTCCAGACTATTTGAACAACGTTTGAAAGAGATATGCTCGTGATTATATACTTTATAGAACCCCATTTGTTAGTTGTCGGTGGGATTCGTAGAATTATAGAAGTAGCTAATAGACTTCAAAAATATGGACATGAAGTTAGAATTTTTACTCCAAAAGGCACCCCGTGTCTTTGGCTGCATAATAAAATACCAACACATAAAATAAGTAAACTGAGTAGTTATTCCAAAGCAGATGTAGTAATTTTCAACTTAGCAGAGCAGTACAGGGAGGTTTTAGCTGTTCAAGCAAAAGCAAAAGTTTTTTGGGTTTTAGCTCCTGAAGGGCTTTATAAAAACCCGGATATACCTCTTGCTGCTTTACGGCAAGGATTTCACCTTGCTACTAACTCTACTTTTACAAAAGAGTACATTCTTAAATACGTAAAGGTAAAGTATGATATACCTGTTTTTCCTGGAGGAATAGACCCTAGTCTTTTTAAGTGTGATGAAAAAATACCTAAAGCATACCACGTTTTACTTTACGGGTCTGCTCGTCCTTGGAAAGGAACAGAGCTTATTCTAAAAGCCGTTCATAGTTTACCGAATATAAAATATCTAAAGATGGAAGGAACAAATACTACGCAAGAAGGTTTGTATACTCTGTATAATCATTCTAGCTTGTATTGCTGCGCAAACCAGGCAGAAGGCTTTTCTTTAACCCAATTGGAAGCAATGGCTTGTGGTTGCCCCGTTGTAACTGCGGATGACGGCGGTAGTAGAGACTATGTGATTAATGGCGTAAATGCCTTTGTTGTAAAAAGGACCGTAGAAGGAATTAAACATGGAATTTCTACGCTACTAAACAATACTGCTTTGTGCAAAAAGCTAAAAGCAGGAGGATTAAAGACAGCAAAAGAAGAAAGATTTTCTTGGGATGTAATTTCAAAGAACTTTGAAACCTATTTAAAAACCCTGTGTTAACTTGCCCAACACTTTCTGTTCTTATTTTGACCCACAACAGAATAGATCTGTCAAGTAACTATATACCAAAAATAGTAGATTCTGTTGGGGATATTCCTTTTGAGGTTTTACTTTGCGATAACGGGTCCATAGATGGTAGTTGTGATTGGGTATACTCATATGGGATGGCGGATTGTAGAGTACATAAGGTTGTTTGTTTAGACGATAACTTAGGTGTTGAAGCAACTAATATTTTAGCAGAATATGCCAGAGGAAAATACATATTGAAAGTAGATGATGACGTAGATGTTCCAAAACAATTTGGGTCTCGTTTAGTAAAAATTTATGAATATTTGGATGATCCAAAGATAGCCTTTTTGGGTTGGGATATGTCTTGGAATGGTGGAACCTTTGCAACAAGATCTGGGCTTAAGTTGTATAAACCCCCAATGGGAAAAATTGTTGAAATAAAAAATAAAGGAAAAGTTCTTATATCTTTTAACCCTAATAAGTGGATGATAAATGGGGTTTGTAGGTTGTCTAGAAAAGATACTTTTTTATCTCTAGGAGGACACCCAAAGGGACTAAAATACGGAGTAGACTATGCTGTAAGTTGTGCAGCAGCTAAGCAGGGATATACAATAGGTTATTTTAGCCCTAGCTCGTTAGGAGATTTGGTAGTTCATTACGGACGAGATACACGAGAAAAACGAGCTTGGAAAGACAAAGAGCTTAATCGTGCTTGTGGAAAAAAGCATGTTTAGTTTTTAGGAGTTAGCTTATGCCTCATAAAGATGGATTTAAACCTATTATTAGTATTGTAGTACCTGTATATAACCAATCTGAACTTACAGTAAGATGCTTTTCTAGTATTCGTAAGTACACTACTATTCCCTACGAGATCGTTTGGGTAGACAATGGTTCTTCAGTAGATCAATTTAAATTAATTTTAAGGCAGGCAAAAAAACCAAACGTCCATACTAAATTAGTAAAGAATCTAAGGAATTTAGGCTTCGTAAAGGCTACAAATCAAGGAATAAAAGAAGCTGAGGGGGATTATGTAATTTTATTGAATAATGATACTGAAGTTGGTTATCGTTGGGACCAAGCCCTAATAAAACCTTTTGTTACGGAAGAAAAAATTGGAGTTGTTGGTCCTGTAACAAATTCAAGGATTTCTTGGCAAGAAGCTACGAATTTGAACTTACGTTGGAATTTGAACTTGCCTCGTTATCAAGATGGGGTAGAAGCTTATTCTAGAAAACTGTATGAAAGCAATAAAGATAAATACATTGATGTAGGCAAAATTCCTTTAGCCTTTTTTTGTGCAGCTTTTCAAAGAAAAACATTTTCTGATTTGGGTTTTCTTGACGAAGACTTTGGAATGGGTTTGGGAGAGGATGACCACTACTGCTCTGTGCTTCGTACTGCTGGTTTTAAGGTGATGTTGAGCCTAGGATCCTTTGTTTTTCACAAGCATAGAACTACCTTCAAGGCCACTAGAATGGATGTTGACAGCATGCACAGACGCGCTTTCAAGCTGCTGAAGGAAAAAAAGAAGGCGTTAAGCGAACTTTCTTCTTGACAACCCGCTAACCGTCCTGTATATTACTAAAAGAGCCAGGAAAACCGCACCTCTCTAGGAGAGTAGGTGTTAATTAGGTAGTCTTTAAGTTTAAGCATGATAATTACAGTAATAATAGGGCCACATAAATTACAGGTTTTTCCTTCATTACCTAATGATTTGAAGGAAGAATTAAAAGAAGAGCTTACTTATACTGTAAAAAACTACATGTTTACACAGGCATACAAAAATTATGCTTGGGATGGTAAAAAGTGTCTTTTTTACCAAGATCAAACTGCTCCAGCAGGTTTATCAAGAAGAATAACTAGATTTTTTGAAGAAAAAAATTACCACATAAACATTAAGTTTCTTAAAGATTACCCACCTTGCGGAAATGCTAATTTAATCGGAATACAACTAGATGATTTTCAATTAAAATCTATTCGTGCGGCAATAGATAATCGCTACGGAATTATTCATGCACCAATTCGCTCCGGAAAGACAGAAATAATTTCTGGAATTATAAATTCCATAAATCAATATCCGGTTTGGGTAGTTACCAGTGCTTCGCAAGGTGGGAAAGAAGTTGTTACGCAAACGCAGCGAAACATTTCTTTACGCTTAGGAAGACCGATTGGGTTATTCTCCGAAGGACGTTTTGAGGAGAGTGACATTGTTGTTACTAGCTACGAAGCTTTAAAACACCTAATTCCTAAAAAAGACAAGAAAAAATCAGAAAGATTGTTGGAAAGAAACGAAAAGATATTGGAATCTGTTGTGTCAGCAAAAGTTTTGCTTTTGGACGAGTGTCACCACGCCTTTTCTGATAAAAGCAATAAAATAATTAGTCTTTTTAAGAATATAGGATACAAAATAGGGTTAAGCGGTACTCCTAAGCCTACAGGGGCTACTAAACTAGAAGTAGAATCTGGCATAGGCCCAATAATTGCTAAGGGAAATTTTAATTCTCTCATCAAATCAGGAAGGCTAGCCAAACCACTTGTATTTATTTATGATTTACCAGAAGATTGGTTTCCTTCTGTAACTTATTCTTTTGAGTATCAAGATATCTATTGGTCTCGTGTAGTTACAAACGAATTGAGGAACAGATTTATTGCTGAAGCTGCAAAATCTTTAATGGAAAAGAAAAAGAGAGTATATATTATTGTGCGTAGACGAGACCACGGAGATATTTTACAACAATTACTTCCAGAAAGCGTATACATTGAGGGGGATTGCAGAACAGAGCGCAGAAAATGGTACTATGAAGAGATTAACGCGGGACGCCTTCCTTGTATAATTAGTACTGTGGGCAAGGAGGGACTAAATATTCCAAAACTGGATGCTGTGATCAACGCAGAGGGCCTTTCTTCTCAGGTCGCAACAGTGCAGAAAATGAGATCGCTTACAGCGGCAGAAGGAAAAAAATATGGTATTGTTATCGACTTTATTGATAAGGGTAAGTACCTTTATGACCATAGCATAGATAGGTTAAAACAATATACTAAGCATAAAGAGTTTATTGTAAAACGAAAAGTTGTACCTGGTAGTTATTTTGACAATAAAGATAGCTAGGAGTTAGCATGCCTAAGAAGCTAATTTTAGGTGTTGCTCTTACAGAAGATCCTGTAGAAGAGCATATTATTAGACACCTTGGAAAGTTAGTAAACCAAAATAAGCAATTGAAAGAACAAATAAAACGAACTAAAAATTGGGTTGAAGATAAACCTATAAAGAGTTGGGTCCCTTTCGATTTTTACCACTTTTTCTGTAAGTTATATGAAAGTAAATTTGGAGAGCCTTTTATTCAAAAAGGAAATTTGTTTCATTGGTATGAGAAGATAGAAACGTTTATTTTAGCAAATAAAATACAGAATGAAGACTATAAAACATTTATAGAAAAAGCTTTTGTAATTTTTAATTCTCTTTCAAAGCCTTCCGTTGGGTCTATTTGTAATGCTAAGTTATACTCAACAATTATGAAAACATCTGCTAGAGAAATTCTGCCAAAGGACTTTCATGATTTAGATATTCAACTAGCAAGAGAAAATGAAAAAATTAAAAGGGAGCAAGAGAAATATGGGATTACTCCAGGGATGACTTTAAGAGATATAAAGCGTCGTATGGAGGAATACAATGCTAAGCCGAAAGGATAGAGAAAGGCTGTCTGCTATAAAAGAAAATTGTGCAAAATGCGGGGGTTTAGGGGCACTTTTTATAAACAAGCAATTTGTTGATTGTGAATGCTTAAAAATTATAGAAAAAGAGCAAAGAATTTTAGAGGCTAATATACCTCTTGTGTATACAAAGTTTAAACTGGAAGATCTTACTGAAGAATTTAAATCAGAAAATAAGTATTACTTGGAACTGTTTACTAATTTTATTTATAACCTAAAAGATAATGAAGGTAAGATTGTTTGGTTGCACTCTCCCCCAGGGTTAGCAAAATCTTGTCTTATGGTTTGGGGAATTACTTACGCCCTGTCTCTTGGGTATATTCCTTATTTTAGTAGAGCTACACAGCTTCTTCAGCTTAAGCTGGATGCGCTTAGACGCGAAGATAAAAAAGAAGAGTTAGATTACATTTTAAATAGAGTAGATATTTTAGCAATAGATGAGATAGATAAAGTTTATCTTAACCTGGATAATTTTGTTACAAGTCAGTTTTATGATTTGTTTTCCGATGTGTACGACATGAAGAAAACACTACTGATTAGTTCTAATGTTCCTCTTGTAGGGTGTGTAAGCAAATTTCCTGCATATATACAAGATAGGTTAGAAGCCTCTCTTAGTATATCTTTTAGTGGAAAATCCGGACGAAGATAAATGTATACAGAACTGCACGACGACCATACAGAAAAAAAGATATTAGCACTTTTGTGTGTTAAGCCTACATACCTAAAAGCACTGGAACTGGATATAGAATTATTTCAAGTTCCAGAAAACATTGCCTTGGCTAGTCTTTTTATTTCTTACATAAAAAAATATCAAACTCCACCAACAGAGGATGCCCTAAAAGGTTTTATAAAAGATATAGCAAAAGATACCGAAGATCTAGATAAAAAATATGCACTTATAGAAGTTTTTTTAAGTCTTCCAGAAGCTAATCCAGACGAAGCGCCTTATTGGTTCTCAAAAGCAGAAGATCTCTTGTGTGGAAGAAAATTATACTCTTTTGGAGAAGAGATTCAGGTAAAATTAGAGTCAGGAAAAGATAGTTATAAGAAGGTATTACAAGGTATTACACACGATATTCTAAGTATTTCTAGCATGTCGTCTAATGTAAGACGCGGGTATGTTAACTCAAAAGAAAGTATTGAAAAACGAGCTAAAAATTATTTAGATGCAAAAAGAGGAAAAACATCTAGTTTGGTTCCCTATGGGATAAAGATTTTAGATAATTTTTTTGGAGGAATGAAACGTTCTTTTTTGACACTTATATACTCTAAGACAGGTGGTGGAAAAACAAGAACAATGATGAACATTGCAATTTCCTCCTCTTTATTAGGCACGAGAGTATTATATCTTACATTAGAAATGGACTTCGATTTAGTTGGGTCTTGTTTTGATAGTCGTGTGACCTTGTTAGATTCACATGATATTATTTTTGGTAAGTTGCAGAAAGAAGGAGAAAACACCTATAGAGATCACCTGAAGAGGCTAAAAGAAAAATCCCCAGAAAATGATATTTGGTTAGTAGATATTCCAGAGGGTGCTACAACAATAACTATAAGAAAAGAAATAGAAACATACAAAGCTCTCCATGGATATTACCCCGACTTAGTTATTATAGATTATGCACATTTAGTTGAACCCTTGCGTAAATATACTCCTGGGGATAGGTCAACAAGGTTTGATAATTTGTTTGAAGAATTCCACAAAATGGCTAGAGCTTATAACGTAGCTATTATTACGGCAGTGCAGGAGTCCAGAGAAAAATCAAAGGCTGAAGCTAAAAAGAAAAAGAATGACGAAGAAGATCAAGAGGGTACACACAATATTGGAGCATCAAACTACATTGCCCCACATTGCGAAACCATTATGCGTTTGAAGCAAACGTGGGAAGATTATATGCAAAATCGTCTTTTTGTGTACAGCGATAAAAATCGTACTGGAAAAACAGGTAGGCTGGAACTTGTTTGTATTTGGAAACTTACCTATGTCGGAGATCGTTGCCCAGAATTAGATAGGTTTTTACCAAACGCTTCTGTTCTTAAGACAAACTGATGTTAGACCCAGTTTTAGCATATAAGAAATTAGGAATTTCTATCTCTAAAAAAGGTAGATATTATAATGGTTTATGCCCCTTTCATGCTGAAGCAGAGGGATCTTTTGTTGTTTATCCTGATCTAAGCTATTACTGTTTCGGTTGTAAAAAGGCTGGAACATATGCAAAATTAGCAGAGTCTATAGGGATTGAGTTTGTTCCAAGCTTAAATTATGAAACAATAAAATTACCACAATTGTTTTCTTCTGAAAAGGTTAAGACAGACTACTTTGAAAAGTTTTCTTCTCTGCTGAAAAATAAAACAACGGAGGAAAAAAAGGCGTTTTTATGTAAGTTTGAAAAATTAAGAATAGAAGTAGCTTATTTAGAAGCACTTAATAAATCAGAGGCCGTACTTATTGACTATTTCTTTACGAAATTCAATAAGTTAAAAAAGGAGGCAGGCGATGTGGAAAAAGGAAGAAATACAGAACCTCGCTGATGATATGTCCTCCATTGCTGTTGATGGGCATGGGTACCAATGGATATTTGATTCTAAAAAGGAAGAAAAGTTTATTAAACTAATTTCTAATTATGTAAAAAAAGCATCCTATAAATCTGAACGTCAATTTTTGTATAAGTTTGGAAGATGGGATCCAGAAGATGCTTATCTCGATGTCTTATCGTCTGTTTGGGTTGCTTTTAGAAAGTATGGTCCTCGCCCCCTAGGAAATGATTTTACTTATCTATTAAACTTGAAAACTAACAACTCCTTAACCAACCGTGCTCGCTATCTTTTTTCTGATAAAGGAAAACTAAACGTTATTAGCTCTTCTTTTGAGGCGCTCCAAGTTGATAATGAAGGAGAATCCCGTGCGCTACCTAAGATTTTGGATTCCGACTTTGTTTTTTACTCGAAGAAGCCATTAAATTCTGTGTATAATAGAGCAAAGGAGAATAAAAAAATGCATGACTATATTCCCGCTAAAGAAACTACCGTAGGACAAGTTTATGTGACCAGATTAGATAAACTAGTAGAAATTGTTTCTATAAAAAATGAAGTTTCTCTTAGGGTATTGGCTACAGATAGAGTTACACAAGTCCCACTTAATTATCCGTTACGTCCGTATGTTGGATCTGAAGAGGATCCAGTAGAGGCTGAGATTTTAGAGGATATTCGAAAAGAAGAAGATGCTACAGAACTTGTTGTTGAGGCAGCTGTTCCTGAAGAAGAGAAAAACGAGTTAGTTATTGCTGCTTCTCTCTTTTTGGAAGAAGAAAGTACTTCTGACGTTGTTGTAGAACCTGTGCCAAGCCCGGTGTGTAAGCCAGAGCCAGAGCCAGAGCCAGTGCTTGAAACCGTACCTGAAATAATCACTGAAGCTGTATCAGAAACAGTAAGAGAAGAGGAGAAAATTATGGAAGACGGAAGCGTAAAAGAAGAGTCCGGTTCTAACCAAAAGTCTGTTCGAACCCTTGTTCTTGATACACTAAAAGAACGCGGGGAAATGACCCGTAAAGACATTACAATGGTAGTTGCTAGCGCTAGAGGTACCGCGCCAGAGGATCTAAAGCGGCTAGAAGCACATATTTCTGTTCAACTAAGTGTGCTTAAGAAGAGTGGAATTCTTGCAAACGACGAGAAGAAGTGGAAGTTAGTTTCCTAAATCTTTTCAATTTCTTCAATACTTTACAAACCTTTTCTAAAGAGTGTGGTGCCTTATGGAGTTGAAACAATTCTGTTCTGAAAAGTGCCCGCGTTATAACAACGGGGTTAGAACACCTTGTCTTCCTGGGGTTGGTCCGATTCCTGCTAGGGTTATGATCGTAGGGGAAAGCCCAGGACAAAAAGAAGACGAGGTTGGTGTTCCTTTTGTTGGAGCTTCTGGTAATTTGATTGATGATTGTCTTAGAGCAGCAGGGTTGGATCGCTCGCAAATTTATATTACAAACGCAGTAAAATGTGGAACACCGGGCGAGAATGCCCCACCCTCTAAAAAAGAAATAAAGATTTGTAAACAGTACCTTATCGAAGAAATAAAAGAAGTAAAACCAGAGATTATTGTAACCCTTGGTGCAAAAGCTCTTGAAGCAGTTCTAAATAGGACTGGTATTGCAACAATAAACAATAATATTTTTACTTCTGAAGAATTTAATGTAAAAGTTCTTCCAATTTACCATCCTGCTTATGGACTAAGAAACCCAGGAGTTATTCCTGCAATCAAAAAAGGGTTTGAACTTTTAGCTAAAGAACTTAGCGGCAAGGGGCAAGATACCGAAGAGACAAAAGTTTTTACGGCAAAAAACGAAGAAGATATTAATAAGATATTAGAAAAATTAGAAGGAGTAAAAAAGTTTTCCTTCGACTTTGAGACAAGTAGCCTGCGCTATTTAGAAGCAAAGATCTTATCCATTGCCTTTTCTTGGAAAGCAGGTACAGCTACAGTTATTCCATGGGCGTTGCATACGAAAGAAACCCTTAAAAGGCTAAATAATATTTTAGCAAACAAAAACATAATTAAGATAGCACAAAATATAAAATTTGAGATGCACATTTGCAAGGCTAATAATTTAGAATTAAATCCTCCTTATGAAGATACTATGCTAATTCATCATTTACTAGATGAAAATAGCAAACATGGGTTGGATGTTCTCACTCTTAGGTTTACTAAGTTGGGTGAATACTGGAAAGAAATAGATCTATTTATAGAAAAGTATTGTAAAGATAATAAGTTAGAAAAAGATAAATTTACTTACAATTTGATCCCTGAAAAAATTCTATTACCTTACAACGGTAAAGATGCAGATGCTACTTTGCAAGCATTCTCTACTCTTTATCCAAGATTAGAGCAGCAAAAACTAAGCAATCTCTATTATAATTATGTTATTCCATATTTATCTGTTATTGTAGAAATGGAACACCTAGGGATAGCTTGTGATAGAGATCAACTAAAAAACCTAATAGAAGAATATACTAAAAAGAAAGAAGAGTTTGAAGTCAAAGTTTATGAGAATTCAGAAGTTTTAGAGTATGAAAAATATAGAAAAGAACATGCAAAAGAAGCTATAAGAAGTAAATTTGAAGATTCTAAGATACTTAAGTCAAGATACGCAGATTTTGATACTTATGCGGAACAAGCTATAAAAGAAAAAGATTATAAGTTTAACATGTCTTCTCCAAAACAGCTTGGAGAACTTCTCTTTGAAATCCCTAAAAGGGCACCAATAAAGGTTACAGATAAGGGCGCAATAAGTGTAGACGAGTCTGTTTTAGAGGAGTTGGATAAGGCGGGCGTAGGTGTAGCGCAGTTACTTTTAGACTATAGAAAATTAGTAAAATACCTTAGCACGTATCTTATTTCTACTTATGAAAAATCTGCTTTTGATGGAAGAGTTCATGGGGAGTTTTTGCAAACCGGAACCGTAACTGGCCGTTTGGCCTCTCGCAACCCCAATCTACAAAATCTGCCTAGAGACGCGAAAGATTTCAAGAAATGTTTTATTTCCGACCCAGGGTTTACTTTTGTAAAGGCAGACCTTGCACAAGCAGAATTTAGATGTTGGGCTAGTTATTCTGGTGACGAAGATTTAATTGCAGATATTCATTCAGGGTTAGACATTCATAAGAGAACAGCCTCTGAGGTTTTTGGTGTTCCGATAGAGGAAATAACAAAAGATGACCCAAGAAGAACAGCCGCGAAAGCAGCAACCTTTGGTATTCTTTTCGGAAGAGGTGCAGCAGCAATTGCTTCTCAGTATAATATTTCTTACGAGCAAGCGGAAGACATAAAAAATATTTTCTTTTCAAGATACCCCAAAGCAAAAATGTGGATTACTAGTCAAAAATATTTTGTTAAATCACACGGATATGTTAGAGGTTATCTCGGTAGATACCGTAGACTTCCAGAAATTGATAGCAATGAGCCAGGAGTAGCTGCTGAGGCTGAAAGACAGGCTGTTAACTCCCCTATTCAAGGGTTAAGCACAGACTTGAACAACCACTATATGCGAATGAGCATTATTCGCGCCAGAGAAGAAGGTATAGAGTGTTATCCAGTAGCTACAGTTCATGACGCAAATTTTATTATGGTTAAAGATGATAAAGTAACAGATATGATTAGAATAATGGAAGAAGTTGTGAAGACAGAATTTACAGAGTTAAAGTGTAAAATGCAGCTTGATTTTGAGGTAGGAAAAACTTTTGGTACTTTTGCGTCTGTTAAAGACTAAAATTAATATCTAACCCAGCTACGTTCTGTGTATAATACTCCTAGATAACAGGAGGATTATATTTATGGCACTAAAACTAAAAAAAGAATCTGAAAATGAAAAAGAAGAACTGAATTCTATTGATTCCCTTATTCGTTTGGCGGAAAAACAACATGGTGCAGGCTGTATTAGACGTTTAGGAGATTCTACACCGGTACAAGTAGAAGTGTTTACTACAGGAAGTTATCTTTTGGATAGGGCGCTAGGTATTATGGGCTATCCTCGTGGTAGGATTGTGGAGGTATATGGCCCAGAGTCTAGTGGTAAAACAACCCTAGCCCTGCATGCTATTGCGGAGTGCCAAAAAGTAGGAGGTTGTGCGGCATTTATTGACGCCGAACACGCCTTGGACCTTACCTACGCTAAAAACCTTGGTGTTGATACAGCAAACTTGCTTGTTTCGCAACCTGATTGTGGTGAACAGGCCCTTGAGCTTCTTGATCTTCTAATAAAAAGCAAGAAAATTAGTATTGCTGTTATTGATTCAGTTGCAGCACTAGTTCCAAAAGCCGAACTAGAGGGTGAGATGGGTGATTCGCACATGGGTTTGCAAGCACGACTAATGTCTCAAGCTATGAGAAAGTTAGCAGCCTCTGTTTCTCAAACAAATACTTGTGTTATTTTTATCAACCAAGTTAGACAAAAGATTAATGCTTACGGGTATGGGGATCCTACTGTAACAGCAGGAGGAAATGCACTAAAGTTTTATGCGAGTGTACGCTTGGAAATAAAGAGAATTGGATCTGTAAAAGAAGGGGAAGAGTCCGTAGGAAATAAGGTGTCAATAAAGGTAGTCAAGAATAAGCTTGCTCCTCCATTCAAAAAAATTGAAACAGAAATTGTTTTTGGAAAAGGACTAAATAAGGTTGGTGAAGTTCTGGATATTGCTGAGTCTTTAGAGGTTATTCAAAAAGCAGGAGCTTGGTATTCTTACGGGGATACAAAGTTTCAAGGAAGACAAGCAGGGTTTGATCTCTTTTCAAACAACAAGGAACTCTTTGATCGTCTATTAGCTGATATTAACTTGGAAAAAAATTCTGTCGTATAGAAAAGCAACACCATGGAAAAGCTAATTACAAAAGGTTACAAATTAGGAATAACAAAAAAGTTTGATGATGGGTCTATTGTATCAATAGAATTTTTTTCGCGCTTAGATGAAGATTCTTCTATACTTGGTCCGGAAGAATTGTTTGAAGCTGTGTATAATTCCACTATGGAAGACATAAAGAAAACGGTGTCTATAGATCCTGTTGTAAAAAGTTTATGGAATAATGTAAAGAATTGTATCAAAAAAGAAATGAAAGTAGAGAAATTACTAGAGGATATGAAGAAAAAAAATGGCGATACCGTTGACAAAGAGTGAAGGTAAAGATTCTTCTGTAAAAGCCTTGTTGGAATCTGCCCAATTGGCCAAAGAAGAAAAATTACGTATTATAAAAAATTTAATACAGCAAGCCCGAGTAGCAGAGTTAAACTACACAACGTTAAAAGAAGAAATGGATTCTTACTACATTGATTTACCTACAAATCCAGACATTATGCATTTAGGTATACTATCTGAGAAATATGCTATTGCACAAAGCGCATTATCGCGTACCTCGGCTATTGAAATGCTGGCTGTAGATAATTTATCACGTTGGCAAAGAATTCAGAATTATATGCTAAGTTATATAGAAGATTACAAGAGCGAAATTTTGTTAGAAGATGAAGTTCAGGCCCTAAAGGTAAAACAACAAGAAGCAACGGTTAGAATTAGATTAAAAAAAGATTTTGAACGACTATCCAAAATTCAAGAGAAGACACACGAGGCTGAAAGTTTTATGAATATGGTTTCTATCAAAAAGAAGGATTTGTTGTCAGTTGTTACAAATTTATCTAGACAAGTAAAAGTTATAGCAATTGAGTACGATGCTACCAGAAAGTTATAGGAGTAAAAATGGACCCAACAACCTTAGAGAGATTAGATACCGTAATAAATGATTCTAGTTTAACAGACGACCTAAAGGATAGCTTGAAGCATTTTAGGGCTCTCCTGATTCAGGATATAGTACTATTTGAGAATGTTTTAGACCTTCTTTCTTGTCTTTCTAGGTGTCTAAACTCTGTTTCAAAAGAAAATAAAGACCATGTTTTGGAACTAATGTTTGAATATCACAATAATACAAAATATACTCCAAGAACATTTTTAGTTACAAAAGAAGATTTAGAAGAGAAGAAAAAGCAAAAGCAAGATAAGAAAGACAAAATTGTAAAAGCAATTAGTAACTACTATAAAGAAAAAGGAGAGTAAAAAATGGCAATTCCGGTTACGAAAACTACAGATGAATTTCCTTGGATTGATGCGGGTGTATACGATGCAGTTGTTACAGGCATTAAGCAGCAAGAGGGAAAACCTGACCGCTGGGGTAAGGCAGATCCGTATCTTATGTGGATTTTTAAGATTGCGGAAGAGGTAACAAAGAACAACGAAGTAGTGGATCTTGAGGTTAGTGTAGTTGGTCTGACTTCGATGAAGTTTTCTGACAAGTCAAAGCTTGGAAAGTGGTCTGTTGCTGCAGGATTGGATGTTCAAGTAGGAGATACTATAGACCTCGAAGAGGTTATTGGAAAACCAGTAAAGATTACTGTTACTCTAGTTGAAAAGAGTGGGGCTAAGAAGAACTTCGTTAGCGACGTGAACCCTGCGAAGCGTAGAGCACGGCCAGCGCAAGCAGAGAAGCCTGCGCCAAAAGAAGAACCCGTACAGGATAAAAAGCCAGAACCAAAGGCAGATCTGAAACCGGCTCCTAAGCAGGAAGCAAAACCGAAGCCAAAACCAGAACCGGAACCTGCAGAAGCAGAGGAAGTTTCGGAGTCTGTTGAAGAAAGCCCTGCTACAGAGGCTAAGGCAGAAGACGACTTCTTTGACTGGGATGATGAGTAATCAGTTCTCTACCGCGTAGTAGATTCCAATAGACACTCCAACTCCAACCACAAAACCTACAGCAGTCCATAAATACGGGGATTTGTACCAAGCGTTAGCAGAATCAACCCTGTGTTGTAAATCAGCGGCAAGGTTAGACACAACTGTGAATTCTTTTTCTTTTATTACTATTAAATCATCTTTTACTTTTAGTTGTTCTCTAATAGTTTCCATTTGTTGTTCAAGTAAACCAAGCTCAAGATTTAGTTTTGGGTAGTTTATACTTTGTTGTAATAGTATCTTACTTGTATCTACATCAAAGCAAACAAAATCCTTTTCTTCTATCTTTGTTGCCATGATATCAGAAGCATAAGTAGAAGAACACAGAAACACTACTGCAATTATGCTATATAAGCTTTTCACTGAACCACCCCTCTTCCATTTTGTCTTCGTATTCGCCAACTAGTTCCATGTAAACTTCAAGTATGTATTCTTCAAATGTAGTTCTTTTTATAAGGTCTACCAGCTTATCTATTTCTTTTATTAGAAATTTATAGTGTTCGTCATTTTCTACAGGTTTGATCCAAGCCATTTTTGACTCAAGGGAAAATTTCTTTAAACTTTTTTACAATCTCGTCAGTGGTAATATTTGGAGGAATTATTTCCGTTTCCAACGACTTTTTTATATCTTTAATTTTCTTTTCTAATTCTTTATCTTTACTTTGTAATGCTGCAATCTCTTTTTCTTTATTTACTTCTTGTATTTTTAGCTCGGTTAGCGCTATCTGATTTTTCAAATTGAAAACTTCAGTTTCAAGGGATTCTATTTTGTTCAGTTTAACACTTATCCATATGATAAAGGTTACTACTACAATTCCTGCTAAAATAGATAACGTAAGCGTTAAGTGCTCTTTCACCCAAGAAAACACTAGTTTCAATTTGTCTAGCACGTTTTACTCCGAAAACTCTATGCTTATTGATAGAGGAAGATTGTTTGCTTCTTCTATTAGTTTGTGAACTTCATCAACGTGAACAGCGTACATCCAAAGACCCGGACCAGCAGGCCCAAACTCTATTAGAACACCGATAATTTCGTCTTCTTCGTTATAAATACCGCCACCGGAGTTTCCATAGTAGGCAGTGCCATCAATTATGCTAACGTGTGTTCCTGACCAACGACTGGTGGAATTTACTTTAGCAACTGTTCCGTGGGAAATAATGTCTTCTTCTGCAGCACCGTAACCAACAATCCATACGTTTTCACCGTATACAATTTCATTACCAATATTTGCTGCTTTTGGTAACGGAGATATGCTATCAGTAACTTTTAGTAAAGCTAAATCTTGAGATCTTCTAAAGTGTTCTATCTCTACTCTATAAACTTCTTCTTCTATTTTTATAAAACCAAACGGTATTATTTTTTCATCATCAGTATTAATACAATGAAAGGCAGTTAAAACTCTAATTGCTTCCTCTGAAGACTCAATTACTGTGCCACCACAAACCTTTCTTTTTTCATCGTTGAGCACAATAACATTGTACTCTTCCAGAAGTTCTTTAGACTTTATTGAGTAATCTACACTTACTTTTTCTTTGGTCGCAGGTGCGGTACTTGGGCTAACTGTTTTAGGCTTAGTGTTTGCCAAGCTCATACCAAGAACAAAAATAAGGGCAAGACTCAAAAGTACAACCACGGACAAAAGGATAGCACTAAACTTTTTCACAGCAGCCTCCAGCGCACAGATTTACTTATTGTTTTTAGGGAAAACGAAGAGTAATGGAAAAGACTACTTTTTTTCTTTCTCGATAACATCTTCGAGATTCTTTTCGTTTTCTAGTGCGCTGAAAATTGCTTTCTGTTTAACCCAAGTATTCGGTATTGCGTTTTGAGCTTCAAACCAGCTGTCATATTGTTTTATACCCTTGTATATTAATACTGCTTCTATTTGTTCTACGCCTACTCGTCCATTGGGAAGGGCAATAATATCGTACAGATTACCTGAATCATCTAAAATACGAATACGGTCGGGATTTCCTAGCTCATCATACATTCTTTTTAACTTAGGCTCGTCTGTTTCTTCAGCAACGTCTTCTTCCAGAATTTTTTGTATGTCGTTTTGATCCAATTCTTCTAGGATTGGGCGCAATAAGATAGGTTCTAAACCAGTTTGTTGTGCTTTTTTGATCACTCTGCCGACCCGTCTTTTTCTTCTGGTTTTTTAGTTTTTAAATTATTTGATATATCTGTAGCGGCATGTGTTACTAATATACCACCTAAAGAGAACATGTATAAAGTAGAAAATGTATCTTGGTTTATGTAATTTTTAATTAACAAAAGTGTGATTACAAGTAATCCCAATGCCGCAAATACGCCTTTTTTACCTAAAAATTTAGCTGCTTTAGATAACATTTTATTTTCCAAAAAAGCAGAGAATATTCCCTGTATAAAATAGTATAATATAGATTATGCAATAAAGATTTAAGGGGCGTTTAGCCAATCAAAAGTTTAGGTATAATTTATAATTTGTTGTATAGTTGTACTAAACTAGGAAGAAAGGATAGGTTAGATTTAATGTCTGACGAACCCCCATCGTGTTGGAGTAGGGTAAAACGTGCTGTTGTTCGTGCTATACTTTTTGCTTGGACTAGTGATGGACTTTCTGGTGACCGTACACCAAAAGTGTGTGATACACTCTTACAGAATAGGGGCTTCTACTGTATCTATACTGATAACAGTAATAGCTTTATTTGTAGCGGATAAATTTATTTCTACTAAAGATTATTTTGTCCTAATTGGGTATGCTAGCGGTAATGGAATAGGTACTTATTTGGGTATGTATTTAGTTGACTACTTTAGAAAAAACAAAATATAGCGAAACGGAAAAGACGTGGCTGACCTTGACCTAAAAGATCCCTTCGAATCTCTTAATGACCTCTTAGAAGGCAAAATTCCAGATAAAAAAAGAGTAATTACTGGTGGGCTTGTCTCTGTAGAGAAAGCCCCTAATGCAATAGCTTTTATAGAAGGAGATAGATATTTAAATGCATACTCTTTGAATCCTGCCCAATACCGAGTTGTTAGAGATTTTTATGAGCTTCTTTGCCCTGTTTGCAATAATGTAGAAAGAATATTAATAAGAGACGATGTGCCAAGAGAAACTCAGGTTTTGTTTGAACATGACTATTGCCCAAATTGTGGATATTTTAAATATGAAGATCCTGCTAGAGTAGTAAACTATAATTCTTTAGTTGGCGTTGTAGGCATGCGTGGTGGTAAATCTGTTCTTGTAGCAGGTATGGTTGCCTGGGAACTTCATGCGTACTTGTGTGTAGAAAACCTGCAAGAAAAACTTGGTTTAGTAAAAAATCAAGAATTGGAAATAAGTTTCGTAGCGTCTACTGGTAAGCAGGCTGCGGAAACTATTTACGGCAACTTTAGAAATTACTTTGATGCTTCTCCTTGGTATA
>Ga0315275_10000088_pt1 | contig 67999 bp, 64 predicted proteins | sample YL17G03_0_MG_FD_205557 | JGI IMG/M metagenome (GOLD analysis project Ga0315275, IMG submission 205557) | Sediment microbial communities from Yellowstone Lake, YNP, Wyoming, USA - YL17G03_0 | ecosystem: Environmental > Aquatic > Freshwater > Lake > Sediment | place: USA: Wyoming | collected... | reverse complement strand
TCTCAGGAAGAACCTGCCGAATCTCTCGGCATCCCTGATGCCACAAAACCGGAAGCGACACCGCCCGACTCTGGTGCGGTGGCAGCATCACCGGATACGGTTCCACCAATGGAACAGGAAATAATCGCGTCACCGGCTTCTCAGGAAGAACCTGCCGAATCTCTCGGCATCCCTGATGCTACAAAACCGGAAGCGACACCACCCGACTCAGGTGCAGTGATCGAATTACCGGACCTGTCGAACCCCGAACCGCTCATTGTTGAGCATCTGACTGACAGAAACGAGGAACCAGTACCGGCAGAAACGATTCCTCCTGAAGGAAGGGGAGCTGAGGAATCGGCCGGACAACCTGGTGCTGATAGTACCCCTCTTACTCCCGGATCACTACCACCACCTGCAGATTTTGGGAGCCGACGGAAGTCATTCATCATTGTTACAGTGATAATTGTCCTGATCCTGGGGATTGCAGGTGGCGCGATGTTATACCCGGAATATTTTTCTGCACCGGGCAAGGAACTTCCCCCTATTCCAACGCCGGCAATAACGGAGACCACGGTACCAGTTTCCCCAACCCTGCTGACTCCTGAACCAACACAGGTTATAATTCCCGCAACCGGTGTGTGGGTACGGGTTGTTTATCCCCGGAACTATTATGGCCGACTGGGTAACCCGGGGTCGCTGCGGGGAGTAAACGGTTCCGGTGACCGGTTTTACAAGATGAATGAAAATATTCGTTTAGTACAGGTCCAGATGTATAAAACAGATAACTCGGGGGACATGCTCACCGTAGAAATTTACAGGAACGGGATAATAATCTATCGTCGTATAACTACAAGCCCTATGGGATTCATTGAACTCCTGATAGATGCAAAAACAGGAACACCCCCCGGTATTACTCCCGTAATCACGCAATCAGCTAATCAGACAACTACTCAGGCAGGTAACCCGGCAGCCATTCCTCCAGCTAACCTGACAAGCCGGGGAAGTAACCTGACAGTCACTCCCGCAGGTAACCAGACAAGTCAGGTAAGTAATCAGACAAAGAACCAGACAGGATCCGATAGCGATCGGGTACTGTATTTCTAAATCCTTTCTTCCCGACTACCATCCCCATCATACCCTTTTGATGGATCATCCCCCGTACCTGCCAGAAATTTCTTTTTTTTTTAACGAACGACATCTAACCCTTCTTTAGTACTGCCAAAGGATAATTCCCGGATTGCATACCTCTACTAAAAAGACGCCCGGGGCACCACGAAAGAATATTGCTTAAGAGAACGACAAATAATGCAAAAGAATGTGGTATTATGGGCACCCCGTACTTTAACCGTGATGAATCTATCATTCTTACAGCGCACAAGGTGAAATTCGAGTCAGCTTTATCAGACGTCATGCTCACCAACCAGCGCCTCATCCTCATTGACGCGGGCTATGCCCAGTTCAGTCCACTGACAATTCCTCTCGCGGCCATTGAGACGGTAATTCCCGGAGAGGACGCATATGGCAACCCGATTATCACCCTTTCCCTGGCGGCCACGACTCCCGGCGGCGCGACACAACCAAAGGATCTTGTCTTTTCCCAGAAGACCAGCGGCGAACGGATGCAGGAACGCAATGACTGGGTAAAACGACTCAAAGAACAGGTCACATCGGTTCGCCAGAAAGCATCCTCCATAACCCCCGCTGAACAGGATACCGATATCATATTTGATGATACGATAGCCAGCGGAACCGACCGTGCCCCCGATGCGTTAACATCACCACAGACCAGTCCTGCACCGCAGGAACCTGTCATGACTCACCCGCAAAAAGATACCGGGGGCGGAGAGGCATCTGCGACAGGACCCCCTTCAAAAATCCCTTTATCTTCGCGTTTCCACCCAGCCAGTTCAACACCTGGTAAACCGAATTTCAGTGCCATTGCAGCGATTATTATCGTTATTCTTGCAGTTGTCGGGGGAGTGTTCATTTATTCAAATAACCTTCAGGGACCTCCCCCGGAGCCTTCGGCACCTGTTACGGCGCCAATAACAACGGCTGCAACAACGGCAGCGACCCCTCTCACGACAACAATCGTCCCTGAACAAACACTTACACTACCTGCAACACCACCTGGTACCCTGCTACCCGTAACCCAGCCCCCCGTTATTATTCCCGAAACCGGTGTCTGGGTGCGGGTGCAGTATGCAGGAGGTTTTACGGGACAAGTTGGTATTTCGGGGGGAATGCGGCAGGTAAGCGGTTCCGGAGAGCGGTTCTACCAGATACCGACCGTTGGTGGTGTTGTGGAGGCAATGATCCAGAAGCAGGACGGATCGGGAGATGTGCTCGCGGTTGAAATATATAAAAACGGCACGCTGGCCAAACGCACCACGGTCGCAGCTCCGAGAGGCAGCGTCGATATTCACGTGGATTTGAAGACAGTATAACAGAGCCGTAACACGCGTTCTGGCACTCATGAGTTGATGACAGAATTGGAAATGCCATAAACAGGATTATCAATCCTGGATTTCATGAAAATCTGCGCTGCCATGCGGAATTATCAGAATAAACAAAAGAGAATACAGGGGACTAATTCCCTGCTCGCGGTATTGTAATTATGTTGCGGCTGCCTTAAGTTTCGTTTTTTCTTCTTCGGATTTTTGTACAGGTTTTTTGGTCCATGCCAGTGCGTCGCCATCAAAGGCAAATGAGTTCATGAACGACAACCTGACATCGGGAGGTATGCAGGATGTGTCTGAATTCTGCGGAACTATAACGAGAACCTCACTCTTCTGGATCTGCCCGTAGGGCCCTGTAACGCTGGAACGCAATCCTTCGATTTTTTCTTTATTCACGCACTTTTCAAATGAGACAAGGACCTTATTGGATTCTTTTTTGCCTGAAATAGTTCGTTCAGCAATAAATTCACGGTCATAGCCTCCGGCCTCTGGCAAAGGAGTAATTCTCCAGCCATCATAGGTGGAAAAGAACCGGTTGATCTCCTGCCTGGCAAAATTGTGCATAATATCCTGACTGCTTCCCATATTCGATCAGTGATAGTTACTCAATATTCAATAAAAAACTATGGTTTTATTATCGACGCTGTGTATTGAGGGGATTTAATTTACTAATTAGGTCAATAAAAAAGTTCCAGCGCTAACTGTCGATCATTTTTTTTTACTTATTTCTTGGTTATTCGAAACATTTAATGATATCACTCAATTGTTAATAAATTAATTATTAAAGCTTAACAAAATTAAAAAGGGAATAATTAATATTAACAAATTCCCACTCAAAATAGAATGGATTTGAGTCCCATGAAAAAGAACCAGATTGTCATTAATGCACTGCTCTTAGTCATCCTCCTTGTTGGAGGAGTGTTCATAGCAGGATGTACAGCCACACAACCAGCCCCGACCATCACTAACGTTGTAACCTCACCGCCTACCGTAGTGGCGAGCGAAAAGCCAAAACTTCTCATTGCAACGACGACAAGCCTGTATGATACCGGGCTCTTAAACTATCTTGAGACGAAGTATGAATCACAAAATAATGTCGACCTGCAGATCACGTCCCAGGGAACTGGAAAAGCTATCGAAATTGCCAAGAAAGGCGATGCTGACGTACTGCTCGTCCACTCCCCGTCACAGGAACTGGCATTTGTAAAAGACGGATTTGGTATTAACCGGCGATCGTTTGCTTCGAACTACTTTATGATTGTCGGGCCAGCGAATGACCCGGCGGGTATCATGAATATGACGCCCGAGAATGCCTTCACCACACTCCTCATTAAGGGGACAAACAAAACGGCCGGTGTTTTCTTCGTATCCCGCGGTGACGCGTCAGGGACGCATACTGCAGAGCAGAAGATCTGGTCCAACGCCAAATTCAATTACACTATGAACGTCGAGAAATCCGGCACCTGGTATATTGAAGCCGGGAAAGGCATGGGAGAGACCCTCCAGCTGGCAAGTGAAAAAGGGGCGTACACCTTTACCGATGAAGGGACGTATCTTTCGTACAAGAGCAACCTGAAAATCTCTCCGATCATCACGAAGGGGTCAAGCCTTCTCAATATCTACAGCATCATGACCGTGTATAATGATAAGCAGCCGGTCGAAAAGATCCAGATGGCGAACAATTTCATCAATTTCCTGATCTCCCAACAGACACAGGCTGATATCGGCAGCTTTGGTGTGGACAAGTATGGCAAGGCATTGTTTACCCCTATGAGTATCAGCGTTCCGACAGCAACAGCGGGCTATGTAGGAGATTATAGTACACCGGCAACTGATCTTAAACCACCGGCGGCAGTGTCAAACACGGCCGCACCAAAATAACCTTTTTTTTTTAAAATACACCATGCCTGATGCCTTGAGATGACTTTTATTGTGCATCTTCTTTGTCTGTGCGGCCACAGCAATCATCAGAAACAAATCGAGTATCCTTATCTCAATTTACTTTCCATGATTCTCATATATGGACAAACAACCTGTTCCATCCGAATTGCAGCAACCTTCGCTGGTTTCAGTTTTTTCCGCGTTTTTCCTGCTCGGAATTACTGCATTCGGTGGCCCTGCCATGGTCGTCTACATAGAGAGAATGGCGGTCAGGCAAAAGGGTTGGCTTGAAAGTGCGGTCTTTGACGAGGGCGTTGCACTCTGCCAGGCTATCCCCGGTGCAACGGCTATGCAGGTTTCCGCATATGTAGGTCTTCGTATAAGGGGTACAGCAGGTGCACTTGCAGCATTTGTGGGCTTTGGATTACCTGCTTTTTTCCTGATGATGGTACTCTCGGCACTCTATGTTTCAACATCAGCGCTTCCCCCGGTGATAGCGTTATTCCTCGCTTTACAGGCAATCGTTGTGGCGCTGGTCGCCTACGCGACGGTTTCATTCGGGAGGACATCACTCAAACGCTGGATTCACGTACTTATTGCCGGGATCGCTGCGGTGCTTTTCATCGCGGGTGTGAGTCCTATTGTCGTCATTGTCCTTGCGGCATTACTCGGTATCACTCTTCTTCCTACTTCTGATAAAAAACAGGAAATGCCAGCCACAACGCTTCCGCTTCCGGAAAAATCCTTTCTCATCCTGCTTGCATTAGCAGCAGTCTTTTTTATATTGCTCTATTTCCTGCGATCCGATCTCTATACTCTTGCCGCTACGATGGCAAGGGTTGATCTGTTTGCATTTGGAGGAGGATTTGCCGCGCTCCCGCTGATGTTCCAGGAGGTTGTCGTGGTGCATTCGTGGCTGAACAGTGCAACATTCATCAATGGACTGGCACTCGGCCAGGTGACCCCGGGGCCGATTGTTATCACCGCAACATTTGTAGGGTTCCTTTCGTATGGGTTCTGGGGAGGGGTTATCGCTACGATTGCGATCTTTACACCTTCATTTCTGTTTGTGGTCGGGATGGTACCGTATTATGACCGGCTCCGCAGTTCGCCACTTTATCAGAAAATGTTTCAGGGAATCCTGTTCTCCTTTGTTGGTCTGCTAATGAGTGTGACCATCAAGCTGGCGCTTGTGGTTTCATGGTCATGGCTCCCCGCACTTCTCGCAGCAGGTGCGTTCCTTTCCCTTCTTCTGGGTGCTGAAATTCTCTGGGTAGTTATTACGGGTATTGGAATCGCTGTAATTATGTTTGTAATTGTGCATTGATTGCATACTTTTCTTAAGGTACAAATCCTACGTGATTTTTCTGTTTTCCAGCCATTTTCCCGATTTCCCTATTTTTTCAAACCTCTGTCAGAAAAAATAACACTCGTATTCGCATTCCAGCAGGGTTTCCGGTGCCGGATGGGGTAAATTAAGTGGCAAAAACAGCCTCGACTTAAGGACCATTAGCGGGCTTTTGACGAGGTGCAATTCTGCCGTATTTTGGCAAACAGGGCGATTTTTAGGTGTATTTTCCACAAGAACTGAAACGGAAGGTTTTACTGGCTTTTATCTATTGCGGATAACTATCGTAGTAGGAATCAGAGCCTGTATTGGGCGTATTTCCCCGTCATTCATCATAACCCCTCTACTTATCCCCGACCAGGTATTTCACCATAAATGATAGTTAAAGAGGACCTCTTCACTTTGGGTGCAGCGCCGTTTCCATCCGCATTCAGGACACATAACAAACGGATCGCTTCGGTAATCGTTCCTCCCGCTATACCGGATTTTTTCTGAATCGACGAGAAAGTGCCCGCAACTGGGGCACGGTTTGCTCTCATTACACCGCATTGTTCTCATCACCGAATTAATTTAAACCATCTCAAACCGGTTGATCACACGCTGAATCTCTGTTGATACGTTCTTCAGGTCCACAATTCGATCCGCAACGATCTCCCCATGCTGTTTCCGCTGTGCAAGTGCTGAACGGACCGCGCCATGGGTGGCTTCAATGGTCAGGGAAAGATTGGCATCGAGCTCATTGCTGAACTTCCGGAATGCAGCATTGATGTTCTGCAGGGTTTCCCACCGGAGGTTCTCAAGATTGCGTACTACCAGCGTGTCAATCTGTTTTTTCAACCGTTCCCGTGCCCGGCTCGCCCGTATTGTTCCGGGCAGGACACGTTCGATGACTTCAGAAGAGATCGGACTGAGTGAACTTTCCCAGGCATGTTCAACCCAGAACGGCTTTCTATCCGACGTGTAGACCCGTTCTCCTTTCGGTGCATGATACGGAATTTCAAAGAGTTCTGATGCCGCTTTCCTGATGGATTCAATCAGCTCATCAGCACGCTGCTCATGATTTTTCAGAAGAGCGGTTATCTCACCCTCCATCTTTGCTGATACCGTACCGAGTTCATGTTCGAACCATCCAGGGACGGCGTCTGCCACGGCCTGTTTTGCCGCCTGTTCCGGGTTGTAGGGCGATGCTGCTATAGCAGTATCTGCAATGGACGTAAGCTTCTCGCGGATAGGAGCGCGAAGATTTTTGATGTATGTTTCCAGCTGTTCGTGTACCCGGTTCTGGTCCCCGGTGAGGATGTCCTGTGCATGCACACGTTGCTGCTCTGTCTCCGCGATCTTTTTGTCAAACAGGGCAAGCTGACTCTCTAAGTGGGTGAGTGGCAGTTCGAGCGCCTTTATTTCCAGTTCAATCTGGAGTTGCACATCGTTAAAGACATCGAGCGCTTTTCTCCCGATGGCTTCTTTCAGGACCCGGTTCTTCTCGTGAGCGAGGAATGCAATCAAGTGATCGAAGACATCGGAAAGGCCGCTCTCCACCCATTGCTGTGTATCACCGGATTCTTTTGCCAGCAACCCTTTTCGTGCTGATATCGTAAAGATCTGTGTGTCAGGATTGATACCTGCATCTCTTGTCAGTATGGTGCGATAGAACCCAAGCGCTGTCTCACACTCGGATTCAGTCAGGTAATCCACTTTATTCAGGACAAAAAATAACCGGGTGACCCGGCTTTTGATCTCTTTGAGGAAGGCAACCTCGACTTCCGTGATAGGCGGGTCTGCCGAGACTAAAAAGAGGGCTGCATCGCACTGCGGCAGGAAATTCATCGTCGCCTCGGTATTGTGCCGGTAGGTTGAACCAATACCTGGGGTGTCAATGAGAACAACATCGCGAAGGATTTCTGCAGGATGGGTGATCTCTACCTGGAGCACCCCCTTCTCGTTCCGGGGATTGGCATCTTCCGTGACAAATCCCATCAGCTGCTTGTTGAGCCATTGTGTTGGTTCACCCTTCAGCACAGAATCCGGGCGGTTGTCGTTATACCGGACCCTGAGCAACCGTTGCTCTCCATATTGGATAAATGTCGGAATCGCCGTAAGCGGGATCACCGATGTCGGCAGCACATCCTCACCGAGAAGAGCGTTTAAGAGCGTGCTCTTGCCCCGTTTGACCTGCCCCAGCACTGCCAGATGGAACCGTCCTTGTGACAGCCGCTTTTCCAGTTCGTCCAGCCGTTGTGCATGGAGCGAATAGCGGGCATCTCTCTGTTCGAAATGATATCGTTCTGTTTTCAGGATGTCCGCAAGGTTTTCCGGAACGGAGATAGAACTTGTAATTTGTGATGGAATTGAAGCGTCGGTACTGGTATCATCCATGGAATTACTCCTCTTTGAGTATCGCCGGCCGATACGGTGATGCCGCGAATCGGCACTGACCATCGGACGGGTAGGAGTTATCAGCACAAAAGGCGGTTAGCGGTGAACTCCATCACCTGATACAGAAATTCTGCATGTGCAGCTAATTAATTCTTTGTTTATTCTGACCAGACAACGAGGAAAAAGAAAACTATTAGTGGCATGAACCAGCATCTCTGATCTGTCAGTGGCGATGAAGTCCGCCATAACCGCCCGGTCGGGCTGATGACTTCTGTTTTACCGGTGATGAGGTCCGCCTTCAATTGCCAAGCTTTGGCTGATGACTTCTACCCCATCTTGAGAAAGGAGAAGCAAAATGGATTTACTTTTGTTTGCACCGGTGTGTGCAGTTCTGGGTTTGATTTTTGCGGGGTATTCATTCGTCTCTATGAAGAGAGAACCCGCCGGAAACGAACTGATGCAAAAAATTGCTGGAGCGATCCGACTGGGTGCGATGGTATATCTCAAACGGCAGTACACGGCCATCGCGATCTTCGTGATTTTACTCGCAATCGTGCTCGCCCTGGCAATCAGCCCGCTTACCGCCGTCTGTTTCATTGTAGGGGCAGTGCTATCTGCCACGGCAGGGTATATCGGGATGAATGCCGCCACTCTTGCGAATGTCCGAACAACTCAAGCGGCTCAAATTGGGATGGCACGGGCATTCCGTGTTTCCTTTTCCAGCGGTATGGTAGAAGGCATGACGGTGGTGAGTCTAGGGCTTCTTGGTTTGTCAGGACTTTTTTATGCTATTAGCTATCTCACCGGTCTTGCCACGTTCGCGGTGATCAATATCCTGACCGGATTTTCCCTTGGAGCAAGTTCCATTGCCCTCTTTGCCCGGGTAGGAGGAGGTATCTTTACTAAAGCGGCAGATGTGGGAGCAGATCTCGTGGGGAAGCTGGAGGCAGGAATTCCTGAAGACGACCCTCGGAATCCCGCTGTTATCGCGGATAATGTCGGAGACAATGTCGGTGATATCGCCGGAATGGGGGCGGATCTGTACGAGTCGTACGTCGGAGCTATCATTGCGACTATGCTCGTAGGCGCAGCAACTGTAAGTATTCAGTTCCCAGGGACTACGTTGATGAACGTGGTCGTTCTCCCCGTCTTGATTGCGGCAAGCGGGATTCTCGCAGCGATTATCGGCTCGTTCTTTGTCCGGTCTTCCCGCAACGAAGCGAGTGCCATTCATCGCGCCTTTAATCAGGGGACCTTTATCAGTCTCATTATCACGGTTTGCATTACCTATGGACTAGTCATCTGGCTCCTTGGCAGCCAGTTTATTGGAGTGTTTTACGCCACCATCGCAGGCCTTGTTGCAGGATTCCTGATTGGTCTGGTGACTGAATACTATACCTCGTATGATCGTAAACCTACACAAAAGGTAGCTCGTGCCAGTGAGACAGGTGCAGCGACCAACATCATCGCAGGTCTTGCTACATCGATGCAGAGTACGGCGATCCCTGTAATCATCATTGCGTTTGCGATCCTTATTGCGGCGCGGGCAGCAGGGCTCTACGGTGTGGCCATCGCGGGTGTGGGGATGCTTGCTACCCTCGGGATTACGCTGTCCGTGGATGCCTACGGTCCCATTGCGGATAACGCAGGGGGCATTGCCGAGATGTCCCACCAGAAACCCGAGATCCGTCGGATCACCGATACTCTCGATGCCGTAGGGAATACCACGGCCGCAATCGGGAAAGGATTTGCCATTGGAGGGGCTGCCCTTACAGCTCTCGGACTGTTTGCAGCCTACTCCCAGGCAGTTCAGTTGAGTGTCGTGGATATGATCGATCCGATCGTTTTTGTTGGGGTGCTGATAGGTGCGATGCTTCCTTACCTCTTTTGCTCTTTCGCAATGGAGGCAGTCGGTTCTGCCGCAGGTGAGATCGTTCAGGAAGTTCGGCGGCAGTTTAAGGAGATCAAGGGGCTGATGGAAGGAACTGCGGAGCCGGATTACGCAGCATGCATCACCATTTCAACGAACGCGGCGCTTCGTCAGATGATCATTCCAGGAATCCTTGCCATAGCAGCTCCCATTCTTACCGGCCTGATCCTTGGACCGGCAGCCCTCGCAGGACTCCTGATCGGATCAATTTCTAGTGGTTTTGTTCTTGCCGTGATGATGGCAAACGCGGGTGGTGCGTGGGATAACGCGAAGAAGTACATTGAGCAGGGAAATCTCGGGGGCAAAGGCTCTACCGCCCATAAAGCAGCAGTGGTGGGGGATACTGTCGGAGACCCATTCAAAGACACTTCAGGTCCGGCACTCAACATTCTGTTGAAACTGATGGCGATTGTTGCAGTAGTTTTTGCACCCCTTTTCCTATAAATTTTTGATGAGAGATGTCATATGCAATTCCTTAATCTGGCACAAACCACACCCCTTCATCAGGCTCGAAAGTCCAACGAAATGATATCTTTCGCGGGCAGACGTTATCGTCACGATCGGTGGAGTCACCAGCTCCGTCCGGAATACATCACGAAAAGGAGACAGGATCTATGAGTGAAACGATCATCACCGCACTTCATGCACGGGAAATCCTCGATTCGCGGGGCAACCCGACGGTCGAAGTGGATATCGTTCTCCAGGACGGGACCCGGGCCCGGGCTGCAGTCCCCTCCGGGGCATCGACCGGTACCCATGAAGCGGTCGAACTCCGGGACCGTGACCCGAAACGATTTGGCGGGAAAGGTGTGCTCACTGCAGTCGCCAATGTGAACACACGTATTGCACCTGCTCTCATGGGACTGGACGCTGGTGAACAAGAACAGATCGACCGGGCAATGATCATACTTGACGGCACTCCCAACAAAGCCCGGCTCGGTGCAAATGCGATTCTCGGGGTCTCGATGGCGGCAGCCCGGGCAACTGCTTTGTCCCGTCACATGCCGCTCTACGAGTACCTGAGCGAAGATCAGCGCTATCTCCTGCCTGTCCCGATGATGAACGTGCTGAACGGCGGGGTGCATGCCCAATGGCAGGGTGCAGATTTCCAGGAGTATATGATCGCCCCCTTCGGTGCCCCCGATTTCCGTACCGCTCTGCAATGGGGTGCGGAGACATACCATGCACTACAGGATATCCTGAAAAAGAAGAAGTACCCGACCGCGATCGGAGATGAGGGTGGGTTTGCACCGAAAGTCGCGTCCAACGACGAGCCGCTCGAGCTCATTACCAATGCAATCGATCAGGCAGGGTACCGGCCCGGCACGGATATCGGCATTTCCCTTGATCCGGCATCGAGTGGTTTCTGTCATGAGGGCAACTACGAGCTCAAGCGCGAAGGAAAGACCCTGGTGCCGAAAGATCTGATCAAATATTACAAGACGCTTGTTGATGTCTATCCCATCATCTCGATCGAAGATGGGCTTGCCGAAGATGACTGGCCGGGCTGGAGGCTGCTCACCACAGAACTCGGGGACCGGATAGAACTGATCGGTGATGACATCTTTGTCACGTCCCCGGCTCTCGTGAAGCGGGGTATCGATGAAGGGGTAGCAAACTCCGTGCTGATCAAACTCAACCAGATCGGGACCGTGACCGAAACCCTCGAGACTATCGATCTCGCCCGCTGTGCCGGCTGGGGTATCAACGTCTCCCACCGAAGCGGCGAGACCATTGATTCATTTATTGCCGATTTTACTGTTGCAACCTCTGCAGGGAAACTTAAGACCGGTGCTCCCTGCCGGGGTGAACGGGTAGAGAAATACAACCAGCTCATGCGGATTGAGGAAGATCTGGGCAGTAAGGCGGTCTATGCGGGTAAGGGAGCGTTCATACGGGGATGATGGTTGACCGTGGCGACTGATTCCGATACCTTGAATGAGGATCAGGTACGCTGCCTTCGCATTACCTGCGAGCATATCGACAGGCTCCTCAGTGATATCGAAGGGATCCTGAATGAGTCTGCATCCCTGGCCGCATTTCCTTCCTACACTGCGGACATTGCCCCCGTCCAGCAGAAAACCATTGAGGATTATATCGCCCGCATCCGCGCCCGGCTCATCCGGGTCCTCGAAGGTCAGGGCATTCCCCGGAAACCACCATGGGTTTCAGCGTCCCGGGCCATTAACGGCAGACTTTGTTCTATCGATATAGCGGCTGAGGAACTCAAGCCCAAATACATGCAGGGATTCGGGAAAGTATCCGATACTACCGCGACAGAACTGAATGGAATTGCCGGGGAACTGCAGGCACTCGTTGCACGGCTCGAACAGTATCTTGCCGGGGGGACCGGGCAGGACTTCCGGGAGCGCCTGAAACGGCTGGAAGAAGAAGGTAATAATCTGGACCTCCTTTCCCGTATTGAACGGGTTGTAGCGGAACGAGGACTCGTTGAATTCCGGGGGACAATTGCCTCGATTCTTGACCGGGCTGAAGACCGGAGTTTCGAGATCGCGGTGTTCGGGCGGGTCAGTTCCGGGAAATCATCGCTCCTGAACGCTATTCTCGGTACGGATGTTCTTCCCGTAGGAGTGACTCCGGTTACTTCTGTTCCTACCCGCATCACTCACGGTGAACAGCCGTCTCTCACTGTTTCGTTTGCCGACGCACCCGCAAAATCGTTGGAGATCGCCCGGCTCGGGGAGTTTGCAACGGAGCAGCAGAATCCCGGCAATACAAAACACGTGGTACGTATCACCGTTACCCTTCCGGCTCCCCGGCTCTCCCAGGGTGTCACCTTTGTGGATACCCCGGGTCTGGGCTCACTCGCGACAAGTGGTGCCGCTGAGACTCTCGCATACCTCCCCCGGTGCGATCTCGGTGTGGTTCTGATTGATGCAGGGTCTACTCTTACTGCCGGGGATTTGCAAACCATTCTTACGCTCCAGGAAGCAGTTATTCCGGCCCATGTCCTTCTCAGCAAAGCAGACCTCCTGAACCGGCAGGACTGCGAGAAGACCCTCGCCTATGTAAGGGAACACATTGTCTCGGAGACCGGGATGGATTTACCAGTTCACCCGGTCAGCGTCAGACCGTCCCACCGCACTCTCTTGGACCGGTGGTTCGAAGAGGATATTCTCCCACTCTACAGCCGTTCGCAGGAGCTTAGGGCTGCATCGCTGCAGAGGAAGATCGGAGCGCTGCGGCAGTCAGTAGTGTTCATCCTGAACACTAAGCTCCAGCGGGGGCAACATCCGTCATCAGGGGATAAGGGAGATACCCAGGCAGTGGAGGCCCACCTGCGACGTGCGACAGGATTGATTGATGAGACGCGTGTCACCTGCGAACGTGAAATTAAAAAAATGGCGGGCAAAACTCCGGAAATCTTCTCAACAGCCGCAGTCAGGGTCATCGAATCATCGACCCGGAACCCTGATCCCGGGATAGCACCGGACGACCTAATGCGGACAGCTGTTCTTGAGGTTGTTTATGGGTGGGCAAAGAATGTCCAGGCCCCGGTAGAAACCCTGGCTCTCCGGTTGCAGGACGAGCTGGTAATAAGCGCCGGGGACCTTGGTATTGCGGACATGCCAAGCGGGGATGAATTCCTGTCTCTTGTCCGGGGTATGCCGGTCTTCGATATGGGGACAATCGATGTCACCGTACCAAAACCTGCGTTTGCTTCGCTGCTCGGAAGACAATATGCAGAGAACCATATGGCAGAACAAATCCGTCAGCAGCTCGGTGAACCTTTCCGGCAGGCTCTCGCGAGCTACCTGCGGCTTGTGCAGGAATGGTCAAGAGTGGTGACGGGCCAGCTGGGCCAGCGGTTTGAGATATACGCCGAACGCTACCGGGCACAGGCGGATCGATCCATCGGGGGACAGGATGTATCAATGGATGAGATTCGTGCTATCGAAGGAGACCTGAAACTGCTTGTGGACAAAGTTCCCTGAGGGGCGAGTAGCGGAAGTTACTGTTATGGATATACATAATAAAGATGTAAAACCATTTTTATATCATCTGGTGATGAGGTCCACCGTCAACCGCCCGAAAAGTGCTGATGACTTCTGTTTTACCAACTCCGGTATCCGCATCTGATGTCGCGATCCCGTCAAAAGCGAACCATTAGTGTTCATGGACTACCCGAATGAACTTGTTATGGTCGGTCGGCAATCGCACAGGATACAGTCCGGCACCGGTAAAATGACAATGAATAACGAAAACTGACGAGGAAAACCAATGTCACAACAACTCGGGGGACAACCCGTTATCATTCTCAGGGAAGGAGCAACACGGAACCGCGGGCAGGAGGCCCAGAACAATAATTTTGCTGCTGCAAAAGCGGTGGCAAGTGCGGTCCGGTCGACTCTTGGCCCAAAAGGCATGGATAAGATGCTCATCGACAGTATGGGGGATATCACCATCACCAACGACGGAGTTACCATCTTAAAGGAAATGGATATAGAACATCCCGCTGCAAAGATGATGGTCGAGATCGCAAAGACCCAGGACGATGAAGTTGGCGATGGAACGACCACCGCGGTCGTAATCGCCGGGGAACTGTTGAAGAACGCTGAGGGGCTCCTTACCATGAGCGTCCACCCAACCGTCATTGCCGAAGGATACCGGCAGGCAGCGGAGAAGGCGCTCGTGATGCTCGACAGCTTCGCTATTACGGTCAAGCCAACAGATACTGAGATGCTCAAAAAGATCGCCGCAACAGCACTTACCGGCAAGAACGCAGAGGTTTCGAAAGACCAGCTCTGCAACATCATCGTTAAAGCAATCACCTTTGTGACTGATACTGACGGCAAAGTGGATATCGGTCATATTAATGTGGAGAAGAAGGTCGGCGGTAAGGGGGATGACACAGAACTAATCGAAGGTATGGTCATTGACAAGGAACGTGCTCACCCGAGTATGCCCAAAACTGTCAAGAATGCAAAAATCCTGCTCCTCAACGCGGCACTCGAATTCAAGAAGACTGAAGTAAATGCAACGATCAATATTTCCACGCCCGGGCAGGCACAGGCATTCCTTGACGAGGAAGAGCACATGGTTCACACGATGGTGGAAAAGGTCGTGAAAAGCGGTGCGACCGTGCTCTTCTGCCAGAAGGGCATCGATGATGTTGCCCAGCATTACCTTGCAAAAGCCGGCATCCTCGCAACCCGCAGAGTGAAGAAGAGCGATATCGAGAACCTTGCCCGGGCAACGGGCGCAAATATCATCAACAGTATCGATGCAATCACGCCCAAGGATCTCGGCAGTGCCGGGCTTGTAGAAGAACGCAAAGTCTCTGGCGACGAGATGATCTATGTCTCACAGTGCAAGAACCCCAAGGCGGTCTCCATCATCGTCAGGGGGGGGACCGAGCACGTTGTCGACGAGCTCGAACGTGCCATCCATGATGCCCTCATGGTGGTGAGCGTCGTTGTGGAGAGCAAAAAGATCGTCGCCGGCGGCGGATCAGCAGAGACCGAACTCTCACTTCAGCTGCGCAGGTATGCCTCAGAGGAAGGCGGACGCATCCAGCTCGCAATTGAAGCATTCGCCTCTGCCCTGGAAGTTATCCCCCGGACCCTTGCCGAGAACGCAGGACTTGATGCCATCGACATGCTTGTCGCGATCCGTGCTGCACACGAAGCCGGGAAAAAGAATTTCGGGCTTGATGTCTATGAGGGTAAACCCGTAGACATGCTCAAGGCAGGCGTTGTTGAACCGCTGCGGGTGAAGACACAGGCAGTCTCAAGTGCCTCAGAGGCGGCAGTCATGATCCTCCGTATCGACGACATTATCGCTTCGTCAAAGGCAGCCGCACCGGCTGGGGGAATGCCTCCCGGTGGTATGGGCGGTATGGGCGGGATGCCGCCCGGTATGGGCGATTATTAAGGGACACTCTATCCCTCCTTTCCACACCTCCGTTCAATACAAATTTTCCGTTAACTTTCAAGGTAACGCCGTAAAGGTATTGAGCAATGGTGGTTCGTTTGCACGGTATCATGCGTTACAGCAGGGGGGACAATATCATTCTGAAACCTTTGAGGGTAGTTCAAACCGGGTTTGAATAATGAAAGAATCCGCTATGCCTTCGTACGAAGAACTAAAAAAAATCACCGGCGAGGCCGGCCTTGCTTCTCCCCAAGTTTCCAAGATGCGTGCAACGTACGGTGCCAACATAATGACACCCCCCGTTCGGGAACCTCTCTGGAAACAGTACCTGAAAAAGTATGACGACCCGATCATTAAAATCCTGCTTCTCGCTATTGCCATCTCGATGATTATTTCTATTCTCAAAGGAAGCGGATTGATTGACACCCTCGGGATCATCATTGCGGTTGTGCTCTCAACCGGTATCTCATTCTTCAATGAATACCGGAGCAGCAGGGAATTCGATGTGCTGAATGCACACCGGGACGATACTATTATCAAGGTCATACGGGATGGCAATCCTGGAGCTGTTCCCTCACGTGACATCGTAGTCGGGGATCGTGTCCTGCTCGAAGCCGGTGACGTAATACCCGCAGACGGCTGGATGATCTCATCGGATGATCTTTTCACCGATGAATCCGCATTCACCGGGGAGACTGATCCGGTTCCCAAAGGTCTGCGGGACCGGGGCCTGAAAGGAACGTTTGTCACGGCTGGGAAAGGTGAGATGATTGCAGCAGCGGTCGGCGATTCTGCACAGATGGGTATGATCGCCGCATCACTGGGGATAGATCACGTTACACAGACACCGCTCGAACAAAAACTGGAAGATCTTGCTACTATTATAAGCAGGTTTGGTTATGCGATGGCCCTGCTCATCTGCGGTACTCTGTTGATCCGTGGAATCATGACGGGTGAAGTCACGGGATTCAATATTGATACTGCAAACAATATTCTCAATTATTTCATGCTCGCGGTCGTCATTGTGGTTGCCGCAGTCCCAGAAGGACTTCCCATGAGCGTTGCACTCTCACTCTCGCTTGCCATGCGCAAGATGACAAGGGCCAACTGCCTCGTTCGCCGGCTTATTGCCTGCGAGACAATCGGGTCGGTTACAACCATCTGTATCGACAAGACCGGAACTCTCACGAAAAACCAGATGGAAGTCATTGCATCGCCTTCTGGTGATCCGACCACTACGAAAAATCTTCCCCAGACACCGGCTGAATGGATCACGCTCAACGCTGCGGTGAATAGTACCGCGCACCTCGAAGAACGCGAAAGCAAAATAATTGTCATCGGTAACTCGACCGAGGGGGCACTCCTCCGCTGGCTCAATAATCATGCTCTCGATTACGTTCATCTCCGGGCAGAAACACCCGCGGCCAGACAATACCTTTTTGATGGCATCCGGAAGCGGATGTCCACGGTTGTACAAATTGACGGGAGATCATGGCTTCTTGTAAAGGGTGCACCGGAGATCCTTGCATCGCTCTGCACCATAAAGCCGGATCTCGACGGGGTGAGTGGCCTTGCATCGAGGGCAATGCGTACACTGGCATTTGCCCATAAGGAGATCATCAATGGTGATGAGAGCGAGACCCGGCTTACCTGGGATGGATACGTTGGCATTCGTGACCCCTTGAGGGACAACATCGCGGAATCTGTCGCAACCTGCCAGCACGCCGGCATTTGTGTCTGTATGGTAACCGGTGATAATCCCGAAACAGCACGGGCAATTGCACACGACTCGGGAATTTTACAAGGGGGAACAATCACGAACGGTGCGGCGTTCCGATCGCTTTCGCACGATGAGCAGGTCCGTGCCGCACAGGATATTGATGTGATGGCGCGGGCGGAACCGATGGACAAGCTCCTTCTCGTCGAAGCACTCCAGACGAACGGGGAAATCGTGGCCGTAACGGGCGACGGGATCAACGATGCTCCCGCCCTCAAGCACGCTAATGTGGGGGTTGCGATGGGTGTTGCAGGAACCGAAGTGGCGCGGGAAGCAAGCGACATCATCCTGCTCGACGATTCATTTGCATCAATAACGAGCGCCGTATGGTGGGGCCGGTCCCTCTATGAAAATATCCAGCGGTTCGTTCTCTTCCAGATCACCATCAATATAGCTGCCTGTACCCTCGTATTTATCGCCCCACTGCTGGGATACCCGGAGCCTTTCACTATCATCCAGATTCTCTGGATCAACATTATCATGGACACGCTTGCCGCCTTTGCTCTCTGCTCAGAAGACCCGCATCCCGGGTTGATGGACCATATGCCAATCCCGCATGATGCGAAGATCATTACGCCCTTCATGTGGATTTCTATCATCGTCACCGGCACATTCTTCATCATTGTCGGGATCCTCCAGATTGCCACAGGGTTCCTTGGAGGCACCACACCGGTCGAAATCAACACAGTGTTTTTCACATTCTTTATCCTGGCCGCGGTCTGGAACGGGATCAACTGCCGCGCGTTGGACGGGAAGATGCCGCCATTTTTCAAGGGTAACCCGGCATTCTTTGCAGTGATGGGTGTCGTTGTCATTACCCAGATCCTCATTGTTCAGTATGGTAGTGAAGTATTCCATTCCGTACCGCTTTCATTTGAACAATGGGTGAAGATTGGCGTATTGTCAGCATCAGTCCTGGTTGTCGGATTCATGATCCGGGTTGTTTATGGCATGAACAAAAAAAGTGCGAATAGTCTCCTGAAAGGATAGAAAAGCAATGCACCTGTTTTACCCTCTCCGGGCCTAAGAAAGGCTGCCGGAACGCGAATATGATGGTTGATTTTTCAAACGGAGGTTTCAGAAAGAGGAGTATTTGGGAAATAACCGGGAAACAAGATGTTTCCCGATAGCCCAATCAGATGTAAGCTTTCATTTTTCTGACAATGGCAGGTTGATCCTTTTATCTCTTGATTTTCTTTCCTTTGTGGGTGAAAATGATGCTTTTAAGTGGCTTTTATTTGACCTTCCCCAGAATGCCAGTGCGTTTGTAAAACCCGATCTTTACATAATCGAGCAGCAACGCAGCTATGAGAACGGCTCCAAGAACGCTGATTAAAAGGATAACGGGAACGGCATCCATCAGAAACCCCCCGATGGCGAGAGCTGATGCTACGACTACATTGCCAACCGTGGTTGCGACGACGGCCCGACTTGGTAGGAACGACCAGAAATGATCTCGTACGCGGGTTATCCAGATTGTCGCCTGCGCTGAAAAGATGAGGTAGACAAACATAAGCGTCTGGATCTGAGATATCGGGAGATTCAGTACGTTCAGTCCTGCCCAAAGGATGATGAACGCCAGGACCAGCCAGCCGGCTGCAAGTATTCCTGCAATCCTGGCAATATCCCCGACATTCCATCGCTCAGGTACTGGAGAGGTCCATGCCCGGTCTGTCCCGAGAGTAATCGTGACGATGTCATTGAAGACAATAACCAGGATAATCAGGCTTAACGGTATTACGAAGATGCCTGTGGCGATGTACCCGAGGGTAAGCAGAACAGCAAGTTCGATAGTCCTCGCAATTTTCGTGATGGTCCATGTCAGCATCCGGCGGTAAACACGGCGACCTCCGGAGATGATCCTAACAATGTCCTCGAGTCCTGGATTGGTCAGGACAACTTTTGCAGAGGCCTTGGCAACGTCCGAAGCAGAACTGACTGCAATTCCGACGTCTGCCTGTTTGAGCGCCGGTGCGTCGTTTATGCCGTCCCCGGTCATGCCGGTAACCAGGTGGGACTGTTGAAGAGCTTGTACAATGCGGTACTTGTCTTCGGGATAAACGTTGGCGAAGCCGTCATAATCGAGTGGATTTTTAAGGGCATCATCCAGATTCCCGATGCGATCGCCCAGATTGATTTTACGGCCAACTGCCTGAGCCGTTGCGGAAGTGTCTCCCGTAATCATAAGTACGCGGATTCCGAGGTTCTGGATAGCCTTCACGAGAGGTGCAGCGTCCTCCCGGGGCGCGTCTGCAAGAGCCACCAGTCCACGAAGCGTAAGATGACCCCCGGAACCGGCCGCAACTGCCAGTACACGAGCCCCCTCAGCGGCCAACTCTTCGACATGGTTCACGAGTTCAGGCCGGGGGTCGGCGAACCGGGCCACGATCAGCGGAGAACCCAGCATCACTCGGAAGGTTTGTCCATCGTGACTGACATACGCTTCTGAACGCTTGTTAACCGGGTCGAAAGGAACAATCTTCTGTCGACTCAATGGCTGTATTGATCGATGTTCTAATTCGCGAAGAATCGCTCTGTCGAGAGGGTTCTGTGTCGACTCGTCACAGGCTGCGGCTGCATAGGCCAGGACTTCGTCCTCACGTTCCCCCGGGAAGGGAATAATCGCAGCTATCTCCGGCCGGTTCTGCGTCAGTGTGCCGGTTTTGTCGACACAGAGTACCTCCATAGTAGCCGCTTCCTGAATAGCCGTCAATCCGGTTACGAGAACACCTTCTTTCGCAAGCTTGCGGGCTTCAAGCGCGTTTGCGACGGTGAAGCTGGCCGGCATCGACACGGGTACTGTGGCAATCACGAGCACCACCAGGAACGGCAGGAGCGGGAGCAGGTCGGATTTGTTCCAGAGAGCAACTCCCACAAGCACCACGGCGAGAATTACGTCTACGATTGCCAGATAGCGCACAACGGTGAAGAGAAGCTCCTGGAGGTGCCCGGGTGAACCGGCAGTCCTCACCAGTTCGGCAGTCCGTCCATACAAACTGCTGGATCCTGTTGCTGTTACTGTTCCAATGGCTTCGCCGCGAACGACGGTCGATCCCGAATAAATCGTCTCATCATTCGAACGTGATACGAATATAGCCTCCCCTGTGAGCCCGGACTGGTCGATTTCCACTGTTCCTGTGCGGATTATGCAGTCTGCAGGCACGATGTCCCCTAGTCTGACATGAACCAGATCCCCAGGGACAAGCTCTCGCGCGGGAAGGAATTTCCAGATCCCTTCCCGGCGTACCCGAGCGCTTACCTGAAGACGAAGGCGGAGGTAGTCCACCGCGGTATGGGCCCGGAGTTCCTGGGTCTCGCCGACCAAGGCGCTGAAGGCAAGTAAAACTGCAATGACAGACGCCTCGACTATTTTACCCAGAGCCAACTCCAGGATAAGGGCCGCTTCGAGCGTCCATGGAATAGGTCCCCAGAGGCGCTTCAGGATGCCGAGAAAAGGATTTGACGGCGCTTCCTGGATTTCATTGTAACCATATTGGTCGAGACGTGTCCGGGCTTCCGCTTCCAAGAGATCTTCTGCACCAGCATTCGCTTCCACCACGTTACGTGGGCTTCCCTCTTCTGAATCACTGGTTGATTTTTCTTTCATTCTTATCAAGCTCCCTATAAAAATACAAAGCCAAAAATCCTCCAAAAATAGGAGTCATCGCTCCGGGCATAGTCCCATTCCAGCGACTCAGCCTCGTAAGGCACCGAGTAATACCAGCCATGTCCTCCAACATATTGAAGGTACCTTAATCCGGCGAAAATGAACCCTGCCATCAGGGTAATAGGATTCCGGAGGTTTCAATCGGGTTTCCTGATTGCCCGGCAACAACAGAAATGCAAAGGGGAATGTAGCAATCGGATGAGCAGCGGACTGCAATACTACCCGATACCTATGATATATTAAAACGACAAATTTATCCATTCTATATTCCTCCAGACTTCTCTGATCCAGGACCAGAAGTCATCAGTCAGAGGTGACGGTTGGAGGCGGACTTCATCGCCGTTAAAGGATGTATTCTCTGTATGAGGTTTTGAATTTTTCCCTATGCGAAATTACGGTATATGCAAACCTCAGGTATCAACCGAGAGATCTTTCACTGAAACCTTCTTCTGCACCACAGCAATACGTTCATTTAGAAATACGGGTTATGTATCGTTTTTTATGGCCATTAAAATTTATTTCGGTAATTTCCGGATCATCTGCACCTGTTGGATCATAACCAACCCATGCTCAACCATTTTTTCCACTTCCGGGACAACTGCCATTATTTTCTCCTCTGTATCCACTACATCAATAACGACCGGAAGGTCCAGCGAGAGGTTGAGAATATCCACCGTCCTGAGCTTATGTTCATGCCCGTAACCCACCATACCACGGAAAACCGTGCAGCCCGGAAATCCTTTCTTCAGGAAATAATCGACAAGAAAGCGGTAACCTTGTTTGTCATTGATCTCTGCCGATTCAGCGATGTATATACGTAGTAATACTCCGTCCTGTAACATAACCTGTCTCCTTCCTCCTCACGGGGAAACCAGCAGATATCCCAGATACACCCCGATAAGGCTGCCTGCGATGTTCAGCAGGATGTTTATTCCCATGGTATAAAAATCATGATTTTCCAGCATGCGGAACGTCTCGTAACTGAATGTCGAGAAGGTGGTAAATCCCCCGAGACCTCCGATTCCGACAAGATAATAGATATCCAGCGGTGCGTGGGAAAATGTGATGAACGAGAATGCAAAACTGCCAATCACATTGACCAGCAGCGTACCTAAAGGTACCCCCTGAACCTGCTCTAGTTTCGAGAACTCGAACCGGAATAATGATCCTATTGCTCCGCCGATCCCGACAAGAACAACGGGTTCCATTCAGATTCCCCGCTGGTAGGAGATAAGAAGTCGTCCCGCAAGGACACCTGCAAGGCCGAGCATAACATTTCCCAGCAGGTTGGCGATCCCGATTATGGGCATCACTGCAAAACTCTGCACTGCAAGTGCGGAGAATGTCGTAAATGCCCCGATGGCTCCCACACCAAAAAACAATCGTGCATTCCGGCTGAACCGACCGATATAGATTGATTCATACATAAACACACCGAGCAGGAAGCACCCGATAACATTAACGAGCAGGATCCCCGCAAGGGACGTGATCTGCTCATCGATGAGGAAACGCGACGCTGATCCGGTAAACCCCCCAAGAGCGATTTGGGCATATGAACGGTGATCAATTTTCATTCCAGCACGACCTCATTGGTGTTGATTGCCTTTTTAGTATGAACATTAAGGCACGCGCGTTCAGCGTTTTGGAATACGTTTCATCGGGCAGACATTGGCACCGGTCAACTCGCCCATCGCCCATGCATATCGTTCACGGATTGTCGGAGGCAGTTCTTTTTCCAGGATCGGAACGAATCCAAGTGACCCGTAAAATCTCACCAGGGGCAGGGTTGCATGCATGTAGAGCGTTTCATTCCCGCAGCCGGTAATGAGCGCTTCCATCGCTTTTCGTCCATAGCCTTTTCCCCGGAACTCCTCCCATGTAAACACACCATCTACTTCAAGACCATCAGGGTGTCGCTTACACCTCGATACACTTACGGGTGTTTCCTCTACAAAAACGCAGAAGATACGGTCACGCCCCGGATCGGATTTGGTTGCATGATAGTCCAACCATATTTTTTCTGCAAAGAAAAATTCATCTGTACTTAGCTCCCGTACATGGATCACCAGGTGGATCTCCGAAAATATCACCAGAACTGGTTTTTTTGCAGTTTTTGCGACGCTGCTTGTAGTTCTCCCCAGCGGGACCTGCATGAGGTAATCCATCCGGCCATACCGGGACATCAGGATCATGGTTGCATTCTCCTCAACCGCCGCCATGCAGATCTGCTGGCAGGGGTTACCGTAACGAATACTGATCGTTGCAAAAATACCTGCAACTTTCATTTCTTCCTGGATACGACGCAATCTTTCTTCCACTTCACGTACGGTGTTTTCCAGTGCTCCAAGGTCGGTTTCGGGTTTCCGGATAACATGGAGCAGGACAACTTCTGATACTCCCCTTATCCGTTTCAGGAGAGCCAGAGCATCATGAGCCGGTTTTGAAAAATCTGTAGGATAGATAATTTTTGAGATAATCGTCCGGGATTCCTCTCCGGTTTTTTTCAGGCCGAAGAGCGAGGGCTGATCCCATCTCATGATAAGGACATGGCATTTGCTGTGGGTAAGGATATCTGTTGCACCCTGGCCAAGCAAGGACCCACTTAGGATACCTTTCCGTGCCCCGATCACGATAAGATCTGCATTATTCATCCCGCTGGCAGCAAGAATCGCCGCAGGGATATTGCCATCAGGTGCGACATCCACACACACTTTCATACATATATCCGGACGGCATGCCATCTCTTTCTGGATAGCGATCTGCCGGTCCGCCTGTTGCCGCGCTGAACTATCGGCAGTGTCCAGGAGATGAATGAGCACTAGGGTCCTGATGCCGGGGATTCCTATCAGGCTGGTAATAATCGCGGTACTCAGGTCCGAGAAATCTGTGGGTAGGAGGACTGTTTCAAAGAGCGGGTGTTCAGATATATCAGATTTTTCAGGCTTGTATGGTTCTGGTGAAGTCTCCTTGGATAGATTCACTTTACCATTTTGTTCGGTTGCCAGAAGCACCCATACCAATGATGGTACCATTTCGGCAAGAATAGAGTTGAACATTATACCGTTCCTCCAAAGTGCTTGTGTTTTAGAAGTCATCAGCCGGATACGGCAGTTGGAGGCGGACTTCATCACCGGTTACCAAGTGTTGCTGCTTCTTATCATTAAAGATGTTGTGAAGGTTGATTCACACTAGCGGAATTTTACCATTACAGAAATTTGGTTATTGTCTGATGTTCGATCACTCCTCATCCCATCAGGCACCCGCGATTTTTCGTCCTGCCTTTCTTTTCTGGACAAGATAGCGTTTTATCATCCGCGGCTGGGGAGTGCCTACCTTGATCTTTTCAATTTTTTCCACACGGTATCGACAGGCAAAACGCGTATTATGATGTAGTCTTCGCAAAAATCCGGATATTGTTGGTGCGGTGAATTCATCCAGATGAAAATAAGTGCGCAATTCATAGACGGTTATCCACTGCTCTGACTGCCCGCATTCTTCCATATATTTTTCCAGAAGTTCTGAGATGATTAGATCATCAATCACTACAAACTACCCCTTAACCGGAATATTCCTGGATTGTCTCATGTGGTTCCTGATGAGTGATCCCGTTCCGCTCTTTCAGCAAGCCCGGCATTCTCCGCTTCGAATCTGTGCAAAAAATCTTCCCCATAGGGCAGACGCTCCATCGCCATCTTCCTTCCGGGATCCGTCTTCATGTTCCGTAGTGTTGTCTCAATCTTCTTCCGGTACCATGTGATAGCAGAGGGAGGGGCGTATCCCCGCTGGCCGAACAGGGCAAATGCCCGGGCAATGCCATTGGGTCCCAGACCATCGATCTTGTCGGCATCGAAGAGTATCCGTGCCTCGACAGATAACAGGTTTCCCACTACAAGGTGTTCCGTGGAATGCTCTGCAATGATCGCAATAACCCGTTCCATCCGCTCTGGAGGGTAACCGATTTCCTTTAGGATGTTCCGGGCAGTCTCCATACTGAGCTCAACATGCTCCTCCTTGCGGTTGAAGGGAGATGTCACATCATGAAGAAGTGCTGCAAGAGTGAGCAGTTCGGGATCAGCATCCGGGAAATGAGCAGCTATTTTCCGGATATTTTTCAGGACTCGTTCTATATGATCCATCCTGTGTGCGACGGACTGGGTATCAGCAGCATATAACGTCCTGACTTTGTCCCGAACTCTATCATCATAGTGCATATTCATTTCCCGAAATTTCCTTCTCCCAGGGATATATCTTATGATGCCTGTCCTTGTCTCCTATACAGTACATGCAGGTTCGTCCTGCTTTCTGTTCGCCCATACCAGCATCATGATTGTCCCTGCCGCTGCCACCACAGCAGCGAACACGAACCCCGCAGAATAACCGACAAACGCCCAGATAAACCCGATCAGGATGCTGGAGCACAGGTCACCAATGCCGTTCATCGTCGCGAGAGCGCCGAAACCCAGACCCCGGCATCTCTCCTCGATCATTTCCCCGGCGACTGCACTTTCGAGCGTGTCCTCCGCTGCGATAAATATACCACAGAGCGCAAAGAGGATACCGTAGAGGACCAGGTCGGGGGGAAGCAGCGCAAACCCGATGAAGGTCGCGACAGCAATCCCGTAACCGAGAATGAGCAGCGTCTTCCTGCCGAACCGGTCTCCCAGTGCACCGAACGGATAACATGCAGCTGCATAGACAATATTCCGTATTGTGTACAGGATCACACCGGCTGCCGTTGCCTGGGCAAACCCGAGCGATGGAGTGAGCATGACAACCGCAAATGCGATCAGCAGCGTGTGCGAGAAGTCCGCAATACCAAAGACAAGCACCGCCGTGAGATACTTCTTAAACCCTCCCGGCAGTCCTTTCAGGGAAGCAACCAGCGTCTGTCGATCGCCCGAAGGTGCCGGGTTTTTTTCCCGGACAAAAAACCAGAACGTGAGAAGTGCCAGAGCCCCGGGAATCAGGGTGAGCCAGAAGATCTCCCGCGTACTGAAATAGGCAAGGAGCGAGAAAGCAACAAGCGGCCCGGCGATTGCACCAAGGGTGTCACCGGCGCGGTGGAACCCGAACGCTTTGCCCAGATCGGCCGTGTCCACCGATTTTGCAAGGATAGCGTCACGGGGCGGACCTCGTGTACCTCTTCCCATCCACCCGATCACCCTGCCAAAAAGAACCATGGGCCATGATGCTGCGATCGCAACGATTGCCGGGAAGATACCGGTTGCGACATAACCAGCGAGCGCGAACTCCTTACGTTTTCCGAGTTTATCCGAGAAATATCCGGATAATAATTTCACGAAACTCGACGCACCATCGCTGATTCCCTCGATGATGCCAAGGGCATACACCGGCGCTCCCAAAGCGATTAGAAATGAAGGAAGCAATACCGTCACTGCTTCATGGCCGAGGTCAGAGAAAAAACTCGCAATGCCGGCACCAAAAACCGTCCTGTTCAGCCATCCGTCTTTCTTCATGGCAATGCTTCTCCAAAATAGAAGTCATCATCCCATCGGGCGGTTTACGGCGGACTTCATCACCACGATTCAGTTGTATTCTGTACTCCTTATGCGTTAATACGGGTTATGATAGATATGGTACCGGTCACCAGCATGAGTTCATCATCAACTGCAAATCCTCATTGATTTTTTGGCAGTATGTGTGAATATCTTCAAGTGCCGCATCCAGTTCGGTATCCACATCTCCCGTTATGGAAATTCTTCGTTTTGCCTCATCGAGCCTCTCCGTAATCTGCTCTTCTAGCATTTCAATTATTGACGTCATCCCTGTCTCAATGTTCCGGATTCCCTTTGTGATAAAAAAATGAAGGAGTTGTCTGATCACCTGGCACTACTTGATGGGCAGCTTCCGCGTCTCTTCATGCAGTCTGATCCGTGATCTCCGGACAAGGAGCGGCCGGTTCAGATGGTTTGCTACGGCAGCAACCGTGTTCCCGATTTCACCACCATTGATATGTTGTCCCATCCCACAGCGAGGCATGAGAATGAGCGACGCATTCTGCTCTCCAGCGATACGACCGATCTCGCGTGCAGGGTCACCTTCACCGACGATTGTGGTCATCTTCAGGTCATTCCGGTCAAGGCTGCTTTTCATCCCGGCCAGTTTCTGTTCAGCCGCGAGAAGTGAGACCCGGGGTTCTCTGGGCCCGCGTGCGGGGATCACATGCACAAGGATAATTTCTGATACGGAATCCAGCTGAGCTGCCCATTCGAGTGTCTCACTGCTGAACGATGAAAAATCGGTCGGGCAAAGAACCCGGGTAAATATATTCTTTATGAAAGGTCCGCCATGCATATCCCCGGATTTTTCCGCCGAGTTCGCCGGGTATATGAGCATGTCTCGCATCGTGCAGCGGCGAAGTATCCGGGTGGTAGTGTTTTCCATGAATATAGAACTCAGCCTCGACATTGGTTGAGAGCGCATCACTACCAGTGATGCATCCTCCCGGGAAGCGACGCTAAGGATTGTCCCGGAAATACCGTTCTTACCTGCCACTTCAACAAGCGCCCGTGTGGGTATACCGAGACTTTCCAGAATGTTTTTTTAGGCAACCAGGCGCATCTTTGCGCGGACCTGCGGGGAGACCACGGGACGTCCGGTAATCCATGCAGCGCCCGATGAACCGACAGTGTCCATCACGCTCATCAGGATTGCTTCTCCAACACCCGAGATTCGGGCGATCAGATCCACGGCATCATTCGCATAAACTGAGAGATCCACCAGGATAAGAGCTCGCTCATATATCAGTTCATCTTTTTTTCCCGTGATTGCAGTCTTTTGATCTGCAAATCTCCTCCGGAAACCATTGCCGACTAAAGGGCTGGCACCGAAAACCGTGATCACATCAGCACACGCTAATGTAACAGGTAAATAACTCATATTCGTCTACCTCAATTTGCTGATTTTTTGCTAAAACAGAAGTCATCAGCCCATCGGGCAGTTTGAGGTGGACTTCATCGCCTACCCAATATCTGTCACGTGAACTTAAAATGCCTTATGGTTCCAGCAAGGTGTACCTAAAAAAAAAGAAAAGAACAATCCCCGGAACACTCATCGCCATACAGCAACGGTACAACCCGGGTCATTTCCTTGACAAGTTTGGCGAATACGTGAAGCTCTGGTTATTGATTAAATTAGAAAAAGATTTAGCGCCTCAATTCAAAAAACTGAAAGTAAAAAAGTAATTAATCTCCTCTGTTTATTCCAATATATTTTTTTTAAACACACTATCAGAGGAGTATTACTTTTGGGTAAAGTATCAACTTAGCCCCTAACATTCACTTAACAATTGAATGAGTCGTTTAATTTTAATCCTTTCCTGATCGGTTCGATGATTGTATCTCCAAACGTACTCTCCTAAGTAGAGAGGAAGTTTCTCTCGACGAATTCCACCTTTCGATGATAGTTTTCTTTTTAGATACCCCCAAAATCCCTCAAGCCCATTAATATGGTTTCCTTTTCCGTCGGAGTATTGTTTTTCACCATGATTGACGAGACGATGAACATAACCTTGAGCCGCGATGCCGGTATATGCTTTCCAGGTATCAGAACAGACAATCGAACCAGCTGAAACTTTTTTTGAGATAAGAGGTTGAAGTGTATCAGCTCCAACATCTTCGACAACCTCGGCCCAGACCGTACCGTTGCGACAGAGGATCCCGAATACCGGTTGCTTCGTTGTACCTCGTCCTCGTTTAGATCCCTGGTCGCGTACGAATCTTCGTTTGTTCTTCCATTGACCTCCGAGATAAGTTTCATCCACTTCAACCGTTCCAGAGAAGATTTCGGGAACATCTTTTATCATGACAAGTCGAATTTTAGTTAATGCTCTTATAACCCTTTGTTTGTTGAATCCTGTCTGTTCTGCTATTGAATTCGAACTTTGTTCCATGAGAAATAAATGAAGAATCTCTTTCCATTCATCTCGTGAAAATGTTAATGGTAATTTGTGAGGAATAAACTCGTGCTAACATCCAGCAAAACGTCTCTTTCCATCACTCATTTTGTATAACTTTTTTCGATTGCATTTTGGACATGCAATTTTTGCCATTATTAACTCCGTAAATCATTCTTTGATTTAGGGGTTAAAATAACACTTTACCCTTACTTTTTTGATCCAAAATCAATATTCCTGTAATAATAATACGCAATTATTCCAAAAGTACCTCCAAAAAGGAGAATCGCTATACCTAAGACAAAATTATCCTTAATATTTTGATTTACCTCATTGGAACTGGTATCAGGAGAATTATTCGTTGATGATTGATACATTCCACTGAATACCATAATTACGACGAAAATTATTAAAACACCAGATATCGCTCCTAGTATCAATTCAGTCGCAGTTCGAGGCATCAGCACAGCCTGGCTCATTCCTTCTTTTTCGGCTTTGCTCTCACGCACAAAGCCCTACGGATGAAATCCTCCTGCTTATTGAAATAAAGGTTGTCATGCCCGGCCCAGCGTTCGCACCCCTTCACCACCACGGCAGGAATGCCGTTGTTGCTCTCGCCCATGACAAAGTTGGCGATGCCGGCAATCTCGTCGACAACCGCTTCTTCGGTGATCTTCAGCACGTGCCCGAAAAGATCTTTATCGCCCCGGAAGTCCCGGATCGCCGGCATCCCGCTCCAGCCAATCGCATTACCGGTCTGGCCCCGGCGGAACGCCCGCCCGCAGGTATCGGTGATGATGACACCAATATCTTTCCCGGTTATTTTTTTCATCGCATCCCGAACTCCACTGGCTGCCTTCATCGGGTCCGGTGGCAGCAGGATCACCATCTCGTCTTCAATATTACTCTGGTCGACACCGGCCCTGACACCGATATGACCGCCGTTTACTTCCGAGAGGATGAACGGGAATTCAATCAGTATATCCTTTGATGCATCGAGGATCGACTGGAGAAAACGCGGATCTTCCCCGGTCATCTTGCTGATTCTCTGCGCCCTCGGTGTGGGGGTGATATCCCCCAGCCTGCGGGTATGACCTTTCGCCTTTGAGTATACCGAGGAGGCAATAGTTACAATGTCCCCGTCATCGAGGACACACCGTTCAGCTATCAGCGCGGGCAGGTCATCTCCCGCATGGATAAGCGGGAGGTCTTCAACAGGCATTATGGTAAGTTTCACAGCGATCACTTTGTCCCATCAGAGAAATCTGCATGTTTCTGCCGGGGATATGCTGAAAAGAGCAGGAGTCAGGTTTTCACAGTAGCTGGCAAATAACATTCTGCCCTCTTCCCGGACACGATCATGCGGGTTGCAGCAGAAGTCATCAGCCGGAAACGGCGGTTATGAGGCGGACTTCATCACCGGATTGGTTTTGATGTGAAGTACTTTTCAGAGTGTCATCTAATATTTATTTCGCCTCGGTCCTGGAATAAGGAATCGATGAGGGTAAGATGCTGACCTGAAGAAATAACTTATAAAAAAAGAGGTTAATAGGTTGCAAGATACCGGTCGAGTTCCCACGGGTGGACCGCGAGACGGAACGCATCGGTCTCGGCTTCCGCGATGCTGGCAAGGTTTTCAACAATATGACCACCGAGAGCATCGCACAGAACTTTGTCCTTCATAAGATGCTCCTGGGACTCCGCAAGGCTGCCGGGCAGCATCTCGATCTTCATCTTCCTGCGATCCTTTTCACTCAAGTGGTAGATGTTGACGTCAGTGCTCTCCGGAGGCATGATCTTGTTCTTCACACCGTCCAGCCCGGCTGCGAGCATGCAGGCAAACGTGAGATATGGGTTGCACATCGGATCCGGACTCCGGAATTCTGCACGGGTCCCGTTGCCCCGGGCGGCAGGAACGCGTACCAGTGCCGAACGGTTCGCATCGCTCCACGAGATATAACACGGTGCTTCATAGCCGGGGACCAGACGCTTGTATGAGTTGATGGTCGGGTTTGCCACGCGGGTGATCGCTTTTGCATGTTTGAGGATCCCGCCAATATAGAAGAGTGCGGTGTCACTGAGTCCCTTGGGCGCATCTGCATCAAAGAATGCATTCTTTCCTCCTTTGGAAAGCGATGCATGGGTATGCATGCCGCTGCCGTTGATACCGGCAATCGGTTTTGCCATGAAGGATGCATGAAGTCCGTGCCTGAGTGCAACAGCCTTTGATGCAAACTTCTGAGTCACAACACGGTCGGCCGTGGTGACGGCATCCGTGTACTTGAAATTGATCTCATGTTGACTCGCCGCGACTTCGTGGTGGGACATCTCGATCTCAAAGCCCATCTCAGTCAGCGAGAGCACAATATCCCGTCTCACATCCTCGGCTCTGTCATTCGGGGCAAGATCAAAGTAACTGCCCTGATCGGAGAATTGTGTTGTCGGTTTCCCATCGATAAGGTTGAACAGGAAAAATTCGAGTTCGGGACCGGTATTGAAGCTGTACCCCATTTTTGCGGCTTCTGCCATCGTCCTCTTCAGGACATATCGCGGATCGCCTTCGAACGGTTTGTTGCCATAGGTGTACACATCGCAGACAAACCGTGCAACCTTACCTTCCGCGGTTCTCCATGGCAGGACTGCGTATGATGCCGGGTCTGCCTTAAGGAGCATATCGGATTCTTCGATTCGGGTAAATCCCTCGATGGATGATCCATCGAACCATGTTCCCTCAGTCAGGGATTTTTCCACTTGGGCGACGGGGATCGCAGCATTCTTGGGCATGCCCAGCACGTCCGTAAACTGGAGCCGGACAAATTGAACATCGTCTTTTTTTATCCTGTCAAGCAATTTCGTAACATCGATATTTACCATGGTACACTTCTCCTTACCGTGATGGTTTCACAGGAACAATGCGAAAAAAAGCAAGAACGGTTCGAACCTCTGCCACCTTGATCTTTTGCTTTTTTTCTCACCCGGGCCTGCGGATAAGATTGTGGCAGAAGTCATCAGCCCGACCGGGGCGGTTATGGCGGACTTCATCACCGGATATTCATTTGATGAGAAGTACATTTCCATATACAATTTAATAATAATTTCGTTTTGATGCTACATGAAAGAATCACTGAGGTTAAGATGCTGACCTTAAGAAATATCTAGTGACGAATCATGAGAAGCGATGAGATAAAGAAAGGTAACCAGCGGGCACCCAACCGCTCGCTGCTCCGGTCGCTGGGTGTGACGGATCGGGAGATGGATCTGCCGTTCATCGGGATTGCAAATGCGTGGAGCGACATCGTGCCGGGCCACATTCACCTGCGCACGCTTGCACAGAAAGTCCGGGAAGGAATCACCGCTGCCGGCGGCGTGCCATTCGAGTTCGGGGTTATCGGTATCTGCGATGGGATCGCAATGGGCCATGAGGGAATGCGGAACGCTCTTCCGTCCCGGGAAAACATTGCCGATTCCATCGAACTGATGGCGCAGGCTCATTGTTTTGACGGTCTGGTCTGTGTCGGCACCTGTGACAAGATTATTCCCGGGATGCTTATGGCGGCTGCACGGCTCAATATCCCCACGATTGTTATCACCGGCGGTCCGATGCTCTCCGGCCACTTGTCGGGAAAGGAACTCTCGCTCATCGATGTTTTTGAAGGAGTGGGAAGACAGGCGGCTGGCAAAATGACCGAATCCGAGCTCTGCGAGCTGGAATGTGCTGCAATGCCAGGCTGCGGATCCTGCCAGGGTCTCTATACGGCAAACACGATGGCGTGCATGACCGAAGCACTGGGCATGTCACTTCCCGGCTGTGCAGCAACGCCGGCAGTCGATGCGGCAAAACTCAGGCTCGCCCGGGAAACCGGTGAGCGGATCGTACCGCTTGTCAGGGACCAAATCCTGCCTCGGCAGATCCTTACTCCGCAGAGTCTCTCCAATGCCATCAAAGTCGATATGGCTCTTGGCGGATCGACGAACACGGTCCTCCATCTCATGGCAATTGCGCAGGAAGCGGGAGTCCCGATCACGCTCGATACGTTCCGCGACATCGCCCGCACCACCCCGCATCTCTGCAACATGCAGCCCGCCGGCCCTTACTCCATGGAAGCACTGTATTACGCCGGTGGCGTCCCGGCTGTCATGAACCGGCTGGCAGGGTCACTTGATGATGTTATAACCGTTTCAGGAAAAACGGTTCAGGCCATTGCCCATGACCACCCGGTGAAAAATGAGCGGGTGATTGCTCCTTTAACCGCACCGGTGCACGCTGCCGGCGGCCTGAAGATCTTGCGGGGTTCCCTTGCCCCGGATGGGGCGGTGGTCAAATGCGGTGCTGTGGACGAAAAGATGTGGAAACATGAAGGTCCCGCCCGGGTGTTCGACGGTGAGAAGGATGCAATGGATGCGATCCTCAAGCGGCGTATCAAGGAGGGGGATGTCATGGTGATCCGGTACGAAGGCCCGAAAGGAGCGCCCGGCATGCCGGAAATGCTCTCCCCCACATCGGCCCTGATGGGGCAGGGTTATACCCGCGTGGCGCTGGTAACGGATGGGCGGTTCTCCGGAGGCACGCGGGGGCCATGTATCGGACACGTGGCACCAGAAGCAGCGGCAGGTGGCCCGATCGGACTCGTGAAGGAAGGTGATACGATCCGGATTGATCTCTTCGCTGACACGATTGATCTTCTCCTTTCACCAGAGATGATGCAGGAACGCAGGCAGAAGATGGTCCCGCACAAAAAACCCGTGACCGGGGTCCTCGCCCGGTACGCGGCACTGGTCGGGCAGGCGGACAAGGGAGCGGTGCTGCGAAACGGGTAAAAACCGGATCTTTTTTTCTTGCTTGGTGTGCCGTTCAGAGATCCAGTATTCCGGCTGTCCGGAAATTATCATATGAATAACCAATAAATGATCCCATCACAATATTATTCGTACAGATGGCGATGAGGTCCGCCGCTAATTGCCGTTCCGGCTGATGACTTCTGTTTTAGGGGAGATGATGTATGCACCAGCCGGCAATGGATGTTCGAGATATCTGCTTTAACCTGTTGAATCTGCATGCGGTCACCAACCGAACATATTGATGAACCATAGGAACAGGGAACCTGTAATAGTCAATTTCCGGCAGGTTACCGGTCGTTTACCCGACTGGGATACCGGGAATGATAGCCAGCATGTCAATCCCAGTTACCGGACACAAGGAGCATGAACTGAACTATGGGCTCAGGAAATTATTACGAGATACTCGGAGTTCCCCGGGATGCTGATACCCGGGAAATAAAGAAAGCATACCGCAAGCTCGCCCACAAATATCACCCGGATGTCTGCAAAGATAAGGGGGCAGATGATAAGTTCAAGCTGATAAATGAGGCCTACAGCGTCCTCTCCGATGAAAAGCAGAGGAGATTGTATGATAATCCCGAACACGAGACGGGCACCCGCGCGTCGGAAGGTTCCGGTACCGGCAAAGAGGAGGCTGACGGAAGCTCCGCTGCCGGCATCTTTGGTTCGGGGGATTTCAGCGATTTCTTTGGCGGTGGCCAGCAGCAGTTCGTTCCTCATCCTGGTGCTGATCTTTCCCTGCAAATCCAGATACGGTTTGAGGATGCCATTACCGGCACGGATCGTGAAATCGAAGTGATACACACCGAACGCTGTCCTGCCTGCAGTGGCTCGGGAAGTAAAAACAAGCGTGTCAATGTCTGTCCCCGCTGCGGGGGAACCGGGCAGATGCGGGCGACTGCCCATACAGTAATCAGCGATTTTCTCCGCATGACACCCTGCACCTATTGTGGCGGGAAAGGCAGAATACCGGAAAAGGAGTGCAGTGACTGCAAGGGTTCCGGCCATACCCGCGTGAAGAGGAAAATTTCCGTACATATCCCCGCAGGAACAGTCAATGGCACGCGGCTTCGCATGAAGGGGTATGGGGAAGCCGGGGATTACGGGGCTGCAAACGGAGACCTGTTCGTTGAAGTGGTTGTCCAGCCGCATGACAGGTTTCTGAGGACTGGTGATAACCTTGAGACAGTTATTGAAATCAGTCCTGCACAGGCAGCCCTTGGTACATTTACGGAGGTTGAGACTATCGACAAACGACGCATCGATCTCAGAGTGCCCGCCGGAACACAGAATAACACTGCGTTAAGGATCGCTGGCGAAGGGATAAAACGCCGCGATCATGCCGGGGATCTGTTGGTACGGGTGAAAATCATCATACCAAAAACCCTGAACGGGGAACAACGGGAGCTTTACCAGAAACTTGCCGATCTGGAAGGTAGTTCAACCCTTGGCAGGGGATTTTTTTCGTGGATAACGGGGAAGAAGAAGGGGAAAAAGTGAGAACGGGATCCCCCCGGTTTTCCGGGGAGCATCCCCTTATCGACCCGCACCTGTTAATGCATTCCCTTGTACCGGTACCGGGAAGACATACAACGATATAGTAGACCATCCGGCATAACACCTGTTCCCATCTTTGAAATCGAACAGCGGTTGCGCGATTTATGCCGTGGAATCAGGGAAATCCGCTCAGAAGATACACATAAAACAAATGCCTGACAATCCTTTTTTATCACTTGGCGATGAGGTCCGCCATCAACCGCCCCTAAGGGCTGACGACTTCTGTTTTAATTAAGAGAGACCGGATACGGGGATTGCTCCGGCCTTCACCGGACTACGCGGGTGACAGGCTTCTTGCGATCCCGGTGCAACCATTCCGTCAGAAAAAGAATCCACTATGCTGGCCATCCACGCAGACCATATCACCCATGCATTTGGAAAAAGGACCGTACTGGATAAGCTTTCTTTTCAGATCAGCATGGGTGAATTCTTCGGTATCCTCGGGATGAACGGTGCGGGAAAAACAACCATTCTCCGGATACTTGGCGGGGTTCTTGTACCCACGGATGGTTCGGTCGCACTATTTGAACGGGGTCCGGGAGAGAGTGCCCTGAACGCACGGAGAAGCATCGGGATTGTTCCGGAATTATCCCGGCTCAGGGGATCCGAGACAGCATGGGAACACCTTGTAGCATCGGGCACGTTCCACTATGTTGCACCGTCCGACATGGAGCGGCGTGCGGAGGAACTCCTGAAACTCCTCGGCCTGTTTGCGCGAAGAAATGAAAAAGTGGGGACATTCTCAAAAGGCATGAAACGCCGCCTTGCCATCGCTAAGGAACTGGTTCATTACCCCCTTATCCTCTTTCTCGATGAACCGACATCTGGACTTGATTTTGAATCGGTTATGGTAATACGCAACGTTCTCCGCGATCTCAACGCACGGGGGGTCACCATTGTCATGACCACCCATAATACCGAGGAAGCGGATCGCTTGTGCACGAAGGTCGCAATTCTCCACAACGGAAAATTTGCAGCACTTGGAAGCCCGGAACTGCTGAAGCAGTCACTTGCACGGGAAAGAATTATCGAGATGACTGCCGTGAGTATCCCCTCTGCCTTTTTCCAGGAACTGTCCAGGATGCCCGGGGTGGAAATCCGGGGATCCCGCGGTGATAAATGTGTCCTGCTGCTGAGAGATCCAGGTCGGAGCATGATGGATATATTAGGATGTATCGTTCACCATCGGGTATTCCTCACGGGGCTTTCGATCCGGGGACCGTCGCTGGAAGATGTCATGATCCACCATACCGGGCTTATGCAAAGACCCGGGTCGACCCTTGCCGTGCACTGGATCCAGAGAGAAAATTATTGAGCACCTGCGGAAAACCCATGTCAGGGTCGTGTGAGCCGGCGCGGGAGGTTATTACCGGACAATGATCCCGGGTCCCGAATCAGAGCTGTAAGAATTGGATAGCAACGCATGCCATTCACGGTGTCATCCCCCACGAGAAACTGCCTGTTAATGGAAGATCAGAAACAGTGCCATTGCAAAGATACAGCCCCCGATCGTTGCCGCGAGGTTGGTACCGGCATTACCGAAAAATTCCCGGTTCTCCAGCGTCGCTCCGACGAAACTGTCGATGTTGGTACCGACAACGGCCGCAATCGTGCAGATGACAAGCATGGATGGGGTGATGAGACCAAGAGCCAGCGCAACGATCGAGACAACAAAACCGCCAAGGAGCGAAACCAGTTCGCCCGTCCAGGTCACGCCACCATTTGTGCCGATCGGGACTTTTTTGAACGTGGTAATCATCGTGGGGATGCCCCCCGTTACCCCGATCTCACTTGCCAGCGTATCCGCAGCCGCGGTTGCTATGCTACCAACGTACATGACAATGAAGATCGGCTCGGCAAAGATACCGTAGAGCACTGCAGCGACGCAGGAGATAATCCCGTTCGCAAAGACATTCCGGTATCCCCGCGCCCCGCTGTGCCCCTGCTCGACGCCAATCCGTTTTTTATATTCAAATTTGTACCGTGTGCCGGCTGATCCCATGATAAAAAATGCCAGCATGACAAGGAGCCAGCGGGCATCCGCAAAGACAAGGAGGATGATCCCCACAAGGGCAATCGAGAAGAGCCCGGAGAGGTCTGCGGTTTTTGCCCTGAAGGCGAAGTACCCGAACGTGAACGAGACGAGAACCGCAAACACGATTATCTGGAAATCCGCTTTGTAGTTGAGTTCCTCGATCAGGTACATCGTCATCGCGATGCCGATCCCTTCGATCAATAACGAGTCCTCGTACTTCAGGAGGATCACCTTCAGGAGCACCGCAGCAATGATCCCAAAGATTATCGTGAGGATCGCTTTCTCGTGCAAGTATGCCATGACGAGCACACCAGCCCACGCCGTTGAGATCAAGTAATAGAGATAGGTGTTGAGATCATCATTCCTGGTCTGGAAGACCATTTCACCAAGAACGAGCATGGCGAGAGTTGCAGCAAGAACAAAGAACGGGAGGAGCCCGACCCCATACAATACCGCGAGGATACAGAACGTGTACGTGAGATATTTTATGGTAAAAAAATGCAGCAGCAGCAGTGCTCCACTGATAATGACAAGTGCCAGCAGCCAGGGTGGATAAACGGGGGATCCGACAAGGATTGCACCCCCGACAAGTGCCAATGCATACCCCAATCCGCCCTGCTTTTCCATGGATCAGGCTCCGTCCCCGGCTCTTCGTTCAGACATGACAAAAATCTTTGATAGATTCCACAGGTTTTCCGGTCGCGATAATTTTTCCTCCGCTCATATCTACCACACGGTCACAGGTGGCCCGGACAAATTCGAGGTCATGGGCGACCAAGATGAACGTCACTTCCACCTTGTCCCGAAGAATATCCTGTTATACAGGTCTTCGCCATAGCTCGTTTGCAGCGGTTCGCCCTCTGTCACCCTGAAGGTGCGTTCTCCGTCCGGCTTCCGTTCTGCCCGAAGGAATAACGCATTTTCCATCTTATTTTCATAAAGACCCCGTGAAAATTCATAGAGATGAGTAACGAAGATAACCTTGATCCGTCTCTCCAGTAATGCGCACACGATCTGCCGGGAAATCTCTGAGCCTTCCCTTTCATTCGTGGCAGCAAACGATTCATTGAACAACACCATGCCATCCGGCTTCAGATGGTCGACGATTCCGCTCATCCTGCTGAGTTCTTCATCAAGTTTACCGCTTCGCATGGAGTGGTCTTCTTCCCGTTTGAAGTGGGTAAAGAGCCCGGTGCACACATCAGAACGGAAAGATTTCGCCGGTACAAATGAACCCGATTGCATCATCAATTGAGCCAATCCCAGACTTCGCAGGAACGTTGATTTTCCTCCCCGGTTCGCCCCGGTGATGATTATGAGGTCCTTCCTTTCGGCATTCGCATCGTTACCAATCACGCTCAGTCCCGTTTTTAAGGCCATGCAGACATCGTACAATCCCGTAAAAGTGAGTGCACGGTTGCCGAGATCACAGGGAACGGGAAAGCATACCGGTTCGCCTATCCGGGTCAGCTTCTCGCTGAGGTTTAAACACCCCATATAAAAAGCCAGTTCTGTCCTCATTGCGGTAAAAAAGTTCAGGATGTGGTCAGAAGACCGGAAGAGTATATCAGCGATTCTATTCATGCTTCTCCCCTTCATTTCTGCCAGTGCCTGAAATCCACTTATATCGCGGTCGGCGATAGTGAATCTATAGTGGGATGGCGGATCCTTTGAAAAAATACGGCTCAGCCAACTCGGTTCTTTTATCTTCTGGTATCGTTGAAGTGCATACCCGGACCCCTTGTTGCCCTTCCCGAGCTCCACGCTGATACATGCTCCATGGGGAATCTTCAATTCCTCAAGTTTTTCCCTGATACTGGTGACATAATCATCCGGTAGCTCGTGATCAAGCATCGCAAAGAGATTCCTGAACCCTTCTGAATCAAATTTATCTGCATGCGTATCTGCCATGTTCCGGAGTTCCAGAAGCGTGTTCAGAAAAAGCTCAAGCGTTTGTATGGATGTACTACGGACCGAGTCGGCGTATTTGTCGGAATGCCACCAGATATTTTTTTTATACTTCGCGATCGATTCTCCCAGGATACTGTACATTTTTCTGACGATATCGGGATTCTTCATGCAATCCCTGAGGATGTTCTGCCGGTACAGTATCGTATCCGTATCTGCAACGCATGAAAGAACAACATTCTTTGCTACTTCAAAGAGCAATCCGTCCCCTTGTGCCATGGCGGTGAGCAGGATGTCCAGTTCCAAATCCTGCGTGATCATTCGTTTATCTGGCGGCAGCATCCCCCACTGCTGATCAAAATCCCGCTCCCTCCACCGGTCAGGATCGGGAGACTGGCGAAGCATTCCCCACTGAGGATTAAAATCCTGATCCCTGTACAAAAGAAAAGGCTTCATTATTTTACACGCTCCTTTATACACTCATACGTGAGCCGGTTCTTCCTGGCAATTGCAATGGCGTATGAAAGTCCGTCGGCAGGCTTTCTTTCTATTTTATATGTGCGTAAATCCGGGTTCTCGGGAACTACTGTACCGACAATGCTCACTGTCTTCTCCAGAGAGGTCAGCTCATCCAGGAACGTGACATAGGTGCACAGGAGATCCAGTTCAGATGCCCGTCCGAGTACTTTCTTCCCTAAAAAGAGGGCATCCTGTACCGTGGTGGAAGTGAACATCTCGTTTATGATGATGATACTCTTGGATGTGCTCTGGGTCAAAATGGCGTGAATTCTGACCAGGTCATCTTCCAGTTTGCTCTTGAGATTATCGATGTCCTCTTCCCGTTCGAAGTGGGTGAAAAGTCTGTCGAACAGGAAGAGTCGGGCTTTTCTGCCAGGAACAGGACACCCGAGACTGGCCAGGTAATGCAACTGCCCAAAGGCACGGGCGAAGGTCGTTTTACCTCCCTGATTCGGACCGGTTATTACAAATATGCGCTCCTTATCTTTCAGATAAAAATCGTTGCATACGATAGGTTTCTTTTCCTGAACCAGCTTTATCGCAAGGGCCAGATCGAATCCTTCAATGCTGCAGATCTCTTTGCTGTTATCAGAAACCCGGGGGATACAAAAACGGAGTCCATCCTTTCTGAGAACGGCAACGAAGTCCAGGTATGCGATATAAAATTGGATCTCCCGGTCGAAACGGACGATAATCTCATCTGGATAATTTGAATGTTCCACGCAAAATTCGTCGAGATGGGAGAATACATCCGGGTAGAGTGTTGCGACCAGGTCGAGTACTTTTGCTTCAACATGGTTCATCTCCGGATAATCCCGAAATTTCTCCGCAAAATTATTTCCCGCCCCCGTCAGGAATTTCGCAAAGATTCTTTCCACTTCCGTACTAAAATCCGCTTCCGGTTCATACATTCGGACGGTGATCTCATTTCCCCTGATGAGCAGGTTATACCTGACCCCGGACAATTCTGTCCTGAGGTTTTTTATTTCAGCTGCAAGAGAGGTAAAATAGCCTGACCGGGTATAATCAGTCAGGTATCCAGAGAAAACAGAGAACCCGCGAGATTTCAGGTCAAAACCTGCAAGATCATCTACCAGACCATCAACCGCATCGCAGTATAATTCTGCCGCATCCAGAAACCAGCTCTCTTTCTGGTACTTGTAAGAGAGTTTGTCAGCCTGGGCCAGATCTTTTTGCATGGTCTGTATCTTTTTTGAAAAAGATCGTATCACCTCACAGAGACGGTCATCTTCGAGTTCTTGCCAGATTTCATGACGATAATTGATTGCATCGATACTTTTCAAAGAATCATAGAAAAACGGCTTCAGGTTATAGTCTTCCTTACCGGCGGTGATGGCGTTTACAACCTGATCCAGATTTAAATCGGCAAAAAAATCCGGTGCCCGGATAGTTTCCTCGTTGATCTCGTTCTTCGGACACTCAAACAGAATACTGTGGAATGTCATGGAAAAACCTCCTACGCATTGGGACCCCCTACATTCAGATTACCTGTGGGGACAGTTGTTTCCAGCACGTCCCGGGGTTTCCCGGTCGCGATGATCTTACCCCCCTGCATCACCACTACCCGGTCACAGGTTGCCCGGACAAATTCAAGGTCATGGGAGATCACGATGAATGTCTCCTCCATCTCGTCCCGTGCGTGAAGAATTGAGTCCCTGACATCATTCTTAGTGATGGGATCCATCGTACCAGTCGGTTCATCAAGGATGACGATGCGTGGTTCACGGATCAGCACCTGGGCAAGGGCTACGCGGTGCTTCTCCCCGACACTGAGCTGGTCCGGGAACCGGTTCAGGATCTCCTTACTCATTTCGTGAGAAAACCCGGCAAACCCGAGTGTTACGAGTGCCTTTCGCATCGCAAGTTCTTTGGGGTATTCAAGCCCGATGGCATCCGTGAGGTTGTCCATAACGGTCCGGTGCGGGAACAGATCGTACTCTTGATGCAGGTAGCCGATATATTCCTTTGCCCGTCCCCGCTGGTCGATGCCGGGTTTCGTCATATCCACCCAATTATCCCCTATACGGATGTTCATTTCACCACCGGTCGGCTCGATCAGGCCGGCAAGGATGCGGGAGAGCGTTGTCTTGCCTGCCCCGCTCCTGCCAACAATCCCGAAAATTTCCCCGGTTGCAACCTCAAACGAGACATCATTGACTGCCCGGATCACACCCCGGTCGACCGTCATGTATCGTTTTGCCAGGCTGTGTGCAGATACGATAATGTTGCCCGCCTCACGGGTTGTTACCTTACCGGTCTCCTCCTGATCCCCGATGAACAGGGTGAGAATTTCTGCCGGTGTTCCAATTGCGGCGATCCTCCCCTCCGATAGGAGGATCGCCCGTTGTGCCAGGGTGGCGATATCTTCGGCAAAATGGGAGGTGACGACCATACCCATATGGTTGCGTTGAACCGTATCGAGCAGGATCTGCTGGATCATCCGTGTCGTTTCGGGGTCGAGCGTGCCGGTCGGTTCATCGGCAAAGAGGAGGAACGGATCTTTTGCCAGTTGCCGGGCGAGTACGACACGTTGTTTTTCACCGCCCGACAAGTCCCGGGCAATATGCATCATGCGGTGTGAGAGCCTGACCTGATCGATCAGGTCTGCAGCACGGTTGATCGCCAATTCGGGAGGATAGGCGATGTCCTCGAGGGCATGGAGTACATTCTCGATCACGCGATCATCCCCATACAGGGCGAACGTTCGCTGGAACATGATCGCCGTCCTGTTCATGAGTTGCCATATATAGTGCTTCTTATCATCATTCCAGAGATCAATTGTCTGTCCCGTGAACTGCCCGTCGCAGTGTGGGCAGGGAGTATTCGCAAGGCTCGGGTAACTTAAGAAATTGCACTGCGGGCAGATCGCGACATGGTAGAGGATCCTGCCTCCCGAAGGCGGATCCTCGATGCCTCTCAAGAGGTGCATGAGCACGCTCTTTCCGGAACCGGATCGCCCGATGATGCCAAGGGTTTCTCCTTCGGTGACCGTGAAGCTCACCCGGTCCAACACTTTCCGCCCGTCGTATTCCATGGAGAGCTGGTCGACCGTGATGAGGGGTTGTCCCTGTATGGTTGATGGGGAGACTTCCCCCCGCATTGTTGCATCAGTCATACATGATACTCCTGTCAGCGCTTTTCCACTCGTATCTTCTTATGCTACCGACGGCAACCTCAAATCCCTGATCAAAGATCCATCCACTGGCAGGCAGGATCAGAACCGGCACGATACAATAAGGGAAAGGAACGGAGGTAATTGCACCGGATCGGCTGAGGTTTCCGGGCCACCATCCCCCATCCATTACTGCCACGACAGATACATTGTGTACTTCAGCAATCATACCAATCTCCTGTTCAGGATATCCGGGTGAAATGAGCAGGGTTACGGTTCGCCCATCCTGACGAATGGCTTCAGCCAGCGTGTTTAGCCGTTGTTCAATTTTATTCATGGGGATCCCTTCATTTTCCGCAAGGGGGTTGCATGAGGAAAAGTACAAAAGGACAACTTCCTTGTTACCTGGAATGCTTTTGATAAAAGTCAGCAGATGATTGGAATCAGTCCTGTCATGAAACGGGATAAGTAATCGGGAGAAAGGGGAATCATTCTGTAGGAACCGGGAAATCTCACCACAGGGGATGACCATTACCGGTAGGAGAGGCCGTTTTGATACGATGGAATGCGATGATATATCAAACATTCCCTGGATGAGGGGAATTGTTTCCTGATCCACAACGACCAGAGAACCCTGCCAGCGTGCGATATAGTTCAGGATTCTTGGTGTCGTAAAATGTGATGGGACAGACAGAATTGCGATCCTTGCCGTGATACCTAAATTTGAAAAATATTGTTTTACAGAATTGTACCAGTCACATTTCAGGTCCCGGGTTGGTTTTCCTTCAACCGTGTTCCTATCAATACGCAGGTTTTCCCGCTCTGTGCGATGAATACGCAGGAAAAGAACTTCCTGTATACCAGGAATACTACTGATATACCGGGCAATATCATTCACACGCTCAGAAATCTTGACGATTACCATTATCCGGCTAAATTGAAATTTGCCATCATGGGAAAATGATACCGGCATTTTCCTTCGGTTTCCCTGATAACCCAGCACCAGCGGAAATGCAAACGGGAATGTGGCAATCAACTGTATTACTGACTGCCATACTACCCAAAAACCGGAATACATCGCGATGATAAATCCGTCCATTATTTTTTCCCTCCAGATGTTTCTGATTCAGGACCAGAAGTCATCAGTCAGAGGTGACGGTTGGGGCGGACTTCATCGCCGTATAAAATATATTTATCGTATGAGGTTTTTTATTTTTCCCATTGACGAATTATAGGTTGTTATCTATCTCATGCATCAACCGAAAAGATCTTTCACGGATACCATCTTCTGTACTGCAGCAATACCTTCATTATAAAGAAACTTGAGCCGGGCGAGCGGATCCTGTATTCCTGCTTGCGGGACCATTCTCAAATCACCGCGCGAGAACGCCAGCAGGATTTCTTCCCATTCGTTCATGATCTCCTGAAGGTCCGTGCTTGTTGGTCTGATCATCAGATGACCGGCATATCCCTCCATAAATCTCCCATCATTTTCGGTTGGCTCAGAGAACAGCAGGGTAACAAGAAGTACATTCTCTTCATCTCCCATGAACGGTACTGATGTACAGTTTACATCTCGCGTTCCCGAAGTTGTTTGAATCTTCACGATACCAGAAACCGGGTTGAGTGTCCTGCAGGCTGTTGTTATGGCGCTGTCACTTCCGTCATCCATAACAAGAAGATCCGTAAGCTCCGGGGTTATGGCATCATCAAGAGGAATCCCGAAAAGGTCCCGGGCGGTTGGGTTTACCGAAAGCACGTTTCCACCACAGGTAACGGTCACTACTGGTACCGGAAGGGCTCCCGCACACGCTTCCACGAATACCTTTGCCCGGCGCCGGTTCTCGATTGTCCGCCGTGTTTTTTGTTTCATTGTTGCGTCCTTCCTGTTTTTCCGCCGTGGTTTTCGCATCGTTCAGGAACTACCTGCATATAGATACAGTCATTGACATCAACAACCGGCATACCAGTACGATTGCTGACAGGAAGCCCCAGCCCGCGGACGAGCGCAAAGGGAATGCCCTCATCAGACTCACCCATAACCAGCTCGGCGGCAGAAGCAATACAGTCCGCAACTGCCAGTTGATCCCTGAACCTGTTGTTTCTGGCAGAGTCATTCCTCCAGGAAGTATCAAGAACAGCGGGAATACCAGCACAGCCGATGGCAATACCACAACAACCTGACCGCATCGGGTGCACACGGCTGTCTGCGATAATAACACCCACATCAGCCCGGCTTCGTTCCCTGATCTCATTCCGGATTTTATTTGCGCTCGCATTGGGGTCTGCCGGTAGTGGTACGAGACAACCAGGTGGTGCATTTGAATTATCCACTCCCGCATTGGGAAGCAGGGTATCTCTTTTCATGCAAAGAAGAAAACCGGGAATTCCGCCGATGATCTCATCGCTCTCCTGCAGCACAATCTCGGCCTCACGAGGATCTATCCTGTATTTTGCGGCCAGTTCACATGCCTTGAAGGAGGGGCTAACCGTATCAAGGGATACGATGCGCCCTTCGGCAGTCGCGACCATGGATTCGGCAAGCACGAGAATATCGCCATCCTTTATCGGGGCTCCTCCAGCATTCTCAAGGGCTCTGGTAAGACGGTCAGTAATGTTGTCACCTGATTGTATCAGTCCTGACACCAGTCCGGTTACCGTATAACACTGGTTCACGGATGGCCTCCTGATCTGGCCTTTTTCTTCAGCGGAGCAATGCGATCTGCGTACCGGTGTTCAAGTGTTTCCTGTATCCCGTTCAGGAGCTGGGCAAACCCTTCACCCAGTCCGCCATATTTAATATCCCGTATTACAGCATGCAGGAAGATCTGGTAATAAATGCAGAGATCATTGAATACTGGATCGGAAACCCCAACAAGCTGGTTGACGATGAGTGTCAGCTGGTAGGTCTCATGGATTTTCTCCGGGGTATCATACATGCTAATCGTCTCAAAGAACGTGTGCGAAGCCATGACCATCTTATTGACGAGGAGAGAGAGGTTCTCTGGTAGAACACCGAACTGTTGTGTGAAGACCGGGCAGAACCACGGTGCCTGACGGATCTCCGGGCGCAACGCACGGAATTCCGGGTAATTATATATCTTCAATACCGTTTCCTTTGTAGTTATAAGCCGGCACACGTATCCGACAGAAGATTCAGTCCTATACCGTTCGATAAACTTCGCAGTCTGGAATGATTCGATCCACTTCCGTATTGTCGCCACTTTCGTAAATCCGACACCCGTAGCGAGATCAATCTCACTGTGAGGCTCTCCATCAAGGAGAATGCGCATCAGTCGGGACTTGACCGGTGATTTCATCGCGAGTCTCCTTCCGGGAATGTGCCGACAGCCTCATCACATGCCGTTCGCACAACCGGAGATGGATGATCACGAAGTCGTGCTATTACCTTACGGCTTTCGCTTGTATTCATCTGTGATAATGCATACACGATCTCACGCAAGGTATAAATGTCCTGACCGGCGGCAATCATTTCGGCAAAGACTGGCACAGCCCGTTCGTATTTCCGTCGGCCGAGGATCTGGATTGCCATCATCCGGTGTTCCTGGATCGGGTGGTGCAGGGTGAGCAGGAGCCGCTCTTCAAACGCGTGCTCCCTCCAATGCCCGATGGATTTTCTGCAGGAAGGACAGAAAGGATCATCATCGAGTCTCTGTTTCCCACAGAACGGGCAGAAGATGATCATGCTCATAACCCCAGCGCCTCAGTAGCAGCACCGCAGGGAATTGACCGTATCCTGCCTGGATGACGAGATGCTCATCCATTCGATCATGGCGAGTGTATCCAGTGCGAGCCAGGTATTTTCCAGCGTTGCGGAGCCTCCGAAGATCGATCGCACATATCCTCCGTTGCCGACATGGCAGCGCAGAATAAATTCCCTGCACCGATCCAGTACTGGGGATTGGTATCCAATTACAGAACACGCACGCACTCCCGCATGGATGTGTTCGAGATATCCTGGTTTTGAACCTGGTACCGCAAGGAAACCCGAGGCCGGGTCTTCACATTGTTTCAAAAATTCCGTTGAACCCGTTAATAATACCGGATGGCCGAGTGCTGCAAGGATGGCAAGAGCATCGGCAGTCTCGATGATCGTTGACACCGGGTTGCCAAATCCCGTGTCAGTGTGCTGGTGATGGAGCAGTGCCGTGATAATCTGTGCTTTCTTCTCAGAAGGGATTGTCACCTGTTGAATTGTGCAGAGATCGGCGAGGAGATAGAGCTGTTCGAAGAGCGAGGATGATTCGACCGGGCGGATACCGTCACTGGGCGGTATAAGAAAGGGGAGGATCCATGATGCTGGATCGTCCTCGGGTTTTTCACCCAGCAGGAGCAGGCTTCGTGCGACTGCATACCTAACATTCACATTGGAAAAGTGTTTTTCCGGATTCCGGAACGTGTACAGATAATCCCGGGTAACCTCGTCATCAACAGGTAATGCATCCAGTATCGCAAGCGAAGCAAGAGCATGGAACGTGTCACCGGCATTCGGTTCATCGAGCCGATAAAAACAGTAGCCTCCTGAATCGCACCGCCTCTCCCGGATATATTCGATGGTTGTTTCCTGTCCCCGGATCATCGGCATCATCTACCATTCACTGGTAGAAGTCATCAGCCGAAAAGGCGGTTTTGGCGGACTTCATCGCCAATACGATAGTGTAGTGTGCGATGTTAATTGAAGGTTGCGATACCGGGAAAACCGGGATCTGGGGTAAAAAATTGAGCCGAGTCAGAAAAGAGTAGTATGTACCTGGTATTGCCATCCAATCCTATAACCACGGCAATTATCAGAGAGGAACGTCCCGAATCCCCACAGAGTCGAATTCTTGGACCGGGAAAAAATTTATGATATTACTGGAATTCAGGAAATTACTATGTTCGACTAATCCTAAGTTCTGCATCATTTCGTAATGATATATAAATAAAAATCGTTAACCAATTATTAATATAAAGTAAGGTTGATTATAAGAATTAACTTTTTCACAGGAAAAGATATGAATAACCGCTGAAACCCAAGCACGGAAGAGAGAGAGAAAGGAGGTTTGTGCAATGAGCGAGATTGGATCAGGATTTTTTCAGGCGATCAACCTGATCGTCACCCTCAATCCCGAAGTGATGCAGATAGCCGCACTTTCCCTTTTCATCTCGCTGGTGGCAACGATAATTGCAGCCGCTATATCCATTCCCTTGGGAGGGCTCATTCATTTTCACGAATTCCATGGCAAACGTATAATCATTGTCCTTATCCAGACCCTTTACTCTGTACCGACGGTGGTGGTCGGCCTCGTGCTCTACCTCATGCTCTCCCGGAGCGGTCCGCTCGGAGTATTTGGGCTCCTTTTCACACCGGAAGGTATGATTCTCGGTCAGACCGTGCTTATCGTTCCGATCATGACTGGACTTGTTATCGCTGCTCTTGGGGGAGTCGACCGGAATATCAGCGATACGCTCATCTCGCTGGGTGCAACAGCTTTCCAGTGCATCGTCCAAATCGTCAGGGAGGCGCGATATGCAATCCTCAGTGCCGTTGTCCTGGGCTTTGGCCGTGCAATCTCTGAAGTCGGCGTTGCCATGATGATCGGTGGCAATATCAGGGATGCGACACGCGTGCTGACTACTGCGATAGCATTGCAGACCGGTATCGGCGACTTTCCTCTGTCCATCGCACTCGGGATTATTCTTCTTGCAATAGCACTAATCGTCGTTATCATCCTGAATCTCATAACATCCGGCCTGTTATTTGAGTCCCAGCAGGCACTCGGAGGCCCGCGTACGTGATCAAGATAGCAGATCTCTCGCGCCAGGCTGGAGGCAAAACAATTCTCGAATCAATCAATCTTGAGATCCATCGCGGGGAGATCTTCACCTTTATCGGCCCGAGCGGAAGCGGCAAGACGACGCTCCTGCGTCTCATCGATCTTCTTGATATGCCAACAACCGGCACCATCATTTTTGATGGCACTGATACGACCGCGTCAGACACTGACCGGCTTTCGATCCGAAGGCGTATGGCGATGGTCTTCCAGAAACCCGCGGTCCTGAATACAACGGTTGCCGGCAATGTTGCATTCGGCCTGAAGTTTCGCGATATCGAAAAATCTCGGATTGATGAATGTGTTCGTGAGGCACTTGAGATTGTCGGGCTCCTGCACCTTTCAGAAAGGAGAGCAGTCACGCTCTCAGGGGGTGAAATGCAACGCGTGGCAATCGCACGGGCGCTTGTCACCCGTCCCGAGGTGTTGCTTCTTGATGAGCCCACGGCAAACCTGGATCCTGTCAATACTGAGCTGACAGAGAACCTTATCCTCCGCGTCCACCGGGAATTCCAGACAACCATCATCCTCTCCACCCATGACATGATCCAGGGCCAGCGCCTTGCTGATCGCATCGGTGTGATCATCGATGGCAGGATGATCCAGGTCGGTACAACAAACGACATCTTTTACCAGCCTGTTTGCAAAGATATTGCACGTTTGATTGGCATAGACACGAATCTCAAAGGAGTAGTGAAGTCAAACGACAGAGGTCATGCTGAAATTGAGATTGGCGAATCCATTTTTGAAGCGATTACACCTGTTCCAGCTGGCCAGCGGGTTGCACTCTACATACGACCTGAGGAAGTCACGCTCGTACTTCCGGATTCGGTTTCACACAAGACCAGCGTACGGAACCAGCTGACGGGAACGATCACAAAGATGGTGCCCTTTGGACCATTTGTCCGTACCACTATTGACTTCGGTTCGCACCTTACAGCACTGGTGACCCGCAGATCCGCAGATGAGCTCTCGCTAACTGTCGGTATGACCGTAATCGCAGGGATCAAGGCCACAGCTATCCATGTCCTTGCCGACAATGACTGACAGGTTTTTTTTATCACATTTTGGAGAAATTGGTGAGGAGTTAAACACTCTAATACGAGAACGCCCAATAATATGACGATGCGCTGCACGATTCTTGCCAGCGGGAGTAAAGGCAATTGCGTATATCTCGAAGGTGAGAGCGGGGCACTTCTCATTGATGCAGGACTGAGCACGAAAGAAACCCTCCGGCGAATGAACGGTGCGTCCCTTGATCCGGCGCAGATCGGGGCGGTGCTGGTCACCCATGAACACGGGGATCACGTCAGGGGTCTTGACGTTCTTGCCCGCCATCTGGATGTCCCGGTCTATGCAACGGACGGGACGCTCCATGATTTCCTCTGTCACCGCCGCACCTCTGATAAACCGATTAACAGTCATATCTGCCGGTATCACGAACTGTTTGAGATCGGGGATTTTTCCGTCGAACCGTTTGCCACTTCACATGACGCTGCCGAGCCCTGCGGATATATTATCAGGGAAAACGACCTGGCATTTGGTTACTGTACCGATACTGGTGTCATAACTCCTCATATGCTTGACCTGCTCGGGCTCTGTGATGCGATAGTTCTCGAGAGTAATCACTGCCCGGATATGCTCCAGAACGGGCCTTATCCCGAATCACTGAAACGGAGGATCCGTTCGAAACGGGGGCACCTTTCCAACACCGCCGCTGCCAGGTGCCTGCAGGCACTCGGAAAGGATGTGCCGCAGGTCATCCTCGCCCATTTAAGCGAGATAAACAACACGCCTGCACGGGTGATGTCGGGTGCCCGCGAAGGGCTCGGGCTGTTTTTTGAAGAGAAGAATATCGTTATCGCCACCCAGTGCGGGACATCCTGTTCCTGCCCCCAATATATCAAACTCTGAGGTTTGATCTGTTTTCAAGTATCTTTGATCCTCAGCAGACCGAGACAGTAGTGATCGATCGAATCAATCAGCGCCTTTTTTGCCTGTTTGACCTTCTTTTCGTCATCCAAAAAGATATCATGCGCGACGTATTCGAGCAGGATCGCGTAATAATGATGGGGACCGAATGCCAGCTTTATTTCATCCAGGCAGGCAAATGCCTCGTGTTTTTTGCCGCTCATCATCTCAAACCCGAAATCGAGGAGAACAAGAGCGGTCCGGGGAATATTTTTCGTCAGGGCCAGTTTCCTGAATTTGTAATAGACATCTGCATGGGTGGTAATGATTGACAGTTTCATCCCGTAGTAAACCGGTTCGAGTTCATCGGGAAACTGTTGGGTCATCTGCCTGACTACCCCTGCCACCCCCCCTGCATCACGCTGCTCGAGTTTCAGCCGGTAGAGCTCCCTCAGGAAGTACATGTCATTGAAGAACCGCTCAGTTGCGAGCCCAAGCAGTTCCTCCCGGATATCACGCCTCCCCTCCGCTGATGCTTTTTCAATCCCGATACGTAAATATTCCCGGTTTTCAGGGAACCATTCTATAGCTTTTTTCAGCATGAACCAGAAGATCCTGTTAATTCCAGGATCATCACCGATACCCATCTCCCTGAGCCGGTTCACCGGGGGATTTAAGCGGATCAACTCGATCATCTGCTCGCGTGCAGCAAGTGCATCAGGAGTGGGGCCGCGACTAAGGTTTTCTGAATCCGGTCCCCCCACCGGCAGGGGAGCCCGGGCAAGGTAACAATACGCCAGTGCCGGGCAGATAAGCGCGTCAGCATTCCGGTATTTTTTCAACCGTTCAATCGCTTCAGAATATTTTTCCGTATTGATCAGATTAATGCCGAGCACAATATCATACAGCATTTGTCCTGTTTTCCTCCGCTTATGCCGTTCTGCATAATCAAACAGTTTCTGAACATGGGAGAGATCACCGGACATCTTACTCGTTTCAAGCACGCGGAGCGTAATGCTGTCAATAAACCGGTCATGAAAATCGTCATTGATACCGGGGAGGGCTTTTTCCAGGGTGGCAATGACCTGCCCGTAAAAAACCGGGATGTTTGCATCGATTTTATCGCTGTTTTTTTCAATGTACTCAAAAAAATCTGATTTCAGCTGATCAAGTTTTACCCTGATGATCGCATCGGGTAGACACTCCTGATCCATGATACAAAATTACGTTAACGGGTAATAAATTTGTTGAATGTCCGGAGCCGGAAAAATCATCATACTATGTGCTTTTATCTGATATCTGGAAATACAGGTTTATTTCGTGGTCGGAAAGTATCAAAACGTTAATCCATGCATCAGGCAACATCACAGGTGATAAACATCATGCTCTTTATGGATTTTTCCCGGGTATGTGAACAACTGGAAGGGACGGCCGGGCGTCTCGATATGATTGATATCATCAGCCAGGTTCTTCCCGGCCTGGCACCGGAAGAGCTCCCGGTATTTGTCCGGTTTATCATGGGCAGGATCTTTCCGGACTGGAGCTCACGAAAACTCGGTATCGGCCCGAATCTGTTGTACATTGCCATCGGTTACGTAGCCGGGATGAAAAAGGAGGAGGTTGTTGAGAAGATTAATGCCACGGGTGACGCCGGGCGGGCAATTGAGGAGCTGCTTTCGATCAAGTCGCAGACTACATTTTTCCACGAAGAGCTGGATATTGTCCGAGTCTACAACGAGCTTATCGCGATCGCTGAAATGGAAGGGAAGAAGTCCCAGCGGGAAAAAATTCTGGCAGTCCGCAGGCTGCTTGCGAATGCGCATCCGCTTGAAGGGCGGTACCTTGCCCGGATCATGCTCGAAGAACTCCGTATCGGTGTGGGGGAAGGCAGTGTGCGGGATGCTATCGCAAAAGCATTTGCAGTGGATTCTGCGCTTGTAGAGCATGCAATGCAGGCATTAAACGATACGGGTGAAGTTGCGCGGCTTGCCAAACTTGGCCCGGTTGCCTTGCGGGATGTTCATATCACCCTCTTCCACCCGGTGAGGATGATGCTCGCGCAGCAGGGCACCATTGCAGATATGATCGGGGAGCATGGCCGGATCGCCGCAGAGTACAAGTATGACGGATCCCGGTTCCAGTTTCATAAAAAGGGCAACTGGGCACGGTTATATTCACGCAGGCTCGAGGATGTTACCGGCTCACTCCCGGACGTGATCGAGAAACTGATCTCCGCAACGGAACACGATGTGATCCTTGATGGAGAAGTCATTGCCATGAAAGACAGTAAACCGATGCCGTTCCAGTCGGTGCTCCGGAGATTCCGGCGCCGTCACGATATCGCTGAAGCGCAGGATGCCATCGAGATGATGCCTAACGTTTTTGACATCCTGTATCTTGACGGGGAGACCCTTATCGACCTCCCGCTCTCGGAACGCAGGAAACGCCTTGAAGGTGCAGTGACTCTCTACCTCGCCCCACAGGTAGTCAGCAGCGACGTGCCGGAGATTGAACGAACCTATAAAGCTGCCCTCGAAGCAGGACACGAGGGAATTATGATCAAGGTGCCTGAGTCTCCCTATTCTCCTGGCCAGCGGGGGAAAAACTGGATCAAGATTAAACCTGAGGTGGATACGCTCGATCTTGCTGTGATAGGCGGGGAATGGGGCGAAGGGAAACGCGCTCATGTCTTTGGTTCATTCCTCGTTGCCTGCCAGGACGGGGGAAAACTCATCCCCCTCAGCCGGGTAGCAACCGGGTTATCCGACGATCAACTGGCCGAGGTCTATGAACTGCTGAAAGACAAGGTTATTAAAAAATCCGGGAAAGAAGTGACGTTTGAGCCGGGCCTGGTCTTTGAAGTGGGATATTCCGAACTCCAGGTCAGCCCGACATATGAAGCGGGATTTGCCCTCCGTTTCCCCAGGTTTATCCGGATCCGGGACGATAAGGATGTTTCCGATATCGAAACCCTCGACAGCATCAGGAAGCGTTACCAGCAGCAGTCAAAATCGGCACAGGCGTATAAAGCATAGAAAAAGGATGAAATGTTTAGGATAAAGAAATCCGGTTATACAAACTCAATTCACGCTACAGGTCCCCGTGAAATCATGATGAAAAACGGATTTTTTTTAACACCGCTTCTTGTAATAATAGTCGCTGGGTGCGTGACACCTGCGAATACATCAGAAAAGCCGATCGGAAAAGGATATGTGAACCTGTGCATTTCCGACCCGGCACAGGCAGATTACTGGCAAAAAACAGATGATGTCCTCTGGAACACTCCCGAAAACGTCCTTCAAAGGAATGCCCGTAAAGCAGTCACGGGCTTTTCCTCGTGTGATAATTTTTCTGTCACGATCTGGGAATACAGCGGGACAGTGCTTCAGAATGGGGTGTTGTCACCCTTCAGACCAAGGATGGAAGATCCTATGACGGGTGGCTGCTTGCCGGCCACGTAATTCAGATGTCAAATGAAACAGGAACTGAATGGAGTGACACCTATTCTTCGCTGGTAGGTCGCTGGGACCAGACTCAGCGGGAGAACGGGCAAAAATCTGGTATAATTTCAAAACAGACGGAACATTCACCTTCAATTACGATATGATGGGAAACAGAGACGATATTCAGGATATAGGCAGCTGGGCATACCTTGGGAATAAAACCTATATTCTGATTTCTAAAGTATCCGGGGGGTCATGAACCGGTTTACATAACCGTCTATAATGATGGCAAATCGTTTAATTCCGGAACCCAATACTCGTCAGATTCAGCAGTCGGGCGGGAACTTGTGTATGTAAAGGTATGACATCACTCACATTCTCAAGGCATTTCCCGGTCGCCCAAATCTTTTCAGAACTCAAAAGAGCGTCCGCTGCGTCCGGAGTTCAGGGATTAATGTGCTGTGGGATACCCAGGTATCAGACCCGAGAAGTACCGATGCCTGCCCGACAGTGGCAGCCAGCGACTCGCATATGACGGGAGGATTTGCCATCGCCTTTCGGGTTGCTTCACGGATCACCCACGTGCCAAGCGGTGCCCAGTAATCGCTGGAGATACTCCGCAGGATAATTACCCGCGCTGACCTCTTTTTTTGCACAAGATATTCACAGGCCGCGAGCCGTGCTGAATAGTATGCACCGGAGATCGGGGAATATCCCTTCTTTTTCATGCCTTCCCTGTCCTGCACGATCACATCGTTTTCTCCGCCCCAGAGCAACTGCCGCCCCCAGATCTCGATCATCTCATACTTCCAGTCGCCGGGGAGAAGAATACAGACAATCCTGTTACCGAAGATCTCTGCGGAAAAGAGAAGTATCTCTTCAACCGGGGGGTAGCGTGCGATCTCTTTTTTGAGCTGGGTGGACAGGGTGTCGTCAACAGCCGTAATTGCCCAGCGGGTTGGTACAAATTTCCGGCGTCTGCCCAGGAGTCCTGCTGTCATCAGGCCGGAAATCCGGTACACGTCGATAGCGGATTCCTTTAATGCAACACAGGCTTCAGTCGCGCCCATATCAGTATCAGATGTGATCCTGTCTGTGACCCGTTCAACCCGTGCATTGCCCGAGATCTCCAGTGTTTTTACCGAACCGGTAAACCCTACCGGAGCAATCGTTCCGTCGAAATTCAGGCTGAAAGCGACCGGTTTTTCAAAAGCAACATTTACATCAAGGGGTTGTGTAGAGAGGGCGATCTCCTGCAGGTTACCGGCGACCGCATGGAGGGCTGATCTCCCGCGGATTGTTCTGGCGCGGATGCCTACAATGTCCTCCATCCCGAGATTGTGGGCGAGCCAGTCAGGAGGATTATCGCTGTCATTGATCAGGAGCGGCCCGCCCTGGACATCCGGGTAACCAAAACTCCCGATAAAGACCGACGGGGAACTCCCCTGGTAGCTACTTGCGGGTCTGATCGCGGCCTGGGCATGGAACCGGCTGACAACGGGGCAGCGGGGCAGCCCGCACAAGCCTTTTCCCTTACACTCAGCGCACCGCATCATCTTCTTTTCTCAGGTCAATGACAACCCGGACCCGCCCATTGAGATAGTCCAGCATCTGCTGCACCCATGTATCCCAGACGACACGTGTATCCGGTACAATTTTCCCGATCTCTTTACCTACGTCGTCATCCCGTTCAGACAGTACCTCCAGAACTACAGAACCCGGAGCGAATGCAGATGGAACGATGATATCCCTGTCACCATCTACAATCCCGAGCACGGGAATACCCCGGTGAGCGCAGATATGCCCGCACACTCCCGTAGTATCATCTCCGATCGCAAGTACCCCGCAGCAGGAAGGGGGCATTTTTTTGTAGATCTCATGTCCGCAGTGATCGATCACAAGGACATGCCCGGTAGAGGATGCCCTGGTTTTCATTTGGGGTAGTGTTGTCCTGACCGGCCCGCTCTTGCACCACGCAGTGCTGATATCGATGTTCCGGCTTGACGAGAGCTTCTCAAGACCATGTGGTTTTGGCTCCAGGCCGGAACCGGGTTCAATCAGGCCTCCGGTGCTCCTGAGGCTGACTACATCCGCAGTAGCCCGCCCGATAACTATGCCATTCACATACACCGTTTCCCCGGGAATGCATCCCCGGATCTCCCGCACGTTTTCCTGACGGTGAACGGTGGTTTTTACTGATTTTTTCTTAAATCCTGTGAGATGTGAAAGTACCCTGGCCAGCTCCTCGTTTCCCCTGTTCCAGCAGTAGATGATACTGCCTGAGCATTCGAGATGCACGAGCCCGCGATCACCGAGGCGGGACGCGACAATATTCCCAAATATCTCCCCGGTTTCCGTTGTCTTACCCCTGTTTGCCAGAAACACCGGATCATCCTGCGCAAGGATGACCCTGCTCGGGGGTTGTGCATGGAATTCCACGGGCAACCCTGATTCCTCTGCTGCTGTCCTTGCCATAACTCCTGCTACAACGATACGTTTTGGGCAGAGTACGTTCCTCAGCCACGCTACATCTCCCTGGTCAAAAAGTTCAGGGCCGTGAACGACCATTACCGCAGAATCCGTAAGCAGTCTCATTTTTTCTGGATCCTTACAACAGGCATGGAGGAATAACCTCAGCCCGGCACATCCATGATCTAAACTATCGATACCTGATGGCCCGTAGTCCTTACCACGTTGTGCGCGGATCCTGGGAACGAAACCCGCCACCCCACATCATATCGTGCTCCGCATTCCGGGCATATGAGAATCACCTGGTACACCTCCTGCGTGGACTTGACAGGAGAGTTTTTACCGGCATTCACCCGGAGAAACGAGGTGTGGAACCCGTAATCATATCCACAGGCGGGGCATATGCGGAATTCCTCTTCGATTTTATGGAGAGCTATTTCACTGTGCACGGGCATGGTAACTCCTGTATTGCTCTACGTTCACGCTACGATATTAACGTTGCCTGCGGTTTGCAGCCGCCAGGATGATCGCCGCAGCATTCTTTCTGCCATCGATCGCCGGATGAACAGCCCGGATAGGACGAGGACAGCATTTCATAGTCTCGACAATTTTGTTCTCCAGGACATCGCGGGTCGCGTGCCTCCCGTCGACTGAGGTTCCTGCTCCCATATCCACAATCTTTTTTGCATTATTCTGCTGTTCCGGGTGGTTCGGGTCCATAATGATCAATACTGGTTTTTCAAAGAGGATTGCCTCATGCAGCGTGGTGAGCCCGCCATGTACTATTGCAATTTTTGCCCTGGCAAGGTGCTCATAGAGGTTCGGGACGTAGCCGTGGGACTCGAAATTATCTGATGATTCCGGGAGTACTGCCCCGGTATAAAAAACATCAAAGAACAGGTCCTTGTGCTGGTCTGCGATATCCCGCAGCATCTCGTAGAGCGGGAGCTTGTATGGCTCCCCGCCAAAACTGGTGAAGATTGTGCTGTGATCATAGGTATATCGGCCGGGATCCAGGTCCAGGAACGGACCCGTAAAATGATAATCGCGTTCCTCTCCCTTCGGCACGACGACATTATATTCGCTCACGGTATCCGGCGCCGGGTAGTCCGGGACGATAATATGGTTTGCGAGTCGCAGGTAGCGCCTGATGAGGAAATTGAGAATGAACCAGACGGGGTTGGTGGTACTACCCGGCCCGTTGAAATGATTCTGGTTCGTGATGAAAACCACAGGTACCCTGTGGACTCGTGCGGCTACCACTCCGCCATACATGGTATCACACACGATGCAGTCGAACCGGTCCCGGGAGATGAGCCTGCTGATGTTCATGGCAGATAGTGCCATATTGAGCATAATCCATTTCGAGCACAGGAGAGTCTTTTTCAGGCTGAAGAACCCGTCTTCCCCTTCAAGGCAGACTTCACGGGGGGTGTGATGGAGGTTGCTGCACTTGTGCTGTTCCATGAAATCATACGATTTGCCGTAGCCGGCAAAATGAACGGTATGCCCCTGCTGCTGCAGGTAATGACCGAGGTGCAGACACCGGGAAGCGTGCCCCAGTCCCTCTCCGCAGACAACAAACAGGATCTTCATGGGAGGTCTCTGCTCAAAGCATATGTCTTTGATAAATGATGAACTGTTACCTGGATCCACCGGATTCCGCAGGAGGCGAAATTCCATCATCCAGACCTGGTTCAGGAATGATAATCCATGCAAGGATATAGACAATAATCCCCGTTCCTAAAGAGAGGACGGTCACTACGGCCCATATGAGCCGGATGACGGTGGGATCAACATCCAGATGTTCACCCAGACCGGCACAGACTCCGCCCAGTATCCGCTCTTTTTTTGAGCGGTAGAGACGTTTCATGCTAAAAATGTTGTTCTTTGACCAATAAAAGTAATTGAGAGAACGGTTGCCCGGACACAAAGAATCAAATAATGACTATGATTCAGGGTATAGGAGGAGGAATTGATCATAGCAGGAAATGAAGCACCGTACAAAACAGCAACCTTCGGAGCCGGCTGTTTCTGGGGAGTTGAAGCGGCATTCCGGAACGTGAACGGGGTTGTAACTAGTGCGGTCGGGTACATGGGAGGCACACTAAAAAATCCCACCTACAAAGACGTCTGTACCGGGCAGACCGGCCACGCCGAGGTCGTACAGGTTACCTACGATCCGTCGAAGGTCAGCTACGAACACCTTCTCGAAGTATTCTGGTCAATTCATGACCCGACACAACTGAACCGCCAGGGTCCGGACGTCGGTACAAATTACCGCTCCGTGATCTTTTACCATGACGCAGAACAGAGCAGGCTTGCGAGAAGATCAAAGGAAGCGATTGAGGTATCAGGTATATTCGGGTTCAGGAAAGTCATGACGGAGATCTCACCTGCACCTGAGTTTTACCGGGCTGAAGAGTACCACCAGCGCTACCACGAAAAACACGGCGGTTCGTGCAGGATTTAGAACAATTTTATTCCTGCCGATGGACTTCATTAAAACCCGCAAAGGGTAGCACCCACTGGATAACAAGCCGCCCGGCATGATATGCAACCTGAATCAGAAACGGTCAGTTTTCTCAATGGGATCGCGATTCAGATAAGCGATGAAATGCGATTGCGGGAAGCGATCATGTTCATCTGCTCCGGATGGAAAATACCGCTGGTGACCATGATAATAATGGATACACATAAAACCGATGCAGAACTATTTGTTCTATCATCTGGTGGTGAGGTCCACCATTGACTGCCCGATAGGGTTGATGACCTCTGTTTTATCAAAGGACTATCCGCAACAACCAAAAAAGGTATCCGGTTTATGGCTTACTGCTGTTCCAAAAACACTCTTATCACGGAAAACAAAAATCCAAAAGGCAATCGTCCGGGACGGTCTCACCAGGAGGTCCGGACCCGGAATCGCGGATTAACAATGCATGAAAGAATGTAGTGAGGCGAACAATGTCACAACAACTTGGGGGACAACCCATTCTAATTCTCAGGGAAGGAACTACGCGGAACCGTGGGCAGGAAGCCCAGAACACTAACTTTGCTGCTGCAAAGGCAGTGGCAAACGCTGTCCGCTCGACCCTTGGTCCAAAAGGCATGGATAAAATGCTGATCGACAGCATGGGCGATATCACCATCACCAATGACGGTGTCACTATCCTCAAGGAAATGGATATCGAACACCCTGCGGGAAAGATGATGGTCGAGGTCGCAAAGACCCAGGATGCAGAGGTTGGCGACGGGACAACGACCGCTGTTGTCATCGCCGGTGAGCTGTTAAAGAAAGCCGAGGGACTCCTTGCGCAGAGTGTCCACCCGACCGTTATTGCAGAGGGATACCAGCTGGCGGCTGAAAAGGCGCTCGTGATGCTCGACGGGTTTGCCATGACGGTAAAGCCGACCGATACCGTACTACTCAAAAAGATTGCCGGAACGGCGCTGACGGGAAAGAACGCAGAGGTCTCGAGGGATCTTCTCTCCGACATTCTCGTAAGGGCAATTGTATTTATTACGGATTCTGATGGTAAAGTGGATATTTCACATATCAATGTGGAGAAAAAGGTCGGGGGTTCAACGGACGACACAACCCTCATCGAAGGCATGGTCATCGATAAGGAACGTGCACACCCGAATATGCCAAAATCCGTGCAGGATGCAAAAATCCTGCTCCTTAACGCGGCGCTCGAATTCAAAAAGACCGAAGTGAACGCGAAGATCAATATCTCAACTCCAGGCCAGGCACAGGCGTTCCTTGACGAAGAAGAGCACATGGTCCATGTGATGGTGGACAAGGTTGTCAAAAGCGGTGCGACCGTTCTTTTCTGCCAGAAAGGGATCGATGACGTTGCCCAGCACTATCTCACAAAAGCCGGTATTTTCGCCGTTCGCAGGCTTAAGAAGAGCGATATCGAGAATCTTGCCCGGGCAACGGGAGGAAATATCGTCAACAGCATCGATGCGATCACGAAGAAGGATCTTGGAACAGCCGGGCTTGTTGAAGAGCGCAAAATTTCTGGCGACGAGATGATATATATTTCGAAGTGCAAAAACCCAAAGGCTGTCTCCATTATTGTCCGTGGCGGCACAGAGCATGTAGTCGATGAACTTGAACGTGCTATCCATGATGCGCTCATGGTTGTCAGCGTAGTGGTGGAGGGTAAAAAAATCGTTGCCGGCGGTGGCGCACCGGAGACAGAACTCTCGCTCCAGCTGCGGAGATATGCTTCTCAGGAAGGAGGTCGTATCCAGCTCGCGATCGAAGCATTCTCGGCAGCACTGGAGATCATCCCCCGCACTCTTGCCGAAAATGCAGGACTGGACCCCATCGATACCCTTGTCGGGATCCGGGCTGCACATGAAGCGGGAAAGAAGACATTCGGACTGGATGTGGATGCCGGCAAACCTGCGGACATGCTGAAAGCAGGAGTTGTTGAGCCCCTGCGGGTGAAGACTCAGGCAATCTCAAGCGCGGCAGAGGCTGCGGTCATGATCCTCCGCATTGATGATGTCATCGCATCCTCAAAATCCGCTGCGCCCGAGGGCGGCATGCCGCCCGGTATGGGTGGAATGCCACCCGGCATGGGCGATTATTGAGAAATGTCCCTTTTTCTTTTTTTCATATCGATTATACTATCGTTAAGAATCCGGCATTTATTTCCGGTCCTGACGGGCTGGCTGATAAAAAAACCTGAACGATCAGATCGTAAAAATACCAACATATTTTATCACCCACTATAATAGTATGATAAAGCACGCTCCGGCGAACCTGTGTGCTCCAAGGAACTATTCCGGGGGGTTTTTTTTATGGCCAAGAAAGAGACAGCATCCATCCGGAAGCTTCCACCGATTCAAGTAGTGCTCGAACAATCACGAACTCGTCTGATGAGAGTTTCATCGGCCTGCCACCGGCATAACGGGGAATTAGACCGTTATATCCTTGCTCATTCGATCTTCGTTGCCAGAAAAAATTCAATCCCACCACTGAGTTTATCTAATGAAATACGATCCGCTTCAAGAAAGTAGAGCTAATCGTTTTTTGATTGTATCATGTTAACGCCTTTGGATAGAATATATCATGCGTCGGAGTTTTTTCATCGAAAATAAAAACTTCTTCGATATTTACCCCAAAATAGCGTGAAATTTTAAAAGCGAGATCCAGGGAGGGAATGTATTTTTCTTTTTCAATCGCAAGAATGGTCTGCCGGTTGACACCGATAGCCTGGGCAAGGTGTTCCTGGGTCAGATTATGCATAGCCCGGAATATTTTGATTTTATTCTTCATCGGTCTCAAAATCTCCATATTTTTTCGCATAATAGATCCTGAAACCGACATACAGGAAGATCATCAGGCAGAGAAGACCAAGCTGGATATATCCCATCATCCGTGGTGGCAAAAGAACAGGAGGGCGAATTGAAGAAGCCTGGCGGGGAAACTCCGGAATGTGCAGTATTTCCATGACGGCTCCAATTGAAAATGCGCAGAATATGACCCAGAAGACCTGCATCGTCCGCATTGTTGCTTGTTCGGTGATCTTCATATCCCGTTCATCATTAATAATATCCGTAACTTTTATCTTGGCCAGGTACACCAACACGATTCCAACAATGAAGGCGATTTCAATGAGGAGAGGCTCGTGAAGTTCTACGGAATACCAGAAAATGGCGAGAAGGGCAAGGGCAATACATCCGAATACGAGATAGAACGAATTTTTTTTCATGCTGTTACTCCGTCATATGAACTTCATCGGTGTTGATAGAAGCTTGACCATGATGTGCGTTCTCTGCCGTATCTCCAAAGTGATATACCATGGTCTTTTTGCTATCTAGTAAGCATATATGGTCTTTCCTCCATTTAATTGTTACTTAACCCAGATATTTAGAAATCTTTAAATGGCAAAATGTCGTATATACATTACATGGTGTGTGCTCAACACTACACCAACACCTGTCAGAAGATCAAGGAGCACGAAACACAATGAAGACACCAAGGATCTATTACGGTGCCGTTGCAGTCTTCTGTATAGCTGCACTGGTCATTGGCACGGCCGGTGCTGCAACAATGACGCAGCAGGGAACCGGTGATTATCTGAAAGAAAAGGGCGGGCATTTCGGAATTGAAAATATGCTTGCCAACCTGACCGCACAAGGGCACGATGTATCAGCTATCAGTACGGCAGTAACAAGCGGGGATTACACGACCGCTATGACCCTGCTCAATGAATTCAGGACTGCGCACCCGGATGCATTCCCCGCACGCGGTGAAGAAGCCGGCAGCGGTCACATGGGCGGGCAGAGGAGGGCACAGAATAACCAGTAACCAGATCGAACCTCGGAACGTTTCAACACCTCAACATTTTTTATTAAATCTATGCATAAATCGATGGAACATTCACAGTCTTACGGAAATATGGTAGGGGATAATTACCAGGTTCTTTTGATACAAAGAAGAGTCCTGGTTTTACTCCACAGCGTATAGTGTTAACCAAAAGGAAGAATTATGAAAAAACTATCAGGTTTATTCTGTATCATTTTACTCTTACTGCTTGCTGCCACAGCAAGTGCAGCAACTTCGACCACCATGTCGGATAGTACCTCGACCACTGCACAGGATGCAGCATCGCTGGTGTATGTATCATCGGTGAAAATTGATCCTGAGGTATTCTATCCCTATGAACAGGGAACGATCGCCGTAACGCTTATGAATTCAGGCACATCTTCAGTCGGGCTCTCAAATCCGGATATCCTGAGTGAAAAGATCCATGTTATAAACAAAGATACCTGGAACACGATGAGTTATATCGGGTCGGGATCAACGATCACCTACTCGTTTCTGGTAAAGGTAGATCCACCGGACGGGACCTATTTCCCGTTGTTTTCCGTGGGAGCACAAAATGCCGGGAGTATCCATTATCCACTCACCATCAAAGTGGATTCCGCTGATATCAAAGCGAGCATCTCACAAAAACCCGATGCCTTTGCCCTGTCAACAAAAGACACCGTCAACGTGAGTATTATCAATCCCCGGGGAGCAGCGATAAAAAATATTATTATTACTCCTTCGGGCCAGGGCATTGATGTAAGCCCGCCACAGAAATATGTCAGTATATTAAATGGACAAAGTTCTGTTGAGATTCCGTTTTCTGTCACACCAAATCAGGATTCGACCCTGACATTCCATATCATCTACCAGAACGGGGATAATGATCACGCGACTGATGTAATCCTGCCCATAGTCCTCGGGGATAATAAAAAAGCGGCCATACCCATTGTTAACAATGTTAAACTCGTGTCTTCTGGTGCATATTACACCCTTTCCGGCGATGTCAATAACGCTGGCCTTACAGATGCGAAATCTATGGTGGTAACCGTAGGTGCACCCGCAAAGGCTGTGGAACCCTACGCAGACTACGCAATTGGTTCCCTTGCAGCCGATGATTTTTCGAGTTTTGAAATTACCTTTTCAAGTAACGACCTGTCATCGGTACCTCTGATCATCAGCTGGAAGGATAAAGACGGGAACTCGTTTAGCACTACAAAGAACCTTAATCTCAGGACAAGCTCCGGGTCGGGCACCACCGGCACGGCTACAGGAAACTCCGGAAATACCGTGACGACTGCCGTAACAACAGGGAATACATCTGCGAGAAATACTGACGGATTTAGCGGTGGCCCACCAGGAGGAGGCAGTATATTCGGGTTTGGGGGCAGCAGTGGTGGGGGTATAAGTTCCTTTTATCCTGTCATTGCCGCCGGGATTATCATCATAGCCGGCATCGTGCTCTGGATAAAGCGGAAATGGATCGCTGCTAAACTGAAGAAACGCTAAGGGGACCGGCTATGAATGGTACCCCCCTTATCCGGCTTGCAGATGTCTCGAAGGTGTACCATCTGGAGAGTGGTGACTTCACCGCGCTCAACCATATCTCCCTCGATATCAGTGAAGGGGAATTTGTGGCGCTCATGGGACCCTCAGGTTCCGGTAAATCGACCATGATGAACCAGATGGGACTCCTTGATGTTCCCTCAACAGGTGAGGTCCATATCGCCGGGAAGAATGTCGCCAGTATGACCAACCTTGAACGAACCCATATGCGCAGGGATGTGATCGGGTACGTCTTCCAGAAATTTTACTTAATCCCGCTCCTCTCGGCGTACGAAAATGTGGAATATCCGCTCATCCTGAAATATAAAAAGCGGGACACCACCGGCAGGGCAGCGTCAGTACTTAAATCCGTAGGGTTTGATGAGCAGATGAGTTCTCATCGGCCCAATCAGCTTTCCGGTGGGCAGCAACAGCGGGTTGCGATTGCCCGGGCACTGGTCAATGACCCAAAGATCCTCCTGTGCGATGAACCCACGGGCAATATCGATCGGAAGACGGGTTTCCAGATCATGGATATTCTTGTCGGGCTGCACAAAGAAGGAAAGACGGTTATCTTAGTGACGCATGATCCGAAGATCGCCGAATATGCACACCGGACGATACTGCTTGAGGACGGGAGGGTTGTAGAATCATGAGAGATATTTTCTTCGATTTATCGGTCAGGAGTGTCCGGCTGAATTTCCTGCGTTCATTGCTGGCATCTATTGGTATCGTAATCGGCGTCGTTGCAATTTCATCCATGGGGATGCTCGGGACCAATATGCAGCTGATGGTAAAAGACCAGCTCACCACGGGCATCAATATCATCACGGTTACTCCTGATGTAGTGAGGGCAGAACCAGGAGCATCAGTCAGCTCTAATACAGGGATAACCGATAGTCAACTCAAAGATATAAGGGATGCCGCGGGGGTAAATGAAGTTATACCGATTGACCGGACAAATACCCAATTCACAATTGGATCCAACGACGGCAGAGGTTCGATATACGGCCTTGATCCGGCTGATATTAAAAATATCATGAACGTCTCAGAAGGATCAACTATCCGCGGTGAAAGTGATGCGATCGTAGGCGCCACAATCGCGAACAGGTTTAACTTAAAAATCGGGACCCGGATCAAGATCGGGGAACCGAACCTCAGCGTGACACGGCCGGTAGTACGGGTAGTCGGTATTCTCTCCTCGGTAGGATTGTCTTCTTCAAATGGTATAAATTCGGATAATGCAATCATCGTATCCGATACCTGGTACAGCGCCCAGTTTGGCGGAGAAAATGTGTACGACCAGGTGAATGTATATTTAAAGGATGTCAGTACATTGACCGAGGTTGAAAATGCTATCGACAATAAATTGAACAGGAAAAAGGAAGTTGTCCGCATCTCCGATTCCAGTTCCCGGATTACCAGTGTTTCTTCGACGCTGAGCTCCCTCACCACGTTTATCCTTGCAATTGGCAGTATATCGCTCCTTGTCGCTGCTACCAGTATTTTTAACGTGATGATGATGTCCGTGAGCGAACGGGTACAGGAGATTGGTATTTTGCTCTCTATCGGTACTGAAAAGGGAGAGATACGCCGGATGTTCCTCTACGAGGCGTTCATCCTGGGGATTATTGGTGCTATTATCGGCGGGATCATGAGCATTATTATCGGATATACCGTAGTGAGTGCCATGATTGGCAATACTTCTTATTTCTTCCTGCCCGCGAGCATAGTCTACATTCCTGCCGGCATGTTCATCGGGATGATCGTTTGTATTGTTTCCGGGCTTTACCCGGCATGGCGGGCATCGAACATGGACCCGATTGATGCACTGAGGAATGAATGAAAAAAGGCTCTGCACAACACGGAGTGGTAAACAGGTCCCTTGCGATAACCTGACCTGTTTTCTGCCACCTGTTTTTTTGCCATCCGACCACTGAAAACCGCAAGAACGCGAATATGAACGTCGTTCTAATATTATGAGTACCAATATCCCCCGCCACAAGAACGCCAATGCAATAATTTTAGTTTGCGAATGATCGTATATGGAAGGCTATTAAATCGCTTCGTCAACTGTTTGATATGGACCCTCTCACCCTTGTGTTCCTGGAGGTAACGATCCAGACTTGCTTCAAAAGACGTTTTTTCCCCTCCCCGGATATCTGATACTATCATCTTGAAATGATAAAATAAACGCAAGACACTGATGTAGAATACTCCCTACATCCTTTGTCCCAATGCTGAACAGGGCATACGTGATCTCGTCGAGGATCTGCCTTTATGCTGAACGAATACGTGATCGACGACCCGGGGCCGATATAACTTACCGTGTTCCAGACATCCTGGTTCATGATATGGACCTTGTCACTCAGGATATCCGGATTTGATAGTCCTACGGAAGTTGTACCGCTATTTGTCAGGTTAACGGTGATCATTCCCACTTCGTACGGGAAGAAGACTTCGGGGTCCATGCTGACAGACGATACAACCACGAGCGAGGATGCGTCTGTCGAACTTGATGTACTTGTTGAACTTGTCGAACTGCTGTCCGTCGCCGCATGTACCAGGGGGACGATGAGCAACAACAGGATAAAACTGATAATTACGGTTTTTTTCTTCATATTTCTTCCATTTTTTTTGTTATTCGGGATCTGATTGTATCACTCTCTCCAGGAATATTTCCCGGGACATGGTACCAACTTTTTTTATTTGGCCAATCCCTACCCTGCTAAAGAGGATATCTCCATTCCGATATACCCGGAATATATTATATTTGCAACACGGCGTACAGCCATATATAGATAAAAAATGGTGATAATTATACCAGGTAGTTAATATTATCCAGATCAAAGATCTCCACATTTCTCATGGGTATTTTCCGTATCCTTAAAATGAGTGCGAAATCAGACGGCGAGGTGGAAGAGATCTCCCCAAAAAAACCTGGAAACCTGATAAAAGGGAATATCTGACATATAAAAAGAGAGGTAATATCGAAGATCGTACGTCATAAATGATAAAATAGAAAATTTGTGAACCGGCATTACTGTTTTTTTGCCTTTATTTCGAGAGCAATCTCGATTGAGGTGCGCAGTTCGTCATCTTTGAATGGTTTCAGGATATAACCGTACGGAGCTGTGGCACCAACTCGTTCCAGTGTTTTCGTGTCGCAAATGGCTGTGAGATAAATTACCGGGATGTGATAGTTTTTCCTTATAATATCCGCTGCCTGGACGCCATCCATCTTTCCG
>Ga0315275_10000087_pt1 | contig 68054 bp, 139 predicted proteins | sample YL17G03_0_MG_FD_205557 | JGI IMG/M metagenome (GOLD analysis project Ga0315275, IMG submission 205557) | Sediment microbial communities from Yellowstone Lake, YNP, Wyoming, USA - YL17G03_0 | ecosystem: Environmental > Aquatic > Freshwater > Lake > Sediment | place: USA: Wyoming | collected... | reverse complement strand
TTTTTTGGTGTTTTAGGCATTATTTACTTGACCTTTTCCGTGGTTAATATATAATATTGTTGTCCAATAAGGACAAGGCAAGCTCTTTAAAAATTAAATAGCGAAGGCAGTTTGAAGGTCATTTAGCTGGGTCGGTTGAGAAAGCCAGCGCCCCAATGCTCAGAAGAGTTCGAAGGGGCTGACCCCGTAGGTCGACGCTCAATGCCAGCTCTAATCAAAGCGAAGAGGGTTGCTGTAAAAGCGTAAAAGATGTTTCCAGCAGGGAGTAGCAAAGTGCTGGTTCGAAAGGTAAAACATTTTTCCTGAGGCGGAGTGGTAGACGTTTTTATATGGGAATGGTGAGTAGGATAACGGCGGAAAGGAAATGGCGCTAGTTAAGACTGCTGGTAGTTCGGCAAAGCGTTCCTGTCGATGTTAGGCTGATAACATGAGCTGGAGCCAAACGCAAACTCCGTTGGAACAATTTTTTAGTGGGAGTAAAGGTGACCCGATGCTAAGGGAGCTCGTAACCTGAAAGGGAGTGGGTTTTGGAAAAGATCCACTGAGCGTTTGGGTAAAACCTTTTACCGATCCGTTAGAATTTTTCCGAAAGGTTCGAAAGGTAAAAATTCTGAACGGAATCCCAGGAAAACGTAGATCAATCAAATCCGATACCTATTGTGGTAACAATTAAATCCCTAAAGCTCGGAAGAGTTTTTTAGAGAGGGAAAGCCATTGGGATAAGGATGCGGTTGTTGAGTTTTCAGCCTGCAAGTTGGATGACGAAGGTCATTAGAATTTTCCGAAAGGTTCGAAAGGTAAAAATTCTAAATATCCAAGAGGCGCAAAAAGGGATGCAGGTCACAATATAAACTTTACTAAGCTAAAAAATAGGAGTGGTAGTGTTGGACGGGTTGATGTGCCCAATGACCCAACCTTCTCTCCACGCTCTTACGCAAAGAGAAGGCCTACCAAAAGGTTCCCCACCTTAAATGAAACGGTTATGGTGGAAAGCAGATGAGGGCTGAAAAAAATCTGAAAACTCGTCTTAAAAAAATATGCTATGAGATGATGTGAGTGACTTAAATGTCTCCACACTTTTTAATTCATAACTGAACGAAACCCCACGAAGATGCCGGTCATCTATAAGTGGGGTGGGGTCAAATGGAAGCCTCCACGATGGCGACCCTGGATAACCAACCAATTCCATAATACCTTAATGCAAAGGAGGAGAAAGATGAAAACTAGAAAAACGAAAGATGTTCAGTGTAAAAGATGTGGGGCAATACATCGGATTCCTAAAGAGTGTAGGTTGAACGCTTCCAAAGTTATTGGTGCTGGTGGAAAGTGGGGACGGTGGGTGCATTCTTGTAAGGATGGTGGTAGTGGCCAATGGATTTTAGTTAAACCTTAAGCCAAGGAGGTAGATGAGATGAGACAACTATTGATGAGTGTTACCTTTTCGGTGATCACGTTCGGTGTGATGTTAACCTGGGTCATCCTTAAGGATTATGCTGGTTTTCCAGCAAAATGAAAGGAGAAAATATGAGAGCGAAATTGAATTCTGTGGTGGTAGTTGAATGGGATGATGCTCTTCCGGAAAAGGCGGTAGTTATTCGTGGAACAACTGAGAAATTGGAATATGAAGTGTTTTTTCCTGAGCGTAAAAGGGGTAGGACAGGATGGGTAGGAACTGAACAAATCATATTTATCAAAGGTCAAATTAAGGTTTGAGGAGAAGTAGAATGGAACAGGAAATGATCGATTGTCCTCAATGTGGTATGTCAGTAAAAATAACTGAGATTATTTGGCTCAGTTATGAGGAAAGAATTCCAGATTGTTGTTTTGAGTGTGAGAATTGGTTGAGACCAATACAAAGGTAAACTTTTCTATCTGGTTTGGCCACCAGAGAAGGGAGAAATGAGATGATAACAAAATATGGTTATAGTGATGCATTAATTCTTAGTGAAGGGCGCTATGAAGCGAGAGAGAGACGCAGGGAAGTTTCAGAAATTAAGGTTGAAGAAAACCACAAATCCAAAATCTTAAGGATTAATGATTTTCTCGTAAAGCGGATAGCAGTTTTGAATCCGGTGGGTGAGGAGGTATTATATGATAGGAAATCAAATTGAAATAAAACCTGGGCATTATTGGTTTCACGAAAGTATGCCACCCTGGATGGGTTCAGCTTTTCGGATTACCTTACCAACTAGGTTTAAGGTTATTGAGGATCGAGGAGGTCATTGGGTTGTTTCTAATGAAGAACCTGTCAAAACGGAACCAAAGGTTTTTTGGGAAGGTCAGATGAAACTTTTGGTTCCTAAAGAGGAGGCTCAAAATGAGTAGATTTAAATCAATAGCAGAAGATCAGTTACAAAGTGAGCCAAAATTTGTGTATTGTCCAACTTGTGAGGAATGGACAAGATTACAGATTCAGGATAACTCGTTTGGTCATGCTTTTGGAACTGAATATCGATATGATGTGGTTACACAGTGTTGTGGGGCTTACGAGTGGAAGGATAAAGGTCCTTGCAGGTATGAAGTAGAACTTCCATCCAAAAGAACTATTTGTGATTATCCTGGTGATGGGTTATATGAGTGTGACAAAGAAGGATGTGACTGTTATGAGAAGAAAGGAGAATGAGATGAAAAAGTTTGCAGCTTGGTACGCCATTAATCCAAATTTTGGCTATGGTGATCGACCTGTTTTAGGAACTTTGAAAGAAACTCACCGAAAAGTTAAGGTTTTGTGGGCTGAGGATTTGGATAATGTTTTTTATAAGATGCAGGGTGAGGTTTGGTCCCCAAACGGGGAGGTAAGTGACCTTATAAGGTTGCTGGGGTTGAAGCACACCTCGATGTCTGTTGGTGATGTGGTTCAGGAGGTTTCTACAGGGAAGTATTTCTTGGTTGAGAATTTAGGATTTTCTGAGTTGGAATGAAAGGAGGATAAGATGGGATTTTTTCTGGTAAATTATTTGGTTATTGTGTTTATACTTTTCTTAATTGGAGTTGCGATTATGAGGTGGGCATTTCGTGTAAATGATATAGTTGATGAACTAATTCACATAAGGAAGGCTATTCAGCCGTTGTCTGATGCTCTTCCATGGGAAAGACGAGATGATCTAAAGAAAAGTTCTGATGCTCTTCCATGGGAAAGACCAACTTTGGATTCTGTTAAAGATGAGATAAAGAAAAGTTCTGGTGTAGAGAAGAGATAGATACAAAATTTAAAGTCCTTGAAAAGGAGGTAAAATGAGATGAGAGAACAAGAAAAGCTGATGCTGTTCGAGCAAGTAACAACTTATGGGTTTACAGCGGCCATGGACGCATTAGTTACGTCAACTGAGTCGTTGGCGGTTTTGCCAGAAATGGCTCTAGAAATTGATTTTCACAGGATGGCGAAGTTTACTCAGTTGGAAGATGGGAGGATTTTTAGGAGCACACTTCTTATGCATGGTCCAGATGGAACACTGGTAGTAAAGAAAGAGTTTGAGGCGATGGTTAGAAAAATAGAAAGAGGTTTAAGGAGGTAAAAATAAATGGAAACTTTTCCAATTACATGGGTGGATAACTGGAAGAGAATTAGGTTGTTGTTTGTTACGATAGAGGAGAAGGAAATAACTGTCCATAGTTTAGGTTGGCAGTTTAAACTGATCTCATCTGAGCCAGAAAAGGTAGCAGATTTAATTGCTCACTCACTTGCGGGTAAGCCAGTTGGAGATACAGAAGATATTTTAAGATCTTTAATTGCTCCTCATGAGGAGGTAGAAAATGATCAAAGCGTTTAAAGATGAGTATGAGTGGTTGAGTAATTTTTGGATGTGTGATATCGAGTATGAGGGAGAGATCTATCCTTCTGTGGAGCATGCTTATCAGTGTCAAAAGACTACCTCAATGGAACTTAGGAAGAAAATTAAGGATTGTCCATTTCCAGGTCAGGCTAAAAAGTTTGGTAAAAGAATTCAGATTCGTCCCCAATGGGGGTTTATGAAAATTGATATTATGGAAGAGTTAGTGAGGAAGAAGTTTGAGATTCCGGATCTTAGGGAGAAGCTTTTGACTACGGGTGAGGGGGAACTTCAAGAAGGAAATTATTGGGGTGATGATTTTTGGGGTGTGGATTTGAAGACTGGAAAAGGAAGTAATGTACTGGGGCAAATTCTTATGAAAATAAGGAGTGAACTTAGAAGGAACCAAAACCCCTAACAAAAGGAGGAAAATGAGATGAATAGAAAACTTAGACCAGCAGAAGAGGCAAGTGCGAATGATTTTTTAGATACCATTTCGGGTATTTCAGCCCCTAAGTCGACGGCAAAAGAGAAGAGTGAGAAAATGGTTGTTCTTACTCCACCGGTAGGATTGCAGAGACAGATTGACGAGTTGGTTTCCTGGAAGCAGAAAGAGAAAGAGGCTAAAGCCGAAAAGGAAGCCCGAGAGGTTGAGGTAATTGATTGGGTTAAGGAACGCCAGGACCAGGATGGATTTGCCGATAAGTTTCAGAAATCTTATCGAGTTCAGGGTGAAAAGAACCAGGTCACTTATGTTAGTACCGACAGGTTCTCTGTTATCAAACCTGAAGCTGTTCTTGAGTTGGAAGAATCTCTGGGGAAGAAGTTCTCTGATCTGGTAGAAAAGAAGTTTAGCATAACTCTTAAAGAAGAGGTGATGAAAGATTCTACTCTTCAGAAAGAGTTAATGGAAACATTCAAAAGGGTTTATGGTGAGGACTACAAAGAGAAATTCGGAACCTTTTTTAGATCTGAGGTTGTATTCGTTCCAGTCGATGGGTTTGATAGGAAGATATTTTCTCTACCTAAACGTGTGGTTGATAAGGTTCGAGATTTGGTAAAGCAGGCTAAACCATCACTAAAGTAAACAGAAAAAGGGCGGAAAGCAGACGGTTGAGTGGTGGCTAACCCTCGTAGAATCCACGTCAGTAAAAGCAATCTGCCCTTTCTTATTTAATTAGAACGAGATTTGGTAAGGCAGACTAAATAACTGGGAGGGTTGGTTAGTTCAAAGGTAGAACGGAGCCCTTATAAGGCTTTAATATTGGTTCAAGTCCAGTACCAACCACCAAAAGGAGGATATATGGGAAGATGTACAATTTGTCAGTGTGAACCTTGTGAGGAGTTAAGGCATTTGCCACTCTACATTAGTGGTAGTGAAGGAATAGATATTTGCTATGCCTGTTCAATAGCTCTTACGGAGATTTTACGAGGAATGAAATCAGCCTGTTCAAGATCTAGGATTGAAGTTGCTAAGGAGAGGCATAAACTGGAGAAAGAATTTGGAGCCCAAAGAGAAGGGTTGTTACGCTTACCACTTCGCTTCTTCCTAGGGGAAGGAGGTGAAAATGAAGGATAAGATTAGAGACTTTGCAAAAAATCATAAGTTAGAAATACTGGCTTGGCAGGAGTGGCTTAGGAACCAGACTGGTAAACTGATTTCTGAAATTGATTGGTCTTCAGAACCAAAATTTCTTCTAAAGACTAAAGAAAGGAGAAAATAAAAATGGGAAGCGCAAACTATCGGCTACTGATATATAAGCTGTTTTGTTTGGAGAATTTTGGTGAGGTTAGAGTTCAGAATTTAAACCAAGTTATTTTGTGGGAGAGTTTCTGCAGAAAGGAGAAGGTATGAACTGTCCTAAATGTGGAAAGTCTATGCTAATTAAGGAAGTGTTAGATTTAGAATTAAGTCTTGCTATTAAGATAGCTGTTTGTAACAATTTTAAGGATTGCGATTTTGATGAGGAGATTATAATCGGAGAAGATAATACATACTATTCTCACATCGAAGCAGGCAATTAAGAAAGGAGAAAAGATGATAATGAAGTGTCCAGTTTGTAAAACAGGACTTGTAATATGGAAGCAACTTTATTTGGAAACTATAGTTGAGCATGTGTGTAATCCTAATCAGATTCCTTCTTTAAAGGATGCCTATTGTATGTAAGGTTGAGAATTTAGAGAGGAAAATTTAGTTAGAAAGGAGGAAAAAATGAGCCATCTATCGCAGTATACAACGAAATTGAATGATTTAGAAAGTATTAAAGCCGCTTGTGAGGAGTTAGGCCTCCAGTTTAAGGAAGGAGGAAAGGTTAGGTGGTATGGTAGTCAGCAGAGTGCGGAGTTTGTGATTAGTTGGGAAGGTTCTTCCTATGATGTGGGATTGGTTAAGGATCCAATCACTGGTAACTATACTTTGGTGTATGATACTTACACCGGTCAGGTGGAGCAGAAGTTGGGTCGTGGATGCAATAAGCTGGTCGATAGCGCAAACTACCATAAGGTTGCCAAAAGGGCATTGGCTTATGGGTATTTTGTTCAGAGGGAAAATACTGAGGATCAGGCTATTGAGATGGTTATTACCAGGTGAGAGCCAAGCATAAGTGACGGAGCTGGTGTAGTAGTGTTGGAATAGACCAGCAGTGAAAGTCGGGGACGGCCAACTATGCCAGTTAGTGATATGCCGAAAGTGGTCTTGGTTCTCATCTGATTAAAAGGAGGAAAAAATGGAACAGATAAAAATTAGGTTTAAGGGTGGGCAGGTTAAGGTTGATGCTATTGGCTTTACAGGAGATAGATGTGTTAATGAGTTGGGATGGTTGGAAGAGCTGTTAGGTAGTCCTGAGTCAAGAGACTATAAAGAGGAGTTCTATATTCTTGAAGAAGTCAAAATAGGAGGGTGAGATGAGCGATGAAACAGAAAGCTTTAGAAGGGCCAGAGGTGTAGGTACTCACGATGAAACAGAAAGCTTTAGAAGGGCCAGAGTTCAAGAATTGAATAGTGAGGTATTAGGCGATAAGCAATCAGACAGGTCAAGGTTAGAATATTTACATGGTAAGGGGAATGTATGGGATACCGATGAACTGTCTGAAAAGTTTGAAGTTATAGGCTTTATGGCACCGTATGTTGTGGTACGGGATAAAGTAACGGGAGATAAAGGCTCATGTGAATTTATTCACTCTCCCAGGTTTTATTTTAATTTTAGAAAAGCTTACGATGTCCGATCCATGTCAAAGGAAATCGCGAGAAAAGGAGGGTGAGATGGAATATCTAAAACCTAGATCAATTAAGATTAGCAGGATGAAGAAAACAGAAAAACTCTATACCTTGGAGCATAAAAGGAACGAACTGATTAAGAATTGTTGTAAGGAATGGAGTGGCCTTTTCAAAGTTCCTGAGGAGCACTTTTGGAGAATAGCACTTCCACAAGGATTGTATGATCTTTTGGAATCTTTTGATACAAAGGCTTCGGTTCTTGCCTGCATTGCTTTTTTGGAGCATAAGGGATATGAAACTAAGAAAACAGTGACATGTACCTGTGGTCGCGTTCCTTGCACCTGTGGGCCAGATGAGCTCGGTCAAGAGTGAGATCAATCCTGTGGAGGAGAAGATGGAGAAAGTAATTAAGTTAAGGTTTGAGGATGGGCAAGTTATTTCTGATTGGTGGACACCAGAAGTAAAAGAACTGTTTTGTGCTCTTTGCAAGGAGGAAAGTCAGGATAAGGATTGTGAAAGTTGTTTAACTACTAATCCTTGGTGTGGTTGAAAGAAGGAGGTGAATGAAATGTGGAGAGAGATTTGTGCAAGACCTACCAGGTGTAGAACTTGTTTCAGGGTAATGCCAAAAGGTGAACCAAGGTATGCTGAAAACGTTAGGGTGGGTAGATTTCGACAAACTCATTACTGGTGTATTCCTTGTGGTGATACACAACCTACCTCTCTATATCCTACACCAAACTTTCTATCACCACTCAGAGTCAGTTCAGAAGTGGCATCTTCCGCAGAGAGAATAGGGAGTGTGGCAATTCGTACACGCGATCTCTCCCGTTTTCCCATGCACACAGCGTCCCGAGATTATAGACTCGGTAGTGAGAGTTGTGGTATTTCTAAAGGAGACAGGGTTAAAGTTTTAAGGAAAGCAGAGTCCTATGAAAGGGGTTGGGGGAATACGTGGCATACAGAGATGGATGGATTTGTTGGAGGGGTATATGAAGTAGAGTTTGTTCGCCCTTTGGCTGGTCTTTATTTAAAGGGCACTTCATTTGGTTTTCCATATTTTATTCTTGAAAAGCTTGGTCTAGAATTCAAACCTAAAAGGATGCTGAGATGTGTTGAACATAACTTGCTAAGAGCTCGTATTGCAAAGTCAGAAAAGGAGGATGAAAATGACTGAGATGAACAATCCTAACGGGAAGAAGGAAGAGTTATCTGGTATTGAAAAATTTCAGAAACAGTTAGAATTCATTATGAGAGCCAGTTTTCCTTTTATATGGATTCGTTCCTACGAGGAGGAAAGAACCCTAAAAATTATTCACCAAGTGATCCTTAGTCTGGAGGGAAAATCGGACTTACTGTATAAGTGGGACAACACTGGGAAGATTCAACAGTATATTGAAGATGTAGATGAGAAGGGTGGGGTTTATCCTATTAAGCAGGAAGCAGATCCCATAAAGTTATTTCCTGCTTTTGTAGGGAAGGGGTTTCCTGAGAAGGCAGTTTTAGCCGTTATGGATTTTCAGTTTGTTATAAACCAGCACGTAGCAGTTCCAGGTCCTCAGATTATTAGGTCTATGAAGTCTTCTGCTCCTTTTCTTAAGAAGGATGGGAAGATGGTCATCTTCGTAGCTCCTAGGTTTTTCCTTCCGGAGGAGATAGAAAAGGATGTTACGGTTATTGATTTTCCTCTTCCTGACAGGAAAGAGATGAAAAAGATTTTGGATTTTACAGTTGATTCTTCCAAGAAAGCAAAAGTATCTGAACCTGTCCCAGAGGAGATGAAAGATAGGATGGTAGATGCTTCTTTGGGTTTGACCAGTCAAGAAGGGGAGGATGCTTTTAGTTTGGCTGTTATTAAAAATAGTAAGTTGAATGATGACGATAGTGTAAAAACTGTTTTAGATCAAAAGGTTCAGATTCTTAAGAAAGAAGGCATTATAGAATATGTGCCTATCAACATTACTATGAAGGATGTTGGTGGTTATTCTTTGGCAAAGGAATGGCTTACCCAGAGGAAGATGGCTTTTAGTCAGGAGGCTTTAGAGTTTGGACTTTTGCCTCCTAAAGGTCTTCTTTTGGTAGGTATAAGTGGTTGCGGAAAGTCTTTGATGGCTAAAGCGGCTGCTAGTATTTGGGGTGTTGGTTTATATCGTTGGGATATGGGTAAAACCTTTTCCAAATTCCAGGGAGAAACTGAATCCAATGTTAGAAAGGTTATCAAGACGATAGAGATAGTTGCCCCGTGTGTTCTTTGGATAGATGAGATAGAGAAGGGATCGGCTGGTATTGGTTCTTCAGGGAATCTTGATTCTGGTACAACGGCAAGGATGGGAAGTTCTTATTTGACTTGGATGCAGGAGAAGACAGCTCCAGTGTTTGTAGTGGCTACAGCCAATAATGTTATGAATCTACCTCCTGAGATGCTTAGGAAGGGGAGATTTGATGAAATCTTTTTTGTGGACCTTCCAAATGAGGATGAAAGGTTTGAGATTTTTAAGATTCATTTGGCTAAGGTAAGGGCTAGGTCTTTTGTGAAGTATAAAGATGTTATTTCCTTTTCGGATGCTGAGGTTACGGAAATGGTTAGCGCGTCCATGGGATACACGGGAGCTGAGATTGAACAGTCAGTTTTACAAAGTATGTATGTGTGTTATGGTGATGAAAAGAGGAAGATGAAAGTTTCTGATCTAGTAACGGCCCTTACTAGCTCACCACCGTTGAGTAAGACAATGGAGGAGGATATAAACTTTCTAAGGAAATGGGGCGAAGAGAGATGCAAAAGTGCTTCTGGTAAGTTTATTCCTCCAAAAAATGTAGATTCTAAGGAAGGTGGATTTGTCAAAAGGAAACTGAGAGTGTAATGTCATGTAGGTAGTGCCCCGTGGGGCCAGTGATTCTGCAGAGTCCTTGTAAGGGTTGAACTCCCTTAACTACCTACTCAATGGGAGGGTGATATGAAACCTAAACTTATCAATGGGAAATGGTATTATAAATGTCCTGGATGTAAATTCTCAGTCTCTACTGAAGAAGCATGGTATAATAAGAAGAAACAATGGCATTTAAAATGCCTATCAGGTAAGAAAGGAGGTAAGTATGCCAAAAAAGAAATATGATAATGAGAGTAGTCATTTTAGGGATTGGACAACAAAGCAACTTAAGGAATACGCTATTGGTCTACACGAGAGTATTTATGAAATTGAATGTTATGGATGCAAAGATCTCCAAAATTATTATAATATAGTTAATGAGTTGGAGAGAAGAGGAGTAGCAGTTAAGGAGCAAGTATATTTTGGAAAGGAGGAATGAGATGAGAGCACATTTTGGAGAAAGTTCTAATCAGAGGGTTATTTCAGCATGGCCGTTTAAGTCAAGTCAGGGAACTACTACCTATGAAACTGTTCTTCATGATGATGGTGTTCTGACTTGCAACTGTCCTGGATGGACAAGGGCTATTAATAAAGTGACAGGTTTGAGGGGATGTAAGCATGTTAAGGAAATGGTAGCAAGAGCTGATTTGATTATGAGTGGTAGTAGAAAACCTGAGTTTGTGAAATCGGATGGAGTTACAATTACTCCTAGGGTGGTCGAGAGGGTAGTAGTTAAGGAAGTTACTAAGGTTGTAGAAAAAGTAGTCGATAGAGTTGTTATTAAGGAGGTTCAGCAGAAACAACCTGTGGTTGAGTTTAGGGGTTCGAAAAGAATGCTTCGGGCTGTTCCGGTTTCTGATTTGAAATGAAAATACTTTAGATGAAAGGAGAAATGAGATGGCTAAGAAACAAGTTAATATCGATCTTTACAAGGCTGGTGTGGTTGTAGATTTGAGTTTCGGTATGTGGGGAGCAACAACCTCACTAAATGAGGAGGATCTAGGTTTAGAAGGAGTTCCTGAGGATAAGATCCTTTTGGGTAGTAAAAGATTGATTAAAAAGGATCGGAAGAAGAAGATTCTTAATGTGTACAATGAAGCCAAAGGTCTTTTGTATAGAAATTCTTTTTCATTTCCTTTTGGGAATGCTAGATTTGTACCTTATGCTCGTTTGAACTCACTGATCGAGAAAATGAATGTGCTAGAGAAGGCCTTTTTCGAAGCTAGGGACGACTTGATTGACGAGTTAGAATCAAATCGTGTTGAAATTATGAAGGAGTATGAAGTTACTTTTGAAAAGCTTCTTCTACAGAGGAACGGTTTATCTGATGCTGAGAGGAGTGATAAGAAGAAAGTCTTACTAAGTCAAATTCGTAGCAAGTACCCTTCTAGAGAAGTTCTAAGAGAGAAGTACAAGTTTGAGTTTGTTATATTTGAGATTCAATCACCAGAATTTAATCCTATGACTGGAGCTCAGGCGTTGGATAAGGTTGAAGAAGTTAAGGAATTAGAAAAGATATATCGTGAAAAAGTTGCTAAGAAGTTAGATATCTTTTTGGGGGATGTAGTTTCCACTTTGAAAAGTAGAATTTTGGATATAGTAACCAGGCTTTCAAATAGGGTAGAGAATGATAATGTAAAAATGTCTTCTATTAATTCCTTTAAAAGGTTTGCAGAATCTTTTCGAGAGTTAGATTTTATGGATATGGATGTGGACAAAGCTATTTCAGGTTTGGAAAAGAAGTTGGCAGATGTAGAGAAAAAGGACCTGAGTGACGCTGCTTTTAAACTAGCTTTAACTGAGGAGTTGGATAAGGTTAAAGAAGCAGCAAATTCAGTAGACATTTCTAAGGTGATGGGAAGATTTAAGAGGAACCTGAGACCAGTTGAGGTTGCGTGAAATAGTGATGGCGAAAGCGAGGGAATGAGACAAGTTTATATAAGAGATGTTTCCTTGCTTTTCTCCCACATCAAGGAGTTGGGGGAAGAACTTGCAAAGATTAAATCAGACTCTTCCATGAAAGCCATTATTGATTGGAAAGAGTGGATTGACAAAAGACCAAGGAGTCCAGTCTGGGAGGAGAAAGGAGGGGAAGATGGGAAAGATTTGCTATGATTTTTGCTATGATTGTGCAACTGAGAAAGTTGATGGAATATGCCCAAATTGCTATCCAGATGATGTCAATGTTGAAGCCCTCTCCTCCCGCATCAAGGAGTTGGAGGAGAAGATGAATTGGAGGTCATTTTGGGATGGGTATGCTGTGGGAGTTATATCATTAATTTTTATAACCACACTAATTTTAGTCCTCGGGAGGAACAATAAGGAGGTCAAATGAAACCAGATGAGATGGTGAGGAAATTAATGGAATGTAAGGATCATTACTACAATGGTGATCCCATTATGTCAGACGAAGAATTTGATCTCTTGGAGGATAAGCTCAGAAAGAGAGATCCAGAAAATTCTTATTTTGCTATCGTAGGAGCTGAGGTAAAAAGTAGAGTTAAGGTTAAGCATGAGACTCCTATGCTGTCCTGTGCAAAGGTAAAAGATATGGAAGGTGTTCAGGATTGGATAAGGAAAATAGGAGTTGAAGGTAAGCGGTTAGTTCTGGAGCCTAAAGTTGACGGCCTTTCCTGTTCTATTGTTTATAAAAACGGAGTCCTTTCTGAGATTTCTACAAGAGGTGATGGTGAAGTTGGACAGAATATAGCACATATTGCTAAGTATGTTCATGGTATTCCTTTTAGGATAAAAAATCCTAATGCTAATCTAAGGTTAAGGATTGAGGTTAGGGGCGAACTTTACCTTCCCAAGAATACAAAACTTCCTAACCCAGAAAATAAGCCACTTAGGAATTTAGCTGTGGGTCTTGTTAACCGTAAGGATTCTGGTTTAGAAGATTTAGCTGAGCTGAATTTTGTGGCTTACCAAGTTATTGGTTCAGAATTTGAACAGGAAAGTAGTAAGATTACTTTTTTGGGTCTTTCAGGATTTGATGTTATTCCAATTTCTATTGTGAAAAGTGTTGAAGAGGTTGAGGAAAGGTATAAAGAGTATCTTAAGCATCTAAGGGATTTCTGGTTGTATCAAACAGACGGTCTTGTGCTGGTTGTAGATGATTCTACTTTATGGAAAGAGATTGATTTAAAGTATGTAGTTGATCACCATCATCATTACAATATTGCTCTTAAGCCACCGGCCGAAGGCAAAGAGACTATTTTTGAGAGAATAGAATGGAATGTGTCAAGACTGGGTAAGGTTGTTCCTATTGCGATAGTTAAGCCAGTTATTCTTGGTGGTGCTACTGTCACCAAGTGTTCACTTAATAATGTAGAATATGTAGAAAACCTTTCTCTACGGGCAGGTGATAGGGTAGTAATAGAAAGAGCTGGAGAAGTGATTCCATTTTTTAAGGAGAATAAAGAAGGAAGATCTCCTGGTAAAGGTGATCTTAAGTTAATTCCTACCCGATGTCCCTCTTGTAATGGGAGGTTGGATAAAGAAGGGGTACATTTAGTCTGTAATTCAAATATCTGTTCAGAGAAGTTGATTATGCAAATTCTACACTGGGTCCGGTCCTGCGAAATGGATGGAGTATCAGAGTCTTTCGTTAGGAAGATGGTGGCATCAAATAAGATAAGTTCTATTAAGGATCTCTACCTTTTGTCAGCTAAAGATTTTGAGGGAGTTGAGGGATTTGGTGAGAAAAAGATTACTAATGCTTTGGAGCAAATAGACGCTTCAGCCAAGATGTCGGTTAGGGAGTTTATAGTGAGGTTAGGAGTTGGTACTGTAGGTAGGAGGGCTTTAGCCAAACTGGGTATCAATAGTGTTGAAGAGTTATTTGTTTTTAAAAGCAATGGTTCGGTAGTCAGTCAGATTTTGGAGGATTTTGTTAAGAGTAACAAGCATTTTATAAAAGATCTTTTGTCTGTGGTCGAAGTTAGTTCAGAAATTTCTAAAAAGAAAGGAGGAGGTATGCAGGTTTGTATGACAGGAACAGGTCCTAAAGGAAGGAAAGAGTTAATCTCAGAAATAGAAAAGATGGGTCATACGTTTGTGGATCATGTTAGTAAGGATACTAATATTTTAGTATGTGAAGATGTGAATGGTTCTTCCGGGAAGCTCTCTAAAGCTAAAAATCTTGGTGTGAAGTTAGTTAGTTACGAAAGCTTCTTTAAAGGAGGTGTGAAATGGTAAAGGAGGTGGAAAATGAGAAGGTGTGGAAATAGGCATAGAGATTTTTGGGTGATAGGTGAATTTCTCTGGTGTCCTGATTGCGGAGCCTTAAGGAAAATAAGATTAGTAGATAATTTAATCTGGGAGTTTTTCTGGAAAAGGTGGTTATATCCTGCTGGTCAGGAAACTTCTTTAAAGAAGTGGGAGATACTAAGAAAGGAAGGTGAAAGGTGAAGATTAGAAACGGATTTGTAAGTAATAGTAGCTCAAGTAATTTTATAGTTGTTTTTGACAAGAAACCTAAGAGTCAGGATGATCTTAAGAAGAAACTATTTCCAAACCAGGATGTATTTCCTAATCCCTATCCAGAATTTCAAGATCCCAAATCCTGGCCCACTGCTCAGGTGGTGGCTACAATATGGGAAATGATAAAGGAACAGAAGCCAAATAATAAGGAAGCCATCTTAGATGCTATTAGTCAGGGATACTATGAGGGTTATCCTGAGATGGACCTATTAAAACAGGGCGATTTTGACGAGTTTGAAAAAGCTTGGAAAGCTGGGGCAGAGAAACTGGCTAAAAGGTTTTATCTTCCAAATAAATTTGTGTACGTGTTTAGTTTCTCAGATAATGATGGTGAATACTGGAGTGCTTTAGAACATGGGGATACTTTTGAGAACGTTAAACATATTAGAATCAGTTGTCATTAGAAAGGAGGTTTAACCATGAGAAAGGTATTTGCGAGAGAAGAAGAAAAGGAGGATGACGATGCCAAACGGAGATGATTATCATCAACGAAGTTTAGTAGAATTAGCTCAAGATTGTGAAGATGAAATTGAGGAATTAGAGAAAAAAGTTGAGAAATTAGAAAAAGAAAACGAAAAACTTTCAGATCAGGTAAAAGCATTAAAGAAAGTTATTAAATTACTTGGTGGTCAAAGGAGGGTTTTATGAAAATAAGAAATGGTTTTGTAAGTAATAGTAGCTCAAGTAGTTTTATTGTAGCCGTAGATAAAGGGAAAGGAGGAAAGTTTAAGATTAGTTTGGAAGTAGATTTGGAAAAGTTAGCAGATAAGAAGATTTCTTCGGTCCAGGATCTGGATAAGCTGGCTATGGAATATGGCTGGGATGAGGAAGGGAATAAGGAGACATATGAGAGAATGAAACTAGAGATAGAAAAAGGTAGAGAAATTCTTGTAGGTTCTTTTGCAAACGATAACTATGATCCTGCAGAACAGCTTTTGTGTGAGAATGGAATTCCAAAGGATGTAGAAGGAATTACTATTATCGAAAATGAAGGAGGTTTCTAATGAAAATTAGAATAGGCTTTGTGAGTAATTCAAGTAGTTCATCGTTTATTCTAGCAGTTAGGCCCAGTATTAGCGAAAACGAAAAGAAAAGAATATTTAAGAAGTACATTAAAGACCACTACAGGTATGCCCTTTCTGCCCGAAAATGCCACAATAACTGGGGATTTGAGAAGGTTCCTTCGGAAGAAGAGACAATTCGTGATATTTTTGAACCCAAATTTGGTGGCCATTTGGAGTTAGATAGTTGGTCTGTATACTGGGGAGAGTGTGGTAGTGAGGGTAGTAATTTTTTTAGCTATCTGTTTTACTGTCTCCTCGAGATAGATACACCCGAATTTAAGTTTAAATCCTACTGTTAAGACAAAAGAAAGGAGGAAAAGAGATGAAAGTAAGATTAGGATTTGTAAGTAACAGTAGTTCATCTTCGTTTATCTGTGCTGTATGCGGTAATATTTTATCAGGGATGGATGCTTCTTTGGAAGATTTTGAGATGTTTGAGTGCCAGAATGGGCATACGGTTTGCCAAAGCCATCTTTCAGAAAAGGATCAGGGTAAGCTTGATGAGCTTAGAGAGGATGACGATTTTGATTTAGGATCTATAGATCCTGAGTTATGTCCAGTCTGTAAATTGGAAGTGCTGCCTGATGATCTGCTTCTTCAGTATATTCTTAAGGATTTTGGAACGACTAAAGAAACTGTTCTTTTTAATATTAGGAATAGTTTTTTATCCTATAAGGAGTTTTTTAATTATATTAAAAAATAGGAAGGGTGTCCGAGTCTGGTTTAAGGAGACGGTTTTGAACACCGTTAGGTGTAAAAGCCTCGTGGGTTCAAATCCCACCCCTTCCTCCACGAAGGAGATGATATGAAAAAGGTTAGATCAAAAGCCTATAATTATAACTTTGATTATGTTACAGGATTTTTTGCTAGATGGGGTTGTTTATTTAAGGATAACCCTATGTTTAGTCCGTTGGGTCCTGAACTGTTGGATGTAGAGCTAACTACTATTTGTTCAGGTCCAGATGGTACACCTTGTAGTTTTTGCTATAAAGGTAACACTCTATCTGGTAAGAATATGTCTTTAGATCTTTTTAAGAAGATTTTTCATAAGGTTCCTACCAATCTAACTCAGATAGCTTTTGGTGTGGATGCTTCTTGTACTTCAAATCCTGAGGTGTGGGATATTTTTGATTACTGTAGGAATAACTCTTATAATAAGGTTGTACCAAATGTGACAGTATCTAACATTAGTGAACAGACGGCGGAGCGTTTGGCAAAAGTTTGTGGAGCAGTTGCGGTAAGCAGGTATGCTAATAAAAACTGGTGCTATGACTCAGTAAAGTGGCTTTCAGATAAGATAGGTAAGAAGCATAAGGTTTATGTAAGAAAGATAAAATGAATTACTTAGGAATCTACAAGAGAATTATGGTGAATTCTGAGAAGGAAAGGCATCTCCCTTACAAGGAAAAGCACCATTACATTCCTAGATCCATATTTTCTAAAGAAGTGAGTCATCTAATATTGGATATAACCTTTGATGCTGTAGATGATAAAGATAACATACGATCACTTTCTTTAAGGGAGCATTTTGTAGCCCATTTATTATTAGTAAAGATTTTTGAACATAAGAATGAGAACTGTTTTCAAAGAATGGTATATGCAGCTCATCAAATGAAAAGTAGAATAAATAATAGTAGACAGTATGAATGGTTTAGGTCTAAGTATTCCGATGTTCATAGTAAGTATTTAACAGGTAAACCTAGTAGGGCTAAGGGATATAAATGGACAAAAGAACAGCTATTAAACAAAAAGACTTTAAGTGGTAGAACATATGAAGAACAAATGGGAAAGGAAAAGGCTGAAAGATTAAAAAAGATTAGAAGTGTCAGTTCTTCTGGCAGAAAACTATCTGAAGTAGCTAGAAGAAATATGTCAAAGCCAAAATCCGAAGAGCATAAGGCAAAATTGAGAAAGCCAAAATCCGAGAGAGCTAGAAGAAATATGTCAACCGCTCAGAAGAAACTTTATGCTAATGGATATACTAATCCAGCTCAGGGTAAACCTATACACCCGAATGCTAAAAAGGGATTGATTAAATCTCATGTTAATAAAGTTTGGGTGACTAATGGTATTAAAAGTTGTCTTGTGGATAAGAGTGACTTGGAAAGTTATTTGGTTAGGAATTGGTGCAGGGGCAAACTTTGGACGAGAAAGGAGAAGTAAAATGGTTGTTGGAGATAAGGAGATTTTATCTGAGGAAGAATTTGAAAACCTTTCGGAAGTAGAGAAGTCTACTTTTACGGAGACAGAAGTAGAAAATACTTTAGTTGCTACAAATATCCATGCTTTAGTATGTGAGGAGATGTTTGATCAAGTCATGGAGACATTGGAGGATTGTAGATCAGACGAACGACTTAAGGGTTTAAACGCAGTTGTTTTTCTATCTCTTAAAAAGAAGGGTAGAGGTAATAGATATACTACACTATCCTTTGATAAGTTTAAGAGTTTAATTGATAAAGCTTTTGCATTGGGCATAAATTTTGGTTTCGATAGCTGCTCAGCACCAAAGTTTTTGCAAGCTATAGAGGGAAGAGAAGATTTTAAGAAACTGGAGTCCTACTGTGAGCCCTGTGAGGGGTTTGGAGGGAACTTTTCTGCTTATATTGACACAAATGGGCTGTACTACCCGTGTAGTTTTTGTGAGGGAACTCCTGATTTTATAGGTATGAACGTTGCTGAGTGTGATGACTTTTTGGAGGATATCTGGTATTCTCCAATAGTTAAAAGCCGTCGGGAGTTTATGAGGGATAGGTTTTTGAATAAAAACTATGTCTGTCCAATTTTTGAAATTTGAGGAGGATGAGATGAAAGAATCTTTTGATAAGTTTTTTGTACCGAGTTCGTGTCATAGGTGTGGGTCTGAAAAAGCAAAACTAATGTTTACAATGTCTTGGTTTACTACAGAAAAGATCTGTTTTGACTGTGCTGACAAAGAGGATAAGATTAAGAAGACTTTGAGGGAAAAAGGTATAATGGATGCTATGGAAGGATGTGGGTTTATCCCTTTCTCAAAGGAGGTGAATTGAGATGCCATGTCCAGAATGTAATGCTAGCCAAGTGAACTTAATTAAGCAGGATACACCTGATCAAGGGGATGCTGTATTTGAGGAATATGAATGTGATGAATGTGAATGTTGCTGGGAATGGAAGATGGAAAGAATTATAACCCATCATGGGAAGGAGTACGAAAAGGAATAGGTAACTTACAAAGGAGAATTTATGAACCATATATTTTATCCACCAAAACCGACTCTTATTACGCTACAACAGCCCCTTTTTCAAGCTTTAGAAAAAGACAGTAGAGTTATAGCTGAGTTAAAGTTCAAGGGAGATCGTTTGATTCTAAAAAGGTTGAAAGATGGAAAGTTTGAATTTTGGAACCGCCACGGTTCTAAGTTTAAGTATACACCATCTGCTAAGTTATTAGAACACCTTTCTTCTTTGAATTGGAAGGGAGAATGTGTTTGTGATGGTGAGCTTCTTCATAATAAAACTAAATCTATTAAGCATAGTGTTGCACTTTGGGATGTATTCATTTGGAATGGAGAAAGTTTAAAAGCTAAACCTTTTGTTGAAAGGAGGGCGTTTTTGGAGAGAGTTTTTGGAGACAAAAGGTATGAGGATCTTTGGAGGTCTGATCTGTGGAAGGATGGCTGGAAGGAAGTGTTTGACAGACTAACTGTTAGGGAAGAAATAGAGGGGCTGGTTATGAAACGAATGGATGCCAAGTTGATTCTGGGAAATACTTCTAGTCCAAAGGTTTCCTATATGTGGAAGGTTAGAAAACCAGAAGGTCTTTATAAATTTTAGGAAGGAGGTAAGTATGACGCATCAACAGAAACTCTTTTTGGCTTACTTTTTATGTGGATTAGTTTGGGGAATTTTTGCTGGTATCCTTCTAACTTTGTTGGCAGAAAAGAAGGGTTGGTTAATTAAAAAGGAGGTATAAATGATGAGAAGGATGCTTAGAGTTATAGAATCCTTGGGTGAGTATACTGAAGATGCTAAAAAGAGACAAATATTTGAACTTGGTGAGATGTATATCAATAGTCATAACGTAACATTCTCTATAGAAAACACTCATCGTGATTTGTTTGATAACGCAGTAAGAACTATAAATGGGTTCAAGTTTGCCTCTAAGAGAATGGGAGACCAAATGGTTAGGTTTCTTCCTAAAATAGTTAAAACATTTGAAGTGGAGGATAGATTAGTTATGGTTCTTGAGAAATCACCTGATCTTATTCTTCTTAGGAATGTCTCTGATTACTTTAAAGGTAAAATGGACCCAAAGCATGTGGCTTGGATTTTAAGTTCGCTACACAATCTGGTATGCTATTTTGGATATGAAAAGCTTTCTCATAATGATATTTCTATGGATACATATTTTATCTCGCCAGAGTTCCATAATGGAGTTCTTTTGGGTGGGTGGTGGTACGCAACAGAGCTTGGTAAAAAGATGCTAGCAGTTCCATCCAGAACCTTTAACCTTTTGCCAGAGGATGTAAAGGCAAAGAAAGGAGGGGACGTTAAAGTTGATCTGGATCTAATTAGAGCTGTTGGAAGGGAGTTGTTAGGTGATCCCACGGGAACTAAGCTTTCTGAAATGAAGGCAGCACCTGAACCTATGGTAAACTGGTTGAGGTTAGTTACAACTGGACGACCAGTAGATGACTACAGAATTTGGAAGAATGAGGTAATACCAGAAAGTTTTGGTGGTCATTTCTTTACTCCTATGAGAGCACTGTTTAAGAGTGAAATTCTAAAATCGTCAGATGTTTATGAGGAGGTGAAATGAGAATGTGTTCCAAATGTTTTAGTAGAAGAGTGGTTACTGTGGATGCAAAGTGTAGTGATCTCTGTAACATATCACTTAGAGGGAAGAAGGTAAATGGCACTCCTCCAGCAGATATGGGAATAGGTGGTGGTGATTACGTTAGTTTTTCCTATTGTCTTGATTGTGGTCAAATTCAAGGCGAGTTTCCTCTTTCTGAAACTAAGCTTGAGAGGTTCGGTGAGGAAGCAGAAGATGAGGTCTGAGATCTGGCTTAAAAAGAAAGGAGGTGATTAGTGTGGGAAGGTCAACAGCGGATTTAGATTTTAAAGATTCTATTATTCCTAAACTTGAGAAGGAGGAACCAATCGAAGAAGTAAAGACTGAAGTGAAAGATGAGTAAAATAAAAAAATGAAAGGAGACTATTATGGGTGGAGGAAGATGGAGTGATAGTGATTGGTCGTCTTATAATAAGACACATGTAAGTGGTAAGACAACAAAGGAGTATTACAACTCCTCGCACCTTCATAAGGATTTAGATCCTAAAGGTGTCAAAATCCGGGAATCTAGGGACTCGAAAGAGAATCCTAATTCTACAGCTATTATTGTTGGTTTGGATGTAACAGGATCTATGCATGCGGTTTTGGACACTATGGTACGGAAGGGGCTAAACACCCTTATCACTGAACTTTATGAAAGGAAGCCAGTGACTGATCCTCATGTTATGATTATGGGGATAGGAGATGTGGAGTGGGATCAAGCTCCGCTTCAGGTAACTCAGTTTGAGGCGGATATTCGTCTTGCAGATCAGTTGAAGAATATCTATCTGGAAGGTGGTGGGGGTGGTAATAACTATGAGTCCTATATTCTTCCCTGGTATTTTGCAGCCTATCATACGGGTATTGACTGCTTTGACAAGCGCAAAAAGAAGGGGTATATCTTTACAGTAGGGGACGAGGAACCCACTCCAGGAATTAAACCAGCTCTTATCAATAAGTTCCTTGGTGAGACGGTTAAGGGTGATCTGACTGGGTCTGATCTTTTGTCTTTGGTTTCTAAAGAGTATAATGTCTACCATCTTATGGTAGAGGAAGGTGACTATTTTAGAAGGGCTGGTGATAGTGTAGTGAAGAAATGGACTGCACTTTTAGGACAGAGAGCTCTTAGACTTAAAGATTATCGGCAGCTTTCTGAGGTTATAATTTCTGCTATTCAACTCAACGAAGGTATGGATAAGGATGCTATTATTGGAAGTTGGAAAGGTGATACAGCTAAAGCTGTTAAAGAAGCTATAAAGAATCTTACCAGTGATCTTCCAGTTGGCGGATTAGTGAGGATGTAACTTTTTCTGCCTAACGGTTGTGGCCCGTTCTTGTGTGGGTTCAATTTCCACCATTTTTGAGAGAAGGAGGAAGAGATGAGATTAGCACGAGTTGTAATTGGTGCAAATTTTGGAGATGAAGGAAAAGGTTTAATAACTGACTATTTTGCTTCAGAGGGAGATAGTCTTGTTGTTAGATTTAATGGTGGAGCACAGGCGGGCCACACTGTGGTAACAAGTGAGGGTAACCGTCATGTTTTTGGACACTTTGGGTCGGGGACCTTGGTAGGTGCTGCTACTTTTCTTAGTCGATTTTTTATAGTCAATCCAATTCTTTTTGCCATAGAATATCAGAAACTACGGGATATGAATGTAGAACCTATACTTTATGTGGATGAGAAGTGTAGGGTTACTACTCCGTTTGATATGATCTTAAATCAAATTGTCGAAGAACATCGTGGAGATGGTAGGCATGGGAGCTGTGGTATTGGTATTCATGAAACTGTGGAAAGGCACAATACTATACCAATCTTTGTAAGTGATCTTTCTAATCTGCCTTCTATGAGAAGGTTCCTTAAGGTAGTTAGAGATAGTTATGTTCCGAATAGGCTGGCTAAATTAGGAGTTAAGGAGATACCAGAAAGGTATAAACAGTTTTTGTTAGATGATTCTTTTATAGAGACGTATCTGTCGGATGTTAAACTGTTTCTACAGGTTATAGCTGGAAGTTTTAATCCTATTCTTCTAGCTTGCCCATCTGAGAACATAATTTTTGAGGGGGCACAGGGTTTACTTCTAGATGCAGATCATAAGTTTTTTCCCTATGTGACTTGTTCCAAAACTGGATTACACAATCCGATACTTTTATCTAGTGAGTTTGGTATTAAGGAAATGGCAGTTACCTATGTTACTAGATGCTATGTTACTAGACACGGTCCTGGGCCATTTCCGAATGAGGTTAGTCTGAATTATATTCTTACTTTTTATCCTGAGTTTAAGGAACTTACGAATGTAAGTAATAAATATCAAGGTGATCTTCGGTTAGGATTTTTAGATTCAGATTTACTTTCTAATACTATTTTTGAGGATTATAGGAAGGCCGTTTATAGGGATTTAAAACTAGATTTTAATTTAGCAGTCACTTGTTTGGATCAAATGGATTCTAAAGATAGGTCTGTAAGAATTTTGGGTGAGTTGTATCCACTGGTGAAATACTTTAGTTTTGGACCTTCCAGGGAAAGTATTAAAAAAGTAGGGTAGGAAGTGTGTGAAATTGCCAAATGAAAGGGGGTCTTATGGCTAAAAATAAGGAGATAGCTCTTAGGTTAGGAGGGGAGGGTCTTGCTAGATTACTTTGTCACGAGATTGAGGTAAAAGAGGACGAGAATGGAATAAAAATTATTGAAAGAGGAGCGGGTTTCACTCATACTTTGGACTTTATGGTAAGGCTTTCTGTGAAACAGGATATGGTAGTGGAAGAGTTATTACCAGTAATATCTACTCTTACATGCTTTTCAGAATTCATTAGAAGGATGGAATGGACTAAGAAGGTATCGGCTGAGGAGTTTGAGAAGTTGATACGTAGTGGTCAAGTTTTATAAAATCTTTCAATTAGGAGGAAACTATGAAAGAGAAAACAGTGAAGTTGTTGACTAATCTAGAGTTGGCTGAAAGAAGAAATCTTGGAACGTTGTTAAAGCTTTGTCCTGAGCTCTCTTCTGTGAAAACGGCAATCCCATATCAGGGATCTGTTTTTACCGTAGCAGTTGCTACTCTTATCCTGAATAGGGATAATGGGAAGAAGCCTAAACTTATCTCCGCCGAGGGGATTTCTCGTAGGTCCTTTTTGGATTCTACCTATAGGGAGGAGACGGCTAGTAATATAGCTCGTGAGAGGGCTCTTGAGGCTTTGGATAAGAAACTCAGGAGGCAAAATGGCCATATCGGTCATCGATATGAAGGATAAAGGAAGGAGATGCTATATGGAAATGAAATTGAAGAAAATATTAGGTTTAAAAGTTGTATGTATTCGTGGTTTTGAGAGTAGTGGCAAACCTAAAAAGAATAAACTTTATCAGACTAAGCATATTCTGTTTAACGATAGAAAAACGTTTATAGAGTTAGATGAGCAGGATTACTACTCTTTTTACGATTGCTCGGCATCAGCCAGGCATATTATCGTTCATCAGGATGAGAAACGGTGGAAAGATATATATGATGATTTAGGTTGCTATCCGGAAGCAAATGATGATATATGATATGAGTAGATAGTAAAAAGGAGGTACCAAATGAGCAAAGAAGATAAGTCAGGAGTAGTTTGGAAATCGACCTATATTAGCTCAAAAAGGAGGTGGCTAAAAAGGTTAGTGATTGTTAATTTGGTTTATCTTGGGATTGTGGGATTTGGTTGTCTAAAGTTTTTGGAATATAAGGAAAAGGATGTTAAAATTGAGAAATTGGCTACTAAGTATTCAGATTTTAAAATTAGACAAGAAATTTTTAATATCCTTAGGTTGAAAGGAATAAGTTTAGGACAGGGGATGGATATTGCAGATGTTATTTTAACACAATCGAAGGAACTAAATATTCCGGTTGAGTTGTGTTTGGCAGTAATCAAGAAGGAAAGTCAGTTCGATAGTAATGCAATATCTATTAAGGGTGCTATGGGTCTAATGCAGTTGATGCCTGCTACATTTGATATCTATAATAAGAGTTTGAAGCTGGGTTTGACAAGACAGGCAGCATTTGATCCTATTATTAATATCAAAATTGCTACTTACTACATAAAGGATCTTCTTATTGAGCATAAATCTGCAAAATCAGAAGACGAGCTTTGGAAGAGGGTTCTTACCGCCTATTCTGGTGGGGCGGAAAAGTATTCTGAAACTGTGAAAAAGTATAAAAAGGAATATACACAATTGATTCGTAACTAAAGGAGCGGAGATGAAAATGCATCATTTTATAGAATTTAGTACCAATGGTATGAAGAAGATAATAGCTCTTCGGAGTATTGTTTCGGTTGAAGAACTTTACATGGCTGCACGAGTAAATGGCGAGATTGTTGATCAGGAGTATAAGGATATTTTGGATCTTTTGGAAGAGTATGCCAACGTATCTCTTGATCATGATCTTACGAACGGGAAGTGATACCACCATCTAAACGAGAAAGGAGGCTATATGATTCAGTCAGATTTTTGTGTGGGATGTAAGCATTGGCCGTGTGGTGATATTGACAGTGATACTGAGGTATACGATTGTGACTACTTCGAATCTAAGGAGGAAAAAGATGTCTAATTTTGAGTTGATGAATGGTTTGCCTAAGTGTACTATTATCGAAAGCATGGATGGAATGGCTTTTGTATTGATGCCAGGATTTAGGAAAGAATTCTCGACTCTTGAGGCGGCTAAAACTTTTGTAGCAGATAAGAAATGGGAAGTTAATATTTCCTTTATCAAGGGGTCAAAAATAATGAGAGACCTAAAACCAGGGAGAAATGAGGTGATATAGATGGGTGAAGTGCAACTAATTGAGAAAACAGGTAAGCAGTGGAAGAAGTGGAAGTTGATTGGGGCTTTGGTTTGCTTTCTTGGAGGGCCTGCTAGCTGTGCAGTTACTTCCTCTGTAGGAGTAGGAGTTTTGGTGTATATTGTTGGTATGCTTATGATGGGTTATGGCTGTTTCGGTGGTTGGTGGCATCATGGGTAAGAGAAAGGAGAGATATGAAAATTGTATTAGGTATTATTGGTGGAGTTGTAACGTTCTTAGGGTTAGTTAAGTTATTTGCCGTTTGTGAGGCGTATAGATTTATTATTTCAGCTCCTTTGTTTGATGTTCCTGGGAATAGGGAGATGTTGAATGGTCAGATTGGTGTAGCGGTAGTACTTTGCATTATTGGTGGTGTTTTCTTGATGATCTGTGCAGGTAGTGGAAAGAAAAAGTCTGAAGAAGAGAAAAAAGAGAAAATAGATGAGTGCCGAGTATCAGAAAAAGTAGATAACTTAATCGGGAAAGATACTTTTTGATAGATAGGGAATGGCGGGATGGTGGCCAAATAGGAGAGGGTGACCCGCTATTCCCTGCCCTCCTCTCACCCTCTCCTAATTTTTATACTAGAAAGGAGAGAACGTGAAACTTGGTGATCGAGTTAGAATTAAGTATTTGGATCATTTAGCACCACGCTGGCGCGGAAAGGTAGGTGAGGCTACTTCTATTTTCGGAGAGAAAGATCCTTTTATGTATGAAGTTACTATTGAAGGGTTTCAGTTGTTATTTTTTGGTACTGAACTTGAATCTGTGAAAGGAGAAAACAATGGCAAAAATTAAGGCGAAAAGGATGAAATTGTATGAGTATCAGGATCCTAATACTCTAATAGATTCCCAATACGGAAGTATAACATATCTTAACTGGCTTAGAAAAGAAAAGACAAGGATTGAATATGACAGTAGTAGAAGAGCTGAGGTAGTTGAATACAAAGGAAACTTCTGTTTAATGGTAAACGCTTCTACAGGTTGTAGCTGTGATTTTTGTCTGGATGATGAAAAGTAAAAAGAGAGAAGTTTATTTAATAGTAGTATTAGGGTTTCGTTCAGAAAGCTAAATGAGATGAAAGGAGGGTTTTATGCCAGTACAATGGTATCAGAGAAAGAGACAATCTGGTGATTTGGGTGACTTTTTTAGGTTATCGGATGTTACTTTAAGATTTTCGGTTGTTTCCTATGAGAAGTACTTTGAAAAGAAAAGCCATATAGCTGTGGGGTATGATGAAGAAAATAACTGTATTTATTTTAGGCCAAATAACGATCGTGAGGGATTTAAAGTACTTCTTAATCGAGGGCTTCCCTATATTCGGTGGGTTGGCTTTACTGGAGCTTTTAAAATTCATTTTGATCATACCTGTAGTGTTAAGATCAAAAATGGCTATCAAAAGGATGTATTTTTTCTAGATTTGAAAGGTTGTTCTCGCACTTCAGAATCCTATCAAAAGTAGGTAGGAGAATTTTGAAAGGAGGAGGGATGGAGGATGAGAAAAGGTTTTATGATGATCTTGTCAATCTTATTAGGTGGTCAAGTAAAAGGTTTTCACGGGGGTTGGTAGGTAGGTATGATTATTGGGATTTTTTTGAGGAGGGTCTCGTTATACTTTCGCTTTGTCTCCATAAGTGGAGGACAGAAAAGGGGGATCCTGAGCTGAAGGATGGAGCTGGATTTTTTAAATACTGCAAGACGGCTCTATTCAACAGATTTCGTCAGATTCAGATTCTATCTCATAGTCGTAAGAAGAGGGGTGTTCATGTTTCTTTAGAATCTACTTTACTGGGATTTTATGATGATTCTAATGAAAGGGTGCCTATAACTAGGGATGATAGGGCATGCTTATCTTGTGATGGAGGATTTGGAGAGGTTAATTATAAGGAGCTAGTGGATTACGTTTCTACATTTCTATCACAAGAGGAAGAGCGTATGTTTAGGTTGATGGCGGATCCTCCTGAGGATCTTATTATGGATGCCCTGCATGAGTCCTTTAGAAAACATAAGTCATCCGTAATCCATGACTCTTACGATTGTAAGAGAACTAGAATTAGTTGTAGATGTCTTCATAGTTACTTTAACCGTAAGTATGGTGTTATTTCGGATAACCATTTCTTTAATATTCTTAAATCCGTCCGTGAAACCGCTAAAAAAGCGGTACAGAACTAAGTTAAAACACGTCTGAGGCTTTAAATTCTAAGTTCTGCCAAGAGTTATCAGTTAATTAGACATTTGATATATGGTTTTTAAATAACCACTAAAAAACAGGACCAAAAGTAAAAGTTTAGATTACTATTTAATAGGTAGGAGAGAAGATGCTACGAAGAAGAAAGGTTATTCCAGATACTATTCCAGTTAGTGGTTCTTACGTTGACTGTCCTTATGATCATCAGCGTATACATATTTTAGTTTGTAAACTTACCTGTAGGAACAAGAATAGACATAAGTGTGTAGAAAGGAAGAATTTACCAAGGATGCGAATAGCTAAAACGGAGGATTAAATATGGGAAAGACTTTGAAAGGTCTGAAAAAGAGGGTTAAATTAGTTAGTTCTAATGAAAAGAAGAATCGTCAAATCTATGAACTAATCCAGTTGGAAAACGACTGCTTTGGGATGGATTACTCAGAAGAGTACGAACAGTGTAGAACATGTAATATTCTTTCTGAGTTTGAGGACCGGCGAGGTCCTTTGTATGAGTTTTGTAAGGAATTTACATTGAAAGGAGGTGAGGAACTTTCTGAGAAAGAGGAAAGTGAACCTGCGCAGGAAGAACACGAAGAACAGGATGGTAAAACTAAAACCAAAAAGGAGAAGTCTATGAAAGAGGAAAAGGTAGTTAAAGGTGTACCTAAGTCAGCTGTACCGAAATTTCTAAACAAGTCGAAAGAGCTTATAGCCGAGGGAAAAAATGATGAGGAAGTGTTGGCAGCTCTTACTGGGATATTTAAGGGCAATGTTAAAAGGGCGGAGAAGTATCTAAAATGGGGAAAGGTTTAGGAGGGTTTAGTGGGAAATAGAGATGAGTTTTCTTGGGATTCACTTAGAGAACTCCCCGAGCTATATCAGAATATTGAGGTAGGTGGAGAGCTTCTAGTTAGAGGAGTTAGGAATTGTGAATCTAGATATCTTCTAATGAAACCATTTCTCCATCGTGGTGTGTGGTTTGATGTAGGTTCTAATTTTGGTTACTTCTCAAGGAGTATTTGTAAGGATTTTCCTGGTTCGACTGTCTACTCTTTTGAGTCCGATTCTAAGATTTTAGATGTTCAGAGGTGGTTAATCAAGAGGGAGAACCTTGTGGGTGAGGTTGTTCCAATGCATCTAACTTTGAGTGTTTTAAATTTTGGATACTACTTAACAACCTATAAACCAGATGGTATTTTGTGGTTATCGGTTCTCCAGTATTTTTCAGTTGAGGATGTAGGGAGGTTTCTAGAAATGCCTAAAGTTGGTAAAATGTTTGTGGAACTTCCTAATCCTGATGAGAGAACTCATTATGAGTCAGGTGGGGTTGATCCTAGAAAAACTATTCGTGAGTTAGGTGATTACGAAAGTTTTCTGAGGTCCTTTGGTGAGGTTTCACTATTGGGTAGCACCACTGGGAGTTTAGAACCACTTCCTAGAAATATCTACTTAGTAGAGAAAAGGATATGATTTTAGTTCCTGGGAAATATCTTTTGGTGGGTGAGAAAAATACTGGTAAGACATCAACTATAGCCAGTATTATTCTTGAGAATACCAAACATAAGGTTCACGTGTTGGGTGATTCTATTCTGTGGAGAAGGCTAGATTGGATTCCTGAAAATGTTTTTGTGGAGTTCTTGAGGTCGGCTTACACGGAGTTAGACTTTCTAACAGGCTCTTTTGATTCGGGTGACAGAATCTGGTTGGTGGAGTGTGGGACGTTTGGATTTCTGAATTTCCCAAAGTTTTTTGGGGAGTATAGAGATTTGACTATTCCTATAATACGAGAAATTATCTCTAAATATAGTAAAATCCTTTATTTCTCAGTCGAATCAAAAGAGCCTGTTTTTTATCTTCCATTTGAGTTTATTAATCAGATTTTTCCTAAGTTTCTATGACAAAAACAGCTTTGGTTACAGGCGCTTCTTCTGGATTGGGAAAGGCTATCTACACTTGGCTACAGGGTGAAGGTTGGAATGCTATAGGTGTTAGTAGACGAGGACCTGATAGACGGGTAGATTTGAGCTCTTATGAAGAACGAGAAAATCTATTGGATAGTATAGAAGAAGATATAGATATTCTTGTGAACAATGCGGGTATATTGGTTCTAGATGAGTCTTTCTTCTATACCACGTTGCTACTGGATCAGAAGCCACTATTGTACTTAGAGTGTATGAAGATGGCACAGGTCAATTTAGTGTCTGTTTGGCACCTTATAGTTGGTTTACATTCAAGAGGCAGATTTAGTGAAGGGAGTTTAATCATAAACATAGCTTCTGTTAGTGGTATTAAGGGGGAGGAGGATCTTCCTCTTTATGGAGCTTTGAAAGCGGGTGTTATAGGATTAACTAAGGGATTTGCTAAATCTTTGATTAAAGATGGTATAAGGGTTAACTGCATAAGTCCTGGTTTTTTCGATACTAATCTTGTGGGTGAAACTCCTGAGTGGCTTATAGATACAATACCTATGAAACGAGTGGCAGACCCCAAAGAACTTATTCCAGTAGTTAGGATGCTTATGGATTCTCCGTATATGACTGGGTCTAATATAGTAATAGATGGAGGTGCTAGTTGGGTGAAGTAATTCGTAACGGATGTGCTACTATTTTTCTTAACAGGATATGCGGGCGTAAGTGTACCTATTGCAATGTAGTTGATAGATCACTAGAATCCAAAAGGTTGAGTGTTACTGACTGGAAAAAGGCTTTCTCAATACTTGAGGGTGAGGGGGTAAAGTTTTACCTCTGTATAGGAACTGAGCCATTGTTAATGGGAAAGGATTTAGTAGAGATAGTTAAATTTTGGAAGGAGAGAGATTACGAGTATGGTATTTATTCTACAGCTCCCAGTGGTATCGTGGAAACTATGCTTCCAGAGTTGATAGCGTCGGGAATGCGGAACTGGTCTTCTGGTATAGATTTTATTCCTGAAGTTTATGAAAAAATGAAACCGAATCTTTCTAGAAAGTGTACTGACTTGGTAGAGAAGGAAAAGGATGGGTTGGTACGAAAGGCGATTGATGGTATAGAGGGAATGAGAATAGCTCGTAGTTTCAATATTGAAGAACTTCTTGTTCTCATTACTATTTCTAGAATGAATGTGGAAATGGTTCCTGAAATGGTTAGTTGGTTAGTTAATGAGTTTGGTATTAAGTTGCATATAGGATATAATTACATCGAGGTAGGTAAAGAAGGGTTGGATTTTGCTGCACCTGCGAGTGAATGTTTTGAATATCTTTTTAACTTGGAAGATGAGGCAATATTTAGAGAATTTGTCAATAAGATGAGGGCACTTTCTACAAAGGATTGGTTAAGAATTCAGATTCCTTTTGAATACCTTGATAACTGGGCTCAGGTTTTGAGTTTGGATATGGAAGCATCTACTAGTGCGTGTGTTATGGGGATTGAATGTGATGGGAGCTTAAGGAAATGTGGCTACGGAAAAGGTAAGTATGTTTCTGAGTTTAGTGTTTTTGATTTAACTTCCTCCGTAAAAAGAAGAAAGATTTGGGATGCTTGGGTTCAGGACCTAATTTCGTGCGGGGGCTGTTACTGGGCCTTTATGCATTTAGTGAGTAAGTTAGGAGTTAAGGTTTTAGACTTTCGTTCATCCTACTGGTCTGAAAGGGATAGGAAATATGGGATCATATCGGAGTAGTGTAATCGAGGCAATCTCTGCGATTGTCGATCTGGATGAGTTTGATGATTCTGTCCAGAATAAGGATCTTTATGGCGATGGAAGTCTCCAGATTTTAAGAGATTTTTACATACGAAATAGGTTGGAGGGTGACATATTAGACGTTGGTTGTGGGACGGGAGATCTTTCAGAAATCTTACCTGGCATAACTCACGGTGTAGATCCCAATCTTAAGAGGCTGAAGGTGGCTAGTGAACGTAGTAAGTTTATAGTGGTAAGTGGGTGGGTAGAGAATCTTCCTTTCGGAGATAGTGTGTTTGAAACTGTGGTGTGTTGGGGCACATTGTGCTTTGTTAGATCACTAATGGAATCTTTGTATGAGATCAATAGGGTTCTGAGAATTGGTGGTATGTTTATTTTCGACGTTGCAGAACAAACTTCGTTACCGATAATTCAAACTGTTCATTTGGATAGTTTTGTGGAGTTTGTGAAACTATTTGGGTTTTCTCTGGTGGAAAGAAGGGAGATGGAGTATTCGTTCTCTTTTAAGAGGGGACTTTTAGCTGTTAAGAAATTTGAGGATTTTAACCCCAGGAGATTTCTGCTTCCTCAGTGTGTTGGAAAGATAAACAACTTTCTACCTGAGAGGGATTGGTATATGAGGTAAGTATGGATTTCAATTTCGATTTACGTGGAATGAGCTCTCTTAAGAGCTGTGTGCTCCTTTTCTCAGGGGGCATGGATTCTTCGGTACTACTGTACTATCTTGTTAGAGTTAGAAAGATGAAAGTGCATTGCCTAGTGTTCGACTACGGGCAAAGGCATAGAATAGAGATTGATGCTGCCAGGAGGATATGTGAAAGTTTGAGTCTTCCATCTACTATATTTAAACTTGACTATCAAGACCAGTTAGGAGCGAGTTCTCCATTAGTGGATATGAGTGTAGTAGTACCAGCTAAGGAGGAAGATAAGCAATCTAGAACGGTTGTTCCAGGTCGGAATTCTATCTTTTTATCGGTAGGAGCTTCTTTAGCTGAGATTATAGGTTACGAGAGTGTGTTCTTTTGCCCTACTCTTGAGGATTATAGAAGTTACCCAGATTGTAGAGTGGATTTTATAGATGCTATCAGTATAGCTTTGGTGTTTGGTAGTGGGGGTAAGATAAAAGGTGTTTATGCCCCATTTGTCAAAATGAGTAAAGCTGAGATTGTTAAGTTGGGAGTTTCACTAAGGGTCCCATTTCAACTTACACATACATGCTATAATGGTTCGGTTCCACCATGTGGTGTATGTGATGCTTGTGTAGAAAGAATTGAAGCATTTAAAAGTAATCGTCTGAATGATCCTCTTATTAGGAGTTAGGATAATGGATTATGTTATATCCAAGTCAATGAAGGAGCTAGTTAAAGATACTTCATGGCAAAAGGTGAGGGGGTCTCTTGTAGGAAAATGGAAGGAGAAGCCTACTTGGTGTTGTAGTCAACTTAGAGACTACTTAGGTTCTGTTGGTTCAGCTTCGGAGGATAAGTTGAGGATTGTGAGAAACTACCTTACAGGTACGGGTTTTAGAACCGGTAGGATTAAGCATACTTGTATAAGTAGCTTGAGAAAAGAGATTTCCTTGGAGTGGAGTAAACGAAAGGAAGAATGAATGAAACTAACTAAAGTAAACCCATTTCCAAGTTTTGTGGTTTTATGTTTTAATTGCAATAAAAGATTATATAGTTGGGAAGAAGATATTTTTGCTGATTTAGAAGGTAAACCATTTAAAGATTACTATTGCAAAGCCTGTAAGGAGGGCTCATTTTTAAGTGAGAATGTGGCTGGTCGATCCAGAGAGGATGTGTGATAGGCATCTTCTTGGAGAACATTTTGAGATGCATGTGTTTTGTGGGGCACTAGTTAGTGGTAGGTCGATGAAAGGTTACATTTCAGCTGGGTTGGTAGAAGTTTCTAAACTAAAATCTAGACACGACGAGTTGGTTAGAGAGATGGAGAATCGGGGGATGAAACATCGTTCTCCTTTTGGTGACGAGTTGCAGTTGGAGTGTGCTGGGAAGGTAGATTCTATAAGAAGTGAGATGCTTCTTTTAGCTAGGTGCGAATCTTGTAGAGTGAGAATTAGAAGAAAGGAGTTAGGATTTTTATGAAAGAACCTAAACTTATAGAAAGAATGGGAAGAAGTGATGATAAAGTATCAACTAGATTGTTGGATAAGAACTACTCGCCACTTATAGTTAGAAAATATATGCTAGAGGGATGGCCCTGTTTTGTATCAATAATTTGTGATCAGAGTCTTTCGGATTTGGACAAGGTTGTGTGGGAGGCATTTGATAAGTGTAAAAATGGGGGAATGGTTCAGAATGATCTTCAGTCTTTAAGAAATATAACTGGATTTTTAAGTGAGGAAATTCTAAATTACTATAATAGTGTTAAGAAAGGTTCGGTAGAGGGGGTAGCTGTTTTGTGGTATATTGATAAAGCATTTATTTCTAGTTTATGGGGTGATTTTATGGTTCACGCTAGTTGTAAACAGGAACTTTTTGGGATCATCCAGACTTTACCTCATGTTTAAGGAGTTAGTTAATGCTGTGTGAGTATACGATGCTGGTAGTATCTAATCAGGTGTGATATGAAAAAAAAGTTGCTAATAGTTTCACCTCATGCAGACGATGAGTTGATTAACTGCTTCACTATTTTGTCTAATACTAGAAATCTAATTATTCATATAGGGTATGACACTAGTGAGTTAGATTCAGTCAGAAAACTGGAAAGTTTATCACTTATGAAATTTTTTAAAAATATTGAAGAGTATTACTATTTTTGTGACTTGTCTTTTTTTAACGATTCTGATCGTTTAAGGCAGTATGAGATTTTTTATTTTCCTGACCCTGTGTATGAGAAACATTTTTTACACAGATATTGGGGGGTAGTGGGCGAAAAACTCTTAAGAACAGGGTATAATGTTGTTTTTTATAGTATCGATGCTCCCTATATCTTTAAATTGAAGGAATGGGAAAAAAAGAAGGAACTATTGGATAGTGTTTATCCTAGTCAAAAAAGTTTGTGGGAGCTGGATAGAAAGTTTTATTATTTTGAGGGATTTTGCCAGTGGAGGATAAGTTGTTAGTTTGTTCTTATGGATGTGGTAGAATAGGTAAGTATGAGTAGGATAAAGATATGCTCTATTTAATCCCTCAGTTTCCAGTTCCTAATCGTTATCCAGAAGATTGGATTCGCTGGTTGCCAGAAGAACTGAAACTAGTTGGCTTGAAAACTGTAATGATTGAGGGTAACGAGATTCCTAAGAAATTTGAGTATAATCAGATAAATAAGTTTACTGACACTATAGGTTCGTCAGTGTATGAGCTTCAGCAGCTAGACAAGCTTCTTAGGATTAATTTTAAACCTGGTGACGGTGTATTTTTTTCAGATGTGGATTTTCCAGGGTTCAATTCTATTGCTTGTTCACTTATTCGAACTCTATATCCTCAGGTTAAGTTGTATGGGTTTATTCATGCTACTTCTATAAATGAAAAAGATTTTTGGGAACCTGTGAGATTTAGTAAAATTAAGGTTGAGCAGGGTTCTTTTAGTCTTTTTGACAAGTTGTTCGTTTCTACAAACTACCATAAGAATAAATTAGAGCTGAGTTTTTCAGGAGAGCTGAAAGATAAGCTTTATGTTGTTGGTTGTCCCTTTTTTCCTGACGAGTTAAACTCTAAATTTAAGAGACCTTGGAAGTATAGAGAGTGGGATGTTTATCTTCCCTCCAGGAGGGATAGTCAAAAGTCTATTTCTTTGGGTGAGGGGTTTTCTTCCCTAAAGGTTAAGTTTTCTGGTGATAGTGAGTTCTCTGACAGAGATTTGTACTACAAGTCTTTAGGAGATAGTAGGATCTATTTATCAGTTGCTAAGGAAGAAACGTTTGGATATGCGTTATTAGAGGCAATCACTATGGGGTGTCTGCCAGTGGTTCCCGACGCTTTTTCATATCCAGAGATGGTACCATTGGGTTTTAGATATAGAAATGAATCTGAGATGTTCAAAATGGTTAAGAGTATTTTGAATCTTTCGGAAGCTGAGGTTAGTGATTTTAGGTTTAGGTTACTTCCTTACGTGGAAAAGTGGGAGGATAGTTTCTATCGTATTGGTAAAACTATAAAAGAGGATCTTGTATGAGAATTTATTTGGCTTCAGGATTTAGGTATATGGGACATTACAATCTTGAGGAGAATCTTAAGAAGTGGGGTCTTCATAATAGGATGTATAGTTACTACTATGTTAAAACTAGAAAGGCATATAATCAAACATTTAACGAGATCCTTAAGAATACTTTGTTTGAAAATATATTAGTAGATAGTGGTGCCTTTAGTATATCTACGGTTGGTGGTGAGATACCTATTATCGAGTATGCTGATTGGTTGAGTGGAATAAAGGATAAAGTTAGCTACATAAATTTAGATGTTATCCCTAAAGATATAGCAGATCTTGAAAGAACTGCGGACATGGGTTGGGAGAATTTGAAGTATTTAGAATCTAGAGGACTTAAACCCATACCAGTTTACCGGTTAAGTGAACCTAAGAAATGGCTAGAACGGATAATGGATAATTATGAGTATTTCTGTTTATCAAAAACTAGTGTAGCGCAGGCGGGAAAAAAGAATATTCTATTATCTTTGGATCAGTGTTGGAAAAAACTTACTGATAGGCAAGGCAAACCTCTTAGAAAGGTGCATGGTTTAGCTCTTACCTCGATACCTCTTATGAGTAGGTATCCTTGGTTTTCTGTAGATTCATCTACTTGGGGTAGGACAGGGGTCTTTGGTCATATTATGTTTCCTCAAAAGCTGAGTCACGGACGGGAGGCATCTCATGGTATAGTTGCTGTTTCAGAACACAGTCTGGGTCAGAGGGTTAAGTTTTCGCATTATCTGACCTTATCTGATGAGGAAAGGAGAATTATAGATGACTATTTAAACTCTTTAGGTCTTAACATTGAGTTAGTATCTACTGACACTGATGCCAGAGATGAGGTTAATGTTAAATATTTTCTTGATTTGGAGAAAAAGTTAACCTCAGAAAGAGGAAAATGTGAGAATTTAATTATGGGTTTTTTCTAAGGAGGAGTTAAAATGAGGCTTACTAAGGAGATTCAACCTATCATAGACCGTTGTTGTAAATTCACTAGGTACTCTGCAATTTCTCCAGAATTATCTTGCCTTTGTTTTGATGAGGGTACTATCACTGCTTACAATGGTATTTCTGGTATTATCCATCTTATGGGTATAGATATACAACCTATGGTTGTTCCAGCGAGTAGTGTTAAAGAACTACTTAACTCTCTAGGAGAATTAAATCTATTGTCAGAACTTGGGAGTATTAGTATTAGTTCAGGCAAAAGATTTTCATCTAAGTTTAGTAATTTATTGAAGTCTCTCCCCCGCTGGGATTTTAAGGTTCCTACTCCAGATGAGACGGAACTTCTTCCCGAGAAGGTTTTTTCTGGTCTGCAGAAGGTTTATTTTTCCGTATCTACGGATGAAACCAAAGCGGATATGAGAGGAGTGTTTTGTAGTGGAGGATATATCTATTCAACTGACAACGCTCTTATGACTAGGTTTCCAGTAGATTTAGGAAAAATTGTAGATTTTTTTATACCAGATAATTTACTAGGATATATTATAGATGAACAGAGGGGTCCAGTAGGGTATTCTTTAGATTCAACTAAGATTTGGTTTGTATTTGAAGATTTTGTAGTTTTCGGGCAACGTTTTTTGGGAGATTTTCCAAATTGTAAGTCTGTTTTTGAGTCTTCTAAGTTGACATCTGAGGTTAAGTTTGACTCAACTGAGCTGGGTAAAGTACTGGATAGATTTTCCTTTTTTGTTAACTCTCATCCCTATCTGGTTGATCTGGTAATAACACCACAGGGTCAGTTGATTGTAGATGCTATTGCTTCTGGTATTGAGTTTCTAACGGAGCTTGTGGAGTGTGAAACCAATGTTAGAGACGAGATAGGTTTTTCTGTTCATATTAATTTTCTTAAGAAAATCGTGTCGAAGTCAAATAGATTTTACGTTAACGACTCTTTTTTGCATTTTTTCTCCGATTCTGGACTAGAAAGTCTCTTATTTAAACCTTTAGTAGTGGATCCAAGAGGTGCAATTTCTAGGGTGGTAAAATTTATATGAGATATCCCGTTTCCTACGGAAAGCAGAATACTTTCTTTCCTGATCGTGAAAGAGTGTTCCGTTCAGAGATTAGGAGGGAAAAACAAAGAACCGCGTTGAATAAACCAAAACGGGTTCTACGATCTACAGGTCAGAAATCTTTAGACTCTGGTGTTTTTGTTTTCCCTTGTGGTAGTTGTTCTATAAAGGGTTTACCAGTTCCTCCGGAAGGATATCCAGGTGGAGTTATGTTTATTGGTATGTATCCTGGACCTCAGGAGGAGAGGAAGGGCAGACCTTTTGCAGGTAAAAGTGGTAAGCTACTTAGAGAAACATTAGAGGAGATTGGCTTCAAGGACGAGGAAATGTGGTTTTCTAACATTTTGAAATGTCGTTTAAAGGATGAGAAGGGAGAACAAAGAGACCCAACTATTCAGGAGATGAAACAATGTGGTAGATTTTGTTTGGAAGAGATTAAGGAAGTTACTCCTAAGTTGATAGTACTTATGGGGGATACTCCTTTAAAGTATTTCTTTAATAAACCAGCTGTATCTAAGTTTAGAGGAATGACTTTATCTAAAGGAGATTATAAGTTTTTTATTACATATAATCCTGCCTATGTGGATCGTCAGAAAGAAGATTCGGAAGATAGAAACTTCTGGAAGAGAGATCTTAAGACTGTGTTTGATCTGTTTAAGGGGGTAAAAAAGTCTAAGAATGAGAATGTCGAGAAATTAATTTGTTTAACTTATGAAGACGTAGATAGGTGTTTTAATAGATTACTTAGTGAAGTAGATCGTTATGTGTTAGATATTGAATCTTGGGCTCCTGGTAATCTAAAAGAAAAGAAGGCGTTAGATCCTTGGGCTCAAGGATTTATAGTTGAAACAGTATCTTTTTCTTTTTATTCGGGTGATAAATGGAATGCTTTTTGTGTTCCTTTAGAACACCCAGAGTCTAAATTAGAGCTGGTGGAAACTCTTAAAATACTAAAGGCCTACTTTGAGAAATTAAAAGAGAAGGGGATTAAGTTAATTGGTCAAAATATTAAATGGGATTTAAAGGTTTTAGAAAAGCATTTTGGGTTGGTTGTTGAGCCTTTATATTTTGATACTATGGTTGCTCATTCGTTATTGTCTGGAAAGAAGTCAGGCCACTCTCTTGAGAGAATGAGTATAGACTATTTAGGAGTAGATTCATATAAAGAGGTAATTAGACAGCAACTGGTTTTGGAAAAGTTAGCTCCTCTTAATGAACTCGCTGATATGAATATGGATGATTGTATCAATACTCTTAAACTTGAACCTATTTTTGAGAAGGGTCTGGAATCTATAGCCGCTGAGCAGAGGAAATCTCGTAACGGTAATGGGTGGGATATTGTCAGGTATCATAACGAGATAATTATTCCAGGTCTTACGGTTTTGAAAAAAGCAGAACTACGAGGTATTCCTGCTGATCTTGATTACGTCAAGGATTTAGAGTCTCAACTAGAAAGTGAGATAATTTCTCTTAAAGAGAAGATTTTTTCTTACCCCGAGCTTTTCGGAAAGCAGGATCTAAAGCTGACTTCTCCGTACGACCTTAATGAAATTCTTTTTGACCTTTTTAAGTTTGCTCCATTAAGCAGAAAGAATTTTGTAGGCTACTCAGTAGATAAGGCAGCTTTTAGCCAGCTGAATGTAGTTTATAAGCATCCAGTTCTTACTGACATTCAGGAGTTTACTTTACTAACAAAGCTAAAAGGAACCTATGTAACTCCTTATATTAAGAAGCATATTAAATCTGATGGTAGGGTTCATGGTAAGTTTAATCAGCATATAGCCATGACTGGGAGGCTTTCTGGGGAGGATCCTAATCTTCAGAATCTTCCTGTTCGTATTGGGGACTTAATACTTAAGATATTTAAGGTGAGCGATGGGTGGTATGTATTGTATGCGGATTTCTGTCTTAGTGGGGATACTAAAATAGAATGTTTAGGTGGTAGTAAAACCATTAGTGAGGTTGTTAGTGAAATTAACTCTGGTAAGGAACTATATTCCTATTGTTACAGATTTGATAAAGATAGAATAGGACTAAGTAAGATTGTAGCGGGTAAGAAAACAGGTGTTGGTAAGGAGGTGTGGGAAGTTAAACTGGACAATGGAGAAAAGGTGGTAGCTACTCCAGAGCATCCATTTATGCTAAGTAATGGACAGTATATTAGGTTACAGAATTTAAAACCTGGTGATAGTTTGATGCCATTTTATAGTAAGTTTTCTAAGAAAGATAAGAATAACAAAGTGGTATATCGTTCTATAAAAACTTGTAGTGCAATAGGTGGGTCTTCTCCTTACATTTCAGAGCATAGATTAGTTGCGTTAGATATAATGGGTTATACTAAGGAAACATTGAAAAATAGGGCAATTCATCATGTGGATGGGTGTGGAGTTCATAACTTACCCTCTAATCTAAGAGTAATGCCCCAATCTGAACATTTTTCAGTTCATAGGAAGTTGGAGCCTTCTGAGAAGGTTAAACCAACTAGAAGAGGAAAGTGGACTCAATCTTTAGAAGGAAAAAAAGTCTTGTCTAAATTAGTTAGAAATAGCTGGGCGAAACTTTCTGACTCTGAAAGAGAGTGGAGGGGGGACAGAATTTCCGACTCTGTTCAAGGAACTAGATATGGTCGTGACAATGCTAATTGGAGAGGCGGAAAAGTTATAGAATGGAGGTGTCACTATTGTGGTAGATCTGAAATGGTATATTCTTATACTGCCAGAAGAAGAAAGTATTGTAATGTGACGTGCTACCACTTAGCAAGTAGAAAAACTAAACCCTATGTTAGTGAGTTTAGGTCTGTTCTAGTTTCTGGGCACCATTGCAATAGCAGTACTGGTAAAGATTACTGGGTTGGAACTTTTACTAGGAGGTATAGAAAAAGTAACCATAAAGTAGTCTCAATTAGTAAGTTGGGGGTTTCAGATGTGTTTAATATTACTGTTGAGGGTTCTCATAACTTCGCACTTTCAGCAGGTGTTGTTGTTAAGAATTCCCAGATGGAGCTTCGAGTAGTCTCAAGTTATGCTAGAGACCTTAAGATGATGGAGGCTTGGGAGAAAGATATTGATATTCATTCTCAGACATACTCAGAAATGTATGGAATTCCTTTGGAAGAGGTTACCAAAAGACAGAGGGAGGAGGCTAAAGGTATTAATTTTGGTATTATTTATGGTATGCAGGATGAGGGGTTAGCGGAGGCTTTGGGAATTGATGTATCTGAAGCTCATATTAAAAGAGAAACCTATTTGAATACCTATAGTGGTATTCGTGGGTATATGGATGATAGAATAAAAGAGTATAAAAGTCAAGGGTATGTTGAAACTCTGTTTAAGAGGAGAATCTATATTAGTGGTCGGGATGAAGGGCACAATGAAAGAAGGGCGATTAATTCCCCTATTCAAGGGACTGCTTCTGATATAAACCAGTTGGCTGCTATTGAGTTGGATAGAATAATTGAGTCTCGTAAAATGAGGATGGGGTTGATGGATCTTATACATGACAGTCTAGTTTATGAGGTTCCTGAAGATGAGCTAGAAGATGCTAAAAAACTTATTAAGGATACTATGGAAGGCCTTAAGTTAGACTTTATGAGAGGGGTTCCTTTAAAGGTCGCTATTGGTGTAGGAAAATCTTTGGGGGATGCTAAGGTTTAGAGCAATGCCCAACTTGTGTAAAAAAGGAGGAAATATGAAATACTATGCTGAAACTGGTTTAGGATGCTGTATTTGTGAGGAGAAATCACTGAAATCTGCTAAATTACTTGTGCTGAGGGAAGTTGGAACCTACACAGGTGTTTCTCTTATTCGTAAGGCTACTGAAGAGGATATAGAATGGGTGCGTGGGATGGGAGGTTGTATTCCAGATTGAAAATAAAAAGTTGTAATTTTTATTTAATAGCAACAGGAGGGATAGATGGTAAAAAGTGAAAGGGACAGAATAAAAAAGCTAAAAAGGGAAGGGTATTTTATTTGTACTAAGTGTGGACTGATCTCTAAAGATCCTGACCTTTTTATTAAAGGGAAGAATCTTTGTAGACAAACTGATCTGTTACTATCGAATTGTAGACATAAATGGAATGAGATAGTGGGTAGTCTGGGTAAAACTTCACAAGTTTCAGCTGGTAAGATTCTTAAGCATGCTGAGAAGAAGATTGCTTTGGGTGAGGATAGAGATAATATTGTTTTGTACCTTATCGTTTTGACCAAAGGAGTACTTTCTTGGAAACAAGCTTGTTGGATCTATATGTATTGTATGACTAATACTAAGTTTGGATTATCTCTAATGACTCCTGAGCGTTGGAGAGAACTGCAGGTTTTCTATAGAGAAACTGTAGATCGTCCGTATAAGTCTCGGAAGAAGCGAAGTGGTAAGCGTTGTCTTGTAAAGCAATATGTATTTTTTCCAGAATGTGAAAGAGTTAATCGTATAAGAAAAGGAAAAAGGGGTCTAAGGATTTTAGACCCAGGTCCTTAGAAAGGAGGTTAGCATGTACGAGTTGGCGAATGAAGAGGTTGTAACTATGGCTGGGTCGATTATTGAAGAAGATCATCAACATTTAAGTGAAGCTACTATTACCTATCTTTTTAGGGAGAGATCTTGGAAGAGGGGTGATGGAAGGACTATCTTAGGCAGAGCATCTAAAAGGAATGAGATTGATAAGATATTGTCCAACAGAAGAGAAGATTTTATTATTATTTTAGTTAAGCCTAGATGGGATGGTATGTCTGATGAAGAAAGGAGGTGTCTATTAGATCATGAACTCTGTCATGCAGGTGTTCAGGTAACAAATTCAGGTCAGAGAAAATGGATTCTTAGGAGTCACCCTATAGAAGAGTTTCCAGAGAATCTAGCAAGGTTTGCTTTTAGAAGAGAACAGATGGGTTCACTAATTCAGAATCCTCCTAGTCCAATAGTATCTAGACCAACAGGGACGCGGAGACTGAGACCGGTTGAAGTGGAGGATTGAGAGATCTAAAAAAATTTAGGAGGTTGCTATGAATGAACAGGAAAGAACTAAAAAGTATCAAGACAAACTTTCAGAATTGAAAGCAAAACGTCAAAGGAAGGATTTCTGGTCTCCTAAACCAGGACCTAAAGGAAACAGTATTAGGATACTTCCTAATTGGAATGGTGAAGCGTTTGGGGATTGGTATAGAGAAACGGCATACCATAGGAAATTAGGAACCGAAGCAGAAAAGTCTGCCGTATGTTTATTGAGGGAAGGCCATGAAAACTGTCCGGTGTGCTCAGAGGTTAAAAAGCTTTATCAGACAAAGAATAAGGAAGATGCGGAGCTTGCTAAAAAGATTAAAGCTCAAGTTAGAGTGTTGTACAATATTGTGGATCTTGAAGAACCGGATAAGGGTGTAGTGGTTTGGATGAGTGGTGTAGATGTTTTAGAGCAGTTGCTGGCTTATTATGGCAATCCTAAATATGGTGAACTTTCTGATCCAGAAAAAGGCAGGAATATTACTGTTTATCTGACTGAAGGAAAGAATACTAAATCTGGATATAATGAATACAACGTTCAACCAGATCCAGACAGGACGGAGATAGCAAATCCTGAATGGTTAGGATTGATGGTAGATTTAGACAGTATGGTGAAGCCTATCTCTTCAGATGAGTTGGAAGCACTGCTTAAGGGATTACCTCCTCCAGAAGAGAAAGAGGAGAAACCAGTATCTAAAAAAGAGACTAAACCAGAGGAGATCTCAGGAACTGTCACAATTAAGAGTAAACCAGAGCCTAAATCTGAGTCTAAACCCGAGTCTCCTAAAGAAGAGGTAAAGAAATCTAATTCAATTCAAGAAATGTTGGCTAAAGTTAGAAAGGACAGAGAGGCAAAGAAGTAATGGATCAGCAAATCAAACTTCACACTGAGGTAGTAATAGATTCTGCCCATTTTCTTGAGGGATACAAGGGGAAATGTAGTCTGGTTCATGGCCATTCGTGGCTTATAAAAGTGTGGGTAAAAGGATTCTCAAGTCAGTTGGATAAGCTGGGAATTCTTTTTGATTTTACCAATATTCAGTTTATTAAGGATAGGTATGATCATAGAACTTTGAATGAATGTGAACCATTTAATACTAGTAATCCTACGGCTGAAAATATAGGATTGACCATATACAGTCAACTAATAGCTTGGAAGCCGGATTTGGGGTTTGTGGTTAGAGTCTATGAGACAAGCGTTGGTAAGGAAACTTGGGCTCAGGTAGGAGATTGGGAGGAAGGTGGATGATTGTAATAGCGTACGATTATGAGGATAGAATTATTTCTATTTTAAACTCAAAATCTGTTGAGCTTGCGAATGCCTTCTGGCAAGGTAAGAGTTTAGTACCTTCTCGTATTAAGAGTTCATTTTGTATAGAGAGGACAAAAAAGATGATAGTAATGGCTGGTGGTGGCGGAATGTAGACGCTAAATGATGGGATAGGGCGACTGCTGGTAAAACCGATAAATTCACCCAAGATTTGCAGGAGATTTGCATATTTGAAAATGACAAAAGTAAAATCAGATGAAAAAGGGTTGTTCGTTATAACCGGAGGAAGGGTAGGCAGACCAAAGGACACGCCTACTTCTTTCAAAGCAGGGGATGAAGTTAAAGCACATCATTTTGGTGGAAGCTCGATAATAGGAGTTGGTGATAAAAATTGTAATTTCAGAAAACGTAGAAGCTACGAAATTTGGTGGATAGATTGTTTATCCCCAGAAGTTAAAAAAGTAATGGCTAAAAAATGAAAAGGAGAAGAAGATGAAGATGAGAATTGAAGGAGGCGGTATGGTAGGGGGCATAATAGCTGTAGTTTTATCCCCCGAGAGTAATTAGATCAAATATATCTAGGAACGAAAGCATTATTAAACTTTTGAACGGGTATCGATGGAAAAGGATTTTATGTCACTGGAAGAGTCTCCTACCGGAGTTTATGAGATTCTTAAAACGAAAACCCGATTTGGCCTCTCAGGCTATTCAGGAGTGTCTGGAACTGATAAAGATTTCCGTCACGAAGAAGTCTTGGTAGAAAAATGAAGATCTCAGAAGTATTTCTAAGTCCACAGGGAGAAATAGATGTAGGGATGATGTCTATCTTTATACGCTTTTCTGGGTGTAATCTGATTCACAGGGGGCTTGGGTGTGCCTGGTGTGATTCTAAATATGCAGAACAAGGAAAGGAGATGTCTATAAATGAAATAGTAAAGGAGGTGGTGAGCTTAGCCCCCTGTGATAATATTGTTATAACTGGTGGTGAAAGTATGGACCAAAAGGAGGGGGTATTTGAATTAGTACAAACCTGCCGTGAGAAAGGATTTAGGTTTGTCTTCAACTTAGAAACCAATGGTACTATTTATGATAGTAGGATGTTGGTATTTAGACGGATAAGCTGTTCACCTAAAAGGCAAGCGATAGATGTGAAAATACTGAAGCGTTTGAGTCATCTACCACAAGTTAGATTTAAGTTCGTATATGAGACCAAGACAGATAGGTGGTGGGAAGGGCTTGTTGGAATTTTGGGAATTGATTTTAGGAAAGTTTGGGTTATGCCAGAGGGCATAACAAGGGGCAGTCAGTTAGAGTTGGGTTTGGAAGTTATGGACTATTGTAGGTCTAAGGGATATAACTTTTCTCCTCGGCTACATATTTTGTATTACAACAATCAGAGAGGGAGATGAAAAGTACACTAGTTATTAGTTTATCTCATTCAGAATTAGTACAGATTTTAGATAAATACTTTTTAGAACAAGGCAAGTATACGATTTTCAAGTATAATAAAATGAGAGTAGTAGTATCTGCACCACCGAATATGTCTTTCGAATGTCAGTTGTTTAGTGATGGTGAGGGTAGAACGGAAGAAGCTCCTCAACCAATTCAAGCTAATATTGCTCCATTCAAAAGACTCTTGAGACCAGTGGAGTAGATATGGCAAATTGTAAAGAGTTAGTAGGAGGGGTTGAGATGATACGAACAAGGTTTGGAACGGAAGTGGATGTGGTAGGCGGTGATATGGGGAAGGCGGAAGTGGATGTAAGGATGCTCGATGGTACAATTCTTAAGGTTTTTGTTTATGACCTAAAGGCGGAGGGTGGTCTTAGTGAGATAATAGAAGCTATTTCCAAAGCAAATCAAAAATATAACTTAGGAGGTAAGAGATGAAAGTAGGTGATAGGGTCAAACTGACAAAGGATACCATACGTGTACTGAATACTAATTTTACTACAGGTGTTGTGATTGAAATGCCGGTAGATGCTTTTCTAATTCGAGTGAAGCGGGATGGTTATAGAGGTCACGAGAACACGGTCTGGCATAAGTCCTGGTGGAGGAAGTATTAAACATTCTACTGCTAGTATTTTCGTATGTCCAGAAAGAACATTTGAGATTGAGAATGGGGTCATAGCGGAACAAAGTTGTCCAGTAGATTTCTGGATAGATGGAAAATGCTCTTGTTGTGGTGAGGATCTGGTGGGGGATAAGGGAGTTATAGAGAATTGTATTTTTAGTATTCTGGAGGAGATAGGAGAAAATCCTGATAGGCCAGGTCTTAAAGATACTCCGAAGCGGGTAGCTAGAATGTACAAGGAGATTTTTAAGGGGTATGATCCTGAGCAGAAGCCTATTCTAACTGCTTTTAAGAATGAGGATGATGGTATTTCCTATGATGAGATGATTATGGACTCAGGATTTTTTCATAGTTACTGCGAACATCATATGGCTCTTTTCTCAGGTCAGTATTTCTGTGCTTTTATTCCTAACAAAAAGATAATAGGATTAAGCAAAATAGCAAGAGTAGTTGATTACTACAGTTCTAAGCTTCAGATTCAGGAGAGACTGGTAACAGAAATAGCCAATGAGTTAGAAAAGGCTATTCAGCCGTTAGGATTAGGAGTTATGCTTAGAGCCTTTCATTCCTGTAAGGAGGCTAGGGGAATTAAAAATAAAGGTGCTATGATCACAAGTGATTTAAGAGGTAACTTTAGGGAACAAAAAGTCAAAGAAGAGTTTCTTACTCTTATTAAAATGGATAGTGATTTTAGATGAACTTCGAAGATGCGCAGGAGCTGGTTGATAGTTGTATTGAGCAAATAGCGGTAACCTCTCAGGGATTGGCAGAAGCTAGTGTTCGTTCTGCCAACTTTCTGATTGGTCAGGCAATTCTAACTTCTTTTCTAAAGGAAGTAGATGAAGAGTTGGCGAAGTTAGGTGTTCTTCGTGACGCTACTTTTTCAGATACTATAAGTAAAGTTGAAGGTAAGAATGTTACTGAGAAAAAGATTAAGGTAGCTAAGGATGTGGAATATTCTAATATCCGGCAACAATATGAGGAGCTTGAAGCCAAAAGGGAATGGGTAAAAGGTCATATAAAGATTTTAGAAAACGCACATATTCTTTATAGGAGTCTATCGAGGGAGGGAGGATGATATGAAAAGGGAGTCTAAAACAGAGGAAAAGGGCAAAGTTTTTGACTTTTCGACTACTATTGATCGGATCAAAGGTTCACTAAAAAAAGATGATCGTAGGAAGGGGCAGTTTGGTTTAGGTTCGTCTTTAACTCAAATAAGTCAAGATCCGAAGGATTATGTAGTTATGCCCTCCTGGTGGAAAGAGTACTTTGGAGTTATGGGGCTCCAGTTTGGCAAGGTTTACCAGATAGCAGGTGATTCTGATACCGGTAAGACTTCTTTAGCTTTAGAAGCAATTCTAAGAGCTCAACAGCAGGGGTATGGTATAGTATATGTCGAGACAGAGGGAAAGACTTCAGAGGCTGATCTAATTTCTAAGGGTATTGATCCTAAGGGCGTAATGGTAGTTTCTTCTGCAATCACTGAAGAAGCTTTTGATAACGCTTTGAAATGCTGGGATGAGTTTTTCAAGGATTTTCCAAATTCTAAGCTTTTATTGGTTTATGACTCCTATGGAAATACTGTTTCTATGAGGGATGCAGCTTTGGATATGACTAAAGATTTCCAGAAGCCAGGAGGCGCAGCAAAGACAAATAGGTTAGGTTTAAATACTATGATTGCTAGGATGATGACTGATCCTGTATGTGTTTTTATTGTTAACTATGTTTATTCAAATATTGGTGGAAGAGGAGGAACGGTAAATGCTGGAGGTAAGGCATTAAATTTCTTCTCAATGCTAACACTTCAGTCAACTAGATTAGGTTGGTTAGATGTAGTAAGGAACGGTGTTAGAGTTCGAGAAGGAGCTAAAGTTAGATGGCGGGTTTATAAGAATCACTATGCTAAGACTTTAGTAGATGAGAAAGGGGAACAAATCTTATTACCTGCTTTTATAGATTTGAAAATTACGACTAAGGGACTTGAAGTTGTCGATGCTAAGTTTGGCGTTAGTGAAGAAGAGGAGGATTGATATGAAAGATTGTGAGGCTTGGTATCGTGTTTGATTGGCTTATTGTTGATGGTTCAAATATGGCTTGGAGAGCGGCAACAGTAAGTGACCTTAGGAATCAAAAAGGAGAGAATACATCAGTAGCATTTGGTATGCTAAGTATGATCCGTTCTCTCCTTGAGGATTATCAGCCAAAGGCAGTATGTATATGCTGGGATGAAGGAGGGTCAAAAGCTAAGGAGGAGCTTTACCCAGAATACAAACAAAATAGAAAAAAGAGTAAATCACCATTGCCTGAAGAGTTTTATATTGAGATAAAAGTTCAAATAAAAAAGATCCAATCTATGATTCCTTATTTTGGTGTTAGGCAACTGATAAAGCCAGGTGTTGAGGCCGATGACCTGATAGGTTTGTTATGTTTGAGTTTAGATGGGGTTCTGGTGGTTTCAAGTGATAAGGACTTGTTTCAGGTGGTTGATATGGGAGCTTCTTTGTTTCATCCTCCTAGGAATGTTATAATTAATAAAGAGAACTTTAAGGAGCATTCCGATGTAGGTCCTGAGTTGTATTTGTTCTATAGATCTGTGATTGGGGATCTGGGTGATGGGATTTCTGGTTTAAGAGGGTTTGGTCCTGTTACTACTAAAAAGCTGATTGAGAAGTGCGGTTCTTGGACTGAATGGTTTATAGGTAATAATGTAAAAAAAAGCGTCTTGGAAGTTTTGAATAAAAAGCAACGGCTAGTAATCCAGGATGGAGCAAAAGCTATATTGGATCGTAACTATAAGTTAATGGATATAGGAAGTTTAGTTTTATCTAAAAAGGATGAAGTACTAAGAGAAGTACTGGATCAGAAGCCACTATTGGATGATTCTAAGATTAAGGAGTTTTTCTTTGAGAATTCATTTAATTCGTATCTAGCAAGATTTCATGGTTGGATTCATCCATTTAGGAGATTAGTGAAAGGAGGAATGAAAGGTGAAGGATTTTAAGGTATGGAGCTGTAAGATTGTAGTAAGGGGTGATGTGCTGATTCCAGACGGATTCGATTTTCCACCGCGATGTGGGGCGATAGATGCGGTAGAAAAAACTGGTATTGAGGTGTTGGATTGCTTTTCTGGTTGGGGTGGAACATTAACAGAAACTGAAAGGGAAATCGTTGAGAGAAAAACTGAGGGGTACATTTGAAACTTGTAATTTTTTCGGATATTCAATTCAACGAGTGGAAGGAGTTTTCTAGAATTCTTCCGGACGGTCTTAACTCAAGGTTTAATGATCAGTTGCAGGTTTTGGATGAAGTATTTCAGTTTTCTATAAAAAATAAGGCAGATATTCTGATCCACACAGGTGATTTGTTTGAGACTTTGACTGAGAGAATATCAAAAAAGGTTTTTCTGGAAGTTTATGATAAATTTGCAGAGTTTTCTAAAAATGGTATTGTGACTATTTTACTAGTTGGAAATCATGATTGGTTAGATAAGACAGAGTCAGATCATTTGTTGGCTCCATTTTCAGAGATTAGTAACGTTGTTATAGTTGATAAGGAGAGAGTTGAGCTTGCAGGAGATATCGCACTTTGTTTTATTCCAAATACCAAGCAAGATTTTAATAGGAAAGTATATCAGATTACTAAACAACTTTCAGGTGCTAGGTTAAAGTATTTGTTTAGCCATCAGGGTGTTAGTGGGGTTAAAACTGGTCCTCGTGATGTTCCTTTGAAGGAAGATTACTCTATAGCTGATTTTAAGCCAGCCTATTTTGATCTAATATTTAATGGACATTATCACAAACCTCAGCGTATGGGAAGTAATTTGGTAATAGTAGGTTCTCCGCTACAAAAGGATTTTGGGGAGAGGGAGGATGGGAAAGGATTCTTGTTTTTGGATACGGAGAAGGAACCGAGGAAGCCTATTTATGTTGAAACTCATGGTCCGAAGTTCTATAAAGTCGAAGTTAATGGGAAGGAAGAACTTAACCTTCCTAAAGGTTTTTCTAGTACAGATTTTCTTTGGGTTGTGTCTAATAATTCTGCTATTTATGATCTACCTTTACTCAAAGAATTAGGTGACAGAGTAAGGATAGATGTTCAGACTGAGAGAGTAGCTACTTTAAGGACAGACATCTCGATTAATATGAGTATTGAGGAACAGATTAGACGTTATGTAGGTCAGTCGATTGAGAATTGGAAGCAGTTTGATCTAGATAAGGAAAAGTTGACTGACATGGGGATAGAAAAATACAGGAGGTCAGTGTGAGATGAAAAATGTAACCGAGAAGATTATTGAGGGTTTGCAAAAGCCAACCTGGGAAGTTAAGCCAGTACAGAAAGAAGATCGGCGGATAATATTTTTAGTTACGACTATTGATTTTGGAATGAAAGCATTAAGTGTAGGTCCAAACATAGGTAAAAAGATATTTTCAATTTTAGATATAAGGACTGTGGGGTGGTTTCCTTTCTTAGAAAGTGCTCAAAAATGTGTAGAAAAGAATTTTGGTGATATTTATGAATGTGGTTCATATCCTTGGGTGGTAATTGAAGAGGTTCCTTTTGGACTATATCCTCCTACCACTGAGTGGTGGTATACCTGGAAAAAGGGAGAAGGGTACAAACCGGCTAAGAAACCTAAACAATATAGAAATATTGTCTGTTTTGGAATAGGGTGAGAAAATGCAAGCTAATTCTAGGAAAATACAAAGAACTAAAAGGGAACAGCTGCTTCAGATTGAGAACTTGAATCGTAATATTCTGGATAATTTAATGAAGCAGCAGTATGAGTTGGCTGGACAGTTTTCTAATATGATAGGAGAGATAGTTACTCTCCAAAAGAATATTTTAGCGGTTATTAATGCTTTGAAACGTGGTAGTCTGATAGATGATTTTGTCATTCAACAAGAGTTATCGGCAATTGAGGAAATGGAAAAGATGAAATCTGAGGCTCTTATTATAGGAGGGAAGGGAAATGACAGAAAGTAAAGTTAGGAGATACCTAGGAAAATCGAACATAAGGAGGACTTTATTGGCAATGGGTATTGTTTTAATGTCATCGGTGAGTTGGGCAGCACCTTTCTTGGTCTGTGATCCACAGACTGGAGTTGATTATTATACTGTGGACACAGATGGTGTAGTAGTTACTGGAATAGTTTAGCATTTATAAAACCTGCAGTGGTAGTGGCTCCAAGCGCACCTGCAAGTTTAAGGTTAGCTACACCATAACCTATCCATAAAACGGGAGAGGAGGAATGAGATGAGAGTATTGTTGATTGTTTTGGTTTCTATACTGGTAGGATGTACTAGTTGTGCCTCTACTGGAGCAGAGAAATGGTGCCGTCAAGGAGCTATTACTTGTCAGTATTGGGAGTATGCTGATTGCGAAAGAATTGAGGGTAATTGTAAAAAAGAATGGAGCATAGAAACAGATCAGTCTATAAGAGATAGGATAGAGTGTGAAACTACTAAGCCTAAAATAGCTTTAGTGTATCAAACTAAAGACGAGTTGAAAGCTTTTGAGTCTTGTATGAAGTCCAAAGGGTATAAGAAAATTGAAAAAGGGAGGATTGATTTGGGATTGCTTTATTTTAAAATGGTAATATTTCCAGTTGAGATGGTTTTAACAGCTATTGTTGCTATTCCAGGCAAGAATACCCAAATTTCATATCATCGTACAAGGAGGTGAAAAAGTATGTGGAAAACCCTTATTTTATTGGTTTGTATTATGTTTGTACTACCAGCTATTGTTGCTGGGGTGGGCAAGTCGGAGTTAAAGATTCAAACTATCGACGATATCAAGATAGAACGTGTTCAGGAGGCTCGAGGATATCACGGTGGAGGTCATGGAGGTTATCGTGGTCACGGTCACGGATATGGACATGGTGGGTATTACTATGGGGGATATAGACACATGGGATGTGTTCCACCCCCAATTTTGTACTGAGAGTGAAAGGAGAAATACGATGAAAGAGTTAGTTCCATTATTGGATAAGTTAGCAGAGAAGTTAGGTATAACAGTTCAGTACATTTTCAGCGTGTTTGTGAGACAAGCGTTTTGGAGTGGTATATCAGACTTGATCCAATATACTTTATTGATTATTGGGATTGGGGTTTGGTGGAAATACCGAGAAAAGTTTTGGTCGCTAAATGATAAAAAGAGTAGTAGTGACTATAGAGAAGACGATGTGATACCGAAAGTGATTTGGACTATTTGTGGAGTAGTTTTGTTTATTATCTTGATTGTAGTTTTCTTCTGTTTTCCAAATACCATAAAGGCGTTTGTGAATCCAGAGTGCTGGGCTTTAGAAAGGATATTAGATTTTTTGAGGGGTGTAAGGTGATGGTAGTGGGCTCCACTAATTCTGGAGGAAGAAGCGTTTCACCACCAAACATCCGTCTTCAATCGTGCAGGCAAACATCTCCAATTCCTACTAAAGAAACTATAAAGGAGAAATGATATGAAGATGAGATTAATGCTAATTATTTTGGTTGGTATGATACTAGGAGGATGCACTGGGAATTTTGTTGTGCTTCCAAGAACACCATATCCGTATGACTATCATGAAAAGAATAAGACTTGTACTTACTGGTTGTATCACTCACATTATGGGGAAGGAAAGTGATGTTTGAAGTGTTTGAAGATATAGATCCTAAATATGAGTCTCTAGTAGAAGTTCTTAAGATGGCTTATGAAAGGGCTGCTGTAGGTAAAGGCCATGCCCATCATTCACGCGGCGAGCCCTTTGAGGAGCAGTGGATCTGTCGAGGCACAAGAATATTTGGTTTAGGTGGTCCCCTGTTTCAGATTGGCAAAAAGATTGAGCAGGTAGAAAAAATGTCAAATCCTGGGGAGAAGATAAATGAGTTGCTTGATGTTATTAACTACTCTGCTGCTTGTGTACTGATTCTGTTGGAGGAATTAGCAAAGGAGGGGAGATGAGAAGAAGGTTAGAAATGGATATAGCTACCTGTGAAGACTGTCCTTATCTCAGGTACAATTCTTATTATCATAGTATGCAGGAAGATTCAGGCTATGATTGTGAAAATCTAAATGCCAAGCATACCAGAATCGTAAACTTCAATGAAATTCCAGATTGGTGTCCACTACCAAAGGAGGTATTAGCATGAAGATAATAGGAATACTTATAATCGCATTTGCTGTTTGTTTGTTTTACGTTCTTTTCTTTAAGTTTGCTCCGTATATAGGATCATTACTTCCATCTACTGACTGGACTCCATTTCTTAAATTTCTGGTCTATGTTGTAGTAGCCTGGCTAGGTGGTATACTTATTCCAGTAGTTTTACTATTTTTAGGGTTTGGGATTTTTGCTAGGTCACTATGAAAAAGAAACGGAAGAAACAAGTCAATAAGGAAAGCAAATCCTATCAGAAAAAGGAGCTAAAGAAACTAAAGAGTAGATGTCATAGTCTTTGGTCTCGTATGGTTAGGGATTTGGCAGGCAACAGATGTGTCTTTTGTGGTGATACAAAATATATTCATGCTCATCATATTGAGGATAGTAGGTTGTGCCCCTCTTTGAGGTATGATATAAGGAATGGGTTGAGTTGTTGTGCCAGTCACCATAAGTTTTCTTCAGAAGCTAAAGGTCGAGGTGACGCAGTTCACAAGAGTTTTATTTTTATTTATGACTATATGACTGAGAATAGACCAGAGGATATAGTCTATCTTAGGGAACACAGGAAAGATAAGGTAGAAATTACCAAAGAGTATCTTTTGAAAAAGATTAAGGAACTTAATTATCCATAGAGCAGAATCCGTTGGCCTAAAAAATGCCATGAAATCTAAGAGAGCTATTGTAAATAACAATAAGAGGAGTACTTTATTGCCTTGTCCGTTTTGTGGATCTGAAGCATTTATTTGGCCTATAATCGGAAATATGTTTAAGGTGTCCTGTAAAAAAGATTGTATTACAATGCCTTCACGTTTTGACTGTGGGTTTACGTCAATAGAGCAAGCTCAGAAGTATTGGAATACCAGAATGGGCAAGGAATTTTAATGGGAGATATAAGACTTAAAAATTTAGTTGTAGAGAATTTTCTGAGTATCAGATCAGAATGAAGATAATTATGAAGATAATTAAAGAAATTTTATATTTTGAGTATGGGCCTTTATACCCGGTCCTTTGCTCTTGGAAAAGAGATAATCCAAAAGAAGCAATTCCATTTATTGGATTAGTAATCCTTGATTTTTTGTTAATTCTTACTGAGGTTTATTTAATATTGTATTGCTAAGGAGATAATAAACTTGCTACTGAAAAAACTGACTGGATCAAAAAGTTTCAAACTGAATTTTACTTAAAAATGAAAGGAGAAAGAGATGAAAAAGTCAACAGGAATTACTTTAGGGGTTTTGGTGGTTTTGGCATTTATTGGTTTTATTATTCTATTGTGGGTTACTGGAACCTATAACTCTATAGTTGCTAAAAGTGAGGAGGTAAAGCAGAGATGGGGTCAGGTAGAGAATGTTTACCAGAGAAGGCAGGATTTAATTCCTAATCTTGTGGAAGTTGTTAAAGGATATGCTTCTCACGAAAAGAGCACCTTTACTCAGGTTATTGAAGCAAGAGCAAAAGCTACTCAAATGACTATTGATCCATCAAAAGTTGGTGATTTGCAAAAGTTCCAGGCTATGCAGGGTGAGATTAGTTCTGCTTTGGGTAGGTTGATGGTAGTGGTGGAAAAATATCCTGAACTAAAGGCTAATGAAAACTTCAAAGAACTTCAAGCTGAACTAGCAGGAACGGAGAATAGAATTTCTGTGGAAAGGAAAAGGTTTAATGATTCTGCTCAGTCTTATAATACCAGTTTGCGAGTTTTTCCTAGTAGTATAATTGCAAATTTTAGTGGTTTTCAGCTAAGGCCTTACTTTGAGGCTGAGAAGGGAGCAAGTCAAGCTCCTAAAGTAAACTTTAAACTATAAGGAGGATTAGATGAAAAGTATTAAATTGATGTTTCTTTTGAGCGTTTTGTTTGTGCTGTTTGTGGTGTGGTGCTATGCCCAAGTTATTCCTAGTCCTGTAGGGTATGTAAACGACTTTGCTGGTGTTATAGATAAAAAGAGTGTTAAGGATATGAGTAGTAGGATTGGTGCTTTTAAAGATAAGGCTGAGATAGCTGTAGTAACTATTAAGTCTTTAGAGGGGCAGGATGTTGAAACCTATACTCACACACTTGCTGTAAAATGGGGAGTGGGTAAGAAAGGAAAGGACAATGGTGTAGTTATTCTGATTGCTGTAAAGGAGAGGAAGGTTAGGATAGAGGTAGGATATGGTTTGGAGTCTGTAATTCCTGATGGTATAGCCAAAAGAATTATTGAGCAGGATATGAAGCCATATCTTAAGAAGAATGACTTTGGTGGTGGTTTGAGTGCTGGAGTTGACGCAGTGATAAAAAGGATTAGGGAGAAAGGAGATAAGAAATGAAATTAAGAATGAGATGTGAATATTGTGATAACAAGTATTGGTGGTTTAGGATTGAGGATCATTTAGAGAATTGTGGATGCAAGAAGGTTATTGACGAGGCTAGATTAGAAGAGGCACTAGACAGAGAAAAGATACTGAAAACTTTAAAAGGTCCCTCAGTGGATTCTTTGTATAGTGTAGGAGAGAAAAAGGAGGAGAAAGTGAAAAAGGAAGAGAAGTTGGATAGGTGTCCATGGTGTTTAATGATGGTACCTATGCTGATGAGTCATAAGTTGGCCTGTCCAGATCGTCCTACTGAAACGGTTTATACTCATCACGAGGAAAGTCATCACCATCACCATGATGAGGGAAGTCACTCTTCTGTTGGTGGTAGTGATAGTGGTGGATCGTTTGGAGGTGGAGATTTTGGAGGTGGAGGAGCAAGTGGGGACTTCTAGAAGGGGGTAGCTCTGTAAAAATTAAAAGTGTACTAATAGGTAGGTGGGAGGTGTAAGTAAATCCTGTGGGGGATGTAAGGTTAATAAGAAGTTGGGCTAAGAATTTTATGAGTATTAGGTCAGCGGAACTAAACTTTGAGAACAGGGGACTGGTTCTGGTTGAAGGCCCTAATGGGGTAGGAAAATCAGCTTTTTTGGTAGAGCCACTTTGCTATGCTCTATTTGGTGTTTCAGAAAGGTATGGTAAGTCTAGAGATCTGATTGTTAATCGCTTTGTGGGTAAGGATTGTAATGCAGGAGCATTGTTTTTGGTCGACGGTGTTCCGGTGGAGGTATCAGCTTTTAGAAAGGATTCTCACCATAAGGATAATGTCTATCTTACAATTAACGGAGTGGATAAAAGGGGAAACAATAATGACCAGACATGGGAGAAGGTAGGCAAACTGTTGGATATGGATTATACTTCTTTTACCAATTCAGTAGTTTTTGGTCAGGCCTTGTCTCAGTATTTTTCCAGTCTCTCAGATTCAGCCCAAAAAGAAATAGTAGAACGGTTGTTGGGTATTACCTGGATTCCAGAAGCCTATGAAATAGCTAAAAAGGATAGGGCTAGCTGTTTAGACTTACTAACTTCTGCAGAAAGGGACTGCGAAATTAAGGTAGAGAAATTGGACGGCCTTAAGCAGGAGTTAAAAGAATACCAGAAGAGGTATGACGAGTTTGAGGATGAGAAACGTCTAAGAATAAAAGAACTTGAGGAGTCTTTTAAGGATCTTAAAGATACTTCTAATATAGAAAAGAAGGTTAGGTCTCTTGAGAGTAGGAAGTTATCAGTAGAGGAAGATCTTAAGGGAGTAAGCATAGAACTCAGAAATGTAGATAAAGATCTAGCCTCTGTGGATGCTGAGGTTGCACTTAGACAAAGGGAACGATCTAAGATTAGTAAAAGATTGGAGACAGTAGTAAGCGTAGAGATTGGTAGTATTTGTGAGTTTTGTGGTAGTAAGGTATCTAAAGAGACTGTATTTTCTTATGCAGGCCATCTTAAAGAGGATAGTTCAAAACTTAGCCAAGAAATAGTTCAGTTTGAGGAAAAGAGAACAGAGCTTGACCATAGTAGAGAAAGGCTTCTTAAGATTGAAAACGGATATGAGAACAGATTAGAAACTTATGAGAAAGACTTAAAGCTTTGGAAGAAGTCTTTGGATGATACCAAAATAGAAAATGCTAGAGCAGTAGAGCAAAATGCTTCAGTTAGTGGGAAGATAGAGGATTTGAAGAGTAGTATTAATGCCTACTTAGAATTGGTTGAGAAAGTATCTAAGGAGATTAGTTCAAGTGAGTTTGCACTGAAAGAAGTAGAAGCTAAATTTATTACGTTAAAATCTGAGATGGATTATCATAGGTTTTGGGAAGAGGGCTATTCAAACCGTGGGTTGAAATCTTTTATTATAGAGTCTGTGATTCCACAGATGAACCAATTTGCTAGACTCTATTCTAGTAGTTTAGGAGGAAAGTTCGATATTTCCTTTTCTGCTCAAAAAGCCCTAAAAAAGGGTGAGATGAGAGAAAAGTTTTATGTGGACGTAGTAAATAAGTTTGGTAGTCAGTGCTATGAAGGAAACTCTAATGGAGAAAGGAGGGCAATAGACTCAATAGTAATGTTTACATTGGGAGACCTTGCGGCTAGTAGGAGTAATAAAAGGTTTTCGGTACTTATTTTGGATGATGTGTTTGAAAAACTTTCAGAAGAAATATGTGAATCTATCATCAGGGTACTTAAAACCATGGTCTCTACAAATACTGAAGGACTTCCAAGACGAGAAAGTGTGTTCGTTTTGACTCATTTGGAGTATTTTAAAGAAAAATTTGAAAGTAGAATAACTGTGAAAAGAGATCATAATGGTAATACAACTTATGATGAGGTTTAGTAAGTATGGGTTGGCCTAAGGGAAAGAAAAATCTAATAGAGATAATTGGATAAACTATTACAAAAATAAAATTCAATCTAATTAGAGCGTGGAGAGAAAACATGGAGAAACCGTATACAGAGAAAGTTGACAACCAAGGAGGCGGTTATAAGAAACTGACTGATATTGCATTAGTAGCATATCTACAATGTCAAGGTTTTAAGATTAAAGATATTCAGAAGGATAGGGATAAGTCAATTTTTTGGTTTGATGATGATGAAAAATTGGCTAAAGAGACTTTGAGGTTTTTTAATCATGAAGCTGTAGTAGATCCACTCAATTTCTCAGAAACTTTGAGGAATTTAAGAAGTTATGCTAAACAGAGCTAAAAACTGAAGGAAAAACCTTCTATCACATGACTTTTGAGGTCAAAATGATATGAAACTTTATCTAGTCATAACGCACGGCGCAGTGGAATCTGGTTTGGGGATCTGTGGTCTATTTTCTTCTAGAGATGAAGCTCGTAGATTTTCGTCGTCCCATGAATTTCGTAGCAGTATATCTGAGATTGAGAGTGATTTTTCTATATTCCCTGCCAGGCAAGGTAGCCGACATGTAGATTTACTAGTAGTACAAGAAGTACAATACTGCCCTGCACAAGGAGTACAAGGAGTACAAGGAGTACAAGGCTATTGCACGGTACGAGGGGCACGAGGAGTATCTGGACTCAACAAGATCAAGCGGAGTTCCAGAAAGCGGCTTCTTAGGCCTGTAGAAGTTGGGGGTGTAGATGCTTAAAATATTTTTTATAAACGATAAAACTGGTGATCCACCAGAATTAGTTGGAAACTATAACTATGTAGTTATGATAAATGATAAGGTTTTGGCTAAGGGTAGGATAGAAGATCACAACAGACTTACTGGTTGGGAAGGATTAGTTAAGCTGTTTGCAGAGGAGGTTAAATGTTAAGTAAAAATGCAGAATATTTATTGAACAAAAGGTATTGTCATTCGGGTGAGACACCTCTGGCAGTCTTGAGGCGGGCAGCCGAAAATTTGTCAATTGATTCACGGAAGCTGGAAAGAAGGTTGTACAAGTCAATGGTGGATGGAATCTTTTTTCCAAATTCTCCGGCTTTGTTCAATGCTGGAAACCCCAAGGGTAGTCTCCATGCTTGCTACATATTGCCAATATCTGACTCGTTGGATGAGATATTTAAAACGTTTACATATATGGGTGCTATCTTTAAGTCCGGAGGAGGGTGTGGTATTAACTTCTCCCCACTGCGTGAAAAAGGCAGTCCGCTTTCTGGTGGTGGGTATTCTTCTGGGGTTATCTCCTTCCAAAGGCTTTTTGACTTGGCAACAGAGGTTGTTATGCAAGGTGGGCACAGGCGTGGGGCTTTGATGGGAATTCTGAACCATAACCACCCGGAGATTTACGAGTTTATAATAGCCAAGTTGAGGGGTAAGCTGACTAATTTTAATATGTCAGTATTGGTTCCAGATGAGTTTATGGAGATGGCAACTAATGGTAACGGCAAAGATACTATGAAACTAATTTCTCCAAAAGGTGGTGTAGTTGGGGAGACTAGAGCAAACAATATTTTCAACAATATCTGTCACTCGGCTTGGATCTGTGGGGATCCTGGTCTTTTGTTCAAGGATCGTGTTAATAAGGATAATCCCTTCTATCCTGATATTGAGATAGATTGCTGCAATCCTTGCGCCGAAGTATCTATGCCGAGTTTCAGTGCTTGCTGTTTAGGTTCTATTAATATATCTAAATTCATCTGGAAGAACAAGTTCGACCATGAAGATTTTGGAGATACCTGTGCCATGGCGATGAATGTATTACATAATATGAATAAGATAAGTTTCTTTCCTATTCCTCAAGTGTCGGATGCTATGCTCAAGTATAACCCAGTGGGTGTAGGAATTATGGGGTTTGCTGATGCTTTAATCCAATTAGGGATTTACTATGATTCGGATGAATGTCTAAAATTTATAGATGATATAGGTAAGACTTACATGGAGGCAACCAAATCATACAAACCAGATGATTTCTTTTTCTATAGGAGGATTGTAGCGCCTACTGGTTCTCTCTCTATTTTGGCAGACTGCTCTGGTGGGATAGAGCCTGCCTATGATGTGAGTTTTAAAAGGCAACTGGTAGTAGGAGTAATAGAAGAAACTAGGGAGCTTTATAAATCAAAGTATGCAAGGTTTGCTCATCAGATTTCACCAGAATGGCATGTTAAGGTTCTGGCTCAGTGGCAGAAATGGGTCGATGGAGGAGTTAGTAAGACGGTTAATATGCCAGATACTGCCTCTACTGAGGATGTTAAAGAAGTGTATATTCAGGCATGGAAAAGTGGATGTAAGGGAATAACAGTATATCGTGACAAGTCTCTTGATACTCAGGTATTGGTTTCTCCCACACCTCAGCAGGCACATCATCTAAAGTGTGCCGATGATACTTGCACACTATAGGAGGATATATGAAGTTCAGGACTGGGTTTGTGTCTAACAGTAGCTCGGCTAGTTTTGTTTTACACACCAACTTTTTAATTGAGGAGTTTAAATGTATTCTACAGGTTTCTCTTAAAGAATACTTCAGTGAGGATAGTTTTAAAATAGAGCTAAATCGTTTGATAGAGGAGAATGAAGTACTTCTTCTGTCTAAAGACAACGCGGTTAAGGACCTCAAAGCCGAAGGCGTTGACCAGTTGGGACTTTGGGACCTGTTTGGTAAGCAAACCGGTGTAATATTAGAAAAACTCAAGAAAACTTTGGAAGATTTAAAGGATAAAAGGATAGATTTAGTAGATACAGTATTCGATGTTTATCATTATTCCTTAGAGGAGAACCAACTTGGGAGAGCTTCAGTGTACGGCCACACATTCATGTATAATGATGAGAATGATCTAGGAAAGCTTTTACTGGCCATAAGAAATATGCTTGAGGAAAAGTATGGCCATAACAGCTGGATGTTGGAAGTTGACGAGGATAATTAGATACTATTGGTGAAAAAGGGTAAATAAGGGTTGAAAACACCACTCAGGCTTTAAATTCTGAGTTGTACGAGGTTTTAATTAGTAATTAGACATTTGATATATGGTTTTTGTGTTATGGCCCTAATCGAGAGGGAGCAAGGATATGGGTGGCAGAAAGAAAGAGAACTTCCAAAAGAGCAAAGCTGGATACCAGCTGGTACGATGCTTTGGTTCTTCTTTACCAGAAAACGAGGGATTTGGGGTTGGACCAAGCTTCGTCGTCTCTGAGAAACGTTGGTTGGGAGTGTATGAGAGGGATAGTTCATGGCAAGGTTCGTGACCATATCAAAACATTTAGATTATTGCATGATAGGGATCTTTGCCAAAAGCTATTTCAGGATAGCTTTTTTATTTATACCAAAGCTTGTAATATATGGGATTACAAAAGGAAAACAAAGTTTTTGACTTTTTTGGGAGATATTCTCCCACAAGAGCTGAGAAATGTGGTCAGTCTTGATCGTTATCATAATAAAAGAGACTATAAACTAGAAAAAAGGCTAAGAAAACAAGTAGTTGATGAACCTATTCACTTCTTTGACGAGATAGATCAGGAAAGGAAGCTGGTACTAGAAGAGATAAGAGAGTTACTGGAAAAGTTTAGTTTTGGTAGTGAAGTTGAACGAGATATTGCTAATATTCTGATTTACGGAAAACTGGGAGATTGGGGTAAACTTCAGAAGAAGTCAGGTTTGAAATCTGCTAATTTTGCTAAAGCCAGGCAGGATGTGGCTTTGAAATTGAGGGAATATATACTTAGCAAATGTTCAGAACATACTAAAAATGTTCTAAAGGAGATTCTAGGAGAGAAATAAAGTAAAAGTAGTGAATTTTATTTAATAGTATTGAGGGAGTTAATGGCAGAGTTATTTAGATGTTTTATGTGTTTTAAATTCTATCCTGTGGAGAAGCTGATAGAGGTGTCTGTACGAGATTTTCTTTTTAAAAAACAAGTCTGTAGTGAGTGTTTTGGTAAGGTAGAATCTGGGTACTCTGGAGGAGGACTTGCGAAGGAGAATAGCAAAAAATGAAGAGTTAATTACAGTAAAAAATGGTATTCCTATCAATGCGGTATGTGAGTATTGTGAGGGACCTGCTGGGTGGGATACTTTTAGATCAGCTGAGAATATGTTAGAGTTCAACCTATCTGGGTATTGCCAATCCTGTCAGGACGCAGTTCCTGGAGGGGGTGGTAAAAATAAAGTTCCCAAAAGTGTATTTTTTAGAAGTAAAACCAAAAAGGCGTCTGGTTTTAAGTCGTCAGGAGGTTGTAAATAGGGAGATGAGATGACAGAATTGTACAAAAAGTACAGACCGCAATCCCTAAGTGAGTTCTTCGGAAATGAAAATTCGGTAACTTCTCTAAAATCTCTTCTAAAAGATAAAAGTAAGTTTCCTACAGCTGTTCTATTTCATGGGCCTTCTGGTTGTGGAAAGACTACTCTTGCTAGAATTCTTAAGTCAGAATTGGGCTGTTCGGATACAGATTTTACTGAACTAAATACAGCTAATACTAGAGGGATTGATACTATAAGGGAAGTAATTCAGTATGCTTCGTTTACTACGTTTAGTGGAGGGGTTAAGGTTTATTTAATAGACGAGTGTTTTCCTGGGAATACTAAAGTTTTAGTAGACTATGACAAAGCTGTTAGAATTAGTGATATTGTTAGAAATTCTAACATTGCTGAGGTATTGAGTTATGACTTGAAAAACAAACGAATTATTAAAAGGAAAATAATTAGAAGGATTAAAAGGAGATTTAGTGGTAGTAGGGTTAAAATTAGTGTTGGTGTGGATAGTGATATTTTTTCTATTTCCACAACAGATTCACATAAATTTTATGTTTTTGGTAAAGGGTATGTACTAGCCAAGGAATTGAAGGTGGGAGATAAGCTTGTAAAGTTGAAAGGAAACATTCAGTTTAAGTACAGTGACGCAAAACGAGTTTATAAGGAACCTGATTTGGTTAGGGCTGAACTTGAAGCCTTTGCTAGAAATAGCTATGCTATAGTTACAAAGGTAAAAATTCTAGAATATAGTGGCTTAAATTATCGAGAAGGGTGGGTGTATAATTTGGAAGTTGAGGGTACTCATAACTACTTCGCTTGTGCCCAAGGTATGAAAGTAGTACCTAATAAGGTAGTTTGCAAAGGGTATACTAATGAAAAAGGTACTCAAGTAAATAGCTATGCTTCCAGAGTTGATACCCAAAATTTGCTTTCCTTTTCCAAAAAATCCAGACACGGGCATCTACTTCCGATTTTAGTTAGTAACTGTCACAAATTGACAAATGATGCACAGAATGCATTATTGAAAAGTTTGGAAGATACTCCACCAAAAGTGTATTTTGTGCTTTGTACCACGGAACCTTCTAAATTGATTGCAACTATTCGTAATCGTTGTACTATGTTTCAGGTTAGTCGTCTTTCAAGCCTCGTGGTTTTGGGATTATTAGAAAGGGTATGTAAGTTAGAAAGTAAAGAGGTTTCTAAGGATGTGTTGAGAGAGATTTCTAGAGTATGTGATGGTTCTCCTAGGGAAGCTTTGAAGATTCTGGATCAAGTAATTGATTTAGAGTCTAAAAAAGCACTTCAGGTGGTAGCAGAGGCGGTAATAGGAGAGTCTAAAGTGATCGATATTTGTAAACTTCTGGCAAAGCCTAAAACTTTTGATAGATGGGTCGAAATGGCTAAACTGTACAAAAACCTGGAAGATGCTGATCCAGAGCAGGTAAGGGTTGCTATAACTAACTATCTAGTCACTGTTCTTTTGAATAATGGTGAGGAAAGGACAGCAAATATGATTCAGTTTTTTGCTGAGCCTTTTATTAATAGCCAAAAAGGTGGGTTGGTGTTGGCATTATGGAAGGCGAGTAAACTATAAAGAAAAGTAAAATTCTTAGAAGAAGGAGGAAATGAGATGAAATTTAAAGTAACTTCCGGATTATTTAAGAAGTTTGTTCATGTGGAGATGTTAATTGACGACTTGGAACATCTTTTTGGAGTTTTAAGTGTACAAACCAGAACCGAGACAGGTTTTGGGAAGGTTGTAGTTTACATAACTATCAGAAATATAGAATTTGAGAAAGAGGCCCCCGCCATGATTCCTGACTTTAATATCCATAGAATAGATAAGGGTAGGAAGGCAGAAAATATTGAGGATTGGTGGTCTTCTACAGACAAAAGTGGGAAAAATTATAAAATAGAGAAGCTGGAGGAATAGTAGGACTGGTATGGCGAAAAGTGCGCAGACGCTAAAGCAGAAAGTAAGGTATTGGGTGGCCAATCTTGGATTGATCAACCCTGCGAGGAAATTCACCCATGCTGTACACCGATTGAACATCAAGTCGGCATTAGCAGCAAAAAGCCGTGCGGGTTCGAATCCCGCTACCAGTCCTATGTAAGGTACTAAACACCTAAAAAAGGAGGTAGATGAAATGAAAGCAGAGGCGATACCAAGGATGAATAGTTGGACTTGTGGGTTTTGCAAAAGGATGGTAACCTCTCCAGTATTGTGGTCAGTGGATCCTGGATTTGGTGAGATTGCTGAGGGAAGGTGTAAGGTTTGCGGAACAGGACTAATTTTTCGTAGAAACACTAATGTAGAGCCGAAAACTGTGGTGGGAACAGTAAAGAAAGCTGGAGTAGAGTGGGGGAATGAGATTCCTGAACTTAGGGAAAGGTACCCAGTTGAAAAGGAAGAGAAAGGGCGTGATGCCAAGAAATCTACTGAAGAATTTTCTGAGAAATACTTTCTAGACCAAGGGTATGTTAGGCACATTTTTCCTAAACTAAGGGAAGAGGGCAGGCCAATCGTAGTAGATTTTTTAAATAAACCTCAACTTTTGAAATGGTTTGAGAAATATGCTGAGGAAAAGGGTCTTTTTTTATCCGAAGTGGTAACAGGTTTTGCTGCAAAGGGTGTACTGAAATTGAAGGAGGAGGCACATGAAAAAGAGAATGTTAAGACCTGAGGGTGAGGAAGAGGTAAAGGAAACATTGGTAAACTTTGTTTTAGATGAGACGGCTTCTATGGCTGTTTGTTTGGATGCCACTATAAGTGGGTTTAATGAATATATCCAGACACTAAGGAAGGAATGTGGAGAGAACCTTGTGATTAGTATGTCTCTTACTAAGTTTAATAGCAACGGGATACAGATTGTCTACACAAACAAGGATGTGAGAGAGGTCTCTTTACTAGATACAAACAGTTACATTCCAAATGCGATGACGCCGCTTTATGATGCTATTGCCAAAACGGTGGAGTTTGTGGATAAGGAATTGGTTAAGAAAAACAAACCTAAAATAGTTTGTGTGATAATGACTGACGGAGAAGAGAATGCATCCAAGGATCATACTAAGTTTAGTATTACTGAACTAATTAAGGAGAAGGAAAAGGAGGGTTGGAATTTTGTATTTCTAGGAGCTAACCAAGATGCCTGGTTGGTGGGTCAGAGTTTGGGGTTTTCCAGTGGAAATATTGCTAGTTATACTATTTCAGATGTAGGATATAGCAAAGCTTTTAGGGGATTAGCACAAGATACTGTTGCTTATTCTCATTCAACGGATATGATGACTAAAAGTTTTGTATCAAGTAAATATAACGTGGAATCTACGAACGAGAAGGAATAATGGGGCAATAAGAAAATGAAAGCAGGACTGGATAAAAAGTTATGTAGTAAGTATCCAAAGATATTTGCTCAGCGACATCTACCTATGACGGAAACTGCTATGTGCTGGGGATTTGATCACCAAGATGGTTGGTACTGGCTAGTAGATAACCTGTGTGATTCTATACAAAGATATGTTGATAATAGGAATGAAGGTGTGAGGATTAGAAACAAAGCAAGAGAAGAAGGAAAGGAAGTCTATTCAGATTCGGATCAACCTTGGAAGAAAGAGGAAGAGTGGGAAGTCGAAGCTACGCAGGTGAAGGAGAAGTTTGGGGGTCTTAGGTTTTATATCAGTGGTGGTGATGACTATATTTATGGGATGATAGACTTTGCTGAACATCTGAGTTATAAGATTTGTGAAAAATGTGGAAGTACTGAGAATGTTGAGCAAACTAAGGGAGGATGGATTGCAACTCTCTGTTCTAAATGTATGGAGGAGGCCTATCAATGAGTTTTGTAATAGTGGATGTAGAGGCTGATGGACCTATACCTGGTGAGTATTCTATGATCTCATTTGGAGCTGTAATTGTGGAATCTTCTTTATCTAAAACTTTTTATGGAAGGTTGAGGCCTATTTCAGATAAGTTTGTTGAGACGGCTTTATCTGTTTCTGGTTTTACTAGAGAGCAGACTCTTGATTTTGATGCTCCTATTTTCATTATGCTGGAGTTTTCTGACTGGCTTAAGAAAAATAGTAGGGGGCGCCCAATATTTGTATCTGACAACAATGGATTTGATTTTTCTTTTATAAATTGGTATTTCCATAAGTATTTAGGTGGAAACCCATTTGGTTGGTCTTCTAGAAGATTGTCGGATTTATATTGTGGAATGGTAAAGGATGCCTATGCTAAGTGGAAGCATCTTAGAATAACCAAGCATAGTCATAACCCTGTAGATGATGCTAAGGGCAATGCTGAGGTTTTGCTTAAGTTAAAGGAAATGGGTTTAAAAATTAACCTAGAATAGGAGAAACCAAATGTCTGAAGAAGAGAAGGTAACCAATATAAAGTTTGCTAAAGAAAACGAGGAGTTTAAAGAGGCCTGTAAAACCGCCCAGATTCCTGCTACACCACGTCAAGCTTCTAAATGGAGGAGTAATCGGGGTCTTGCCTGGAAAACTAAAAATGTTACACCGTGACAATGCCATACAATAAATATCCGATTAAATTATTGAAAAAAGGGTTCTTTGAAGGTCGTAGATTGATGAGAGAGCAAACGAGGGAGGAGGCCCATTGGCTGTCAATAAGGAGGGGAAGATGATATCTAAACAAATCAAAAACTGGATAATTGAACGTGGTGTACCAGTTAGGGTGTTTTGTTTATGATTATCTATAAGGAATGGATAGATAATGCGAGTTATGAGGAGCTTTTAAGAATGTGGAGATTTGCTCCTCCTGGCGATCCATTTTTTGTTGGGGAGATGGGCGAGTACTATTCTATGAAAATAGCTGAGAGAAGAAAAGAAGTAGGGGAAGAAGAACATACTCGAGTAAGCAAAAAAATAGGATGGGAGAAATGAAAAAAAGCATAATTCATAAGGGGTGCGAGGATCCCAATTCAACCCAGATGGATATGAACCAGTGTGGCCGAATGACACAAGTGCCACTCACGCAATATGTGGGTGTGATAGGCATGCATTAGTGTTGAAAGATGCTAATAGCCATATCTGTGTATGGCTATATTTATTAAAGAGATGAACCCAATGTCCATCAAGGGAGGAGTGATATGATACTAATTTTTATATTCATTCTATTTTGTCTAATCTTTGTAAGTTTGTTTGAAGATACTCCCAAGGAATCTTGGGAGATACATAAGTTTTGGCAAGGAGGGGAAGATGGATAGGATAAAAGAGATTGAGAAGTTAGAAGAAAAAGCAACAGAGATTGCAGCCAATATATTGAAAGCGATTGAACCTTTTCTCTCTGAGATAAAAAGATTAAAAGCCCACATCAAGGAGTTGGAAGAAACAATTAAGAAACATAAAGCAATTAAAAATTTAAGGGGTATGACTTTATGGGAAGGAGACGTAGAACTCTATAAATTGGTGGAGGGGAAAGGAGGGGAAGGTGATTAGTAGATGTAAACATTGTGGGACTGGGTTGGATACAAGCGGAAAAACCATTAATTTTTGGCATCCGTTTTGTGGTCAGAAGTGCTTTTGGTCGTATCTTGTAAAAATGGAAAAAAGGGTGAGGAAAGGAGGGGAAGGTAATTTTAAAAGGATTCATGGTGGATCCCCTTGATTCATTTATTTCCGTCAAAGCCGGTCAATTCCATCTTTTTTTGAAAGGAGAGTTCGAATTGGTTAAGGAGGAGAGTTGAAATGATGCTAAAACGATTGATTGATTTTCTGATGCGACGGGAACCTGAACACGAACTTTTTACGACACACACCGCGTGCCTTCGCCCCGAATACCGTCCAGACGCCAAAATCAACCCGGAAGGAATGAGGATCAAGAATTTTTAATTTGGATGCAAAGTTTTAATTGAGAGAAAAGTGCTAAGGACAGGAAACGGGAAAGGATGAAAATCGAATGAATATAAAAAGAAAAAACCTAACGGAAGAACTGGAATCTATCGTCATCCATAAAGAGATAATTGGGGCGATGAATGAACTTATGTATACTGCATACGAAACGGGAATAATTGATATCAAGTTTCATGACAATCCAGCCGATGATTTTATCACAATAATTAAAATAGTTAAATTGGCTGAGAAATATCAAACCGGCGTTCCCAACAAATTAAGAATGTGATGTTTGTGAAAAATCGAAAGAGAGTCATGGGAGAGTCTGAAAAATGATAGGTAGGATAAATTTCAATAATGATTTCAAGGGCAAACTGGCGGAGAGGGTGGGATTCGAACCCACGTTACAGTCTGCAAATAGCTGACATTATAACGACCTTAAACAAACCCCTAATGGTCGGTAAGGGGAAATAGAAATCCTGCCCATTGGCCGTCAATTAAAGGAGGGGAAGATGGACATAAAAGAGTTTGAGGAGTTGTATAAAATAGCATTTCCAGAATTTTCTAATTTCATACCCTTACCACATTTAGCACATTTAGAAGGTGCAAGATGGGGTTTCCTTACTTCTAAGAAATTACTCCTCCCCCGTATCAAGGAGTTGGAGGAGGAGGGGAAGAGGATT